>JAEEGF010626024.1_pt1 | contig 13443 bp, 7 predicted proteins | sample 9134171 | NCBI WGS metagenome assembly JAEEGF01 (sample SAMN16246542, study PRJNA631951) | gut metagenome | biome: gut microbiome; feature: rumen; material: AP-attached | host: Bos | place: Iran: Karaj | collected 2018-10
CGTCGACGGCGCGCGCCTCTGGCGGCATGACGTCGAGAATGCCGTTGTAGTAGTGCCACGAGAGTTCGCCCGCGTAGTCGGCGTATTCACGCGGATGGACCTGCCGTCCGCCTTCCATCCAGTATCCGAAGCGGTTGAAGAACCAGAGCGAGAAGATGACGGCGTCCGGGAACTCCGCGAAAACGCGCGAGAAGACTTCGCGCGCGCGCTGGCGCGCCAGCTTCGCGCACTCCTCGAAGGGCGGGTCGCGGTAGGTGTGGATGTACTGGGGCGCGAGCTTGTACTCCTCGGGATCGAGCATGAGGCCCTTCATCCCGCCCTGCTTGGCGAGCCAGGCGACCGTCGCCATGTTCTCGGCGTAGTTCGCCCAGGCCTTGTCGTCGGCCCAGTCCACGCGCGCCTCGCGGAACCCCGGCGTCATCCAGAAGAGAAGGAAGCTTTCCGAGAGCCCCGGCTTCTGCGAAATCTTCTGGAGAATCGGCAGCTGGTCCTTGACCGCGTCGCGCGTCCAGCGCTGGGTCGGGTGCATGATCTGGTAGTACTGCGCCGTGACCACGCTGCCGTCGCCCGCGATGACCGGTATGTCGTGGAGTCCGATCGCCACGCCGTCGAGGTAGGGCGCGTGCTCCGCGAACTGGTCGGCGTTCGCGAGGATGTTCGACGGCGTCGTGTTCATCACGTCGAAAAGGAGCCCGACATACTTCTTCTCGATCCCCCCCGGCGTCATCGCCCCGGCACCGAGCGCGCTGGCAATAATCATGCTGCAAAAGAGCTTGTCCATCATAATTGTTTTCCTTCTCAAAAGTTGGCGGTTCCTGTCACTGGACCATGATCTTCGTGCCCGTCACGGGCGCCCTCAGCACCCAGCAACCATAGTGGGTGCGCTGATCTCTGTTCCTGTAGTAAAGAAAGGCGAGGACCTTGTTGTCATAGACCGTAATCCCGGAACTATCCTTCCGGCACATGGCGGAATCAGCCGCCATCATGGTCGTAATCTGCGACCAGCTGTGCGCGGTGGAGTACATGGCGTCGGTGCCGCTCCAGGATTGATTGTTGAACTCTGACTTTGGGAAAAGACAATGTTGAACATCCATCACGGCAAGCCATTCATCTATGTTGGCCGAAAGATAGACTTTCGGATAGTTGACCGGCGTCGGAAGAGGGTCTTTGTTCCCCTTGATGGCGGTGGCGGCTATGGCGTTGGGACCAAAATACGTCGGAGGATCCGCCGGCACATACAGCTCGGCGCCTGGCCCCATGTCCAAAAATGCGTATCCGTAGATCGAGTGCGCCGGCGTCTTGAACAACACCCTTGAAATTCCGGTGCAGTATGCGAAGCAATAGGAAGGCACGATATTCGTGTCGAGCTGGGGAAGATTCCAGACAAACTCGCCCGAAATGCCCGTGCATCCGGAGAAAACATAGGTCCGTTCATCCGTCTTGACATTGCCTAGCCGACGCAGATCGGCGTCGAGCAGACCGTACACAAAGTTCTTGTCGATGCTGGCGCACCCCTGAAAGGCGCCGCGCCCTATCGCCGTGATTGCGGCCGAGGCCACGTTCGTCAAGCTCGTGCAATTTCTAAATGCGTATTCGTTTATCGCCGTCGCCTTGGGCGCCTTTACCTCTTCAATCTGACTGCATCCGTTGAACATGTAACTGGGAATTGTGTAGATGTCAGGGAATTCGAACGCTCCATCCAGCGAGGAGCAGCCTGAAAACAGACTTCCGCAGTCGCCGACTTTCAGACTTCTCGGACTAAAAGCGGCTAGGGACGTGCAACCTGAGAAGATGTACCCGCCTTTGTTTATGAATACGGCATCATTCAAGACGACAGTCGTCAGCATGGTGCAGCTCGCGAAATCATAGCCGACTCCATGCGTGCCCAGAGTCTTGCAATCCGGGGCTATGAATGCGGTGAGCATGTCCTTGTATTCGCGCATGTTCCCCGTCTTCCCCGCCGAGAACTTCGTGAAGGATGTCACCGCGCAGGGCGCTGCATCGCCGTCCGTGACGCCGGTCGAAAAGTCGATTGGGCATGGCTGCGTCCCCGCAAAGGTTCCGCGGGAGCAGTCGACCGCGAGATTATGCGTGCCTTTCGTCCGGACCGCCCCGAAGGTCCAGACCCCGTCCGTCAGGGTTCCCTTGCCATTGGCCGTGCCGGCGGCAACCGCCGTTTCGGTCGCATTCGTCTCCGTGTACACCCAGGACGCCCGCGCAAGGGATGCGCATAGCGCAAGTGTCGTCAGCAAGCATGGTCTGAGGTTCATGTTGTCCGGTCCTTTCTTTGGGTTATGGATTGGTGTCACAGGCTGGTGTTCGGCGTTAGCGGAGATAAAGGGTCGTGCCCTTGACCGGGGCGCGAAGAATCCAGCAGCCGCCCTTGGCGTTGTCCCACATGAGGAAGGCGAGGACCTTTTTGTCGTAGACCGTCACGACTCCGCCGGCCTTCTTGCACATCGCTGTGTCCTGCGCCATCTTTCCAGTGATGGTTGACCATGGTTTTGCACCGGTCCACGAGGTGTTGTTAAAGTCCGCCGCGCGAATCACGTCATGCTGGGCATCAGCGGCCATATTCGTGAGCCAGGCGTCGATGTTGTCCTTGAGGTAGACCTTCGGGAAGGGCGCGCTTTCACGCAAAATGGCCTTCCGCCCAAAACTGGCGACTTCCGCCGCCAGATAAATCTCGGCCGCTTCGCCGATGCCGCTGAACGCACTGCCCCCGATGCTGGAGACCGGGGTCTTGAAGATGAAACATTTCAAGTTGCCGCAGCCGGAGAACATGCCCGAGGCGACGACATTGGCAGCGAGATTCGGAAGATCCCAGACGAGTTTTCCATCAATCCCCTTGCAACCGGAGAAGACAGAACCGGTACGGGTGGTGCCATTCAACTTCCAAAGTTGCGTGAGGCTCTTGCACAGGAGGCGCTGCACCACATCGGTCGTGAGCTTGGCGCAACCGTTGAATGCGTATTGCTCCATCGAGGTCGCAGCGGAAGAGAGGACGACATTCGTCAGACTCGCGCAACCGGAAAATGCGGACTCCTTGACCGTTGTCACCTTCGGGGCGATGACCTCCTCCAACTTGGCGCAGCCAGAGAACAACTGGGACCCGATCGTTGTCGAGTTCGTAATCGAGAATGATCCCGGCAGTGACGCGCACGACAGGAATTGCATGGAGCCAAGCGCGGAGAATTTCCGAGGCGAAAACGACTTGAGGGCGCTGCACCCCTGGAAGGTGCGGTTGTGGGAAATGGTGGCCCCTTCGGCCAAGACAACGTTCGTCAGCGCCTTGCAATCGCAGAAACAACCTTCGTAATAGATGTTCTTGCAGTCGGGGGCGACAAATTCGTTAAGCATGTTTTTGTAAGCCATGAGCGTGGGGTTGGCCCCCGAACCATAGTGGGAGAATTGCCCGAACTTGGTCACCTGGTAGGCTTCGCCAGCGGTGTTCGTGACGATTGTAAAGTCCATCGGCGCGGGTTCGCTGCCATAGAACTCGCCTGACATGCCGGAGAGTTCAAGGTTTGACGTACCTTTCGGACGTGAGGCCGAAAGCCTCCAGTTCGCGTTCGTGACATACCCGGACCCGACCCCTTTGTCGCTGACGCCTACCTCGACGTAAAGCCAGCCGCTATTTTCGGCCAGCGCGCCCATGCAGGCGAGAAGCGATGCGAAAACGATGCTTTTCTTCATGTTGTCCAGTCCTTCCGTAACGTTGCCAAGGCGGGCGATTTCCCGCCGTTCGCATATACTATAGCACCTCTTTCGGCAATGCGCAAGAAATATCTAGGCACTACAAGCACAACATGTGGCGCGCGACGCGCCACATGGAGTCGTTTGATCAGCTGAACGGAAAATATGCAAGTCCCCGTTTATCTTCAAATACCGCTATCTGTTCCGAGCGGCGAGTTCCCCGGAAGCAGAAATCCGCATTTCCATGCGCCCCCGGTTCCGGCGCGTGTCCGATGCCGGATGACATTCTCGCCTTTCCTGAGACGCAGTCTGGTCAGCGCCGGGGAAATCTCCGGTCCGTGGAAGGTGCCGATGCTCTCGCCATTGACGAAGACCTCGCCCCAGTAGTCGTTGTACCTGAACACATCGTATTCGCCATCCGCGGGGGCGATAAGCGTTGTCTCGACGTCGGCCCAGCGGGTCCCGCCCTGCCCGCGGACGACGGCCGTCGGATAGAGTGCCTTTAGGTCCACATACTTTTCGCCGTTCGAGAGCGTGACGGGCGTTCCGTCCACCCTGTAGTTCCGAACGGGTAGAAGACAGTCGAATGGCACCTTCGCCTCCAAGGTCTCGGCCACGCCGTCCCCGTTGAGCCAGACGAGGCGCGAATGCATTTCGCCGCACTTGTCGCATCGCCATGAAATCCGGTATTTCCCACGAAAGCCCCTGAACGACACCTTGCCACCCTTTGCGGCGACGACAAGATTGGTCTTCCACTGATGGTTGACCAAGTTTTCAAGGGCCCAGTAGGCCGTCTTGGGACGCATGTCGCGCGTGAAAAGCCCTGAAGTCGATGGTTCGCCCGGAAAGCCACAGCCGTCAACCACGTTCCACCACGTGATCCCGTTGATCTTTTCGGTAGAGAACCATGCTCTATAGAGGTTACGCGCGAGAATGGCCTGGACCATCTCTCCGCGAGGCGAAGGGTCTGGCGCGGCTATTGTGATCTCGGAGAGGTGGATGGGCTTGCCGGCCTTGGCAAGGATTTCGAAGCGTTTTGAAATCCCTTCCGGATGCGTCTTGGCGTACGTCTCCTCCGTGAACTCACCGCGCGAAATCGAAGTGCTGTCCGCCGGATTGAAGAGATGCATCTGCGAGCCTACGACGTCAATCCTCGCGCCGTTGGCGGTCAGATCTTCAACTTGGTCAAAAAAGGGGCCCATGTCATATTCGTTAATGTCGAACCTGGCCGTGGCCGGCAGGTACTTCTGACACCACGCGAAGGCGTTGAAAGCGTAGTCTGCGGGCATCGGGCCGTACCAGCTCGCGTCAAAGGCCTTTTCCCGCACGGCTCTGCGTCCGAATCGGTCATAGTCGGTCGCGCTCTCGTTCACGACGTCCCAGGAGTCCACCCTGCTTCCGTAGCGGGCCGCAATGTCACGGATGCGCTTTTCGTAGAAGTCACGCTGGGCACGGAGGAATGTCGGGACAAGCCTGGCGATTTCCTCTTCCGGCAGCCTCGCGTAAATCTTCGCCCACGCCTCGGACCAAAGCCTGTCGCCCGTCGCCATGTTCTTCGCGCCCATCGGCAGCGAGATGTCACGGGATGGAATCCTGACGCCGCTCGCCTGCTCCAAGGCGGTCTTTTCGGACTCCGGGCAGAAATCATCCCAGAGCCAGGTCGGAAACATGCCCTCGTTGTTCCCCCAGACGAGAGGGTGTCCGTGGATGTGGCACCTGCGCGTCTTCAGAAAGCTAACGACAGGGTCGACGGCGGGACGGCGCCAATGGGGTTGGCCCATCGGATCCGGACAGTTGTTCCAGAAGGTCTCCGTGTCCTCGTAGCGCTCCTCGAAGCGCGGAGAGGAGGGATACACTTCGAGCGTACGCCAATAGAACGCGACTGTGGCCGAGTTGAAGAGAGCGTTCTCCGCGCCATACAGCGCCTTGTAGCGGTCGTTCCACTCCTTTCGGCCGAGTTGGTTGAAGTTGAAGATGTGCGCCCCGAAAAGGAAGTCGTGCGAGAGTTGCTCGATTTTGACCTCCGCACCGTCAGGCGCGGATACCGCAAACACGGCGTCGGCCTTTCGGTATTTCTCGATGTCCGCGTCGATTTTGGCCTGGACCTCATCGTTCCAGACCTGCCAATAAGCCTCGGACATGGCGGTGCGGTCCATCGCGAACGGCGCTGCCGCCACTTGAGGTTCGGGCTTGTCCGCGTTGACAATCTGGTCGGAAGTCATTTCGCCAATACCTGACGGCCATTACTGAACCATGAAGGTCGTTCCCACGCGGGGCTCCCTCAGCACCCAGCAGCCGGTGTCGCTGCTAAGCATTACGAAGGCGATGACTTTACCGTCTGAAACGCTCACAGTCGTGACGCCACCAGTTGTCGTCTTCGTGCACATGGCCGAATCTGCGGCCATCTTGTTGGTGATGACCGCCCAGCCCTTGGTATTGCTTCCGTATGTGTGGCTCCATCCCGTATTGTTGAAATCCTCCCGCAGGATCACATGGTTGGCGCGCGACATGGCGGCGAGCCAATCCTCGAAGTTCCCCTTGAGAAAAACCTTCGGATAGGGGGCGCTCTGACGGCAAACAGCGCCTGACCCATAGATGGCCGGCACCTTGAGGGGCATGTGCACTTCCGCTCCCGGGGCGATGTTCTTGAACGCGTTGTCCTTGATCTCTGCGACGTCTGTGACGAAGTTCACCCTTTCCAGCGAGGTGCAGCCATTGAACATGCTTTCGGCAACGACGTTGGTTTGCAGCAGTGGAAAATTCCAGTCAATCGCTCCTGAAATGGATGTGCAGGAGAGGAAGAGAAATTTCTGGTTGGCAATTGCGTTGTTCCCGAGAAGCGTGATTTTCCTGTTCAGCAGACCGCGGACGGCATCCCCGCCGAGGGATGTGCAACTTTGAAACGCCTGGTTGCTTATCTGCTGGACACTCGGCATGTATACCGTGGTGAGATGTGTGCAGCCCGTGAAAACGGCGTCTCTTATGGTTGTCGCAACGGGCGCCGTCACGCTCTCGAGAAGGGCGCAACCATTGAAGGCGTAGTTATCTATCAAGGTGCAGTTTGGCAGATTGAAGGCCCCGTCCAGTTGGGCGCACCCCTGGAAAGTCTTTGCATAAATGTATGTCACCTCAAGGGTGCGGGGATAGAACGAGGCGAGGGCCGAACACGACAGGAACGCCTGGTTCTCAATGCGCGTGACCGAGGCGTTTAACTGCACGTTCGTCAGAGCTGTGCAGCTCTGGAAGGAACTGGTCTTGATCTCCTTGCAGTCCGGCGCGATGAAATTGGCCAGATACGCCTTCGCGGAGGCAGGAACTGCCTGGAACGCCACGGCGTAATATTGGGTCTCGCCGTCTTCGGAAAAGATTTCCGTGAGATTGAGCGTACTCTTCGTTGAACCTGAAAAAGACCCCGACGACCCGTTGACGGTGAGGTTGTTTGTGTCTCTGGCCCTCGTGGCGGCAAGTGTCCACGTGCCGTCCGTAAGTGATCCTGACAGATTCCCGGTTTCTGTGTAGATGAAGCGTCCGTATGCGCAGGTCGCCGCAAGAATCGGGGCGGCAAGAGCGATCATTGACTTGGCGTTCATTTTGGCGGTTCCTTTCCTGCTTATGCTGCCTTCACGGTTTTGGGCGCTCGGCTTCCTCCGGCCATTTCGGAAGCGGGTCGCCAATCTTGTAAACGGTGAAATCCCTGAAGTCAAAATGGTCCGTGCCTTCGTTCACCACGACGTTCAGGTCCAAATACAATTCGTCGGCGTCCGCCGGGACGCGCACCACGGCCTCGCCCGACCGCCACGTGTCTTCCGCGCGCGGCTCCTTCATGGCAATCGCCCTTTCGCCCCCGACGGACCTTCCATTGCCCCTGAAGCGCACAAAGAAGCTCGCTTCGCCGGCGCCGTGGCGCTTCATGGAAAGGCCGACGTTGTAGAGTTCGCCCGGTTTGACGTCCTTCAGGCGGATGATGTCGTCGCGGCGCAGACGAATGCTCTTCTCGTGGGTGAACACCACGTGGTGGGCGCCGCGAGCAAGCTGTGGCATCACGCCCATGGCCCGGAGAATCTCCCTTCTCCTTTCCACGGATAGGACGGCCTTTTTGCCGGCCGAGGCGTCGTGGACGACAACCGCCGCAAGGTTTGAACATCCAAAAAAGGCGTTATTCGCGAAAGAGCTGGCGTCGGAGACTATCAGCGATGTGATGCGGGCGCAGTTGCCGAACCGTGAGAGAAAGGAGACGGGATATCCCGTGTCCGCCTTGACCGTCGACAAATCCAGGGAACCGATTCCGACAGTCCCCGCCTCGTCGCCGAGAACATACAGTGCGTCTCCCTTCAAGAGGGCCGTCAAACGCCAGTTCCCATTTGAAAGCTTCCGCGCGCTGGCATCGAACACCCATTTCCCAGAAGGGACTTCCCATTTGCCGGACGCCGGGTCAAGAGGATTGTTCACCGCTGTGTCGCCGTGGCGGGTACTCTCCCTCTCCTCGAGGTCGATAGATGCGGCCTGATCCACCGCCAGCTCGTTAACATCGTCGGGAACGGTGATGCCAGCCTCCGCCTTTTTCCCAGAAGAAGGCTTCCATTCGTATGACGCCGGGTCAAGAAGATTGTTGACCGTTGTGTCGCCGTAGCGGACACGCTCCCCGAGGCCGAGAGATGCGGCCCGGTCCACGACCAGCTCGTCCACATCGTCGGGTACGGTGACGACCGCCTCCGCCTTCGTCCAGCCGATTGCCTCCTGATCGACGCGGGGAAGGGGGACGGACTCGGCCTGCGCTTGCTTGCCGTTCTTCATCCAGACGACGCTCGGACGAACGGCTTCCGGATGGACGCGGCCTCTGCGGTCCTTGCGCAACTCAAAGGAGACGGAAACGAAATAACGTTCCCCAGGCTTCACGCCGCGCACGGACAGGACGTCCTTTGCAGGAGGGTGGTATTCACGTGTTTTCGCCGGATTTTCAAACGAGACCGGTTTGACATCGGCGGCGAGATTGACGAGTTGCCCCGTTGCCTTAAGTTTTTCCCTGCGCATCGCGGCAAAGCCTTCGGGGTCCTTGGCGAGCATCATCGTCTCGGTCACGCCCGGAATCGCCTGCTCCCATGTCTTTCTGACGTCGAAATGGCCGTCGCGCCAGTCGAAGAGCTTACCGCCCCTCTCGCCGTAGAGCCAGATGTATTTGGTGGCGGACAGAATCGACTGCTCAAGATTGAGCCGCAGGTGTTCGAGGCGCGAGCCGTCAACTGGCCCCAGATACCAGCTGCTCTTCGGATTCGCGTCCTGGGTGAACATGTCGAGGAAATGCGTGTTGCCAACGAAAAGCTGCGAGCGGTATTTGACCCAGTTTTCGGGGGCGACGAAGGCAAGCGCGCCAGACGTCTGCCTGACGGAGTCGAGAAGAAATTGCGAACGTGTCGCCGACAGGTTGTAGTGTTCCGCCCCGTCCACAACGCGCGCCTCCGGCGGCATGGCGTCGAGCAGGCCGTTGTAGAAGTAGGGAAGGAGTCGTCCCGCGTCGTCCGCGTAGGTCGCCGGGTGGACTTGGCGTCCCCATTCCATGAAGTAGCTGAAATCCTTGAAGAACGAGAGCAGGAAGATGACGGCGTCCGGATACTCCTGGAAAACACGCGAGAAGACCTCCCTGCCGCGTTGCCTCGCGAGCTTCGCGCATTCCTCGAATGGGGGGTCGTCCAAGTCGTGGTGGTACTGCGACGCGGATGCGTATTCCTCGTGATCGAGCATCAGGCCCTTCATGCCCCCCTCTTTCGCAAGCCAGGCGACCGTCGCCATGTTTTCCGCGAAATTCGCCCAGGCCTTGTCGTCTCTCCAGTCGAGACGGTCTTCTCTTGTGTTGGGGGTTATCCAGAAGAGGAGGAAGCTCTCCTGGAGGCCGGGTGTCTTTGAAATGGCCCGGAGGATCGGAATCTGGTCTTTGACCGCGTCACGCGTCCAACGTTCGTAGGGATGCATGACGCGCGTATATTTGGATGTCGTCACCCCGCCGCGCGTGGCAAGTCGGACTTCCTGGAGCGCCAGCGCCACGCCGTCGAGATAGGGCGCCTGCTCCGCGAACTGGTCGGCGTTTGCCAGCACGTTCGAGGGGGAAGTTTCAATCACATCGAAGAGAAGCCCGACGAATTTCTTCTCAATGCCGCCCGGTGCCATTGCATCGGCGCCAAGCGCAAGCAAGGCGACGACCGCGAAAAGCGCAGCCTTGCCGATAATGGGCTTCATCCTGTTCATATCCGACGCCCTCCTTCCGTGCAGGTTTTCATCTCTCCGGCTCGCGAAGCGCCTCGGCAGGCCAGACCGGGAGCGGATCGCCGATCTTGTAAACTTTGAATTTGTCGAACTCGAAGCGGCCGCCCTCGTAGAGTTCGCAGTAGAAGTCGAAGTAGAGTTCATCTGCGCCGTCCGGAACGCGTACGACCGCCTCTCCCGAACGCCAGACGTTGTCCTTTACCGGGCTGTTCATTGCGACCACCTTCTTGAACGATGGAATCGACTCGCCGTTTCCACGGAAGCGCAGATTTATGAACGCGAGCCCGGCTCCGCGCCGTTTCATCGACACCTCCACGCTGTAGAGTTCGCCAGGTTTCAGCCCCTTTATGCTAATCTCTTCCTCGGGACGTATCTCGAGGCAGGGCTTGTGATTGAAGCCTACGGGACCCACTCTGGGAAGACGTTCGCGCTTCGCCTCCGCCGGCGTCAAGGTCTCCGAGACGTTGTGCACCGAGACACGATCATACCGGATCCTCTCGCCGGCGGCCAGTGCCGCTGATCGGTCAAGGACCAGCTCGTCCGCGCCGTTGGGCACCGTGACAACCGCCTCCGCCTTCGTCCACTTGGTTGTGTCCTCGTCGCTGAATGCAAGGGGGACGGGCTTGGCGGAAATGCGCTTGCCGTTTTTGCGCCAGAAGACGCGGAGGCGCACGGCGCCGGAGTGAACCCGGCTCATGCTTCCCTTCCTTGCCTCAAGAAAAACAGAGACGCGATAGCGCTCTCCTGGCTTGACGTCGCGAAGGGACGGCATCTCGTCTTCAGGCTGGCTGAATTCGCGGATGCCTCCTGGGTTCTCGAACTTGAAGGGCTTTACGTCCGCCGCGAGGTTGACGAGCTGTTTACTTGACTTGAGCTCGGCCTTGCGCATGGCGGAAAAGCGCTCCGGGTCCTTGGCGAGCATCATCGTTTCGGTCATGCCAGGGATGACCTCCTCCCACGTCTTTTTTCCGGCGAAATGGCCGCCGCGCCAGTCGAAAAGCTTGCCGCCGCGCTCACCGTATATCCAAATGTACTTTGTTGCGGAGTAGAGGGATTCCTCGAGGTTGAGTCGCATATGTTCGAGGCGCGATCCGTCTATGGGTCCCCAATACCAGGTGCTCTTCGGGTTTGCGCCTTGCGTGTACATGTCGAGGTAGTGCGTGTTGCCGACGAAGAACTGCGAACGATACTTCACCCAGTTCTCTGGCGCGACGAAGGCAAGCGCGGCCGACGTCTGCCGTGTCGCGTCCGTATGGAACGCATGTTGCGTGGCCGAACCAGTGTAGCGTTCCCCGCCGTCAACGGCCCGCGCCTCCGGAGGCATTGCGTCGATCATGCCGTTGTAGAAGTACTGCGAGAGTTCCCCCGAGTCGTCCGCGTAGATTGTCGGATTGGTCTGCCTTCCGTTTTCCATCCACCAGGCGAAATGATTGAAAAACCACAGCGAAAATATGACGGCGTCCGGGAACTCCTGGAACACACGGGAGAAAACCTCGCGCCCACGCTGGCGCGCCAGCTTGGCGCATTCCTGGAACGGCGGGTCCTGGGGCATGTGGATGTACTGCATGGCGAGCGCATATTCCTCAGGGTCGATCATCAACCCCTTCATCCCGCCCTCCTTGGCGAGCCAGGCAACCGTCGCCATGTTCTCGGCGAAGTTCGCCCAGGCTTTGTCGTCCCGCCAGTCGAGCCGGTTCTCCTTCATGTTGGGCGTCAACCAGAAGAGCAGGAAGCTCTCCGCAAGGTTGGACTTCTGCGAAATGGCCTTGAGAATCGGGATCTGGTCCTTCACCGAGTCGTGCGTCCAGCGCTCGGTTGGATGCATGATGCGCGTGTACTTGGATGTCGCCACCCCGCCGTCGGAGGAGACGACGTGGACTTCCTGCAACGCCAGCGCCACGCCGTCCAGATACGGCGCCTGCTCGGCGAACTGGTCCGCGTTCGCGAGTACATTCGATGGCGACGTCTCGATGACGTCAAAAAGAACCCCGACGTACTTCTTGTCGATTCCGCCCGGTATCATCGCCTCCGCGCCAAAGGCGCAGGCGATCATTGCGGCACTAATGAGCTTCTTCATGGTTTCAGGTCTTGTCCTATGTTGCTGAGGCGGGCGATTCCCCACCGTTTGCATATATTATAGCCCCAGTTCCCACAATGCGCAAGAAAAAACTAGGCACTACAAGCACAACATGCGATTGCTTGTCAGGACTGACATATATCGTGCGCAATTTGCCGCGAACACGCCGTGTGAGATTGTGATACAATCATTCCATGAACGAATCCGACATTTCCAAACGACAGGCCGCGCGTCGGTTCGTCGAATACTGGACATTGAGGCGCGGAAGCGAGAAGGGCGAGGACCAGCAGTTCTGGAACTCGCTCCTTGGCGAAGTGCTGGGCATGGATGACCTGAAAGCGCATGTCCAGTACCAGGTTCCCGTGCCAATGGCCGGAACCACGAAGTTTCTCGACGCCTGGATTCCCGAAACGCGCGTCCTCATCGAGCACAAGTCGCGCGGCATCGACCTCGACGCCCCGCAGTCCGGCCACGACGGACTCACGCCATACGAACAGGCCGCCGAGTACGACAACGCCCGCCCGTTCGACGAGAAGGCGCGCTGGATCGTCACCTGCAACTTCGACGAGTTCCGCATCTACGACCGCGCAAAACCCCTCGCCCCGCCACTGACGCTCAAACTCCGCAACCTCCCCAGGGAAGCCTATCGCCTTGCGTTCCTTGTGAACCCGAAGGAAAAGGCGATTGACCGAGAACTTGAAATCTCTGTCCAGGCCGGCCGCATCGTCGGCGAAATCTACGACGCCCTTCTGAAGCAATACGAAAATATACAAACGGATTTGCTCACGCCTAACGGCGTTCGCGATTCTGAAAATGTGAGCCGCGTTAGCGGCGGCCATTTCTTCAGTTTACAGGCTTAAATGCGCTGGCCATGAGGTCGAAGACGAGGAGGCGGGACGGGCCGTCGATGCCGCTGCATGAGACGTAAAGCCAGCCGTTGCGCTCGACGGCGGCCTTGGTGACGGGATACGCGAGGGGGCCGCTGGACCGCCTCACGTGGCAGCCGCGCCCGTCGACGCCCACCTCGAAGATGCCCGACTCGCCGTCGAGGACGTAGGCCGAGGTGCCGTAGGGAATCGCGTTGCGAACGGGGAGGGCGAAGTAGCTGTAGGTCCCGAACGAGGGCCGCTCCACGCCGCCATGGCTGGCGAGCACCTTCAGCTTGCCCGCGTCGTCAAGGCCGACGACGGCGAGGAGCTGCGTGCCGTTCGCCACGAAGAGACGCTTGCCGTCCGCCCGGAGCGAGACGGCGCCGTCGCGCGGGAGCTTGAGCTTGTCGACAAGCTTGCCGTCGCGGACGAACGCGACGCCCGCGAGTTCCTCGGCGCTGGCGACGCCGTCCGCGAAGAGGGCTACATCGCGCGAGAAGGAAGTCGGGCAGTCCCAGAGGGGGCGCGGGGCGGCCGGGGTCG
>JAEEGF010747948.1_pt1 | contig 13443 bp, 10 predicted proteins | sample 9134171 | NCBI WGS metagenome assembly JAEEGF01 (sample SAMN16246542, study PRJNA631951) | gut metagenome | biome: gut microbiome; feature: rumen; material: AP-attached | host: Bos | place: Iran: Karaj | collected 2018-10
AGTCCTTGGGGATCTCGCGCACCTCTTTCACGCCGTCAACGCTGGTGATGCAGATGCGGCGCACCTGGCCGTCGACGAGCATCTCGCAGGCACCGCACTTGCCGATGCCGCACTCCAGACTGCGGTTGCGGCCGCTGGTGCTGTGGCTGTGCACAACAAATCCTGCCTGATGAAGGGCGGCAGCTATGGTTTTGCCTTTTTGTCCGCGAACGGTTCTCCCTTCAAACTGGAATTCCACGTATTCTTCTTTTGGAAGGTCAAGAATAGGATGATTCTCAATTTTATACATAATGACTGGTTTATATATGGTTATTGTTTTTAGTTCGGCCTTTCATCCCCATCGCAGCCAAGCGGCAATCCCGACATTATACAGACACCGCATCACCACCATGAGTGTACTCTATAACACCCTGGACAACAAGTTGTTGCCAGGGATATTGATGTGTCAGAGATTTCACCTGATTGAATAAGTAAAGCAAACAAAACTCTGATGACACGGCAAATTTAGCTATAATTCCCGACTTATCAGCCAGTCAAGAAAAAAAAGTGAATAAAATTATTGATGTCCAAGTAAAGCCAGCGGCAACCAGGGCTTTTCCTAGCCCCGTCAGGGGCGACAGTAGGTCCTTGAAACAAATCCCCCTAACCTATCCACGAATAAAAACCACACGAAAAAAACAGGGCACACACGTCCCTCAAGCCTGATCTTGAGAAATGGTGCCCCGTTTACCTTCTTTCCTGAATATGGAAAGCCAGAAAGCGCTAATTCTGCGTGGCGCGCACGGCACGCACGGTTAAGCCGTTGCAGCGGCTGCCGCCACCAAATTCAAAGAATTCCCATGACAAGTGAATGCCAGCTGCACCGGTCGAGGGGACGGGTGGCAGATTGAGCGTGCGTGACCAGTAGAAGCCTTCCTCGCCCACATAGTCGAGATCATAGGCCAGGCGGATACCCGAAGCAGGGAAGAACACCGTGTTACCGTTGGGGCCGGTAACCATCTGGCCGTTCATGCCGTTCACCTGTGTCCACTCCCAAGTGCAGTAATCAAATAATTCAAAGATCTGGTCACGGGACGGCATGCGCCACTCGGGGCCCATGTTCACATAGGCAGCATCGTCTTCAGGATCCAGTTCGGTCTTGTTATCAATCTCGCCGTTAGTGCTCTTGGTGTTGTACTTGGACAAATAGATTTTCCCGTTTTCAACATATACCCACGCCGTGGTCTCCCACCAGTAGTATTCCTTGTTGGGCACAACCTCACCCCAGGCGAAGTAGTCGCCGCAGTCCTCGGGGTTGACGGCACCCACGTTGCTCGTCGCCCACAGCGTACCGCTGGGCAAGCCCAGGTCAACGCTCTCATATTCGGGAGGCGTCACGGGGTCATCGGGCCACGAACCTTTTAACAGGTAATCCACCAGGCTGGCCACGTCAGAGATCGCAACCACGCCATCAAGGTCCACATCACCCTCGGCGACACCCTGCAGCAGGTTGTCAACCAGGCGGGCAACATCAGCAATACCAACCATGCCGTCCTGGTCCACATCACCACGAACAGGCTCCTGTGCGCCGGCAGTAAACGAGACCGACATCAACATTACTAATACAACTAAAAAAGAGCTAAATCTCTTCATCATGTTCTTGAATACAATTCGGTTTATCTTGTCTTTACATCCGCAAAGTTAGTGGTATTTTTCCATTCCACAAAGATAAACCGCTAACAGCATCATTTTTAGTCGACGTTCAGCAGATAGTCGATCAGGGCGGTGTGGTAGCCTGATTTTATCTATTTTATTAATAATTTTGTTGAATTTCTCGAGCGAAGCTCGATTAAAGCTTTTAGGCGCTAGTTTTGCAACACCCTGCTATACAACATCAGATAACTTTTGCTAGTTCTGCGGGGCGCGCACGGGGCGGACGGGGTGGCCGACAAAGCGGCTGACGCCGTTTTCGGTCACTTCGTTCATATAGCAGTACAGGTAGTAGGCGACCGACGGCCACATCGAATAGATTGTGCCTGTCCAATAGTGGCAGTAAAGGTTTGCCCCCACGAGCGAATTGCCGTCGCGGTAACCCGCAGCGGGCAAAAAGATTTTATTGCCGTTGGGACCGGTAACCAATTGGCCGTTCACGCCGTTGCGCTGCGCCATCGTCCACGTGCATTTGTGGATCAACTCGTCAATCTGCTCCTGTGTTGGCATACGCCACTCTGGGCCCCAGTTCACCCAGGCTGCATCATCGTCAAGATCCAGCTCCGTCTTGCCGTCAACCGTACCGTAGATGCTGTCGGTGCAGTACTTCGTCAACGTGTTTTTGCTGCCGCCACACCACTTGTATGTGCTCCAGTCATAGGCCGTCTTGGGAGTGGTCTCGCCCCAAGCGAAGTAGTCACCATAGCCTTCAGGACGGCTGGCGCCCACATTGCAAGCCGCCCACAACGTCCCGCTGGGCAAGCCCAGGTCAACATAATCGCGGTTGGGACCATAGTTCTCGCCCAGAATGATAGCAATAATCATATTGATGTCGGCGATGTTGATTTCGTCGTCAGCGTTCACGTCGGCAGCGGTGGCATCACCATTTCCTCCCAGGAGGATATCGACAACGGCATTCACGTCAGCAATATTGACCTCGCCGTCACGGTTCACGTCGCCACGAAGCAAGTCTTCCACGATGAACTCAAAATACTGATTCCAGTTCTCGTCAGTACGATAGGCACGACCCGACCCCTGCCGCACATGAAGCTTGCGGCCAGAATAGTCGGGATAAGTAGAAGGTGGAAAAGGCATCAAAAAGAATGCATAATTGCCCAAAGCGGTTGACGACGGGTCAATAATGTAACAATACACATCGGCCAGGCTTGTACAGAAGGCAAATGCACCGTTGCCAATGGAGGTTACAGAGGGGGGGATGGTCACGCTCGTCAGGCCACTGCATTCTCGGAACGCATAGCCACCGATGGTGGTGACCGAGGAGGGAATCGTCATGCTCACCAAACTGCTACAGCCAAGAAAAGCATATTCTTTAATGGAAATGACCGAAGTGGGGATCTTTGTGTTTTGACAACCTGCAATCAACATATTGCGCCCCGTCTCAATAATGGCGTTACAATCGTCACGTGAGTCGTATTTTGGATTTGCACTATCCACTTCCATGCTTTTCATGCCACTGCAATAGTTGAACGCTTCACCGCCGATAGCAGTAACCGAGGCAGGAATAGCCACGCCCGACAGGCTAGAGCATCCATAGAATGCACGATGGGCGATGGAAGTGACCGAGTTGGGAATCGTCACGTTAGGCAGACTACTGCAGCCGTAAAAGGCGTTATTACCGATAGCGGTGACCGAAGCGGGAATGGTCACACTCGTCAAGGCGCTGCAGTAAGAGAACATTTCTCTGCTAATCGTGGTGACAGACGAAGGGATAGCCACACTCGGCAGAGCAGTACAATGCGAGAAAGCGCCCTCACCTATCGAGGTGACCGAATTGGGAATCATCACGTCAGGCAGACTACTGCAACCGTAAAAGGCGTTACTACCGATAGTTGTGACCGAAGCGGGAATGGTCACACTCGTCAAGCTGCAGCAGAAGGCAAACATCCCGTTGCCGATAGTGGTAATGGAGCTAGGAATCGTAATGCTGGGCAAGCTACTGCATTCTCGGAACGCATAGTCGCCAATCGAGGTGACCGAGGTGGGAATAGTTACTCTCGTCAAACCTGAACAGTACGCAAAAGCATATTCGCCAATAGTGGTGACAGAATTAGGGATGGTCACACTGGTCAAGCCATCACAGCCATAGAACGCTTGGGGACCAATCAAGGTAACCGAATTGGGCATCGTCACGCACATCAGTTTATAGCTTTTATAGAACGCCGCAGCACCAATCGAGGTGACCGAATTGGGTATTATCACGCTCGACGGGCAACTGCACTGAGCGAACGCTCCACCACCGATGGCGGTGACCGAGCCCGGGATGACGGTGTTTTTACAGCCTGCAATCAACGTGTTGCTTGCTGTCTCGATGATGGCATTGCAATTACTGCGAGAGTCGAACGTCGTGTTTCCGCTGGCCACCACTAGATGCGACAGGGAGTAACAACCCAAGAACAGATAGTTGCCTAGGGAGGTGACCGAGGTGCCGACAGTCACACTGGTCAGGCTACTGCAGTTCTCAAACGCATAGTTGCCAATGGTGGTGACCGAGTTGCCAATGGTCATACTGGTCAGCCCGCTGCAGCGGTTAAACGCATATCCGCCAATGGTGGTGACCGAATTGGGTATCGTCACCTCTGTCAGAGACACGCAGCGGCTGAACGCATCGGGGCCAATGCTGGTGACCGAGTTGCCTAGATCGATATTCTTCAGGCCACTGCAATTATAAAACGCATATTCCCCAATCGAAATGACCGAGTTGGGTATTGTGAAACTGGTCAGGCCACTGCAACCCTCAAATGCCCAATCGCCGATGGCGGTGACAGAGCTCGGAATGGAAGTCGTCACGCAGCCTGCAATCAACGTATTGCTTGCCGTTTCGATGATGGCATTGCAATTGCCACGGGAATCATACGTCGTGTTTCCACTGGCCACCACAATGCTCGTCAGGTTAGCACAGGACCCGAATGCGCCGTTGCCGATGCTTGAGGTCGAGTTGCCGATAGAAACTCTCGTCAAGCCACTGCAGTCCCTGAACGCATGGGGGCCAATGGTGGTGACCGAATTAGGTATCGTCACCTCTGTCAGAGACACGCAGCGGCTGAACGCATCGGGGCCAATGGTGGTGACCGAGTTGGGAAACGACACTCCAATCAGTTTTTCGCAATCACTGAACGCCCAATAGCCGATGGTGGTGACCGAGTTGGGTATCGTCACTCCCGTCAAGTCTTTGCAGCCCTCAAACGCCCAATCGCCGATGGCAGTGACCGGATAGGCCACGCCGTTGTCGCTGACACTCGAGGGGATGGCCACATTGCCGGCACGGGAGGGGTCACAACGCGAGACACTGGCCTCGTTGTCGTTGATAGCATAACGGATGCCGTCTAAGTCAACATAAGTGGCAGCGGTGGCGGTAGCCGGCAGCAACAGCGCCAGCAGCAACAGGGCTGATGTGATAAAACTTCTCATTTTGCAATATTTGTTCTGTGGGTAATCATTTCTTGATTTGTTCACTTGCTGACCACAAATATACGCAATTAAGGCTTTGCGCCAAGGCCATCTTGAATGTTTTTCGGCAATCTCCTTGAATTTCTTCGAAATATGTAAAAAATTTTGACAATAAGCGACTTTTACACGGACCTCACAAAAAAGGAAAACAATAAATACAACAAATACAACCAGCATCCGCGCCCTTATAATTAAAGACAACCTAAACAACTCAAACAACCAGCATCCGCATCCCGTTGGCAATACGTGGATGCGGATGCTTCTCTAAACCCTAAACCCTAAACTCTAAACTGCGAGCACAGCTCGCATAATTAGTTTAATTCGCTTAATTCGAAGACCTTTAAAATCTTAGCGCCTTAGCGTCTTAGCGTGGGGGCAAAAAGAACGCGGATGCCTCTCTAAGCCCTAAGCTCTAAACTCTAAACTGCGAGCGCAGCTCGCATCATTACCATGCTCCCGTGAGCAAGTTGTCGATCAGGGCGGCCACGTCATTGATGTTGATGACGCCGTCCTGGTTGGTGTCGGCACCACTCAGGCTGATGCCCGAAGCATCGCTGGTCAACAGGTAGTCAATCAGGTCCGTCACGTCGGCAATGTTCACGCTGCCGTCGCCGTTCACGTCGCCGCGCAGGCTGGCGTTCTTATCGGTGAAGTAGCCCGGGTTGCTCGCGCCGCCGTCGATGTGGGCATAGGTCTTGTCGATGTGGTTGGCATCATAGGTCGTACCCTGGCCACCCACCAGGCTGGTGCAGCCATAGAACATCATCGATGAGGACGTCACGGCCGCCGTGCTCCAACCCTCGCTAGCATAGATAGTTCGCAGATTGCTGCAGCCATAGAACATGAAACCCGTATTGGTCACCATCGAGGTGATGAAACTGCTCAAGTCAAGACTCGTTAAACTTTCACAGTAATAGAACATGTAGCCCATATTGGTCACCTTGGACGTGTTGAAGTGGCTCAGGTCTAGGCTTGTCAAACTGGTGCACCATCCGAACATATAAGCTATATCGGTCACCTCGCTGGTGTTCAGATACTCCATGCCCTCGATGGTCTGAAGGTTTTGCATCCCATAGAACCATGAGTAGGTGGTCGTCAGGCGGGCGTTGGCAAACGACGGGTCAAAGACCACCTGGGTCACATGGCTACCGACAGATCTCCATGCTGGAGTATTCATGCCCGTGTTCAAGTCGTAGGTCGTGCCCGGGCGAGTGCCGCGCTCGGTGTCGTAGTAGAACGTCAGCGTGGTGTTCTCGGGCGTGTAGCAGGCATAGGCCTCGATACCCGCAGCAGTGAAGTAACCCGGGTCGCTCACGCCGCCGTCGATATGGGCATAGGCCTTGTCCACATGATTGGCATCATAAACAGTGCCCATGCCGCCCACCAGACTGGAGCAATCGGTAAACATCGAAACGGAACCTGTCACTGCAGCCGTGCTCCAGCCCTCACCCACATAGATGGTTCGCAGATTGCTGCAGGAATTGAACATGTAACCCGTATTGGTCACCATCGAGGTGTTGAAACTGCTCAAGTCAAGGCTCGTCAAACCTGAGCAATTATAGAACATGGCCCACAGAGTTTTCAACTTCGACGTGTTGAAATGGCTTACATCAATGCTCGTCAATTTATTGCATCTAAAGAACATCTGACTCAGACTGATCACCTCGCTTGTGTTCAGATGCTCGATGCCCGTGATGGTTTGAAGATTCTGCATTTCATAAAACCAACTGTAGGTGGTCGTCGGGCGAGCGCCGGCAAACGACGGGTCAAAGACTACCCTGGTGACATTGGCATAGGTACCATCAGTGTACCAAGCAGGATTGCTGCCGCTCGTGTTCAGATTGTATTTCTTGCCCGTGCGGCTGCTGCGCTCGGTGTCGTAGTAGAATGTCAGCGTGGTGTTCTCTGGCGTGTACACTGCATAGGCCTGGGTACCCGCAGCGGTGAAGTAGCCCGGGTTGCTCGCACCGCCGTCGATGTGGGCATAGGCCTTGTCCTTCGGGTTGGAGTCGTTATACGTCGTGCCCATGCCGCCCACCAGGCTGGTGTTGTTATTGAACATATTTGAAGAACTCGTCACTGCCGAAGTCCTCCAATCACTGCCCACAGTGATGGTCCGCAGATTGCTGCAGTAAACGAACACATTAGTCATACCGGTCACCTTGGTCGTGTTAAAACTGCTCAAGTCAAGGCTCGTCAGGCCGCTACTGCCATAGAACATGCCGTACATGAATGTCACCTTTGACGTGTTGAAGTGGCTCAAGTCAAGGCTAGTCAACTTGGTGCAGTAACAGAACATATAACTCATGTTGGTCACCTCGCTGGTGTTCAAGTTACTGAGGCCCGTAAAGGACTGAAGATTCCTCATTCCGTAAAACCATTTATAGGTGGACGTCGGGCGGGCATTAGCGAACGACGGGTCAAAGACCACATTGGTCACATTAGCATAGGTGGTGTCAGTGTACCAACCGGGATCGTTGGAGTCCGGGTTCAGATTGTATTTCTTGCCCGTGCGGCTGCTGCGATCGGTGTCGTAGTAGAACGTCAGCGTGGTGTTCTCGGACGTGTAGCAGGCATAGGTCTCAGGCTCATTAGGACCTCTGGTGAAGTAGCCTGGGTTGCTCGCGCCGCCGTCGATGTGGGCATAGGCCGCATCCGTATGGTTGGCATCATAGGTCGTGCCCTGGCCTCCCACAAGACTGGTGCAATTTCCGAACATACGTGTGGAACTTGTTACCGATGCCGTGCTCCAGCCACTGCCCACAATAATGGTCAGCAGACTGCTGGAGTAACGGAACATTTCAGTCATATCGGTCACCTTGGACGTGTTGAAACTGCTCAAGTCAAGACTCGTCAGACCTGTACAGCCACGGAACATGTTACCCATATCGGTTACCTCGCTGGTGTTCAGGTTACTGATGCCCAGAATGGTTTGAAGATTCGCCATGTCTGAGAACCAACTATAGGTGGTAGTCGGGCGGTAATCAGCGAACGACGTGTCAAATACCACCCTGGTCACATTGGCACAAGTACCGTCAGTGTACCAACCAGGATAATTTTCCCCTGTGTTCAGGTTATAGGTCCTGCCCATGCGGTAAGCGCGCATGTCGTCGAAGTAGAACGACAGCACTTTATAGTCCCATGTGTAGCAGGCATAGGCCTGGATATTCGCGGTTAAGTAACCGGGGTTGCTCGTGCCGCCATCGATATGGGCATAGGTCTTGTCATTCGGGTTGTAAGCGTTATAAGTCGTGCCTTGGCCACCCTCCAGACGATAGCAACCTACGAACATCTCTGTGGAGGCCGTCACGGCAGATGTGCTCCATTCGTTGTCTACATAGATGGTCTTCAGATTATTGCAATGGGCAAACATATGCTCCATGTTAGTCACCAACGAGGTGTTGAAACTGCTCAATTTGAGACTAGTCAGTTCACTGCTGTATAAGAACATGCGCTCCATATTGGTCACGTTGGAGGTGTTGAAACTGCTCAAGTCAAGACTCGTCAACTTATAGCAATGGGCGAACATATAAGCCATATTGGTCACCTCGCTGGTGTTCAAGTTACTGAGGCCCGTAAAGGACTGAAGATTCCTCATCCCGTCAAACCATTTATAGGTGGTCGTCGGGCGGGCAGCAGCGAACGACGGGTCAAAGATCACTCTGGTCGTATAGGTTTGTACTGCATCATTACACCAATCGGGATAGTTGGAGCCCGTGTTCAGATCGTAGGTGGCGTTAGGGCGACTACTGCGCTGGTTGTCGTAGTAGAACGTTAACGTCCCGTCCAACGGTATGTAGTTGGCATAGGCCTCGGCAGCGCTGGCGCCGAAGGCGCACATCATGGCCGACACCAGGACGACCAGCCGAAAGAGAAAGGATTGATTTTTCATAACGATTTAGTTTAAAGTTAATAATTGCCGCAAATCTAACAAAAATCTCACAAAAATGCAAGAAAACAAGATAAAAAATCTAGACCCGCACAAAAAAGGAAGACAATAAATACAACAAATACTATGGCATCCGCGCACATAAAATTAAAGACAACTCATACAACTCAAACAACCAGCATCCGCACCCCGTTGGCAGTTCGTGGATGCGGATGCTTCTCTAAACTCTAAACCCTAGACTCTAGACTGCGAGCTGCGCTCGCATAATCAGTTAAATTCGCGTAATTCGTAGTTTTAAATTCGCAGTCTGACTTACTTGAAGATCTTTTGGGCGAACATGGTCAAGTAAATGCGCCAGTTGCGCCAGATGTGGCCCCCGTCGGTTTCCACATACTCATATTGGTAGCCCTTGGAGTCCCAGTAGTTGCGCAGATCGACGGTACTCTGATAGAGGAAATCGGTCTTGCCCATGCCCATCCAGTACAGTTTGGGCTTGCTGCCAAACAGCCGTGCCGACTGCTGTGCAAAGTCGGGGTCATTCTTGATCTGCTCGGCGAAGGACTGGTTCCTCTGATAGTCCTTGCCCAGGTGCAGGCCGGCCGAGAACAGACCATAGTAGTCGAACGTTGTCGGGTAACTCAGACTGATGGCAAAGGTGTGACCGCCACCCATCGACAGGCCGCACACGGCACGGCCCTCACGCTTCTTGACGGTGCGGTAATGGGCATCGACATAGTTCACGATATCCATGAAGCTGGCAGGAATACTGGCAACGGCAGGTGCCGTGGGGCCTGTGCCGCTGTTCCCGAAGCCAGGGGTGTACATGCCCCATGACCACTCGCCCGGTGCAGCCTGGCAGTTGGGGTTGCCATTGGGCATGACGACAATCATCGGTTTGGCCTTGCCCATGGCAATGAGGTTGTCAAGAATCTGTGCGGCGCGGCCCAGTTCGCTCCAGGCATTCTCGTCACCGCCAGCGCCGTGCAACAGATACAGCACGGGGTACTTGCCGCCCTTGTCATAGCCAGGCGGCGTGTAGATGGTCATGCGGCGTTGCATCTTGAGTGTGGGGCTGTTGTACCACACCTTGGAAAGGTTGCCGTGGGGCACCTCGTTCACGCGATACAGGTCACCCTTGTCACCCTTCTGCTCGCTGACGATGAAAATGTTGGTAAACGATACGATATCGCGGTTCACATAGATGTTGGCGGGGTCTTTCACGCCCGTCATGCCATCGATGTTGAACGTGTAACTGTACAGCTCAGGGGCCAGTTTGCCGGTGGTGTAAGTCCATACGCCTCCAGGACCCTCGGTCAACGCAGCCACCCCGGGGGCATCATACTTGCCGCGGCCAGGCACCTCGATGGTGCGTGTGGGCAAGAAGTCGCCAGTCACCTCCACCTTGACGGCCTTGGGGGCAAAAAGGTTGAAAGTCACTGTGCCGTCGGGGTTGACGACAGGAGATTGAACGTTGGCGTTATTAAAGAGTTTCTCCTGTGCCGTGGCGCTCAGGCAGCACATTGCCGCAAGAGCCATGATCATGATTATTCTTTTCATGCGATTACTATATAAAAAATTAGTGGTGTTCAAAACATTAAATTCATTCACCCATCAACAACAAGTACGCAAATTTCGCAATAATCCTTGAAGCACACAAACATTTTACCCAAGAATTACCGAATAAACTGACGGGTGCCATCAGCCGGGACGCGTTCTTTTGATGGCCGAAGCGAAGCGGCGCCATCACAAAGACCCGTCCCAATGATGCACCAACCCCGCAGCTGTCACCATCCCAGAAAAGTCATCATACAGCATCCAGCAAAAAAAACAGAATAACACATTCGCCCAGCAAAAGGCACGATTTTTCGGGAAAAAATCTTACTTTTGCATCAAGTATTAATCATAACCATTTTGAAAAAAAAATATGGCCAGCAAAAAACAAGACAACCGAGTGCAACCACGCATAAAGAATAAGGGTGTTATCGTAGACCTGTTCGTTCTATGGCTCGCTTTGACCGCACTTTCATGTGCCGCAATCAATCTTCACATATCGCTGAATAAGCTGGAGCCCAAAGAAGAAGAATGACCCCATTCTTCCAGCAAAACGCATGGTATTTGGGCAAAAAACAGCTCACCGAAGTCATCGGTGAGCCTTTAATCTTGGGTATTGCTTTATGCCGCTTCTTTTGACTTGAAAAGTAACTTGAAGGATTTACTCCCCTGCTTCCTCCGCCCGAAAACATTCGTCATCTTCCTCTATCGCTTGGTCCAGAAGCTCCATCAATTTCCGGTTGAATACGTGGATGCGCCCCCCGCCAATATAGGCCGAAAATCTCCTGCACTCATTTTCCTGTACTTCTTTTTTGTCCTGTATTTCATCTGATGATTTCATACCGAGCTCCATTAGATAGTTGTTATCGCGATTGTTTTTCTCCATTGGTGATAATCTCTTTATTCTCGATGCAAAGCTACTGTTTTTTACGTTACAACAATCCACTTTGCACAAGAAAAAATTATCATCTCAGAAAACAGGAACGGTTCTTTTGATGTATTTTCCTTCCATTTCTGCTTTGGGTTGATTACGAGGTATAATCAACTATTCAAAAGTTTGAAGAACTAGAAAATCGCCCCTGTTTTCCTTGAGAGCAGGAGTGCCATCAGCCGGGACGCGTTCTTTTGATGGCCGAAGCGAAGCGGCGCCATCACAAAGACCCGTCCCAATGATGCACCAACCCCTCAGCCATCACCACCCCAAAAGCGCCATCAATAGATTTATATCTATTTCCCTTTGGATTATCTTATTGCATAATTAAAGCGGTTATCGTACGATTTGGTACGGCAACCGCCTTTATGCGTAAAAGACAGGAAGTTTCTACTGTTCAGCTTGATTTTGTTCAGTTTCTGCCGCTGTAGCCTCTGCAACTTCTTGTATCTCTTTAATGCTTTGTTCCATTAATTGATACTCCATACTATCCATATCGTAAGATGCAAGAATTGATTTTAGGTCTTTGTCTATAATAAACAGCATGTTGCCAAACGTTGTTTGCCCTTCTTCATTCTCGTATCTGAATTTATGGACAACCCTATATCCAATAAAAGAAGGTTCTTTTTTAAATAATGGCACTAAAGATTCGCCTTTCTTCTTCAAGCGATTTTTCAGTTCATCAAGTTTAGCACTATATCTTTCGTATTCTTCTTTATGTTTACGATATTCATTTCGCGAAAGCTCAGATGGGTATGGTCCACCATAAATTGCCATAGAAGTTTTAGCTAATTCTACTTCCCTAGAGAGGCCTTCTGCTTCTTGTGCTTCATTCACAATTTCTTTCAATGTTTTAAGAAATTCAGGCGCATCCAATGGTGAGTATGCGCTGTCAATCTTAGTCTCTACCGGTTCATAGGTTTTAATTTTGACTAATGTCTTATTCATCTCATCTTTAATGAGTGAATTAGCCTTTTCTTCGGTAGATTGACTACAAGAAGAAAGGATAACAATGGCTAAAAAAAGTAATGATAAATGTTTCATACTCAATTGGATTTTCGGCAAAGATAATACTTTTCTTCGTTTTTATAAAAAAACTCAGAATGTTTCTGGGTCACCAACATCAATCACGTGGTATCTTGTCCACTCCATCAGTTCTCCAACCCAAAATTTTTGTTCATCATTCAGTTTGTCAAGGTTTCGGTTCTCCTCAATACTTTTTAAGATTACAGCGAAGTAATCATCAGGGTTACTTAAAGCTGCTTCTTTTCTATGCGCTAAAAAGATCTTTCTTAACCTTTCAATACTTTTATCAGAAAGGCGATTGTTTGTGTTGAGCTCACGAGTAATGTGACCCACCTTTGCGATAATACGTCTATCCATTTTTTTGAAAATTAAAGATTAATATTATTTGTTGAAGCAAAGGTAGATGAACAAAAAATAAGCACCAAATGCGATTAACAGTTATTCACATTTGATGCTATTATAGGGCGATTTGACACCAATCGGTTTTTCTTAACTTTTTTTCAGAACCAATAACCGTGATTAACCTTTTTGTTCTCAAACACTGGAGGCTCATAGAATTTGCAAGTGGTTAAGTTGCGGACGTGTGGGAGTTTCTTCAGTCGCATTACTGAGGAGTAATCCTTGCGGGGGTAATTGTCATGCCTTTGGCTATCTAAACTATCAATAAGAGAATTCGTGAAATTCGCATTTGCCCCGCAGGGAGAGCCAACGGTTGGCACAACGAAAAAGCCAAACGGCTCATTACAAGTCATTTGGCTTTCCTTCTCGTGACCCCGGTGGGACTCGAACCCACGACCCATTGATTAAGAGTCAATTGCTCTACCAACTGAGCTACGGAGTCAGCGTTTGTTCAATTGCGACTGCAAAGGTACTGCTTTTTTCTAACCTA
>JAEEGF011353873.1_pt1 | contig 13443 bp, 6 predicted proteins | sample 9134171 | NCBI WGS metagenome assembly JAEEGF01 (sample SAMN16246542, study PRJNA631951) | gut metagenome | biome: gut microbiome; feature: rumen; material: AP-attached | host: Bos | place: Iran: Karaj | collected 2018-10
TGATCCGTGCATCTTGAGCACGAGCCCGTTGACCCCGAGTATGGGGGTGCCGCCGTAGTTGGAGTAGTCGAACTGCTCCTTCATGGCCTGCATGTCGTCCTTGAGTATGGCGCCGCCTATCTTGGTCCTGACGTTCTTGGTCATGACGTTCTTGACCTGCTTGAGCAGGGACCAGGCGGTGCCCTCGATGAGCTTGAGGACTATGTTGCCCGTGAAGCCGTCGCAGACGAGCACGTCCGCGGCGCCCTTGGGGATGTCCCTGGCCTCGATGTTTCCCACGAAGTTGAGGCCGCTCTCCTTCAGGAGCTTATAGGTCTCCTTCTGAAGCTCGGGGCCCTTGCCCTCCTCGGTGCCGTTGTTGATGAGCCCGACCCTGGGATCTGCGATCCCGTAGGCCTTTCTCATGTAAATGCTTCCCATGTGCGCGAAGCAGAGCAGATGCGAGGGCCTGCACTCGGCGTTGGCCCCGGCGTCGACGAGGAGCGAGAAGCCCTCTCCGCCGAGGTTGGGTATGGCCGCGACTATCGCCGGCCTCTCCACGCCCTCTATGCGGCCTATCCTAAGCAGCGAGGCCGCCATGAGAGCCCCGGTGTTGCCCGCGGAGAGCAGCGCGTCTGCCGCGCCGTTCTTTACGAGCTCCGCCGCGACGACCATGGACGAGTCCTTCTTGTGCCTCACGGCCTGCACGGGATGATCCTCTCCGGTTATCACCTCGGAGGCGTTCACTATGCGTATGTTTTCGGTCCTGTATCTTTTGGAGTAAGCGTCCACCATGGAGCGGAGAGTGCCCTCCGGCCCCACGAGTATTATCTCGTCGGGGAGCTCCTGAGCCGCCTGCACAGCGCCCTTTACTATCTCGGAGGGAGCGTTGTCGCCGCCCATTGCGTCTATAGCGATCCTCATTGAAAACTCCTTTATTGCATGACAAAATGCATTGCGCATAAAACAACACGATATTTTAGCACGGTGCGGGATTTATTGCAAACTTCCGGCCCCAATCTTGACAGAAACTACAAGAAAAGCGCCCGCCGTGAGGCGGGCGCCCTGCTTTGAACGGGCTGCGTGCTATATCGCGTTGAAGTTGGTGTTCTTGTAGGAATAGAGCGTGTCCGCCATGTCCTTTCCGTAATCGGCGGCGAAGTCCTTCAGCACCGCGGCGGCTATCTCCGCTCCCTCGGAGCCGAAGATGGCCTCGACGCACTCCTTGTAGGCGAAGTAGGAGTGAGCGCAGTGGTACTCGAAGCTCCTGAGGTTCTCCGGCCTCCTCTTGAGGTCCATGCCGGGCTCAAGGCCGGAGGCGGTCACGGTCTGCACGCAGTGATCGTGGTCGTGCAGGGTCTGAAGGGTCCTGTACTCGAGCTCGGGGTTGAAGCCCCTGCAGATCGAGGCGTCGAGGTCGCTGCAGTAGAGCAGCCCCTCCTCGGCGAGTCCCATGGCCTTGAACTGCGCGTGCCAGGGGCATACGAAGACGTGCACCTCGTAGTCGGGCGAAAGGCTCACGACCTTAGAGGAGTTCGCGAGCCCGCACGCCTTGGCGGTCTCGGTGTTGACCCACTCGCCGTAGCGGCAGTAGGTCTCGTAGGTCAGCGGCTGGCCGTCGCGAATGGCTCTCTGAGCCATGCGGCGTCCCCTCTGCTGGGCGTAATGCCTGGTCGCGTGCAGGAACGCGGCCTTTCCGCGGTCCCCGAAGCGCTCCTCGAGGTATACGCAGTACTTGGCGGCGATATAGGCGTGCATCATCTCGGTGAATTCCATGGTAAGGTTATCTCCTTTCGAAATACGGCCTGTCAGATCATAAACAGCTGTTCTTGTCACAGAAAAGCGCGGCCGCGCACGTTTACAGGCCCTCGTAGGGCCGTCCGAGACTCGCGTCGTTTGAGGCTCGGACGATCAGCCCGGAGCCGGGCCGAAAAACGTGTGCGCCGCGCTTATTATATCATGCCGAATGGTCTTTTGCACCCTCCAAGGGCCTCAACGCGGAATGCCCGCCCCGGCAGCGACTGTGCTAAAAGATCTCGTTCACTTCCCGAGCTTCGCTTCGACCGCGGGGATCCTGGCGAGGGTCTTCTCGAGCATATCCCTGAAGTTGGCGAGCTTGGCTCTCTCCTTCTCTATGACGGCAGCGGGGGCCTTGGAGGTGAAGGACTCGTTGGCGAGCTTGGCCTCTGCCCTGACGACCTCCTTCTCCAGCCTCTCCTTCTCCTTCTTCAGCCTCTCGTACTCGGCCGCGTAGTCCACGAGCTCGTCCATGGGCACGTAGATCTCGATGCCGGGCAGAGCGGCGGACATGGTCTCTCCGAGGCTGTCGTCGGGTTTCTCCCCTATGCTCAGGCCCTCGAGCCCCGCCAGCGAGCTGATGTGGGCTCTGGCTGCCTCGATGAAAGCGGCCTCGCGTCCCGCCGCGGCGAAGGCGGCGTGGAGCTTCCTGCCGTTGGGCGCGTCGGCCTCGGCGCGTATGTTCCTGATGGCCTTGATGCAGGCCTTGGCGGTCTCGATGATCTCGGGAGAATCGCCGAAATCGAAGGCCGGAGCCTCGGGCCAACTCTCGAGCATGAGGAAGGGCTTCTGCCCCTCGAAGCCGGGCAGTGCGCTCCAGATCTCCTCGGTGATGAACGGCATGAAGGGATGGAGCAGCTTGAGGATGTCCCTCAGCGCCTCGACTATGACGGCTCTCGCGGCCGCCCTGTCGCTCTCCTCTCCGTTCCAGAGCCTGGGCTTGACGAGCTCGATGTACCAGTCGCAGAAGACGTCCCAGGTCAGATCGTAGATCTTTGCCGCGGCGAGCGCGAACTCGAACTTCTCCATGTTGCCGGTGATGTCCGCTATGGCGTCTGAGATGCGGCTGAAGAGCCACTTGTCCTCGTCCCTGAGCTCGGCGGTCTCAAGATCCGCGAGCGGCAGCGCGTTTCCGTCCTCGTCCTGAAGGTTCATGATGACGAAGCGGGATGCGTTCCAGAGCTTGTTCGCGAAGTTCCTGGCGGACTCCACCTTGTCGTCGGAGTACCTGATGTCGCTGCCCGGGGCGATGCCGGAGAGCAGCATGAACCTCAGCGCGTCGGCGCCGTATTTGTCTATGATCTCGAGCGGATCGATGCCGTTCCCGAGGGACTTGCTCATCTTGCGGCCCTGAGAATCCCTGACGAGGCCGTGGATCAGCACGTGATCGAAGGGGCTCTTCCCGGTCTCGTCCACACAGGCGAAGGCCATCCTGGCGACCCAGAAGAAGATTATGTCGTAGCCGGTGACGAGGGTGCTCGTCGGGTAGAAGTACTTGAAGTCCTCGCTGTCCTTGTCCGGCCAGCCGAGGGTCGAGATCGGCCAGAGCCCGGAGCTGAACCAGGTGTCGAGCACGTCCTCGTCCTGCCTGATGTGCACGCTTCCGCACTTCGGACAGACGGTCACGGGCTCGCGGGCGACGGTCATCTCGCCGCAGTCCTCGCAGTAGTAAGCGGGGATCCTGTGGCCCCACCACAGCTGCCTGGAGATGCACCAGTCGCGGATCTCCTCGAGCCAGTGGTAGTAGATCTTCTCGAACCTCTCGGGCACGAACTTGAGCTCGCCCGTCCTGGCGATCTTCAGCGCGGGCTCCGCGAGCGGCTTCATCTTTACGAACCACTGCTCGGAGATCATGGGCTCTACGACTGTGTGGCAGCGGTAGCACTCGCCGGTCGGGATGGTGAGGTCCTCGGTCTTGACGAGATAGCCCGCGGCGTCGAGGTCGGCGACCCAGGCCTTGCGGCACTCGTAGCGGTCCATACCGGCGTACTTGCCGGCGAGCTCGGTCATCTTCGCCTCCTCGTCGATGCAGACGAGGATCTCGAGGCCGTGGCGCTGCCCGACCTCAAAGTCGTTGGGGTCGGCAGCCGGGGTGATCTTTACCGCGCCGGTGCCCTTCTCGGGATCGGGATATGGGTCGGCGATGATGGGGATCTCCCTGTTGACGAGCGGAAGCAGAACGGTCTTTCCGACCATGTCCTTATAGCGCTCGTCGTCCGGGTTGACCGCGATCGCGACGTCGGCGAACATGGTCTCGGGACGGGAGGTCGCGACGGTGATGCCCTCGCCGCCGTCTGCTCCCGGATATCTGAAGTACCAGTACTTGCCCTGCCTGTCGACGTGCTCGACCTCGATGTCGGAGAGCGCCGAACCGCAGACCGGGCACCAGTTGATGAGCCTCTTGCCCCTGTAGATGAGGCCCGCCTCGTAGAGGTTACAGAAGTGCTCGACTACGGCCTTGTTGCACTGATCGTCCATGGTGAAGCGCTTGCGCGACCAGTCGCAGGAGTCGCCGAGCTTCCTCGCCTGGCGCTCGATGGTCCCGCCGTACTGCTCCTTCCAGTCCCAGACGCGCTTGAGGAACTCCTCGCGCCCGAGGTCCTCCTTGGTGAGGCCTTCCTCTGCCTTGATCTTCTCGACGACCTTGACCTCGGTCGCTATCGACGCGTGGTCGGTGCCGGGAAGCCAGAGTGCGCTGTAGCCCTGCATCCTCTTGAAGCGGATCAGGACATCCTGAAGGCTCTGGTCGAGGGCGTGGCCCATGTGGAGCTGGCCGGTGATGTTGGGAGGCGGCATGAGGACCGTGAACGGCTTCTTGTCCGGATCGCGCTCGGCCCTGAAGGCTCCCGAGGACTCCCAGGCCTCGTAGATGCGGTCCTCAAAGGATTTGGGATCGTAATTCTTGGGTAGATTCTTCTGCATTTTTCCTTCCTCTGCTCTGACGCGCCTTCGCGGCGCCCGATCGTGATGAATAAAATCCGCCCCATGGGCGAACCCAAAGGACGGATGTATCTCCGCGGTACCACCTTTGTTCCCGGACTCTGCCAAGGCTTCCATCCGGGCTCTCATTAGCGTGCCCCTTCGCGCCGGGCGACCTTCATCCTCCGGTACCTTAGGAGCTCTCAGCCGGCGGCTCCTTCTCTGTACGGGTCCTAAAGGACTACTCCTCCCAACAGGGCTTATGCAATTACCCTTTTTTATACTTGAAAACGCGGCGGATGTCAAGAGAAAACGCGCCCTCCCGGGCGGGAGGGCGCGAAGGTTGCGCGAGTATACTGCCTATTTGGCCAGGAAGTCGTTGACGGCCTTGGCGAGAGCCTCAGGCTGCTCGTAGGGAACGAGGTGTGAGGCGTCCTTGATGAGCACGAACTCAGCCCCCGGGATGCCGTCGGCTATCTCCTTGCCGAGCTCGGGCGGGTTGATCCCGTCGTACTCGCAGGAGATGACGAGGGTCTTGCAGGTGACCTTCTCATAGTCCGGCGAGAGGTCGAAGCCGGCGATGGAGAGGCTCTCCGCGGTCTTCTCCTCCGGGGTCATGGGGACTCCGGTGAGCGCAGTCAGATCGATCTGCATCTCTCCGCTCTTCATCTTGCGCAGGCTCTCCGGAGTGAGCGCCGCTGCCAGGATGAGTTCGAACATCTTCTCCTGCGGAAGGGTCGCCATGTCGTAGCCGGCGTCGGTGACGATCTTCTCCACGGAGGAGGTCTTCCCGTTCGGCTTGGAAGCGAGCAGGATCAGGTGGTCGATGAGCTCAGGGTATTTCTCTCCGGTGTTGAGCGCGATATAGGAGCCCATGGAGTAGCCGAGCAGGTCGGCCTTCTCGTAGCCGAGGGCCTTGATGAGCGCCGCGATGTCGTCGGCGTGATCCTCGAGCTTATAGGCGGCGGGCTTGCTGCTCTTGCCGTGTCCGCGGACGTCCACCGCGATGTACTTCCTGCCCTCTCCGAGTATTCTGGGGAACGCGGCCATGGTGTCCTTGTTTCCGGTGAGCCCGTGAACGAGGATGAGGGGCTTGCCCTCTCCGGTCTCCTCATAGCACATGGTGATCCCGTTGATGTCGATAAACTTTTCCATAGAACAATAGCTCCTTTCTCTGAAGGTGATATTGGACATATTATTGTTTATATTATATCAAAAAACCGGAGAGAAGCTCCGGTTTTTTGCGGGTCTTGTGATGATTTGACAGCGCTGAGGGCTGCCTGAAGCTCTAGGCCTTCTGCTCCTTCTTGGCTGGAAGCAGTCCCCAGATGCCGATGAGGCTCACGAGGAGCAGGCCAATGCCCACGTAGTACATCGGAACGTAGCTTCCGACTCTGTCGTAGACGGTCCCGAAGATGAACGGGGCGAGCATGTAGCCTACGTTGATGCAGGCCGAGATCTTTCCGAGGAAGAACTTCTTGTTCTCGGCTCCGCCCAGGGCTTCGGCGAGCGCGGGCGCGCCGACTACGTTGAGCGAGCTTATGAACATCATTCCTATGCAGATCAGGAAAGCCGTCGCCGCGCCGCTGAAATGCAGCAGGCCGAAGAGTCCGAGGCTCGCGGTGACGACTATCGCCGTGTTGCTCACGCGCACGCCCCAGCGGTCGATGATCATCCCGTGGAAGATCTTTCCGACGGCCATGAATATCATCGAGATCGAGTAGAGGTGGGCGGCGTAGGTCTGGGTGTAGCCGACGTCCTGAAGGTGCGGCTGCATGGTGCTCATGAAGATGCCGCTGGATATCGAGATGATCGCGCACATGAAGGCGATGGGGATGTGCTTACCCACGAAGAAAGGAACGTCTCCGGAGGACTTACCGCCCTTAGCGGCTGCCTGCGGGCGTCCGCCTCCGAGTGCCTTGACGCTGTCCGGAGCCTCCTTGAGGAGGAGGAAGTCGGTGCCCAGAGAGCATATAGCCATGATCACGGTGAGGATCTTCATGGCGCTCCTCCAGCCGAAGCCGAGGATGAGCGAGTTGGCGACGCTGTTGAAGATCGAGGTGCCAAGGCCGCTTCCCATCATCACTATGCCGGTGATGGTGTTGCGCTTCTCGGAGAACCAGTCGGTTATGAGCAGCGAGAGCGGGACGGAGGTCCCGAAGGTGTTGCAGAAGCCGAGCAGGAAATTGATGATGCAGAAGCCCGGGATGGTGCTCACGGTGCTCTGCATGAAGTAGATGACCGCCGCGAGAGCCGCGGAGACTCTCATCGAGCGGACGATCCCGAAGCGGTTGAAGATCTTGCCGCTGAACATCGCGGCTACGACTCCGCCCATGGAGATCATGCTCTGCGCCACGGAGAACTGGCCTCTCATGAAGCCGAGGTCGTTGCAGATGGGTACGATGAAGAGCGAGAAGCAGTTGGTGCTTATAGACAGCTGGGTCAGCATTATCAGAATGCCGCCCGCTACCAGCATCGCCCTGTCGCGTTTTAGACGGTCCATATCCTTTGCTTTCTCCTTTTTTTGATTTATTTCGCGCGGCGCTTAAAAGCCACGCTGATTTTTTACATCGGATATACTACTCCGATACGGTTTTCTTGACAAGCACTTTGTCGACCCTGCGCTCGCCGGCTTCCAGCACGGTGACCGTGAGGCCCTCTTCCTCGTATTCGAACTTCTCGCCGGGCACGGGGAAGTGCTCGAGCATCTCCATGCACCAGCCGCCGACCGTGTCGGAGTCGAACTCGAAGTCGTCCTCGTCTATCTCCATCAGCTCGAGGAAATCGGAGATCGGAAGGTCTCCGTCGAGCTCGTATTCGCTCTCGGAGCGCTGTACTATGTCCTCCTCGATGAGGTCGTTCTCGTCCCAGATGTCGCCGACGATGACCTCGAGCACGTCCTCGAGGGTAAGCAGGCCCAGGGTCCCGCTGTACTCGTCCGTGACTATCGCGACGTGCTGCTGGGTGTCCTTGAAGCTCTCGAGGACCAGAGGCAGCCTCGTGGTCTTGTAGACATAGACCGGGGGCATGAGCAGGTCTCTGATGTCGAAGTCCTCTCCGCGCGCGCATGCCCTGAGGAAGGCGTTGAGATGCATGACGCCGATGATATTGTCTATGCTGTCCTCGTAGACGGGGATCCTCGTGTAGGGCGTGGACTCGATCTGCTTTTTTATGTCCTTGAGATCATCGTCTATGTCGACCGCCTCGATGTCGACCCTCGCGGTCATGACCTCGTAGGCGCTGATGTCGTTGAAATCTATGGCCGCTATGAGCATCTCGGTCTCGCCGCTGTCGAGCACTCCCTCGTCCTCGGCGGTCTCGATTATGGTCTGGAGCTCCTCGATCTCCTCGTCCTCGTCGTCCTCCTCTGCCTCCTCTATCCCGCGGGTGAGAAGGTTCACGAGAGCGACGACCAGCCTTATGAAAGGCAGGAGCAGCGCTCTGAGCAGCTTCACGAAGGGCGCGCACCTCAGGGAAAACGCCGTGGCCTGCTGCTTGGCGGTGATCTTCGGGATGGTCTCCCCGAAGATGATGATGAGGACCGTTAGAGCGAGCGTGCTGATCCAGGCGTAGCGGTCGCTGCCCAGAAGCAGTATGACCAGCACCGAGGCTATGGACGACGCCGCGATGTTCACGAGGTTGTTACCTATGAGTATGGCGCTGAGAGAGTCGTCGAAGTCCTCTGTCAGCTCGAGCGCGGTCTTCGCGCGGCCGCTGCCCTCCTCAGCCTCGTTCTCGAGCCTGATGCGGTTCGCGGACGAGAGAGCCATCTCGGACGCGGAGAAGAATGCCGAGAGGAATATACAGAGTATGAGTCCCAGTATCAGAAGGGTGACCGTCATGAGCGCTCACCTCCCGCCTGCTCAGGGATATTCCCGGAGGCCCCGGACGCGGCGCCGGTCCCAGATCCGGCATCCGCTGCGCTTGCTCCGGTTTCAGCGGCTTCGGCAGTCTGAACGTCCTTCTCGTCGAGTATCTCTCCCACGAGCTCCTCGAGTATGTCCTCTATCGTGACTATGCCGGTGACCTCCCCTGAGGCGTTCCTCACCACGGCGAGGTTCTGCCTGTGGGCGGACATCTCATGAAGGAGCTCGTCTCCGGCCTGCGAGGACGAGACGAAATAGGGCTTGTCCATGACGGTGGAGACCGCAGGGATCCTGCCCTTCTTCATGTAGGTCTTGAGGTATTTCCTGATCTGGAGCACGCCGGCTATCTCCCTCTCTTCCCCGCGGAAGACCAGGATGCGGCTGTGCCTCTGCTCGGTGATGAAGGCGAAGGCCTCGTCCTTGGGCGTGTCGATGTCTATGCCCACGGCGTCCTCTATGGGCGTGAAGATGTTCCTCGCGCGCACGTCGGTGAAGTCGAGCACGGACGAGATCAGGTCGCCCTGATCCTCGTCGATGGAGCCCTCCTCCGCCATGTCCTCGATGATGTCGTAGAGCTCGTCCTCTGTGACGCTGAGCTCAGGCTCGGTCTTTGAGAGCCTGGAGGCGACGGCACCGACCTTCGCGAGCAGCGCGGAGAGCGGAGCGAAGAGCTTCATGAAGAAGGCCACGAAGCCCGAGAGCCTTACGGCGAACTTCTCGGGGTTCTTCTTGGCCGCGCTCTTCGGGAGCATCTCGCCAGCAAAAAACACCACTATCGTCGTGATAATGGTGCCGGCCGTGACCGCGCCAAGCCCCCATATCCTCGTCACAGTAACGGTCACGAGGGACGCAGCCGAGATGTGGGTCAGATTGGTCACTATAAGAAGCGTGCTGATGGCGCTGTCGAAATCATCCAGTATGCGGTCGGCCCTCTCGGCTCTCTCATCACCTCTGTCGGCGAGGATCCTGATGCGGCTGCGGCTGACCGAGGCGAAGGCCGTCTCGGCTACTGCCGCCAGCGCCGCGAGCGCGAGCAGGACCAGAAATAAGAAACATGACACTCGACTGTCCGAGTCCATGGGAAGACTTTCACATCCTTTCCGTAAAGACGATAGCCCTTGGGAACTGTCAAAAATAACATTACAAATATATCAAATACATATGGCGTTGTCAAATGGGTGGGGCGCGTCGACCATGGCATCCGGCCTGCCCTGCTCCCGGAAGAAGGCATAAAAGACCCGCGGCGCCCTTACGGGTGCCGCGGGTGATCTCATTTTTTCTTTTGAGCTTCAGAGCCTTCGCCCTATCTCTCGTATCTGGTCCAGTCGGGGACCTCGGTCAGCTTAGTCCAGTACTCGGTCCCGTTGGCCCTGCGCTCGCACTCGTGGCTGTTGGTAGCCTCCTGTACGTGCAGGTAGAACCACTTGGACTCGTCCATGTTGTCCGGCCACTCGACCATATCCTCGAGCAGATCCTTCTTGCTCTGCGGGAGTCTGCCAAGTACCCTGTTGATGATCGCCATAGCCTCGCAGCGCCTGATCCTGGCGTCGGGGAGGAAGGTCCCGTCCTCGTAGCCGTCGACCCAGCCGTTCGCGGCGGCCTTGCTGATCTCATCGCTCGCCCAGTGCTCGCTGATGTCGCTGAAGTCGGCCTTTTTATCGCCCTCTCTGTCGTCGAACATCGCGGCCATCTTGGTGAACTCAGCCCTGGTGATGGCATCGTCCGGATGGAAGCCGCCGTCGGCGTAGCCGTTTACGATGCCAAGCTTCTCGAGGGTCGAGATCGCGGTGTTGAACCACATTCCTTCCTCGACGTCGTAGAAGCTGTTCTCGTAGGTGAGGTTGCCGTCGCGGACCTTATCCTTCAGAAGTCTGAAGAAGACTGTCGCGACCTCAGCCCTGGTGATGCTGCCGTCCGGCTTAACGTTTCCGTCGACATATCCGATGATATAGGCGAAGTGGTCCTCTCCGTTCAGTACTACGGGGACCGGAGTCTTCTTCCAGCCCGCGTACACGGTCTTGTCGCTGTCCATGAAGATCTCATCGATCTTGTCGGTCAGCTCGGGATCGCTGTGCCAGCCGGTGAAGGTATAGCCCTGTCTCTTCGGGACTCTGGTCAGCGCCGCGACCTCATCCACCCTGTAGGTCTCGGGCTCGAACTTGGTGCCTCCGTTGGACTCGTAAGTGAGGGTGACCTCCGGCTCGATGCTGGACTCAGCCTCGATGAGCACGTCGTGATCAGGCATAGTGAAGGTCTTGCCGCTGACGTCCGCGTCGTCGGAGCTCCAGTCGGTGACGATGTAGCCCTCCTTCTCGTATCTGTCTCGTACGGTGACGGTGTCGCCGTAGGAGTAGGTCTCAACGTCGCCGACGGTCTTTCCATCCACCTTGTAGGTGACGGTGAAGTCGCCCGGCTCGTAGGTGTTGGTGATGGTGAAGCCTTCCTCGGCGTCGCCCTCGATCTCGGACTCATAGCCCTCGACCGCGAACTCGCCCAGCGTGTAGACTATCGCGGCTCCGGAGGAGCTCTCGAACTTGGGCACGGTGAAGGTGGCGGTCCAGTCGTCCTTCTCTCCGAAGGTCACGGTGTAGTTGTTGCCGTTGCCGCTCAGGGTGACGGTGACGCTGTCCTTAGCGGGTCCGACCCAGATCTTGTTGACCTCGATCTGGATGGACTCACCGTTGAAGTTGGTGATGACGAAGTCGTCCTCTGCGTTTCCGGAGTAAGTCGCGGTGTAGCCCTCGATCTCATCCTCCTCCACGGAGTAGACGATCTCTCTGCCGTCAATGTCGTAGCGGGGGAGATCATCGAAGCTGCCCTTCCAGCCGTCCTCCTCACCGATGGTGATGTTGTCGAGGTACTCGTCGCCGTCCTTGAGGGATATCGTGACGCTTTCGGCGGGATCGCCGAGCCAGACCTTGCGGACGCTGATGTCGACGGTCTCCGTGTTGGTGTTGGTGATGACGAAGCCGTCCTCCATGTCGCCTTCGATCTCGGCCGCGTAGTTTTCGACCGGGGTCTCCTCGATCCAGTAGATCAGCTCGTCGCCGTTCTCATCGTATTTCGGGAGAACGAAGGTGCAGCTCCACTGATCGTCCGCGGTGATGGTGCGGACCGCGACAGGCTTGGAGGCGGCGTCCGCGCCGGCGGCAGTGCCGTCGTCCGCGGGCTTGGCCTTGGGCGTGAGAGGCTCGGCGAATACGCTGATCTCGGCGCCCTCGCCCTCGGGTCCTATCCAGGTCTTGGATACGTCGAACTCCACTGTCTCGGTGCAGGTGTTGGTGACGATGAAGCCCTGCTCCATGTCGCCTTCGACGCTGCTGAGATATCCGCTGATCTCGGGCTCCTCGACCGTGTAGACGATCTCGTTGCCCTGCTCATCGTACTTCGGCCCCTGGAAGGTGACCTCCCAGCGCTCGATGCCGCCGCGCACTTTCTGAGGCTCGATCACGAGCTCCTCATAAGGCTTTTTGTCCGCCAGCACGTTGACGGTGACCTTGTCGAGGGACTCGCCGACCCAGACCTTGGTGATCGGGAAGCTTACGGTCTCGTTGTTGGTGTTGGTGATGGTGAAGCCCTGCTCTATGTCGCCTTCGATCTCGGAATCGTAGTTATCGATCTCGATCTCGTCGACGTAGTACTCGAGCGCGTTCCCCTCGTCGTCGTAGAGTCTCAGACCCTCGAAAGTGTGGGTCCATTTCCCGTCGGCGCTGAGCTCGCAGCTGTCAACCGGGGCTTCCATTCCGGTCTGCATCAGGTTGACGGTCACAGAATCGCCCTCAGGGCCGACCCAGACCTTCTTCACCGTGATATCCGTGATGCTTATGTTGGTGTTGGTGACGGTGAAGCCGTCCTCGATCGTGCCGCTGACTTCGGATCTGTAGTCTTCGATCGGCTGCTCCTGCACGCCGTAGGCGATCTCGTTGCCGTCCTCGTCGTACTTGGGCAGATTCGAGAAGGTCGCGGACCAGTCTCCGTCCTCGGTCAGTTCAGCCGTATCGAGAGCTGTCGGCTTGGCGTCCGCGGTGTCGATCAGCTCGACCGTGGCGGACTCGCCCTCCGGGCCGACCCAGACCTTGGTCACCTTTACATTTATCTTGTCGGTGCTGGTGTTGGTGACGGTGAAGCCGTTCTCCACGTCGCCTTCGACGCTGCTCTCGTAGCCGCTGATCTCGGGTTCCTCGACCGAGTATTCGATCTCGTTGCCGTCGGCGTCGTACTTGGGACCGGTGTATTCAGTCGTCCACTCGGTCTTGCCGCGCCTGCGCTCGGGGAAGATCTCGATCTCGTCGAAGACCTCTTCGCCGTTCATGATGTTGATAACGACGCTGTCGAGCTCCTCGCCGACCCAGACCTTGGTGATCGGGAAGCTTACGGTCTCGCGGGTGTTGGTGAACTCCGCGCTCGCCTCTTCGGAGCTGTCGATGGTTCCGGTCACGGAGATGTAACCGTCATCGTCCATCGGCTCAGAGCTGTAGCCGGTCACCGGCGTCTCGAGCACTTCGAAGTTCACACCCTCAGGCAGCGCCTGAATGGTTACCGTTTCTCCTCCCTTGAGAGAGAGGGCTGCCACGCCGTTGGTGAAGCTGACGCCGGTCTCCGCTGCGATCTGGCTGCCGGACTCGGTCTTCAGGGCGTCGAAGGTCTTGCTGACCGCAAGAGTGTTGTAGCCGCTCTCGTCGTACAGATAGACGGAGAAGGTGAACTCCTCGTCCTGATCCTCGTCAAACGGGGATTCCACGGTCTTGCTTATGACAAGATCGCCGGAAGGACGGACGTTGGTGAAGGCGGCGGTGGCGTCGGTTGTGCTGCTGACCGTGCCGGAATCGCCCGCAGCGTCGGTCGTCATGCCTGCGGCAGCAGCCTCGGTCACGCTGTACTC
>JAEEGF011413913.1_pt1 | contig 13443 bp, 14 predicted proteins | sample 9134171 | NCBI WGS metagenome assembly JAEEGF01 (sample SAMN16246542, study PRJNA631951) | gut metagenome | biome: gut microbiome; feature: rumen; material: AP-attached | host: Bos | place: Iran: Karaj | collected 2018-10
ACAGTCCATCTTCAGGACCTGTTTCATTACGGTCCTAATCATTCAGCGATGTAAAAAGACTCATCGCGAAGAAACGGTGAGTTTTTTGATCTGTTATAAAAAAACATCTCAAACCTGAGATGTTCAATGATCCAATGGGGCGAACGATGGGACTCGAACCCACGCAATGCTGGAGCCACAATCCAGAGTGTTAACCAACTTCACCACGTCCGCCATGTGCTTATATATTCTAACACAAGAACATTTTCTTTTTCAATCATTCAAATGATCTCATTATGATCTGTATCACTCTCGCAGAGACTTTCAGCGACATTCATGATATGATCCCCTATCCTTTCGATATCGATCAGCAGTTCCGCATAGATGACGCCTGTCTTCGCATTTTCCGCAGTATCCTGCATCCGTTCGATTTCGACATTTCTGTACCTGTAACACAATTCATCCAGCCTGTCTTCATTCTCGCTGATTTTATCTAATAAAGAAGTATCCTTTGTCTCAATAATCATATTGATAAGATGAAGGCTATCCGTCACCGTCTCGATCAGCTGATGCAGTTCATCATGCGTTCCAACCGAGAAAACGAGATCCTCTTTCACCATGGCATCCCCGGCTTGGGCGATGTTCAAAGCATGATCCGACATCCTCTCCAGATCCATATTGATCGAGAAGAGCTTGACAGCCTGTCTGGCTTCTTCCATATTGGTGTTGCTGTGCATCAGCAGCAGGAGATTGCGGGATATACCTCTGTGGATCGTATTGACTTCTTTCTCGGTTTCAGCCACTTCATCCACCGCTGAATGATGTTCCAGGATCGCCATCAGGCTTTTCTGTATGCCTGCTTCCACCAGGTTCAGCATATTGTTGATTTCGATATTGATACCGAAAATATTGAACGCCGTATTGTTTTCGATATTGGCGGCCTGTTTCACTTCCGGCTGCAGTTTCTTTTCTGTGCCCTGATCCGGAATGATCAGATAGGCGATCTTCGATAACGCCTTGGCAAACGGGAACAGGACCGTCGAAGTGATCACGTTGGTGATCGTATGCATCATGGCGATCTGCCGCACGACACTGTCCGGAGCGATCATTTCATACCATCGATCGAACGGAAGGAAAGAATAGAGGACCGTAAAAAGGATCGCATTGCATAGATTGAAGGTAAAATTGATGATCGAAACGCGCTTGGCATCCCGATTGAAGCTCAACGATGCCAGCATTGCTGTCGTGCAGGAGCCGATGTTCTGGCCCAGGTTGAAAAACATGACATCCTTGATGCCAACCAGACCGCCCTTGGCCAGAGACTGGATGATACCTAAAGAAGCGCTTGAAGACTGGACGATCGTTGTCAGCACGAAACCGACCAGGATACCGAATAGCGGATTCCGCATATTCGATAACAGTTTCAGGAAAAACGGGGAGCTTCCCAGCGGCTTCAAACCGCCGGACATCGTATCCATGCCGATAAAAATAAAGCCTAGTCCCATCATGATCTCGCCGATCGCATTGAGCTTGTCGTTCTTGACGAACATGATCAGGCACACGCCGATAAAAGCCAGGAAAGGCGCAACGAGACCGACATCCAGTGCCATCAGATGGCCGGTGATCGTCGTACCGACATTGCTGCCAAGAATGACATAGACCGTCTGGGCGACTTTCATGATGCCGGCATTGACAAAACTCACCAGCATGCTGGTGGTGGCGCCGGAAGACTGTACCAGGGCCGTCACAAGCATTCCCGAAAACAAAGCGACGACCGGTTTCTTGGTCAGTTTTTCCAGAAAATCCTGAAGTTTCCCTCCGGCCATATGCTTGAAGCCGCTTCCCATGACTTCCATGCCATACAGGAAGATGGCCAGACCGCTTAAGACCGCAAGGATATCTTTAAATCTCATCTCTGTTTTAATCATAGCAAAAATGCTGATGATAAACAAAAACCAGTCCGAACAATCAAAAAAAGCCTATCCCTGGGGATAGGCTTGTCTGTGATCTTAAAAAACTTTTAGACCAGCTGTTTGCCGCAGCTCGGACAGAAGTTTGCGCCTGCCGGAACCGGTTTGCCGCAGAATGGGCAGTAACCGCCGGAAGCGTCTCCGCTCTGCGTATTCTGAATCAGACCGGAAGCGACATTCTGAGCCATATTGACGCCCATGAAACCTGTCGCAGCGCCATTGGCGTTGTTTGCCGCGTCTCTTAACGCATCGGCAGTCGCAGATACGATCGTCGCATTGGCCATTTCCTTGTCTTTATTGACGGCAGCCATCTGCAGATCTCTGATCTTTCTTTCATCTTCATCCGGAATCGTTACGGAATTGACAGCGATATTGACGAATTCGATGCCTCTGTTTTCCAGCCATTTCGGATTCAGTTCCTGCGCAAGCACTTCTTTCAGTTCCGTCGTATGTGCAGGCAGTTCGGAATAACGGATACCCAGCTGAGAGATCTTGGAGAAAGCAGGATTGAGTTTATCCATCATCTCTGCCTTCATGATCGACAGAAGATCATCTTTCGTGAAACGATCCGCTTTGTTTCCCGCAACCTTCTGATAGAACGTCAGAGGATTGGCGATACGGAACGTGTATTCGCCGTTCATCCTGACAGCAACATCCACATCCAGACCGATATTGCGATCGACGACACGGAACGGAATCGGAGTCGCTGTGCCATACATGTTGCCCATGATCTCTTTGGTATTGACATAATATACGCGCTGAGACTTGTTGACATCTCCGCCATAAGAGAATCTGTCCAAAGCGTCTTCGAATGTCTTGCGGATGCCGTCCAGGCCTCCATCGAAGATCGTTGGAGAAATGCTGGAATCAAACGTGTACTGGCCAGGTTCAGCAGCAACTTCCAGGACATTGCCATTCTCGACAACCAATGCGCACTGTCCGTCATTGACGACGATGCCCGAACCGTTCGTGATCACTTCATCCGATCCGCTGTATCCCCGTTTGGTTCCTTTGACCATCAAGGTATTGTTATCCAAGGAATCGCAGACAAAATAGTCTTTCCAACTATCGGATAATGTACCAACGACCGAACCGACAACTGCTTTAATTAAACCCATATGTTTTAACCTCCTTTGATTTAATTTTCATCTATTAAAAGTGACCGCCATGACCGCCATGACTAGAACCACTTGATGACGTATGCGTGACAGAACCGCCTCCGGAACTGCTGCTGCCGCTGCTGCTCCGCTGCGGAGGATTGTAATGACGGCTGATCTTGCGATCCACCAGGTAATCCGAATAGCCATTCAGACGGAAACTGTTGTCCACTAGATAGCTGTTCGCGTAATGCTGACGCTTCGTCGACTTCATCTGTCCCCGCAGGAACAAGGAACTGAAGAGCGAAGACAATGCGGCTACGAATGAAGAGATGCCGATATTCAATGCGCCGAACTGTTTCTTCTTAGGAGCCGGCGGATCGGTATTGATATCGATGATATGGCCGTTTTTCGCTTCTATAATGTAATACTCCGTCTGGTCGGCAAACGTGCTGAACGCATCATAGAAACGTCCGTGCGACAGATCATTCGACATCTCGTCAACGATACAGTCAATGCCATAATCAGTGAAATAATCGATGCCTTTTCCCTTGGTTGAAACATGCCAGGAACTGTCATCCATGACGATCAGCAGCAGCAGGCCATTATCCTTGTATCCGTTGTAGTCATAGAAATCGTCCGCATAATCGCTGATCCACATGCCATCGGTCGCATCCGCTGTCACGACGACGACATCCATATCCTGTTCCTCGGAGATCTGCTTCAATCGGATCTGCAGGTCATTGCGCTCTGTATCCGTCAGCAAGCCTGCCGCATCATAGATCTTGACATCGTTCGATACCTGCGGAACATTCGTCTGATAGACCTGACCGTTGATGATCCTGACGCAGGCCTGATAGAAATCCCTGATACCGTCATAGTACGTCGTCGCAAGCGCGTATTCCGACCACAGATCGATCTCATCTCCATAGATCAGACTGGCGCAGGAACCTTCTGCCACGAGTCCATAGGACCCCTTGTCATCGACGATCAGCACGACCTTTTCCGGAGCATAGCCAGTCCGATCCAAAAGACTTTCCGCATAGGATTGCGCCTCATCGGTCTCGATGCCGATGCCGATATAGATCCCGATATCATAGTTGTCTTCGATGTAACGAAGATCGTCGTTCAGTTCGCGATATTCCTCTTCCGTGAGATAGTAACCGGATTCCCCCAGGAAAAGATGTTGCTCGTCGGCACGGATGCCCGTAAAACCGAGAAGCAGCAGCAAAAGAGTAAACAGTATCGATAATAGTTTCTTCATAGTCTACCCTCTCATCGCAAAGAACTGGATCACTGACAGCAGCAGCGTAACGATCACGAAGATCCCCAGCATGATGAAACGGTATTTCATTTCATCGATCGGCAGATCGCCGATGAACTTTCCGGTTTCGCCGTTCATCGCAAACGCATAGTTCTTGTCTTTGTATTTCACATTCAGCAGCCACATCGGATACATCACATATTCCTGTCTGCCGTTATAGACCCGGATATCGCTGCCGGCCGGCGTACAGGTATCGAAACTGGTCGTCGTGGACGCAAACATGCTTTCGGTCGAATTGATGATCCGGCTGTTGGCCATCTTGCGGGAATCGTCCACATCCTTGCTGTATCTGTCGGCATAGAATCCGGCAAAATAATTGTCATTGAATTCTTTGGCTTCCCGGTAATGGAAAGGTTCGACGGATTCTACCAGTCTGGTATCCATCTTTGCCGAAGCATTGACCGGAACACTCTCGAAAGAAACTCTTCCGGAACGGTACAGTTTATAGAATTCCGTTTCAGTCACATCATAATCGCCTTCGCGCCAGCTGTGCCTGCGGGTCGCGTTGTACCACATCTGGGCATTGGCCGTGCCATCGAAGACCCAGAAAGGCACATAGATGCCTTTGATCTCATCCAGCACCGCTTCCGAGCGGAATGCCTTGGGAAGCAGGATCTTGCCTTGGAGATGTTTCCTGAACTCTTCCTTGGCTTTTTCTTTATCGTGTTTGAAAGGAATGATCTTTTTCGGCTTGAAATCGCCGGATACGTTTCCCTTGACGACGATCGGATTTCCGCAGTATGGACAGCTGTCCGCCGCCGTATCCTCATCCGCCATGATGGTGCCCCCGCACGACTTGCAGGTATAGACCAGATAGCGTCCGTCGTCCCATTTCTCGTTATTGACGACATAATCCTGGCCTTCATCAAAAACGGCAGGATCGAACTTGCCATCGCAATACGGACATTTCAGCTGCTGAGAGGACGTATCGAACTCCAGACGGCCGTCGCAGTTGGGACACTTGAAGGTTTTTAATTCGCTCATTGCTTCCCTCCTTTCTTCCACATAAATTATAATAAAATCTTCCAGAGCACACAATAAAAGAAAAGAAATGGTTTCCCATTCCTTTTCCGGTAAATCATCTAATGATGTCCGCCAAACGGACCGCCCTGCGGAGGATCGCCATTCATGCCACCGCCTCCCGGCATCATGCCGCCACCCATCATCTGGTTGGTGATCTGATCGGTTTGCGTGCCGTTGACGATGATCTTGCCTCCATTGTATTCAGCGGTACCGTCATAGTCGAACGGCGACTGCGCGCTGATATCCAGGGTGCCGCCATTGATGTAGATGCTTCCGTTGGCATCCAGACCATCCGTATCGCCCTGACCCATGACGATCGTGAGATAGCCCCCATTGACCTCGATCGCCGTCGCATAGCTGTTCGAAGTCGCGGTCGCATTCATGCCGTCATCGGAAGCGTTGATCGCAATCGTTCCGTCATTGATCAGGACATAGGTCGCTTCGATGCCCTCCCTGGCTTGCAGATCCATGTTTCCGTTGTCGATCCTGGCCATGCCATCCGCATGGATCGCATCATCGGCGGAAACGATCCCAAAGTTCCCTCCTTCGATCAGGATATCGCCATTGGAATGGATCCCGTCATCGGCTGCATCGATCGTGAATTCGCCGTCGCTTATCGTGATCTGCAGATCCGATTTCAAGGCTTTGTAGGAATCTGCCGAACCGCCTTTGGCTGTTGTGATCGCGAAAGTTCCGCCATCGATCTGCAGCAGCCGGTAGGCATAAATCCCATCGGCGGCGGAAGTGATCGTAAAATCGCCATCGGCAATATAGACATAACCCCGGTTTTCGTCTTCTTCGTTATCGGAAGAGATCGCATCTTTCGACGAAACGATAGTAAAGATACCGTCGGCGATCTTGACACAATCCTTTCCACTTAATGCTTTCCCTGCCACATCGATCACATAAGTACCGTTGTCAATGATCAGGTCGTCTTTGGAAACGATGCCATGATTGTATTCCGAAGACAGCTGCAGCGTCCCTTCTCCTTCGATGGTCAGATCGGCTTTGGAGAAGATCAGAGCATCTACCTCGTTCCCGTCGATCTGACTGTAGACGCCGCTGTCGCTGATCCGGTTCACGCTCCCATCCGGAAGACTGATAATGGCTTTATCCGCTTCGATCACGTAGATCCCGGCAAAGTTCCCTGCATCGATCTCGACATCGTTCAGGACCAGCTGGACCGTTTCATCCTTGGATACTTCCACGATGACGCTTGCGCCGGTCAAAGTGCCTTGCAGGATATAAGTGCCTCCCTTTGTGATTGATACGTCCTCATCGCCCAGCTCGATATAGGTGGAGCCATTCAGTTCATAATCGTAATCTGTATCCTTGATCGTCAGATCGATCTCCTGGTCATCCTGCACAGATGTTTCAGAAATCACCGCATCGCATCCGCTCAGCAGGCACGCTGCCAATAGTGTTATCAACAGCTTCCTCATCATAATTCCTCCCGATCGACGGCGGCTTTGGCGCACATGATCTCCAGATTGCCATTTCTGGTACGCAGCTCATCGATCATCTTCTTGAGCTGTTTCGGATCCTTCATCGTGATCACGTATTCTACCCTGAATAGTGAACCTAAAGTTAGAGTTTTCAGCGAGACAAGTTCATGTCTGCTTGTATATTTCTTCAGGATCCCTTCGAAGACTTCGTCGTAGTTCAGCGATTCCGGGATCGTGATTTTCAGATATCTTTCATTCTCGGACATCTTGCCGAAATCCAGCAGTTCCAACGCATACATGGCCAGGCAAAGCAGCAAGGTAAAGATTCCTGCCAGCACGATGAATCCGCTGCCGCAGATAATGCCGATGGTCATCGCCAGGAAAACCGCCGCAAGTTCCTTGGCATTGCCTTTGACCGAACGGAAACGGATCAGGGCAAACGAACCGGCAACGGATAAACCGACGCCGATGTTGTCGTTCACCAGCATGATGACGACCGTTTCGATTGCCGGAATCAGCACCAGCGCGCTGATAAACGATTTCGTATAGGTATTCCGGTACATGTACGCCAGGGCGAGTACCAGTCCAAGCAGAATGCTGGAAGCAATCGCCAGCAGGAACTGGCCGACCGTCAGCGTTCCGGTAAATATCGTTCCAAACAAGTTACTCATATTCTCAATCTCCTTTGATTTCTTTCAGGAAAGCCGTCCCCACTTTTGAGAAACCTCTGGGATAAGCTTTCGTTTCATCGAGGATGCCGCTCAGCCACAAGGGCATCGTTCCCGGCAGTTTCAGTTCCATCACGACCTGATCGGTCAGGATCTTGTCGGAAGGATCGGGTTCCAGCGACAGATCGTTCATCCGATAGCGGATATCGGTATCGAACGTGATACGCAGCTGTTCATCTTCTTTCCCTTGATAGGACAGACGCGATGTTCCGATATAGATCTTCGGTTCCAGATGGCCGTAGTACTGCAAGGCGTAACGGATCTCTTCGCCGACCTGCGGATCCAGGAAATCGCTGCCGTATATGTCCTTAAGAGTACGGAGATAAGGCGCCATGGTCCTTCGTTTGTAGACGATACCATCGTACTTCTTCTTGAATTCGACGTAGACCATGTCATCGTCCTTCAGGTCACGATAGCTTCTGATCCGCAGTTTTTCCTTGTACAACGGTTTTTCGATCGACCTGCGTATCAATTCGAAACGATCGGTATCGTAATAGATCGATCTGAGATCGCTGTGGCGATAGCGATCCGCTACCATCCATCCCTGCAGCAGATCCCGCAGCTTTTCATACTGTTCCATCGTCAGCAGGTACTTTTTTTCGGATCGCCGGAATGTCTCGTTCATAAGCGGTTCCTCCTTTCACTGACAACTATATCCGACGAATGTGAACTTCGCCTGAACAAAAGATGAACATCTCTTGAACAAAAACGTTTATAATAAAACCATGAGCAGCAGAACAGATTACGAAGAATACTATGCAAGCGAAGGATACTACTGGGGGACGGAACCGGCCGAACTGTGCCATGAACTGATCCGGCTTCTTCCTCCTGCAAAAGGGGTCAAAGTCCTGGATATCGGCTGCGGCGAAGGAAAGGACGCTGTATTCATGGCGAAACAGGGCTACGAGGTCACCGCTTTCGATATCACGGATAACGGGATCGCCAAGACCAAGAGAATGGCGAAAGAAAACGGCGTCGAAGTGAACGCCTTTATCGCGGATATCAATGATTTTGAAATCGAAGACATGTTCGATATCATCTATTCCACCGGAACGATACAGTACCTCGATGAAGACAAGATCCCTGCGTTTTTCAAGAAAGTGCAGAGGATGACGAAACCCAACGGTCTCAACTGGTTTAACGTGTTCGTCGACAAGCCGTTCATTCCTCTTCCGCCGGATTGGGACAGATACGAGCAGCTATGGCCGTCGGGAAAGATGTTCACCTATTATCCGGAATGGAAATTCGAACGGATCGATGAAACGATCTTCGAATGCCATTCGTCCGGCGTACCGCATCTGCATTGCATGGATGTACTGGTCGCCAGAAAAGAACCGCAGGATATCGTACTGCCGCAGTAGATCATCAGTTATTAAAAATGCGCAACATCATGTTGTGCATTGTTTTTATTTATAGAATTCTTCGACAGCTTTCTTGAAATCCTGAACGATCTTTTCTTTGTCCAGCGTCAGATACTGTCCGTTTTCATACAGGATCTTTCCATCGACCATCGTCATGCATACATCCGAACCCTGGGCGGATTTGGTGATGATGGAAGGATATTCGAAGATCGGATAGAGATGGATCTTATCAAGATCCAGAGCGATGATATCGGCACGTTTACCCGTTTCCAGAACGCCTGTATCGGTACGCCCCTGAAGTTTCGCTCCATTTACGGTCGCCATATCGATGACCTGAGAAGACAGGATATTCGTCGCATCAAGATGATAGCCGTTATGTACGATGGCAGCCAGATGCATCTCTTCCAGCATGTTCAGGTTATTGTTTGAGGCGGTACCGTCCGTACCAAGGCCGACATTGATACCCAGATCCAGCATTTCCCTGATCGGGGCGAATCCGCTGCCGATCATCAGATTGCTGGAAGGATTGTGCATGACGCTGACATCGTGTTTCCTGAGTATCTTCAGATCGTCCTTCATAGGCCAGACGACATGCGCCGCACAGGTCGGATTCTCGAACGTTCCCAGAGACTCGAACCACTCGACGGGAGTCTGACGATACTTTTCCATACATTTTTCGACTTCCGATTTCGATTCGCTCAGATGGATATGCATGATCGCGTCATGCTTCTTGCATTCTTCCGAATAGGCTTTGACGATATGCGGCTGGTTGGTATATTCCGCATGAATGGAGAAATCCACTTTCAGTCTTCCATCGCAGGTATCGTTGTATTTTTCAAAGAACTCGATCGATGGACCGATCATGCTTTCTTCGACCGTCTGATTCGGATCGAAGCAGAGGATATACTTGTTCAGATTGGCTTTGATGCCGGAGTCTCTGACGGCTTGCGCGGTCTCTTCCGGAAAGAAATACATGTCCGTAAAAGAAGTGACGCCGGAAGCCAGAAGTTCCAGGATCGCATAATAACTGGCGACCCGGATCTGCTCCGCAGTCAGTTTCGCTTCGATCGGGAAGACCCGTTCATTGAGCCATTGATCCAGAGGCAAGCCATCGGCAATGCCTCTGAGGAATACCATCGGCGTATGCGTATGGGCATCCACCAATCCCGGCAGAAGAAGTTTACCGGCATAGTCTTTTTCTTCTGCGTATGTCTTTTCCGGTCTTTCTGTTCCGATATAGTCGATGTGTTTCCCATCAACGCCAAGATAGGCATGCTCCAGAGCTTCATAACCGGATCCGTTTCGGATCAGGATCGCAGCATTCTTGAATAATAACGACATGTGGCCAGCCTCCTAAAACATCTTCTTGCGTGAAAAGTACTGATAGACCAGGAAAGAAGCCAGCAGAGCCAAAACGACGATGATCGGGAACGCCCAGGCGGAATTCTCGAATGGAACGCCTTCGATATTCATGCCGTAGGCATCGAATACCATGCTGGGGATCGAAATGACGACGGCAGCGATCGCGATGAACTTCTGGATCACGTTCATATTGTTGGAAATGATCGAAGAATAGGCATCCATCATCCCGTTGATGACGCCGGAATACGTATCGGCCATCTCTCCGGCCTGTTTCGATTCGATCATGACATCTTCGAACAGGTCTTCGTCTTCCTCGTAACGGGTCAGAGCGCTGACTTTGTTCAGTTTTTCCAATACGGCATTGTTTCCTTTGATCGAGGTCGTAAAATAGAGCAGGCTTCGGCCCAGTTCCATCATTTCCAGCAGGACAGGGTTTTCGATGGAACGCTTGAGTTCGATTTCCAGCTGTTCCGATTCTTTATTGATCTGCCGCAGATATTTCAGAAACAGTTTCGCATCTTCCAGCAGGATCTGCAGCAGCATTCTGGTCTTCAGTTTGGTATTGATGTTCTTGCTGGTCTTGTTGCTGAAGCTAAGTACCGGCGTACTTTCCAGACAGATAGTGATGATCGCTCCTTCAGCCAGAATGATACCCAACGGAATCGTGGTAAAACGGTTTTTGCCGTTCTTTTCCTCGATTGACGGAATATCGACCAGAACCAGGGTATAATCGTCTTCTTTGGTGAAACGCGATGCCTCTTCTTCATCCAGCGCAGCTCTGAGATCATCGGATTCGATTTTGTATTTCTCTTCGATTTCCTGAAGCTCTTTTTCTGTCGGATGTACCAGATTGATCCAGCAGCCCTTCTGGGCTTTCTCGATCATTTCCAATCCTCCATCTTTTGTCAGATAGATCCTCTGCATATTCCCCATCCTCCCCTTTTAACGTATATTCTTATTATATTTTAAGACTTGAAAAAAACAATATGACTGGTTTCGCAATGAAACTCGATACTGTTCTTCTGCAATAAAAAAGATACGGGAATCCGTATCTTTCGCTGAAAAACGAACTGCAGATGCCTATGCCTTCCAAAGCCCGTGCAGGTTGCAATATGCATAGACCGCCAGGACTTCGTCATCTTCCAGTATCGCAAAGACGGCCTTCGGCGCTTCTTCCGGTTTCAGCGTCTTGCGCTGATTGCCGTTCTTGGTCTGGAGAGCGATCCATTCGATATAGTGTTCCGCCAGCATCGGATGGTCGACTTCACCGACGGTCACATAGACCTTGTTGTCTTTTACTTCATACACCGGTACGTGTTTCTCGACAGCGGCGTCCGTCGTTCCCGGAATGATCTCTTCCATAGGCTCGCCGCAGCACATGATCGGGCAAGCTTTCTTCTCGACGATCGCAACGATCTGTCCGCATTTCTTGCAACGATAAAATTTCATTTCCATTCGTTTACTCTCCTCTTTCTTTCATTATAACAAAGTTCATTTCTTTTCATCGATCAGACAGACGCATTCCGCCAGGACGCCTTCCTTGCGTCCGACAAATCCCATGCCTTCGCCTCTTGTCGCCTTGACATTGACTCTGCCTGCATCGATATGCAGATGTTCCGCGATATTCCTACGCATCTGATCGATATGCGGAGCCATCTTGGGTTCCTCGATCATGATCAGGGAATCGAGATTGACGATCTCATAGCCGTTTTCTTCAAGCAGTTCACAGGTCTTATCCAGCAGCAGCAGCGACGAGATCCCTTCGTAGCGGGGGTCGGTATCAGGAAAATGGGTCCCGATGTCCTTCAGACCCATGGCGCCGATCAGCGATTCGATGATCGCATGAAGCAGCGCATCCGCATCGGAATGGCCCAGCAGGCCCTTCTCGTAAGGGATATGTACCCCGCCCAAGACGAGTTCCCGTCCTTCGACGAGACGATGCACATCTTTCGACTGTCCTATTCTCATAACACGATCTCCCTGATGTCATCTACGACATCTTCCGTTTCCTTCAGCAGGACTTCCTTCGCCTGATGCCCATTGGCGACCAGGATACATCTGACGCCCATTTCTCTGGCTGTATCCAGGTCATGAAGCGTATCGCCGATCACCAGGCATTCCTTCGGATCCTTGTCCCTGATCCAGTCCAAAGCGATCTGCGTCTTCGATTCCGCATAGATATTGTCGATCCCCAGGACTTCATCGAAATATTCCGCGATCCCCAGTTCTTCCAGCTGCTTCTCCAGCGCCTCTTTGCTGGAAGCGCTCAGCAGGATATTCCGGTACCCTTTTCGATGGTTCTCTTTCAATATCTCGATCACTCCCTCATGGACCGTATAATCATTCCGGAATTTCCGGTAGCAGGAAAACCAGTAGGCGCCGACTTCTTCATAGGAATTCTTCGACCAGTCGAAACCGACGGCTTCATAATAGCTTTTTACCGGAAACGTGAATATCTTCCGATATTCTTCCAATGTCAGCGGTTTACGATCGAGACCGAAATGCTTCATGGTCTCATTCTCTGCCCTGATACAGACCAGCGTGTCATCCAGAACCGTCCCATTGAAATCGAATATCACATACTTCATAGTTCTATTATATAAAAAATGACTCCTAAGAGTCATATTCATTGTCCGTATCCGGAATGATTTCGTTATCCTCATCGGTTTCTTCCGATTCATCATCTTCCAGTTCGATCTTGGAAATATCGATATGCGATTCATCGAATTTGCGACGTTCCACAAGATCCCATTTGTTGTCCTTGAGACAGACGAAACGGGAATCGAAAGTCAGATCGGAATAGAACTGAGCGACATGGTCGTTGCCGTAACCCGAAGTCTTGGCGACCTCATCCCACATTTTGATGAACTGGACCGCTCTTTTCTTTCTTTTTAGAATATCGTAAGCAATGTCTGCCATAGATCTTGTTGTCATATGATGGTACTCCTAATAATATCTGATTTCTATCGTTTTTGCCTCATCGTTTACGATGTAGCGCATTACTAATATATCATTATAATTTTGAAAATCAACTATTTTCGCAACAAATCTCAAGACTCCCTCTTCCGTCGTGACCGATGCATAGGCGTCGTCTTTCAGATGAAGCTCCAGCAGATGGTCCTCGCATTGCCGGAAAGGACACAGTCCGTCTTCA
>JAEEGF012250429.1_pt1 | contig 13443 bp, 14 predicted proteins | sample 9134171 | NCBI WGS metagenome assembly JAEEGF01 (sample SAMN16246542, study PRJNA631951) | gut metagenome | biome: gut microbiome; feature: rumen; material: AP-attached | host: Bos | place: Iran: Karaj | collected 2018-10
AGTCAGTTGCTCTACCAATTGAGCCATTTCGGCATAAAAAAATAAATGGTGGGCGATATAGGACTCGAACCTATGACCCCTTGCTTGTAAGGCAAGTGCTCTAACCAACTGAGCTAATCGCCCAAATACATGGACGTCATTAAATATATCATTTAATAAAGTCCTTGTCAACAAAATAAACCAATTTTTTTAATTATTTTTCTTTTCATTTATCCAGTTTTCTAAGTTATCTTCTAATATTTGAAAACCAGTTCCAGTTTCTTCTATTTTCGTTCTTTTCTTTCTGTTAATTCGATAATTTAAATTTTTAATACTTAATTTAACATGACATTCACTATCATCTACTTCTATAATACGAACTTTTATTGTTTCCCCTACTTTAACAAAATGATTAATATCACGTACAAAATCATCACTAATTTCAGATATATGAATTAAACCACTATAATATTCATCAAGAGATACAAAGATACCATATTCGGTTATTCCTGTTACTAATCCCTCAACAACATCATTAACTTTATACTTTCCCATCACATTCACCACAAGTATTATAACATCTTTTTAAAATCATTAAACTCTTTTTTACGAATATTCTCAATTTCAAATTTATATGGTGCTACTTCATTAACATATGGTGTTTCGAGGATTCTAGGGATATCCCCTAGTCTTTCATTATATATAACATTTATTAAGTTATCAAAACCAATTGTTCCATAACCTATATTTTCATGGCGATCTTTATGAGCTCCTAGAACATTCTTACTATCGTTAATATGAATACAATGGATATATGATAAACCTATCTTTTCATCAAATTCATCTAAATATTTATCAAATTCTGATATATCATAACCAGCATCATTTAAGTGACATGTATCAAGACATACTCCAATACGTTCTTTATTCTCTACACCATCAATTATTTCTTTTATTTCATCAATGGTTCTACCTAGTTCTGTGCCTTTACCAGCCATTGTTTCTAGTAAGATATTACATTTACCTTTATCAAGGATTTGATTAAGTCCACGAATTATATTATGAAGTCCTGTCTTCTCTCCTAATCCTACATGACTACCTGGATGAAGAACCATATATTTAATACCTAATAAATCACATCTTTCTACTTCCTGAATTAGAAAGTTAACAGAGAATTTAAATTTATCAGGATCACTATCATTAGCAAGATTAATAATATATGGAGCATGAACTATTACTTTAGAATAATCAATATTATTCTTTTTCATTAATTCTAAAGCTTCTAAAGTTAAACCATCATTAATAGGATATCTAGCTGTATTTTGAGGAGCTCCTGTATAAAACATAAAAGTATTTGCCCCATAACTTAAGGCCTCTTCTAAACTTCCTAATAATTGTTTATCCTTAGTAAACCCTACATGTGAACCAATAACTAACATACATACACCTCCATTTAATTATAACATAAAAAAAAGTAACTCTCGTTACTTTATTTTTTAATTCTAACTTTTAGCTTCTGAACTAGCTATAGCAGCTCTTCCAAAGAAGATACTTGTGTTATCTTTATTATCTATATCTTGTCTAGTACCATATAAGTATCCACCTTCAAGATTTTTTGTTGTTAAACAAATTGACCAAGTATATGTGTCTTCACTACGACTTACAACAACATATGAATATGTAGCTGCAGCACATTCACCTGATGTAGATGTTGTTTTAGCAGCATCTACTGAATAAACACCACTACCTATTTTCTTTTTACCAGTTGCTGGTGTATAGTATGCATACTCTCCACCAAATGGAGCACTTGTACCACCACTATCTAAGATAGCTTGAGTAAATCCATATTGACCAGGGAATAATTCATAGTTAGAAGTTAATTGAAGTCTTACAGCTTCAACAATATTTTGTGCTGTTGTTCTCATTGAGCTTCTTCTTGAGTTATCAATTACTGGTCCTATATTTGTTGCAGCAATTGCCATTAATATAGCTAAAATAACAATAACTGCTAATAATTCTACTAAAGTAAAACCTTTTCTATTCATTCTTTTCATATTTTCATAACCTCTCTATTATCAATATAACATTATTTAATATCATCGTCAATAAAATAAGAATATTTTAATTGTCAAACACATATGTACGATTCGATAAATTTTCTTCACTTACACAATTAGAGTTTGCTTTACCTGCTTTGATAGTTCTTTTAGAACCCGCTAAGTAAACACAATAACCTGATGTTCCAGAACCTCCTGTTGCTTTCTTATATTTAACATAAGAATCTAAGTTATAAGCTCCTCCATCAGGATCTTCTTTTAAAACATCTTTGGTATCTAAGTCTCTAAGTTTATATGTAATTTCTGTCTTAGTTGGATCATCGCGGAATACTCTATCTTTCATAACTTCAGCTTTAGCAAGTGAAACCATTTTTTGAGCATCTTGTAACATTAAATCTTTTTTATTATTATCAACGATACTAATTACATTTGGTACAGCAATCATACCTATAATAGCAATTATTGCAAGTACTGCAAGTAACTCTACTAAAGTAAAACCTCTATTATTCATTATCAACCCTCGCTAACTTCTCTAAGGCATTGTGAGCAGCTTCCTGACATGCATCTTTCTTACTACTTCCACTACCTTTTCCATATACAACATTATCTATTCTAACTTCAACTGTAAATGTTTTATCATGTGGTGGACCTTCTTCACCAACTAAGTCATACACAAGACTTTTTCTATCTGTTTGTACTGCTTCTTGTAAAATTGATTTATAATCATTTAAAAAACTAGTTTTATTACCATTAATAACGTAAGGACTAATTATTTTAAGAAGAACATCTTTAACTTTATCAAAACCTTGATCTAAGTATATTGCTCCCATTAAAGCTTCAAATGTATCAGCAACAATTGCTTTTTTAATCTCCCCTATTTCACCATGACCAACTTTAATAAATTTAATTAAATCAAGTTTAGTCATATATTCAAAGAGCGCATTTTCACAAACGTAATTAGCACGCCACTTTGTCATTTCGCCTTCTTCTTCTTCAAAATTACGATATAAATAGTCAGACATAACAAGTTCTAAAACAGCATCTCCTAAGAACTCTAATCTTTCATAATCTGTTTTATCTTTATGTTCATTTGCATAAGAAGAATGTGAAAAAGCAATTTCATATAATTTTTCTCTTACTGGTATAACATCTAATTCTTGTAGTTTCTCTTTCATATACCCTCCTTAATTATTATAACAAAAGAGGTATAAAAAGTATATTTAAACTTGTTAAAAAAAATATTTAATAGTAAAATGATTGTAGGTGTTACATGAAAAAAATAATCCTAAAGTTAATAAAGAAATACCAAAATACAAGTTTTGCTATGCACGCTAATTGTAAATATGTTCCAACTTGTTCTAATTATGCATACACCGTTATTGATGATTTTGGAGTATTTAAAGGTGGTTTCTTAGCACTAAAAAGATTTTTTAAATGTAATCCATTAAGTCGTGGTGGTATTGATCTTCCACCAGTTAAGGAGAATAAAAATGAAAAATAAATATAAATTATTAATTTTATTACCAATATTAATATTATTAACAGGATGTCAATTATTTAAAAGGGATTCAATGGAAAACATCTCTATTACAACATCTAATTATGCTCTTGAATACACCACAAGATATCTTTATGGAAAGAATTCTTTAGTTACATCAATATACCCAGATGGTGTTAATGTAAATGAATATAAGTTTACTAAGAAGCAAGATAAAGATAATAGTGAAAAAGACTTATTTATCTATATCGGTGGAAGTAATGACGCTGAACAAGCAGTAACTTATGTAAAGAATAATGATGAAATTAAACTTATTAATGCAACTCTTGGTATGAAATACAATTTTGGTATTGAAGAATTATGGTTAAACCCATCTAATATGTTAATGATTGCTCAAAATATTAAAAATGATTTACAAGCTTATTTAACTAATACTTATTTAATTAAAGAGATTGAAGATAATTATAATAATCTAAGACTTGAATTATCAGAACTTGATGCTGAAATTAAACTTACTGTTGAAAATGCTAAAAATAAAACAATCTTTGTAAATGATAACGCTCTTCGTTTCTTAGAGAAATATGGATTAACAGTATACGTACTTGATAAAGATTTAGATATTTATGAAAAAAATTTAAGTATCTTTAAAAACATGATTAACGAAGGTTCAATAAAGAATATCTTTGTTCTTGAAAATTCCCCAGTATCTGATGAAGTACAAGCTTTAATCGATGATAAAAAAGTAAGTGAAGAAGTATATCGTAATTTAGAAAATATTAAAGAAGAAGAAAGAAATAATGATGTAACTTATATTTCACTTTCAAAACAAAATTTAGAAACATTAAAAAAGGAACTATATTAGTTCCTTTTTTTATTGATGATCAATACCATCTATTATAAAGTTTTCACTTTTATGTGGTTCAGTACGTAATAAATCACGATAATCTTGTTGAAGTAATACTTCATATAAAACGATTGCACAACAATTAGAAAGATTAAGAGAACGTACATTACTTGTCATAGGTATTCTCATACAATGTTCTAAATCTTGGGATAAAATATCCCTAGGAATACCCGTTGATTCTTTACCAAATATTAAGTATATTTCTTCATCTTTGTTACTATAATCAAAACTAGTATGAGGTTTCTTACCATATCTTGTAAAGTAATAATAAGTTCCTTTGTTTTTACTTTTAAAATCATCCCAGTTTTTATATACGTAGTATTCAAGTTTATCGATATAATTAACCCCACTTCTTTTAATACTCTTTTCATCTAAGGAAAAACCAAGTGGTTCTATTAAATGAAGTCTTGTATTAGTTGCTACACAAGTTCTCATGATATTACCTGTATTAGTAGGTATCTCAGGTTCATAAAGTACAATATTTAACATAAAATCACCAAAAGAAATTATACAAAGAAAAAAGATAAAAAGCAAATTACTTTTTATCTATATCATCTATGTATTTTTTTAATTGTCTTGAATTAGAACCAAGAATAATTTTTAATTGATTATCAATCTCTACTATTCCTTTAGCTCCTAATTTTTGTATTTCTTCTTTATTAGCTTTACTAACATCTTTTAAAGTAACAACAAATCTTGATAAATTTAATTGTTTATCAACAATGTTATCAATACCACCTAAATATTCAACTAATTTATTTACTTTTAAGTGAGCATCTTTATGCATAGATTTTAGTATTGCAAGTAAGATTATTAATAAGACAATTCCAATAATTACATATTTAATCCAATTCATATAATCACCATAGTCATTATATCTAAATAATAATAACTTGTAAATATTAATAGTTATTATAAGAATATTTATATGTACCTATAACATTAGTCTTACTATTCTTAACTGATATATAGTAAGTATTTATACTATAATCAATGTTATCAATATATTTATTTTCTTGAAAGATACAATTACTAGTATCCTCAGTAGTAGTTAAACAATATAAGATATCCTTATTATAATCATATTTATATTCATCATTATTATTTAAATATTTAACTAATATCTCCTTATCATCATTATCTATTTTTTTATCATCATTTAAGTCTCCTAATCTTTCTTGAGACTCTGTGTGTTTTAATTCATTTTTAATCATTAATTCAATTGCTAGATAATCATCATGATTAATAAGACCATCTTGATTAATATCACCATAACGATAATTACCAGCTTCTACTAATAAGATATTATCTCTTGTAGAGATACTAGCAATTAAAGGGCTATAGTATTCATCACCAACTTTAATATCTTTTTTATCTTTAATTAACATAAACACAGACCAAACGATTAAAAGAATTACTAATATACATATTATTATCTTTTTCATGGTAACATTCCCTTTTCTTTAAGATAGTTATTACCTTTAGCTAGATATCTATGAACCATCTCTTTTATATCATCTGTAACATATACATTACCCATTTGTGATAGATATGGTTCATAATCATCTGTTAATTTATCTAATCTGTATACTTCAAGTAAAGCCTCTGCAACAAACTCATAATGGTCAGAATCTCCATAAGCATAATCAGATAATGGTCTATTAGTTGCATTCACATATTTATTATATAAAGCTATAACATCACTTTCTTTAGATATATTATTACCAAATATTTGTTTATACTTATTATCATAACAATGACCAAGTTCATGTGTTATTGTACCTAAATATCTCTTATCAAAAGTTTCAATATTATTAAATCTTATAAAGGCTGTTGAAAAGAATCCATAGTCATCAGTCCAAGTTGCTCCTGAACTATTCTCACCATTATATAAGATATATGTCTCCTCAGTAAGTAAAACGATTTTACCATCATAATAGAATAACTCAGGATGATCTTTATATAATTCTTTTAAGTAATTAATAAAGGTTAAAGCCCCATTAATTGTTATTCCTTTTTCTATTTCAATATTAATATTACCTACTTGGGTTTCATAAGCAACTTTATAAGCTTCTACATCTTTACCATCTAAATCATTATGAATCCTTGCATAAAGAGTGGTATCATCTTTAAACTTTGTTTTTAATACTTCAATACTATTACCATCCTTAGTTAATGAAAAACCATGAATAATATTACCTGTTGAATAAATTACAGGTATACCAATAATATAGCATCCTTCACCATTATAACTAATACATTTACTATGCTTATTACTATTAAAACTTAATTTCGTAGCTTTAGTATTAACACCATCAATATCATAGCCTTCATGATAAGTAACAGTTATTTCTTTTTCGGTAACAGAATATATCTTCGTATTACGATCTACTTTTATAACATCTCCTATTTTAATAGTAGTTTCATGAGCATCTTTATCTAAACTCCAACCAAGAACTCTATTACCATTTTCTCCAACAATATTAGGAGCTGCTACTTCACAAGTATTATTACCATTATAGAAATAACATCTACTATTATTGCCTACTAGTCTTGCTGTATCATTTTGAACTATAAAAGATACATCAAGTGGTGTTTTATTTCTTGTTACAACATAGTATTCCATATTACTATTAACTTTTATCTTTTCATTCTTTGAAGCGTTAATAATAGAATTATTAGGAGTCTTACTAAAACCTACTACTTCATATCCATAATTAACATTAAATGTAGGAACACTTATATTACATTCTTTATTAGTTTCATTTGCTAAACAATTAACTGTTACATAGTCTTTATTAATAGCTTTTTTATCTTGAATAATAAATTTAACAGTATAATTTTTTTCTTTAACAACATTTATTTCAACACTTGTACTTACATCATTACTAGATGCTGTTATTACAGTAGTTCCTAAACTCTTAGCATAAATAATACCATTTTCAATATAAGCAACATCAGGATTAGAACTATTCCATGTAATATCTTTTTTAGCGTTTTCTGGTTCTATCTTCACATCTAATGTTATAGAATTACCAATAAACATTTCTTCTTTACTACGATTAATTATTATTTTTTTAATAGATTCTTTTTTATCAAAAACAATAACTTTTGTAGTATCACAAATATCTTTATCTTCAACTAAACAAACTTTTACTTCAACTTCACCTATTTGTTTAGCTGTTACTAAACCATTTTCATCAATATCTATAATATCTTCATTACCATTATAAAAAATAACATCTTTATTATTTGAATCATACTTTATTTTAAATGATTCTTCGATACTAACACCAAAGGATGTTTGATCAAACTTAATAGTTTCCTTAGGTACTAAATTATCTTTAAATAATAAGAATGATATAAATAATAACATTAATATTCCAAATATAACTATTGATATTATTTTATTTTCTTTCTTCATACAATCCCTTTATTATATTAATAGTATATCATTAATTAATTAAATAAAAAAGAGTGACGTTAGTCACTCTAAATTAATTCACATTGTTTTACTGTGCTTTTTTTATTAACTTTTCTATAATACATAATACAAGTTATAAATAGTAATAAAGAAATACTTAGTATCATGATTGTTTTATTAATATTATCACCAGTAATTGGTGTTGGTACATCTTTTTGTTCATAATATAGTACTTCAACAGTAACATCACTACTTGGCATTACAACGGAATATGTACCATTATTTTCAGTATATAATGGGGTAATTACATTACCATCTTTATCTCTAAATCTTAGACCTATAATAACTTGGTTTTCTCTCTTGATTGGTGTAAATACTAATGTATCACCTTCAACACCTTCACTAACTGGTATTTCAACATCATCACCATCTAAGTTATATACTGGAGCAATTGCTTTAAAGATGGCTTTTACTTTTAAGTTTCCTTCAGGAACAGTTACCGTATATTCACCATTTACTTCTACTACTTCAACACTAATTTCATGATCATTTTCATCATAATATGCTACTTTTTCAAGTTCATAACCTGATTTAGTTCCAACTGTAAATTTAACTTTTTCTCCTGATAAATGATTTTCACCATCAATAACTACTAGTTCATCACTCATACTAGTTACATTGTATCTAGGGCTTTCAATGAATTTAGCAAATACTTTAGTTACATTACCTGGCATAGTGAATGTATATTCAGTAGCTACTCTAGTATTTAGAGTATTTGGTGTAAAGGAAATAACTTCATTTTCTTCAGTTGTTACCTTTAATTCGCTTAACTCGTGACCAGCTTCTGGTGTTGTCGTAACTTTAATACTTGTACCTGATTTAACAATCTTAGGTAAATCATTAACACTAACAGTAACAACAGGTTTTACATAGTTATAATAGTTTGTACTATAAGTACCTTGATAGTCATTATAATTTTTAATAAATCCTGATCTAAATAATACTGGATATAGTGCACCAGGTACTAAGATTTGATCATCTTCATCGCCCATAGGAGCAGGTAAACTATTAAACATGTTAGTTCTTCCATAAGCATCTTTTAATTCTTGTACTTCTTGATATTTCATAACAGTTGGTCTTAAGTTTGTTAGTCCAAAATCTTCTTCAAGATAATCATTTAATTGATTAACAATATAACTACCAACATTATTTTCATTAGTTTCATCATAAGAAATTGTTGTACTATCATAATTATATGTTAAATAAATATAATGACATCCTGTATCTTGTTTCTTACAATATTTCATTGTTTCAAAAGCACAATCTAGTTTTGCTTTCATATCTGGGCCTACATTATTTCTTACATCACTTGATGAAGTTAATGTAATACCACATTTATCTGCAACTTCAGCTTCATTAGAGATTGATATTGGTTTGGTTCTAATTAAACGAGCTTCACCATTTTCTACTCCTAAGACCATCCATTCTCTTTCATTAACATATACAATATCACCTAGGGAATAAGTAGTATCTGGGGTATCTACTTCAAGAGTACCATTTCCTACTTTTTCTTCACTTACTGGGTATGCAAAATCACGTTTATCTATTTCAAGTACTGGTCTTATGGCACTTGTAACGTTAGCATTCTTTAAGTTATTAGTGTTTTGACCACCACCAGCTTCTACTACTTGATTACATCTAAAAGTATATTGGATAGAATCTACCCAGAAAGCAGTATTTGGATATAACCAGTTATAGTTATCTTCTCCGGCTACTACTTCACCATTACTACCATTATCAATAGATCCACGTAAAGGTGCACCACATTGTGTATTCCAATCACCATACTTAGTTAATAAACTACCTGCATTATTAAGACTATATGATCTTACAATTTCTATTTGTTCATCAGCTGTTAGTAAACGTACATTAAGATTATTTAATCCAGTAACTTCTTTATAATATGGTAAGGCAGCATTCTTAATGAAATAACCAACGTTAGTTTCACGTTCAGTATTATATTCAAGAACATGACCTTCTTCATATTGTGTTTCAAAAGGCATTCTTACAATACGACAATCGCTACTAGCCCCTTTACAAATCTTAGCATTTTCAGCAGCACATTTAATATCACCGATAGTACTACCATCTCCACAAGTATCTTTTAATTCTTGATAATTAGATACATATAGTTCATATCCATCAATAACTTTTAATGTAGTATCATTAACCGTACTATGTTCAACCACGATGAAATAATGTCCCTTGAATTCAATGACATCTCCTATTTCATATTTCCTATATTTAGCTTCTACTGTTGTAGTCATTACAACAAATAATAATAAAGTAAATAAGAATCGACACATTTTCTTCATAGAAATACACCTCTTCTATTCTACCTAGATTATATCATGTGTAAATTTTACAGTATATATTTACAACAAAAATTTCAATTGTTGACAATGTAAAGTGTAAAGAAAAAGATTCCGTTTGGAATCCTTATTCTTTATTATTAATTTTATTAACTACGAAATCAATAAATTCATCTAACTTCATTTCTGTTGATTCTTTAGAACCATAGTAACGATAGTTAACAGAATGATTATTTATTTCATTATCACCAATTACTAAACTAAGTGGTATTTTATGAATTTGTGCTTCTCTCATCTTATAACCTAGTTTTTCATTTCTTTCATCTACTTTAACACGTACATTCTTTTCTTCAAGAAGTTTTTTAATCTCGTAACAGTAATCTAAGTGATGTTCACTAGAAACTGGAATAATATTAACTTCTACAGGAGCAAGCCATAAAGGTAAATTTCCTTTAGTCTCTTCTAAGTAATAAGCTATGGTTCTATCAATAGAACCAAAGATTGCTCTATGTAAAACAACTGGTGTCTTTCTATTACCATCTGAGTCTATATAAGTTAAATCAAATTTAGCAGGTAAACAGAAATCTATTTGGCAAGTAGATAAACTAAATTCATTTCCTACAGCAGGTTTTACTTGAACATCAAGTTTAGGTCCATAGAAAGCAGCCTCACCAATCTTTTCTTCATATGGAAGACCAATATCATTCATAATCTTTCTTAATGCACTTTCAGCTTTTTCCCACATTTCATCATCTTGATGATATTTAACTTTGTCTTCAGGATCTCTTAAACTTAATTCAAATTTAAAGTCGGTAATATTCATTTCCTTATAAACTTCAAGAATTAGTTCTACAACATTTTTAAATTCATCTTCAATTTGCTCAGGAGTGCAGAAGATATGTGAATCATTTTGACAAAATGTTCTTACTCTTTCTATACCTTTTAAAGCACCACTTGCTTCATAACGACAATCTCTTGCAATCTCAGCTATACGAAGTGGTAAATCACGATAAGAATGTAATTCATTACCATAAATAACCATATGGTGTGGACAGTTCATAGGACGAAGTACATATTCTTCATCTTCAACTTTCATAGATGGGAACATATTCTCTTTATAATGATCCCAGTGTCCACTAGTCTTATATAACTCTACATTACCAAGAGGTGGTGTTTGTACATGTAAGTAACCTCTTTTAATTTCTTTATCACGAATATATGTTTCAAGTAAGTTCCATAGGATAAAACCATTAGGTAAGTACATAGGTAGTCCACGTCCTACTAAATCAGACATCATATAAATACCAAGTTCTTTACCAAGTTTACGATGATCTCTTTGTTTAGCTTCTTCAATTTCTTTTAAATATTCTTCAAGATCTTCTGGGTTGTCATAGCAAACACCATAGATTCTTTGTAACATTTTATTCTTAGAATCACCTTTCCAGTAAGCTCCACTGAATTTAATTAATTTAAAATTCTTTATTTCTTTAACAGTATCTACATGTGGTCCACGACAAAGATCTGTGAAATCACCTTGTGTATAACAAGATATAACAGTATCATCATCCATATTATTAATTAAATCTATTTTATATGGATCATCTTTAAACATCTCTAATGCTTCTTCTCTTGTTAATTCATGTCTTACAATACGTTTACCATCTTTACTAATCTTTTTCATTTCTTTTTCAATTAATGGTAAATCTTCTTCTGTAATTACTTTATCTCCTAAGTCTACATCATAATAGAAACCTTCTTCAATAACAGGTCCTACCCAAAATTTTGCTTCAGGATATAAATGTTTTATAGCTTGTGCCATTAAATGAGCACATGAGTGATTCAATTTATTTAAATACTCATCATCTTTTAATTTTTTCATAACCTTCCTCCAATTCATTCATTCTCAATTCTTGTTTTTCTCTTTTATATCTTCTTGGTTCTCTTTCCTTAGCTAATCTAATATAATTAGTTAATAAATTAGCGGTCCGATGATCTCCATTTAATCTAGCTTTTCTTCTAAGTGTTAATAATTCATCTTTAGATAACTTAGATAAGCTAGGTAAAACTATTTCATAATCTCTATAATCAAAATTAGAATCATCGATAGATATTACTTCTTCTACTACCATAGGTTTCTTATATACAACCAATTCGTTATTAGCGTCATAAACTATTAAACATTCCCCGGTGTATACAAGCTCAGGATTTCTATAAACCATATCATAAGGAACTCTTTCTAAGTTTAAACATGGAAATAATTCTAGTAAATCATCATGTGTAATAACATTTTGTTTAATAGTAGAATCACTAATTCCACAAAAGTTTCTTAAAAAACTTACAATATCAATCTTATGTTGTACATCAATTTCACTATATCTCATAATATTCCCCCAAAAGATATAAAAAAAGAATGGTACGTGAAGGAGTCTAATAATAGACGGTACCATCCTTTTATAACTTAATTCATATAACGGTCATCCCGGGATTATCTTTCGATATCCTATTCATAGGTAGTAGCTTACTTAATCAATTGTTAGTTTACACCAACCACTAACTCTCTATAAATATCCTAAGCAGTCTTGTCCTAATCAAAATATTTATACCTATATTATAATCTAAAACTACGTTTTGTCAATTGTTTTAAGAAATTAATCTAGTTGAGAACCTTTAACTACATTAGAAGCACTGGCCTTTGTTGCAATAAGAGCATCAATATTTGTTGTTATATTTGAATAATTAACAGTAATAAGTGACCCAGTATAAGTTGATGCGAAAGCAAAAAGTGAGGTATAAGTTGTCGGATTACTATATATATTTAATGTTGCTTGCATGCGTCTAGAATAATAAAATGCATCACTAACATTTGTAGCATATATTTTTAACGATCCAATATTAATTGTAGTTGAAGAGCCTGTTCCACTAAACATTCCTTCAATCGTCTCCACATTTCTTGTATCCCAATTACTTAAATCACCTATACTGATACTTTCAGAACGTCCACCAACACTTTTGAACATATAACTCATATCAGTTACATTAGATACATCCCAATTTGACAAATCACCAATAATCCATGGAGATGCATATCTTCCAGCATATTGGAACATATTCGCCATATTTATTACATTAGACACATCCCAATTACCTATGTCATCTATTATGAAACTAGTTGTTGGTGGATTCTGGTAATCAAGATAATTCAAATAATA
>JAEEGF010759514.1_pt1 | contig 13442 bp, 14 predicted proteins | sample 9134171 | NCBI WGS metagenome assembly JAEEGF01 (sample SAMN16246542, study PRJNA631951) | gut metagenome | biome: gut microbiome; feature: rumen; material: AP-attached | host: Bos | place: Iran: Karaj | collected 2018-10
ATCAAGTGTTATCATTTTGTTATCAAATCGCTTTTTCACTTCCTTGAAAGCCGCATAAATACGGCATTCTTAGGACTTCGTTAATTATTCCATCTCTATCGTTCCCGGGGGTTTGCTGGTGAGATCGTAGAATACTCTGTTTACCCCGCGAACCTCATTGATTATTCTGCTCATTATTGTCTGAAGTACGGCAAAAGGTATCTCCGCTGCTTCGGCTGTCATGAAATCAACCGTGTTGACCGCCCTGAGGGCTACGGCATAATCATATGTACGCTCATCACCCATTACACCGACTGAACGCATATTGGTAAGTGCGGCAAAATACTGATTAGGAAGCCATGAAGGATCCTCTCCCTTGGTCTTTTTGTATTCCTCAACCGCTTTGTCAATCTCTTCTCTGTAGATATAATCCGCATCCTGAACCATACGAACTTTCTCTGCCGTTACTTCTCCCACGATTCGGATTCCGAGTCCCGGTCCCGGGAAAGGCTGACGGAATACAAGTTTCTCAGGTATTCCCAGCTCAAGTCCGGCCTTACGCACTTCATCCTTGAAGAGGTCTCTTAAAGGTTCAACAATTTCCTTAAAATCAACGTAATCGGGAAGTCCACCTACGTTATGATGAGACTTAATAACAGCGGATTCTCCACCGAGTCCCGATTCAACCACATCGGGATATATGGTTCCCTGAGCAAGGAAATCCACCTTACCAATCTTCTTGGCTTCTTCTTCAAATACTCTGATGAATTCCTCACCAATTATCTTACGCTTTCTCTCAGGCTCTGATACTCCCTCGAGTTTGCTGTAATAACGATCCTGGGCATTAACTCTGATGAAATTAAGATCAAAGCGGCCGCTTTTACCGAATACGGCTTCAACTTCATCCCCTTCGTTCTTTCTGAGAAGACCGTGATCAACGAACACACATGTAAGCTGATTGCCTATGGCCTTAGACAGAAGACCTGCGGCTACCGATGAATCCACTCCTCCCGAAAGAGCAAGCAGAACCTTACCGTCACCGATCTTTTCTCTGAGTGCCTTCACAGTGCTCTCCACAAAGGCGTCCATACGCCATGTTCCCGCACATCCGCATATACCTCTTACGAAATTGTAGAGCATTGCAGTACCGTTCTGTGTATGAAGAACTTCCGGATGGAACTGTATCGCATAAAGATTGGCCTCTGTATTCTGACAGGCTGCAACGGGGCAGTTGTCTGTGTGAGCTATTACCTCAAATCCCGGTGCCATCTTGGATATATAATCGAAATGACTCATCCAGCAGGTGTTATGCTCCGCAATTCCTTCGAATAGCTTTGTACCCTGCTTGAAGATTACATCTGTCTTTCCGTATTCTCTGTTGGCTGCTCTCTCTACATTTCCTCCCAATACAAGCTGCATAAGCTGTGCACCGTAGCAAAGTCCGAGTACGGGAACCCCAAGTTCAAACAATTCCTTTGATGCTGTAGGTGCTCCTTCTTCGTAGCAGCTGTTGGGGCCGCCTGTAAGGATGATTCCCTTGGGATTCATGGCCTTTATTTTTTCAAGAGGAGTCTTGTAAGAATATATCTCACAATATACATTACATTCTCTGACTCTTCTTGCTACAAGCTGGTTATACTGTCCTCCAAAATCGATTACCAGTACTTTTTCCTGATCCATGTGTCAGTATGTCCTTTCTTTTAATTAACTACCCTTCTTACAGTAAGTATTGTGGTGTATGTTGCGGAACCTATCTTGATACCGCCTGAAGGTGTGCTGGCGTGAACTATCTGTCCGCCTCCTATGTATATTCCTACGTGTCCGGGATAACAGATTATATCTCCGGGCTGTGCATCGGAATAACTTACCTCTGTTCCAATGGTTCTTTGAGCCGTTCCCACTCTGGGTATGTTGTATCCGTTGGCTTTATATACGGAATATGTGAATCCGGAACAGTCACATCCGTTGGTTAAGGATGTTCCTCCGAATACATAAGGATTGCCTATAAACTGGCAGGCATAATTGGCTATCTGCTTACCGCTGGCGCTTCCACCCGAATTGCTTATGGTTGACTGTGCGCTTGCGCTGGAACCCGAAGAAGATGATTTTGCCGCCTGAGCAGCTTTCTTAGCCGCTTCCTCAGCTTCGAGTTTCTTTATCTCGCTGTTCTGCTGCTTTAATTTCGCCTTATAGGCTGCAGCATCCTGCTTGGCTTTGGATATCTGATTGTCATAGTCAGCTGCCTCCGCCTTCTTTTCTTCCATCAGTTGATTGAGAACGGTCTGTTCTTCCTGAAGTTCCTTCAGATCTACTTCCAGCTGTTCTTCTTCATCTTCAAGCCTGGCCTGTACTTCGGCTACCGCCTCTTTTGCCGCCTGGTATTCCAGGAGCATCTTACGGTCATACTCGTAGAGTTTTTCAACATAATCCGTCTTGTTGACCATATCCGAAAAACTCTTAGCCTGAGTCAGTATCTCCACATAGGACAGTTCACCTTTTTCATACATGAACTTGATCCTGAGCTTCATTGCATCATACTGAGCTTCTTCAACAGCTTTAGCCTCTTCGTATTCCTGCTTCGTCTGCTCAATCTGCTCATTCAATTCATCTATCTCGTCTTCCAATAGGCTGACAGATGCGATGATATCAATAAGCTGCGCGTCCAGTTCGCTGATCTCTTCTTCTACTTCTTGCTTTTGGTTCTTCAGACTTGATACGGTACTGTTGGCCTTATCAAGTTCCTTCTGAGTCTCTTCTTTTTGCTTCCTGAGATCATCCAGAGGAGTAGCGTAGACTGTCATATTAAGAGACGCTATCAATATTAAGCTGATTAGTATTCTTAATCCCGCTTTTTTCAAAAAATACTCCCAATTAACATTTTGTCTATTTTTATGAAAGATTACAGTTCACAGTTGTTAACTGTTCTGGGGAAAGGAACAACGTCTCTGATGTTACCCATTCCCGTAAGATACATGATGCATCTTTCAAATCCAAGACCAAAACCTGCATGTCTTGCGGTTCCGTACTTTCTGAGATCCAGATAGAACTGGTAATCTTCCTTATTAAGACCCATCTCTTCAACTCTTTTCTCAAGAAGTTCAAGATTGTCTTCTCTCTGTGATCCTCCGATTATCTCTCCTATTCCGGGTACCAGACAGTCGCAGGCTGCAACGGTCTTGCCGTCTTCGTTGAGCTTCATATAGAATGCCTTGATGTCCTTAGGATAATCCGTTACGAATACAGGGCGCTTAAATTCTTTCTCTGTCAGATATCTCTCATGCTCTGTCTGAAGATCGCATCCCCAATATACCTTGAAGTCAAATTCATCGTTGTGCTTCTCAAGGATCTTGATGGCATCTGTATAAGTTACTCTTCCGAAATCAGATGAAACAACATGCTCAAGTCTCTCGATGAGACCCTTGTCTACAAAATTGTTGAAGAACTGCATCTCTTCAGGGCAGTTATCAAGGACATATCTGATTACATATTTAAGCATAGCCTCTGCACACATCATGTCATCCTGAAGATCTGCAAAACACATCTCAGGCTCGATCATCCAGAACTCTGCTGCGTGACGAGTTGTGTTTGAATTCTCGGCACGGAATGTGGGTCCGAATGTATATACGTTCTTAAATGCAAAAGCATAAGTCTCTACATTAAGCTGACCGCTTACGGTAAGATTGGTAGGCTTGTTGAAGAAATCCTGACTGTAATCAACTGTTCCGTCCTCGTTAGTCGGAAGATTGTTCATATCAAGAGTTGTAACCTGGAACATCTCTCCGGCACCCTCACAGTCACTTCCTGTGATAATGGGTGTGTGTACATATACAAAGCCTCTCTCCTGGAAGAACTTGTGAATTGCATATGCAGCAACCGAACGAACTCTGAATACAGCTTCAAAGGTATTGGTTCTGGCTCTGAGATGAGGAATTGTACGAAGGTATTCGAATGTATGTCTCTTCTTCTGCAGAGGATAATCTGCTGTAGATTCACCTTCTATTGTTACTTCCTCGGCCTGCATTTCAAAAGGCTGCTTTGCATCGGGAGTTGCAACGATTTTTCCCTTAGCGATTACAGCAGCACCTACATTAAGCTTTGCTATATCCTGGAAATTACTTAACTTATCCGAATATACTACCTGAAGTGCCTCGAAAAAAGTACCGTCATTGACAACTAAGAATCCAAAAGTCTTGGAATCTCTGTTACCCCTGAGCCAACCGCCGATTGTCACTTCTTTGTCGATAAATTTCTCTTTTTCTCTAAACAGTTCTTTGATTCTTACTAATTCCATATCTCTCTCCTCGCTATCTTAAACCGTCTTCGGTCTACTTTTCTTTACTTGTACTGTCAACATCCAAAACTGTTGTATTGCAGTTGGACAGAATAAAATCTGTAACCTTTTTTTCAATAAGGTAATTTTTATAGTATTCTTCGCTGGTGACTTCCTTAAGAGCATCTAAAGAAGCGTAATTATATTTCTCAACAGTCTCTTCCATGCTCCTCTTTACTTCCTCGGAAGTTATCTTTATATTATTGTCTCTTGCAATCTTCTCGCAGATCATGACATTCTGAACCATGGCCTTAGCCTGTTCCTCTGTATTTGCAAGATATTCTTCATATTCAATGCCGTAATATACGGGAACAAAATCTGCAAGAGTAACACCGTACTGATTTGCATAAGCCTGATCACTTGATCTGACCTGCTCAAGATAATAATTGAACATCTCAGCCGGAACTTCATCGCTTGCAAAAGTCGTATCATCGTATATTTTAAGCAAGATATTATCTCTGAGTTTGTCTGTATATACTTCTTCTGCACTGATTGCCAGATTATCTCTTACATAATCCTTGAATTCATCTACCGTTTTGACATTCTCGACTGCCATCATTCCGACAAGTTCATCCGTAAGCTCGGGCTTAACCGGTTCTTTAACTGCATTAATCTTCACATTGAAAACAACTGCCTGCCCCGCCAGCAGGTCGCTGTTGTAATTCTCCGGAAAAGTAAGATTGAGTGCTACTTCATCACCCTTTTTATAACCGATGAGTCCGTCCTCGAAACCGTCTATGAATTGTCCTGAACCGAGAGTCAGGTCGTAACCCTGAGCCGTACCTCCGTCAAAAGCAACTCCATCAAGGAGTCCTTCATAATCGATATTAACCGTATCTCCGTTCTTAGCTTCCCTGTCCACTTCAACCGTATCCGTAGATCCGATATTGGTAAGTACATAATCAATGTAATCCTGAACGGAATCCTCATTAATAACAGATCTCTTCTCTGTCTCAACCGTAAGGCCTTTGTAATTACCTAGGTTAGATATATAACTGTCAACGTCGATCTTTTATACATCGACTCTCTTTTTATCATAGCCGTATCCTGTTATGGACATTGCCAAAACTGTCACCAGAAAGGCCGATAATAGTCTTTTTTTCATAAATTCTCCTGCTTTCATGTGGTTCTTTCTTATTTATATACCACATCTTGTGATTTTATCATATTTGCGATACGACTTAAAGCCTATTTTGTATTATTTCACGGACTTTTCACATTAGTTTTATTGAAAAAAAAGTGCAAGTCTAGTACAATGCTATTACGCTAAAGAATGTATATTGTATACAATATACTGAATACTGAATACACTTTGGAGGTCGATCATGCTTATACATGCACATGCCAAAATCAATCTCTGTCTGGATGTTACCGGGGTTCGTCCCAACGGATATCACGATGTGAGAATGATCATGCAGTCAGTCGGCTTATACGATGAACTTGAAATAACTGAGAATAACAGCAATGATATCAGGTGTTATTGTGATAATTCCGATATTATTTGCGATGACAGCAACCTAATAGTGAAGGCGGCAAAGGCCATCCGTGAAGCGGCATCGGATAACAGAGGAGTTGATATTCGCCTTACGAAAAACATTCCCATAGCTGCAGGTATGGCAGGCGGAAGTACAGACGCTGCAGGAACTCTTGTTGGCATCAACAGATTACTCGGCTACGGCTTTTCCAATGATAAGTTAAGAGAGATAGGAGTAAAGCTGGGTGCGGATATTCCCTTCTGTATTGAAGGAGGAACATTCCTTTCCGAGGGTATCGGAGAGATACTCAGTCCTCTTCCTTCCTGTCCGGATTGTTTTCTGGTGATTGCCAAACCGGATATCTCTGTTTCAACAAAAGAAGTATATGACCGACTGGTACTTGATGATACAACAAAGCATCCTCAGGTTGATGCAATGATCGATTGCATCAAAGCAGATGATCTTAAAGGCATATGCGGACTTATGTCCAATCTTCTTGCTGACGTAACAGAAGATATGCATCCCATCATCGAAGATATAAAACAGTCGTTACTTAACGATGGTGCCATGGGTGCTCTTATGAGCGGAAGCGGTCCCACCGTATTCGGAATTTTTGATGATAAAAAGAAAGCCGAAAAAGCCCTTGAAAGCCTTCATAACGAGCTTTCTTTCAAGCAGGGATTCGTTACGGTTCCTGCCCGCAGTGGTATCGCAATCGTCTAGTTGTTATTATATTTGGAATTAATTTTGGAGGTAATATGGAGAACTTTATGTATTCCAATATGGATGCTCTTCTTCCCCTTAGAGATGTGGTATTTAAAACTCTCAGACAGGCTATTCTTACCGGTGAGCTTAAGCCCGGTGAGCGTCTGATGGAGATCCATCTGGCAGAAAAGCTCGGCGTGTCACGTACTCCCATCAGGGAAGCCATAAGACAGCTTGAACTCGAGGGTCTTGTTGTAATGATACCTCGTAAAGGTGCTCAGGTAGCTCATATGACTGAGAAGAGTATGCTTGATGTTCTTGAAGTGCGTCTTGCCCTTGACGAACTCTCGGTTCGTCTTGCCTGCGAGAGAATCACCGATGATGAGATCCTTAAGCTTAAAGAAGCCTGTATTGCCTTTGAAAAGGCGGTTGAGACTGCGGATTATAAAAATATTGCTTCAGCCGACGTGGCTTTTCATGATATTATATTCGCATCTACCCGTAATCCGAGACTTTCGCAGATGGTTAATAATCTTGCGGAGCAAATGTACAGATATCGATTTGAATATATAAAGGATTCTGCCATTCATGCCGTTCTAATTAAAGAACACAGAATTATCCTGGATGCCATATCAAGCAGGGATGCCGATGCAGCCGTTAAGGCCATCCATACCCATATTAACAATCAGGAGAACGCTATTATCAGGCAGATTCGTGACGAGGAGAACAGTTCGGATGAATAAAGACGTTATGATATCCATTAAAGGAATGCATTTTCAGAACACCAGTGACGGTGACAATATAGAAGTAATCCAGCAGGGCCAGTATTATCACAGAGGCAATATGCATTATCTTGTATATGAGGAGCCTCTTGAAGGAAGCGACCAGGTTACAAAAAATATGCTCAAATTCAATGAGAGTAGCCTTTCCTACACAAAAAAAGGGCCTTTTTCCGGTTCTATGCTCTTTGATACCACGGAAAAGAATCTTTCAAACTATGTCACTCCTTTCGGGAACATAATTATGGGCATCGATACCAAGAAGATTGATATCAAAGAGGAAGACGGAAAGCTAAATCTTAAAGTTGATTACTCTCTTGATGTCAATTACGAATATATGGCCGACTGCCATATCAGCATAGAAGCAACAGATTGCCAGAACTAGGCGGCGACGGTGTGATGCCGACTGTTATTGATATTACGCTGATGCAATAACGATTGCCCTTGTAGTTTACATAATAAAAAAGACCCTTTCGGGTCTTTTTTATTACAATGGCTTAGCACCTGCTTTTTCCTGTGCTTTTTCCACAAACTGCTTCCATTTGCTCTTCTTTACTTCAACATTTACCTGCTTACCGTGAAGTCCCTTAACTTCTGTGATGTAGATACCGCTTATGGTCGCCTTAACCTCTTTCTTTACCGGAACGCTGTCAAAAATATTCGCATCACATACAAGCGAGAGAACCTGAGGTCCGATTTTGGCCTTCACAATGGGAAGTTTTGACATTCTCATAACCTTAGGAGCCTGATCTATAACGGCCTGGGGAAGTCCCGCATCCTTTAGCCTCATCTTTTTCTTATCAATAACAAGCATTGATACGCTCTGCTTCATTGCATCAAGCTGTGCCTGCTGCTCGTCCTGTCTCTTCTGAGCTTTCTTTCCCAGAAAATAAAGAACAACTGCAATTATTATGAGTACACCCAGTATAATGAGCGTTATTATTAATGATTTACTCAATTCATAATCCTCCTTAGAAAAATTCTATGTAATTATATCAAGAAATTGGACAAATTACTATAAACTTTATTATAATATATACCGATAATGTTAATAACAAGGATGTTAGCCATTAATGTACCATTATAAGGAGGGAAAGATATGGACGTAAACGGAATTACAAATAATATCAATTCATATTCTACATATGAAAACACTTCAAAAGTAACAAAAGAAGCTGCTGCTGAAGTTGCCACCACTGAAAACGGTGTTGTATATGAGCCTTCAAATAAGACTGAAAACAAAACTGTTAAGGTTGATGCCGAATTCATCGCAAAGCTTCAGGCAGACGCTGAAGAAAGACTTACACAGTTAAAGAGTCTTGTTGAGAAACTTATTACCGGTCAGGGCAATGCAATCGGTTCAGCCGATGATATCTGGAGTTTCCTTCGCTCAGGTAATTTTACCGTTGATGCCGAGACAAAAGCTCAGGCTCAGGCCGATATCGCTGAGGACGGATACTGGGGTGTTGAGCAGACATCTGACAGAATTCTTGATTTTGCCAAGGCACTTGCTGGCAACAATCCCGAGATGGCAGAAAAGATGAGGGAAGCTTTCAAAGAAGGATTTGAAATGGCTACCAAGACTTGGGGTGACAAATTACCTGACATCTCACAAAGAACATACGAAGCAGTCATGAAGAAATTCGATGATTGGGCTGCTGAAGCTTAAAAAACACACTATTTTTACATAATATTTAAAAAGGCATCGTCGGTAAATATGCTACGACGGTGCCTTTTCAAGTCTATTTAACACATCCTATTATTTCATGTATATCAGAAATCTTTTCCTTATCAAGATAAGCCTCTATTCCGGCGACCACTTCCTCCGTGAGATATGGATTCACAAAATTCATGGCACCTACCGCAACCGCTGTTGCTCCTGCCATTAAGAATTCCAGCGCATCTTCCGCTCCGGCTATTCCCCCCATTCCTATAATGGGAATCTTAACAGCCTGTGCACACTGATAGACCATTCTCACCGCAATGGGCTTGATTGCAGGTCCGGACATACCTCCCGTCTTGTTTGCAAGTGCAAAAGTCCTTCGATTGATATCGATTTTCATGCCTGTAAGTGTATTGATCAACGAAATCGCATCTGCTCCGGCCGCCTCAGCGGCTTTTGCCATCTCGGTAATATCCGTAACATTGGGACTGAGTTTCATAATAACAGGTTTCTTGGCCCTGTCTTTGATTTTCTTAGTTATATCAAATACCGATTCGGCTTTTTGCCCGAAGGCAATGGCTCCCTCTTTTACGTTGGGACAGGATATATTGATCTCCATCATATCAGCGCATGTATCACCCAGCCTATCAACCACTTCAAGGTAATCCTCAACCGACTTACCGCATACATTGACTATTATCCGAGTATCATATTTTTTAAGAAATTCCAGATCTCTTTCAATAAATACATCTATTCCGGGATTCTGAAGTCCTATGGCATTGAGCATTCCACCATAGACTTCCGTTACTCTGGGAGTACTGTTGCCTTCCCATGGAACATTGGCCACTCCCTTTGTAACAACGGCACCCAGCTTGTTCAGATCAACAAACTCTCCGTATTCCATACCCGATCCGAATGTTCCGGAAGCAGTCATAACGGGATTCTTGAAATCAACACCTGCAATATTAATTCTTGTATCAGCCATTATATTGCCACCTCCTTTGCTTCGAACACCGGTCCGTCCGTACATATTCTTGCATTATTAACATGTGAATGAGAATCTTTCTCTACTGTCTTACACACACATCCCAGACAGGCACCGACTCCGCAGGCCATACGCTCTTCCAGAGAAATGTATGCATCTATTCCCTTTTCTTCACTGTATTTCTTGATTGCGCGCAACATGGGCATGGGGCCGCATGCGCAGATAATATCGGGAGAAAGACCCGAACCTTCAAGGGCATCCATTACATTGCCCTTTGTTCCTACAGATCCATCCTCTGTTGCCACATGAACCTTGCCGTATTGCTCCAATTCTTCTATTAAAAATGTATCATTATCTCTGTAACCCAGGAAAATATCTAAAGACTGTCCGATTCTCTTACCCGGTATATCTTCTTCCAAACCGCTGAGTCGTTTAGCAAGTTCTAACATGGGAGGTATTCCGATTCCACCTGCCATAAGAGCTATCTTCTTATCCGTAGCACATGTTATGTCATATCCGTTGCCTAAAAGTCCCAGAATTCGCACTGCTCTTCCCGTCTTCAGGTGCGACATCTCATTGGTTCCTTTGCCGACAATCCTGTAAACAAGCCTTATTGCAGTCTTTTTTTCATCCACCTCACATATACTTATTGGTCTCGGGAGAAGTGTGGATGCATTATTGGGATATACTCCGACGAACTGGCCGGGTATAACACCCTTTGCAAGATCCGTCTCCAGCCAGAGGCTAAATATATCACATGCTATCTCTTCATTTCTTATTACGGTAGCCGAAGTCATTTTTTTCATATCTTGGTCCTTCATATTCCTTACTCATTTTATTGAATTGTCAGATTATTGTGCACAATTGCACCCTTGCAAATTGTCATTTCTACATCACCTGTTATATCTGTGTTTTTGAAGGGAGAATTGGCGGATTTACTGCAAAAAACATCCGTTTTTTGTATCTTATCTGCGTCAAAAACCAGCAAATTGGCATGTCTGCCAATTGCAAGTTTTCCTGCGTCAATTTTATAGAATTCCGCAGGATTTTTACTCATCTTGCAGAAGAGTTGCAGCAAAGTCATGTTATGTTTACGAACTAGTATGTCATACGATACCTTTAATGACGTCTCCAGACCAATTAGTCCGCTGGGAGCATCCGTTATCGCTTTATCTTTTTCAAATTTTGCATGAGGAGCGTGATCTGTCGCCACACAATCGATTGTTCCGTCAAAAATTCCTTCGATAAGAGCAAGTCTGTCCTCCTCCGTTCGAAGTGGCGGATTCATTTTTGCATTCGTTCCGAATTTAATAACAGCCTCTTCTGTAAGGGCAAGATGGTGGGGAGTCACTTCAGCATAGATGTTATTTTTATCTGTCCGTTTTTTTGCCTCCCTGATCAGCTGAACTGCTTCCTTGCTACTTACATGTTGTATATTGATTCTGGCTCCTGTCTCAAGAGCAAGATCCAGATCTCTTTTTACCATGTCGATTTCTGCCTGTCTGTCGCTTCCGCCGATTCCGTAATGCTTTGATGCCAGACCTCTGTTCACACCGTTATTCTCTATATACTTTGGATTCTCTTCATGAAAAGAAAGTATGTATCCCTTTTCAGCCGATATCTCCATCGCCTTTCTGACGATTTCCTCTTCAAGAATGGGTATACCGTCGTCTGTAAATCCTATGGCGCCGGCCTTACTCAGGGCATCAAAATCAACCAGTTCCTTGCCTTTAAGCCCTTTTGTGATGCTGGCACAGGAATGAACGTTGATTCCCGTCTTTTTTCCTTTATTCAGTACATATTCCAGAGTCTCCACAGAGTCGATGGTAGGATTCGTGTTGGCCATCATAACAACATCTGTGAATCCACCTCTGGCAGCTGCCCGGGCTCCGGTCTCAATATCTTCCTTATATTCAAAGCCGGGGTCTCTGAAATGCACATGTACATCCACAAGCCCCGGTCCTATTATCTTATTGCTACAGTCATATATATCCGGATTAAATCTCTTATAATCCGGATACTCAGTCTCTATGTCATCGTAGATGTGCAATAAACCTTCATCATCTACAAAAATATCTCTTACTCTTTCATATTCTTCATATGGGTCAACAAGCAATCCTCCCTTGAGAACTAAACTCATACAGCCTCCTCCTTGTTGCGCTCATGTGTCTCAATAATAAGCTGTCTGGCTGCTTCAGGCAAAGCTTTGATTTCTTCCTTGGACATATCCTTTGTTACGAAGGGTTTTCCGTATTCAATGATAACATGTGTTTTCTTTACCTTCGGTTTGTGGTCTTCAAATATATCAGCCGAGCCCACAATGGTAACAGGAATTACATCACACGAGCTCTTTTCGGCAATCTTAAAGCTTCCACCCTTAAAAGGAAGGAATTCTCCTTCCACCTTGCTTCTTGTTCCTTCCGGGAAGATAAATATACTTGTTCCCTTCTTTACGGAATCCACAGCTTTAAGAATTGTCTGCATTCCCTGTCTTATATCATTTCTGTCAAGGAAAAGACATCCTATATTTTTCATCCACATATTAAATATGGGAACTTTCTTCATCTCAATCTTGGAAATGAATCCTGTGGGACGTTTCATATATACATAATTGATAAGAATATCAAATATACTTCTGTGATTTGCTACATACAAAACAGCTCTGTCCTCAGGAATGTTCTCTTTTCCTTTGACGGTAATCTTGGTGCCCGTTATAAAAAGCACAGCACTGAATGCCCATCTGATAATAGCTAAAGAAGCCATAGCTTTGCTTTCGGGTGAAAACAGACCTATCAGCTGAAGTACAAGCCACACGGGCAATGATAATATTAAAAATAAGACAATAAACACTATCGCAACGATTGTTCTGATCATTAAATACTCCTCAAAAATGCGCAATAATTAATTCGTAAATTAATTTTGCAAGGTTTTTACAATACTTTCAAATCCCATGCTGTGGGAGGCTTTTACCAATATGGTGTCATTCTTCTTCAGTATATCTTTCATATTATCTAAGAAAGAATCGAGAGTCTCAAAGTAGTATCTCTCTCCCTTTGCCTCCTCTGTTCCTTCGTAGCTTGCTTTTGAAAGACCACCTACACATATTATCACATCTATCCCTGCTTTTACAGCATACTCCCCTGTCTCCCTGTGGAGCTTAATCTCATCTTCTCCCAGTTCAAACATGTCTCCCATGATAGCAACCTTTCTTCCCGTAGACAGACTCAGAAGATCCAATGCTGCCTTCATGGATGTAGGGTTTGCATTATAGCAGTCATCGATGATGGTATAATTCTCTGTACTTAATATATTACTTCTTCCCTTGGTTGAGGGAACATTCTCTATTCCTTGCTCTATTTCATCAGACGTAAGTCCAAGTGCCTCACCCACCGCCATTGCTGCGAGAGCATTATTAACCATATGTGCTCCGGGCAAGGGAATGTTACATTCTATAGTTTCACCGCTTACTTTGCTTTCTAGAACGGCCTCAGTACCGAAGAGCCCCTTGTTTTCCTTTTTAGAAACG
>JAEEGF010595898.1_pt1 | contig 13441 bp, 4 predicted proteins | sample 9134171 | NCBI WGS metagenome assembly JAEEGF01 (sample SAMN16246542, study PRJNA631951) | gut metagenome | biome: gut microbiome; feature: rumen; material: AP-attached | host: Bos | place: Iran: Karaj | collected 2018-10
CATGGCACGGACGATGGCCTCCTCCTTGACATACTGGCGCGAACGGACAAAGAGGTACCCAAACGACATGACGAACACGATGCCGGTAAAGAACACGATGGCCAGTCCGAGCTTCATCGAGAGGGTGTGGCTGATGCGGTTGAAAATTGTTTTCATCGCTTACCTCCTTTCCGCTGCGACACTTCCAGCATGCTGTCCAACAAGCTGGTCACAATGCCAGTCTGCTGATGTAGTCTCTCCGCCAGCAGGTTCATCTTCTGCTCGCCGATTTGCTCAAAATGCTGACTCGCGTCGTCGACTATTTCCTCAATTATCTCCACAGGCTTCACCATCTGGTCAGTCATACTGCCTATGAATGCATTCTTCACGTGGTCGGCCTCCTGTGCCTGCTCGTAGGCGGCATTCAGTGCCTCGTTGCTCTTTTTCAGCACATTGTTCATCTGGCTGATGTCGCCCACATAGTGGGCTATCGATCGCTGCATGGCATGGAAGCTGTTCTGCAGCGAGCCTATCTCATCGCTCCGGGTACTGTTGGGTATCGGCTCGTCATAGTGACCTTCCGAGAGCTTCCTGACCTTCTCCGCCAACAGCTTCAAGGGAGCCAAAGACTTGGTGATGACGAACATACAGAACAACAGCAGTCCCAGTACACCCACCACAGTGATGGCCGCCACTACTTTCTGCAGCCGTTCACTGGCTCCCAACACGTCGCTCTTGGGACAGACGATGGTGGCCACCCATCCTTTATAGTGGAAGGGCTTGTAGAAAACATAGGACTCCTGACCGTACAACGTCACCGACTTATAACCGCTTTCGCCCGCCATCATCGAGTGCAGCAGGTCGGCCAGCCGGTCGTCACTCTTCGCTCCCGGCAGGTCGTAGACAGTAAGCCTATGCAGTTTGGTGGTATCAGGATGGACGATGTAGGTACCTTTCCTTCCTATCATCGCGCAATAGGAGTTGGGGAAAGGCTTTGTCTCAAGAATGGTCTGCGAGAAGCCGTCGAGTGAGATACCCGCCGCCATGATACCCACCAGCTTTCCCTCCTCATTGTGCAGCGGCAGGCAGTAGGTACCCACAGCCACGATATCCTCCACCTTGCTAGGCTTTATCCAGCATGGGGTATTCTGCTCCTTGGTAATCTGGTACCAGTTCTGCTCCAGATAGGAGCCATTAAGATGCTGGTTAACCTGAAAAACGTCCTCCTTTTCCGACAGCCTGTCGCTACCATCGTGGTTACGGTAAGCATAGGTAAAGAAGTCCTTTTCCTGCGGACCGTAGAAATAAGGCTCCAGACCGATGGCACAGCCCATGATTAAGGGGTTGTTCTCCACAATCTGGCGACAGTATTTGCGTATGGCTTCCGGATTGTCCAAATGGTGCTCCACACTCCAATGGAAGCCGGCAGAAGCCACCTCCACCTTGTGCAGCTCGTTGTCAATGCGCCTCACCATGCCATCCAGCGTCTCCGAAGCCTTCGCCAGTGCCTCCTCCCTGACCGCTTGTCGCGAGAAATGGAACATGACCGTCAGCGTAGCCACAAAAAGCAGGGCTACAATCGACACAACCCACAAGCTAAGCCTTAATGATAGGTTTTTGGTCATTCGATTTAACGGTTGAGGTCTTTTCATGGTGGCAAAGATACAAAAAAATATTGAATAATGAGTAATGATTTATGGATTATTTTCGTAACTTTGCACGCAAAACCTACAAAAAAGCATTATGAGAAGACTTCTAACCATCATTTTGACGTTCTTCGCCGTCATGACGGCAGCAGACTTGCAGGGGCAAGCACTCCTAAGAACCCATGTGGAAACTGGCGACATCGAGGGTACGCCCGACGGCACGCTCGCCGTGTACAAAGCCATCCCCTACGCCGCACCACCCGTTGGCAACCTCCGTTGGCGCGAGCCACAGCCCGCCCAGCCGTGGGAGGGTGTACTAAAGGCTGAGAAGTTCGGCCCGTGGCCCCCGCAGCCCACACGTCCCGGCCGCACGGCTGACATGATGAGCGAAGACTGCCTCTACCTCGGCATCGCCACACCGGCCACCTCGGCAGCCGACCGTCTGCCCGTCATGGTGTGGATTCACGGCGGCGGCTTCCAGACCGAGCACTACGGTGGCGACCTCTGGAAGTACCTTGCCATGCGCGGCGTGGTCATCGTCAGCGTCGAGTACCGCACAGGTGCCCTCGGCTTCATGGCCCATCCTGAATTGACAAAGGAATCGCCCACAGGGCACTCCGGCAACTACGGCCTGCTCGACCAAATATTCGCCCTGCAATGGGTACAGCGCAACATCCGCAACTTCGGCGGCGACCCCACCAACGTCACCATCTTCGGCGAGTCGGCTGGTGCCATCAGTTGTAGCATCCTCTGCGCATCACCGTTAGCAAAAGGCCTCTTCCACCGCTGCATCAGTCAGAGCGGCGGCTCCTTCGCACCCTATTCCGACCATCCCCGCACCCTCGGCATGGACGCCTCGCAGAAAGGTGCCGAGCAGCAGGGACTGGCCTTCCAGAAGCATCTGAAGAAGAAGAACATCAAGCAACTGCGCAAGATGGACGCTATGTCGCTCTGCGGCAACGACGTGGGCTTCGGCGGCTTCTGGCCCTGCGTCGACGGCTATGTCATTACCGACGACCCCTACCGCCTCTACGAACGTGGCGAGTACAACGACGTGCCCGTCATCGCGATGACCAACAGCGACGAGGGTGCCCTCTTCACGCCGGGCAACATCAAGGCCGAAGACTACCAGAAGCAAATACGCAACGTCTTCGGATCATGGGCCGACGAGGCGCTGAAAACCTATCCCGGCAACACCGATGACGAGGCTTGGCACGGCAACGCCGACGCCTTCCGCGACATGGGCTTCGCCTGGCCCTCCTACGCCTGGATCAGCCTGCAGGCCAAGACCGGCAAGAGTCCTGCCTATGCCGCCTACCTCGCCCAGCCTTCCAAGCGCAGCTTCTCTAACGACAAGCACCGCCGTGGCGTGGCCCATGCCGACGACATCCTCTACCTGAACGGTGAGTTCCTCAAGCACCCCGACAGGTATCCTGCCGAGTCGGCTGTGTCCGAGATTATGCAGCAGTACTGGGTGAACTTCGCCAAGACCGGCAACCCCAACGCGAAGGGACTGCCCTACTGGCCGACCTTCGACGACACGAAGCCCACTACCATGCAATTCTCCAACGGAGCTTCGCTCATCATGCGTCCCAACCGCGAGCAGGTAGACTTCGTCGACCGCTTCTATCGTTGGAAGCGGGAAGAGACGGAAAAGGAGAGACAAGGCGCCCGCTGATTTCTATTCCAAATGGGGAAATAATTGTTTCCCATCAAAAAATACCCCTATCACGACGATAATTGCCCGCCGGGGGAAACATTTTCTCATACTTTTGCAGCAAAATCATCGCATTATTAACTAAAAGCTACAAAAGTATGAGAAAAATGTTTTTACGTTCAATGAAGACACTTGCATTGGCAGCCGCACTTCTTGCCACTGCTGATGCTACAGCTGCCAATGAGATTGGCCAACCCGTAACCGAGTTCACCGATGCCGAATGGATGAAGCTCGACTGGCCCTACAAACTCGAAGGAACCACACGCACGCTGCTGCGTACAGAATTGCTATCGTTCAAGATTAGTGCCCCAAAGGCCGGCAAGTATGCCGTAGAGTATCTTGTCAACGTGACGGGCAACAACGTGCAGTTAGCCGCCACGGCTTCCGACAGTCCCGTCGCCGTTGACGAACCCGACTTCGGCGTGTTTGCCCATGCAACGACCGTCACTGACGAAGACCTGCCCGAGCCTGCAGATCCTGCAGAGCCTGTGGAAGGTGAGGAAGTAGCGGAAGTTGCGGAGCCTTTCGTGCCTGCCGACCCCGTCTGTATGTATTCGGCTGTCGAACTGAAGGAAGGTATCAATTATGTACACGTGTGGATGCACATCTATTGGCGTAACGATGCGCTGGCTCCCCAGAAGGTGCAGTTCCGGAGCATCCGCCTGCTGCCTGAGGGTTCCGGTGACGTGGCCGCTGTGGCCGCCCGTGCCAGCCAGAAGGCTTTCCGCGTGAAATATTTCACCAGCCTGCAGGATGCCACCACCGCCACGATGGTGAGCGACTACGAGGCGTTAGTGAAGGCCATCCAGACCGACTATACCACAGCCGACACCACGGCTGTTGTGGCCGACATGACGGCAGCCGCCCTGAAGGAACAGGCCGTTCGTCATGGCAAGGGCGTCATCGTGGGACAGGACTCCACCCGTATCGACCTGCTGCTCTACCATAACGAATACAGCGACCCCACGACGCTTGCCCCGTTGGGCGGCTACGACGAGAGCGGCTCCTATGAGATGGAGACAGGAATGGAGGACTATCCCGCACAGGTGGAATTCACCCGTTACAACTACTTCACCTATAAGTTTACGGCGGCCGATAACCTGCCCGAAGGCGGCAGCTGGTATATACAGTACTTGGCCAGCTCACAGAACAACGCCTCCATCGACATGACCATCCTGGCCGACGACAGCACCACCGTCGTCATGCCCACCTACAAGCTGAGCACCAACAACAACGCCTGGCAGAACTACGAGCCGATGGACAAGCGCGACGTTGCCAAGTTCCAGTTAGAGGCTGGCAAGACCTACTACCTGCACATGTACTATAAGGAGTACACCAATGTACGCGACATCTTGGTACGCTATACGCCGAGGGAGTATCACTCTGCCGAGCAGTTAGAGGAACTGATGGAGGAAGCTCAGGCCAAACTGTGGTTCTACCGCGAGGGTACCGACGAATACTACGCCGTGGAAGACCGTACGCTACTCGACCGCCTGCAGGTAGCTGTTGACCTGGCCGAGGATGTTGTTTACAGTGAAGACCCCGAACGGGTGGACGAGGCCTACGAGACGCTGAGCGACGCCATGATTGCCCTGCAGGCCCTGAAAGTGCTCAACATACTGCCCACTGAGAATTTCGACGTGACAGCCTATGACGAAAGCCGTAACTGCGGCTCGAAAACCGACGGCGAGGGCATCTGGCAGCTCGACAACTTCCGCTCGGGCGGCTATATGGTCTATAAGGTTTACAACAAGACGGATGCCGAGTACCAGGTGGACTTCGAGTTTGCACATGCCGGTGACGGTGCCCAATTGCAGTTCCAGGTGTACGTCAACGAAGACGGTAACGACTTCATCTGTGCCGATGCCACGACCGAGCAGTTCGCCAGCACCGGAGGTTGGCAGGTGTTCGAGCCGAAGACGCTGAAGGTAGGTGCCATTCCTGCCGGCTATGTTTACCTGAAGATAGCTGGCGAGGGTAACGGTCAGACATACGTGGGCAATCCCCGCCTGTTCAAGTTCGTGGCAATTCCGGGAACTGAGGGTGCCGGAGCTCAGGCTTTAGAGGCTGCCAAGGAGGCTTACTTCGCCCTCTATACGGCTGAGAACCTGCAGGCACTCATCGACAGGGCCCGTGAGGAGGCTGCCGTATATAGCTATCCTGAGTACGACCAGACACAGGTCAATCAGCTGAATGCCGTCATCGAGCAGGCTACTGAGGCACTGGCTGCCGAGGTCAATGTCCGCGCTGCCGTTTACAAGTCATTAGAGGCTTCAATTGCCAACCTTGTCAACAGCAAGAAGATTAACTGGCAGACCATACCCACTAACGAGGAGAACCCGTTCAGCCTCAATGCCGGCGTGTTCAGCAAATGGCAGATGGAGGGTGGCGGCAACATTGGCTATGCCTACGCCGAAGGCAGCGTGCTCTACTATGTCAACGTGACCGAGGCCGACACCTACGATATGACGCTCAACGTGTCGACGCCCGGTACTGGCGCACAGCTGCGCATCACCGTAACAAACGAGGACGACAGCGAACTGTTCAACCAGGTGCTTGACGTGCCCAATACCGGCGGCTGGGGTAACAAGGAAGACATCAAGACCACGATGACGCTGCCCGAAGGCCGTGTAAAGCTGCTCATCTACGGCGAGCAGGCCGGCGACAACAACTTCGTGTGCAACACCCACGTCATCAGCTTCACCAAGGCCGACCCGACGGGTATTGACGATGTACAGCGGAGCATGAATGATGCACCCGCCATCTACGACCTGTTGGGCCGCAAGGTGAACGCCGTGAAGAAGGGACTTTACATCATTAACGGCAAGAAGGTCATCGTAAAATAAGCCATAGTTTAGGCAGGGTAAACTTGCCATTTGTAAGGCGCTCATTAGAAGACAGTTAGCAGTAAACCCTTGAATTCTCTCGAGAATTCAAGGGTTTACCGTAAGGAAACTACAGCTTTGGGTAGGGTAAACTCCCAAATTCTCGAGAGAATTTAAAAGCCACCTCCAGGTTCCGCTTCTATTTCAGCGGAACTTCACCTGAGTTTAGTACGGGTAAACTGTCACTTTCGGGTCAGACGAGCAGTATTTCAGGCCTTGCGCTCACGGTATTCCGAGGGGGTAAGACCGGTCTGCTTCTTGAAGCATTTGCCAAAGTAGTGGGCGTCGCTGAAACCTACGGCGTAGGCAATCTGCGAGAACGGTTCCTGCGACTTGGCCACCATGTCCTCGGCGTGGCGTATGCGGATGTGGCGCAACAGCTCCACAGGGCTGATGCCGACGAGTGCCTTCACTTTGTTGTAGAACGCGGTGCGCCCTAAGCAGACGGCCTGTGCCAGGTCCTCGACCTTCAAGTCGGGGTCGGCCAGGTGCTCTTCGATGTAGGCCAGCAGCTGCTCCATCATCAGCTTGTCGCTGTCAACGATGTCGGTGGGGCGCAGTCTCAGCACGTTGCCGTCCTCTTCCCTGGGTTTCTGTTCCGGCTGTTCGGCAGCCGTTTCTGTGTCTTGGGGCCGGTTCATCTCTTCGAGCAGCAGCGAGAGCATGCGGCTCTTCTGGCGCTCCTGTTCGGCACGGCTACGGAGCAGGTATATCCATACGCCGACGGCCACGATCCCCGTCAGCAGCAGGACGTAGAGCAACTTGGCCCACCACGTCTCCCAAAACGTAGGGTGGACGTTGAGCGTAAGTGCCCGCTCGTTGTCGGCCCAGGAGCCATACTGGTTGGTGCTGCGCACCAGCAGCCGGTGACGACCGTGAGGCAGGTTGCTGAACGATATGCTATGCTCCGTGCCCAGATAGTTCCATTCGTCGTCAACGCCCTCCAACTTGTAGGCATATCGTATCATGTAGTTGTCCTGATAGTCGAGTGCAGCAAACTGGATGGTAAGGTTGCGCTGCCGGGCAGGCACGTCGAGCACGTCGTCTGCCGCCGGGTGTACCGATTCCTGCGTACCGTGGAAGTAGACGCTCTTGAACACTAACGGCGGCACAAAGTTCTCCTGTCCTATCTGTTCGGGCTGGAAACTGACGTACCCGCTGGTTGTGGCAAAGGCTATCTGTCCCGTCCGGGGGTTGAAGGCCGGCTTGGCTTCCGTCAGTTCGGTATGCTCGCCCAGGTGGCCTGGCCCGAAGAGCCATAGCCGCCCCGTCTCTGCTTCGTGCATGGCAAGGCTGCTTTCGCGCCCTATCCAGAGGTTGCCCCTGCGGTCTTCGAGCATGTTGAGAATGGTACTGTAATCGCCGTCCATACGTCTTGCCGTAGTCAGTTTCAGTTTGCCCTCCGACAGGCTGCCGCTGGCCACCTGCTGCAGGCCCCCGCCCACGGTAGCCACAAAGATGCGGCCCTCACGGTCGACGCAGGCCTGCATCACGTCACTCGTCAGCAGCGAGGTAGTGTCGCCGGGCACGTGCTTGTGGGCATAGAACTTGATGTCGGCAGTTTTCGTGAACTGCTCCGAGAAGGTGACCAACCCGTTCGAGGCCGCCACGATGATGATGCCGTCAGGTGTCTCAGTGATTCGGCGCACCTTGAAATAGTCCTTCACGGGATATTGACTGAGCTGATTGCCGACATGTATGAACCGCTGGCCGTCCATCAGGCAGATGCCCTGCTCGAAGGTGCCTATCCACAGACGGTGCTGCCGGTCTTCGTGTACATCGTATATCTGGTTGCTGGGCAGTGACCATGCGTCGCTGCTGTCGTGTCGGTAGTGACTGACGTGCCCGTCAGTCGCCACGCAGTAGAGGCCGTCGCCCTTGGTGCCTATCCAAAGGTGCCCGTCACTGTCCTCGTAAAGGCAGTAGACGTGGTCGGCAAAGCGCGTCGGCTGCGGATGCAGATGTCCGTCGGCACCCAAGTAACTGACGACGTGCCCGTCGGTAACAGCCACATGGCCCGCTATGTCGCCCGTCCATAGCCGCCCCCGGCTGTCGTAGCAGATGCTGCGCACCTGCTGCATCGGCTCCATGACCGTCGAGGTGAACACGCGCTGCCCGAAGTTGATGACAGCCATATCGTGCTCGCCTGAGAACCAGAGGTCACCACGGCTGTCGGCATACCATCGGTCGATGGCAGGCTGGGCGGCACTTGTCCTGACGGGGTACGGCACCAGACGGTGCTCCTGTTCGTCGTAGTAGCCGAAGAATCCCCGTTCGGTGCCCACCCAAACAGTGCCGTAGCGGTCTTCATGCACTAATTGGCGTGTACACTGGTGCAGGGTGGGCATTGCGCCTAAAAAAGCTATTTGCTGCATCTGCCCGTCGGCAGTACCAAGCAGCACTTCGCCACGGGTGGTCAGTGCCCAGATGCGCTGGCGGCTGTCGATGCCGATTTCATTGATTGTTCCGTCGCTGCCGCCGAGCAGTCGCGACTGCTGGCTTTTAGTGTCGTAGACAAACAGGCCGGCATCGGTGGATTCCACCAAATACCGGTTTCCGACAGTTTCCAGTCCCCTCACTCCACCAATATGTTCGGGTAGGTTTCTCATCGGCGTTATGGTCTTGCCGTCGTAGGTGCCGAAGCGGCCGTCCTTGGTGGCCAGAAACACCTGTTGCCCCAGTTGCCTGACAAACGTGTAGGGTATTGAACTCTTCTGCTCCGTGCCTACGATGGCCGTCCCACCGTCGGTACACAGCCACTCGCGCCCTTCGTCATCCAGTTCGACACCGTAGACCGTCTTTCCCGGCAGCTTTCCGTTCTCGCGGCTGAATATGAGGATGGACTCAGCGTTCAGTCCCCGCCGTTCGTCAATGCAGATGCAAGGACCTTCCTCGCCACGGCTAAACAGCCATGCATGGCCGCTTGGCAGGGAAGCTATACGCTGGCAGACAAACGCCTTACCCAATAATTTGTCAATGATTGCCGACACATTGAGAAAACGGCATGTACTACGGTCGAAGAGAAACACCTGACGGTCGTAGGTCAGGCACCAGATGCTGCCGTTGCTTTCCGACGGCGTGATCTTCAGCATCCTGTTTGTGGTCAGGGTGCGCTCATGCCCTGTGTGGTCGTTGAAAGTAGTGAATGAATAGCCGTCGTAACAGTTCAGCCCGTTCCATGACGAGAACCACATCAGCTGGTCCCGCGTCTGCTCCATGCTCGATATGACATTTGACGCCAGTCCGTCCCTCAGGCTGAATCTGCGGACGCTGCAAAAAGGTTGGGCAACAGCGACACCTGTGAGTGCTATGGCCAGTAGTATGATAAGTAGAATTCTTTTCATAACGACTTGTTCAGTTTGCGTGCAAAGATACAACAATTTTGCTAAAACGTCAGCTTTTGGACGGGGAAATTTTATCAGAATGGGTGGAATAATTGCCAAAGAAACGAATTGGCATAAAGATTACCCTTTCGGATAAGCAATAGTGCCTACCTTTGCAGCAAACTTAAAAACCAAAGCGACATGAAACAATCAACATTATTGCATCGCATGGCCTTGGCCATCGGAATGATTACGGCCCTCGCCACAGGAGCGAAGGCCGCAACGGTAGATATTCCTACCAAGACAGGAACCTACATTTCCTGGAGTAACGCCACGGGCACAGGCTTCCAAGTGGAAAACAATGGTGCCAACGTGGGCAGCACGGGAAAGAGCACCAGCCTGAGTTTTACCATAAACAATACGCAACAGCAGGACTACCTGCTCACCTTCAAGACCGGCACCAAGAGCGCTGCCAAGATGAAGGTGACGCTTACAGGAGCCTCGGGGCAGGAAGTATTGAGCTGCAATGTGGACATCGAGAACACCAACAGCTGGACTCCCAGTATCGTACATAACTACATGTTGAAACAGCTGCCCGAGGGAGCCTACACCCTGAGGTTTGCCGTCACGCAGGCCAGCAGCTATGCCGGCAACTGGGGCGACCTGGCTTTCTACACCCTCGATGGCGTGCCTGCCATTCCCGGCAGCATCGACCTGACTGTGGGAAGCTACGGCGGAGGCATGGTGAACGAGGGTGAAAACGCCGGTTACATCAAAGATGGTGCTGCGGCGAGCTACAACGTGCGCTGCCAGCAGGCTGGAGTCTACACGCTCAAGCTTGACCTGGCACGCTACGGCACAGGCGGCTCACTCGACATCAGCGTGAAGGATGCTGAGACAGGTCATGTAGAGGCCACCGCCCAGCACGTCATTACCGGCAACGCCCCTGGCAGCTACACGGCCAACGCCATCGTGCTGCAGGGTGAGCTGGAAGAGGGGCTGAAGACCCTCACTCTACAGTTTACCGGCGGCTCGGGCTACATCTGCAACTACCGCAACCTGCAAATGGACTACTATGCCGCCCATCTGGCCACTATCCGCGGTATCAGCATCAGCGGGCAAACCGTCACCGACGGCGACGATACCGACTGGCTGTGCAATCTGCCCGCTGAATATACACCTGCGGAGACCTCCTTCAGCGTTGACTATGCCAACGGCACCGTGACAGCCACCGCTACTGACGCAGCAGGACAGAACGTCAGCGTAACGGCACGGGGTGACGGCACCTTCTCGCTGCCCACGCCGCAGCAGGGACAGGCGGTCGTCGTCAATCTGCACATCACCCCCGACAGCGAAGCGGGGGCCGCAGCGCCACGACAGGACTACACGCTGCGTATCTTCCGCATCGGTGAAATCTCGCTCACCCGCCTTACTATCGACGGCGTGGATGCCGACGTCGTTGCTGCCCTGAACGAGGCTACCCACAAGGCTACCTTCACGGGCAGCATCTATACCAGCATGCCCACGGTGGAAGCCCGACTCATAGACGGCTCTACCGTGCAGGGGCAGGGACGGATTGAGGGTAACAGCGTCGTCTATGTCATCAGTGCCAAGATGGGCAGCCAGACACGCAACTACCAACTCACGGTCGAGGGCATACATATCTATAATAAGGTGGAGGGCGACGAGACCGTCAGCCTGAAGTACGCTGGTGCCGGCGTCAAAAACGGCAGCTGGACGGACGGGCTCTACTCGCTTTCGAACGTCGGCGACGGATGGGAGAACAGCAGCTTCAAGATGGGCGAGGGCACCTATACCCTCAGTGTGCCCACCGACGTACAGGTGAAACAGGTAGTGCTGAAGGACTTCAACGCAAACTACAACGGCGGACAGCTGACCGACTGCAGCAGTAACGGAGCCACCGTGTGGATTCCCACGAAGCACGATTACCAGGAACCCGATGCTACGATGTACGACCTCATCATCAACCTGGAAAACCATCGGCCCGGACAGCCTGTCAGCTTCACGCTGAAGGGTGGTGGCCAGCCGGTGGCCTGGTTCCAGCTTACCGTAGGGAAAGTGGCCGTGGCCACGGAGCCTGTGCTGAAGAGCATCAGCGCCACAGCCACCGACCATAGGAACCATTGCGTGGTGGAACTGGATTTCGACCGCGAGATGCAGGATGCAGTGGCCACTATCGGCGGACAGACCGTTGCAGCCAAGGGTGGACAGTCGGTGCTGAGTTTCGCCGTGTGGAACCTGGCCTACAACAGCCAGGACACCTTCCGTCTGCCTGCCGGTGCTGCCAAGGACAACTACGGAAATTCTAACACGAAAGACATTACACTCGACATCAGCGTGGGCAGCAAACCTGTCGTCGGGAAGGCTGCCTACGACTACGTAGTAAGCTCCGTAGCCGAGTGGAAGCAGGCACTGAGCGCCGTCAACAGCTCGAATGGTAATGCCACGGCCCGGCGCCGCGTTATCTTTGTGCGCAACGGTGACTACGACTTCGGTGCCGCCGAGCAGACTCTCAAGGCCTACAACGTGAGCATCGTCGGCGAGAGCCGCGACGGTGTGGTGCTGCATGGCAATCGTGACGGAATCAGCAACCCGGTACTCAATCTGGGCAACACCGGCGGCGTCTATCTGCAGGACCTGACCGTGCGCAACGACAAGGACTTCGGCAAGGCACGTTCTGGCGTGGGCGTGGCCATCAGCGGCGGACGCCGAGTGGTGATGAAGAACGTAGCCATGCAGAGCCAGCAGGACACGCAGGTGACGGGCGAGAGCGGCTACTACGTGGACTGCAAGATATATGGAGCGGTAGACTACATCTGCGGTGGGGGCGACCACTTCTATGACCAGTGCGAACTAATCATGACCAACCCCGGTCCCATCACTGCTCCTGCCACCAGTAGTATGCTACACTGGGGCTACGTGTTCCAGCACTGCACGGTGAATGCCTATCCGGGCTTCAATGCCGACAAGAACTACGACTTAGGGCGTCCCTGGCAGAACGAGCCACGTGCCTATTTCCTGAATACCACGATGAACGTCAGACCCAGTGATGCCGGATGGCGCTCGATGAGTACGCTGAAGACTCACTTCTACGAGTATAACTCCACCGACAAGGATGGAAATAAGATTGACCTGAGCAAGCGCCAGAACTCGCCCACCAGCACCAACAAATATACACCAGTGCTCAGCGACGAGGAGGCCCAGCAGTTTACTGTCGAGAACGTTTTAGGCGGCACCGACAGCTGGCTGCCTACCGAGGAAACCGTCACCACCGCAGCCCCTCAGGTCAGCCTCAGCGGCACCACCCTCTCATGGCCTGAGGTAGAGGATGCCCGCTGCTACGTCATCCTGCGCGACGGCCAGTACGTGACCAATCAAACTACTACTACATATCATGCTAACGAGGCAGGAACCTACACTGTACGCTCCTGCAACCTGAATGGCGGCTTGGGTGGCGAGAGCCAATCCCTCAACGTTCAACGTTCAGCGTTCAACGCAAAGGAGAAGACTCCCGCCTTCCCAGGCGCCGAGGGCTACGGCCGCTACGTGACGGGAGGCCGGGGCGGACAGGTGTACCACGTAACCAACCTGAACGACTCGGGCAGCGGCTCCCTGCGGTGGGCTTGTGAGCAGAGCGGTACGCGCACTATCGTCTTCGACGTCAGCGGTACCATTCACCTGAAGTCGCAGCTGAAACTGCGCAACGGCAATGTCACCATCGCGGGACAGACGGCTCCCGGCGACGGTATCTGCGTGGCCGACTGGGATTTCGTGATTGCCGCCCCAAACGTCATCATACGCTACCTGCGCTTCCGTCCTGGAGAGACCTCGCAGGGCGAGCCTGACGGTCTGGGCGGCATGGACGGACGA
>JAEEGF010222037.1_pt1 | contig 13440 bp, 12 predicted proteins | sample 9134171 | NCBI WGS metagenome assembly JAEEGF01 (sample SAMN16246542, study PRJNA631951) | gut metagenome | biome: gut microbiome; feature: rumen; material: AP-attached | host: Bos | place: Iran: Karaj | collected 2018-10
GGTCGCAATTTGCGACCACAAAAAACCTATCGAAGATTAGGACACTTCCATATGCATTCACAAAGATGCATACATCGCCAGAAACGATATTAGGATTGCTATAATAATACCACATAGGGCCCGCTTCCCAGCGAGCCCTATGCGATAACAAACCAAAATAACAAAATGGAAAAAACTAACTAATTAACTAAAGCAATACAATATGAATCTGGTGCAAAAGTACAATGATTATCGTCTCTATCCAAGTATCAGCGCCGTTTTCTCCTCACTTCCTTGCGACTCCCACAATCTTTTGCGACAATCCGCAAGAATACCCTCAATTCCTGTCGCAAATCGCACTTTTTAGGCTAATAATTTGGAAGTCTAAAAAGGAATTATTATCTTTGCACCTAACTAACAGTCAATGATTATGGATGACGTATATTCATTATCTGAGGAAGACATCAAGTTGCGATACATCACCCCAGCCATTATCAAGCAGGGATGGTCAGTAACTGATATCACCATGGAGACTAAGGTAAAGCTTACCGATGGTAAGATCAACCTTAGGGGCAACCTTGAAGCTCGAGGCAAGGCCAAGTACGCCGACTATATGCTTTACTATAATCGCGCCACTCCTATTGCTATTGTCGAAGCTAAGGATGCCAATCATTCTGTTAGTTATGGTATGCAGCAGGCTAAGGAATACGCTGCGATGATGGATATTCCTTTCGCATTCAGTTCAAATGGATTCGGATTTCAGGAATACGACTTCCTTACTGGCAAAGAGCGCGCCATTTCGATGGATGAATTCCCCACAAAGGAAGAACTCTATGCACGATTCCTTCATGAAAGTAATGAGGGTGAGGGTATTTCAGAAAAAGAGCTGAAAGTTATTAACCAACCCTATTGCACTGGGCAAGATATTTTTCCACCTCGTTATTATCAGCGCAATGCTGTTAACAGAACAGTAAATGCAGTAGCTCGTGGCGACAAGCGAATGCTGTTGGTGATGGCTACCGGAACGGGTAAAACCTATACCGCCTTCCAGATAGTTTACCGACTTCTGAAGACTGAAATGGTTAAGAAAGTGCTCTACTTGGCTGATAGAAATATTCTTGTAGACCAATCCATAGAGCAGGATTTCAAGCCCCTAACCAATACCATCCATAAGGTTAATTATCAGCAAGATAAGGAAAATCCTGATACAGCCCATGAGGTATACTTCGCTCTTTATCAGCAACTGATAGGGCAGGAGGGTAATAAGAATTACGAAGAGCTCTTTAAGCCTGAATTCTTCGATATGGTAATTGTGGATGAGTGTCATCGTGGTAGTGCAAAGGATGATAGCAATTGGCGCGAGATTCTGACTTACTTCAAGGATGCCATTCAGCTGGGTATGACTGCTACACCTAAGGAAACCCGCTATCAGTCGAACATTACCTACTTTGGTGAACCTCTATATACCTATAGTTTAAAGGAAGGTATCGATGATGGATTCCTGGCACCATTCAAGGTAATTAATATCACTACCAATATTGGCGACGAGTGGCGACCTACTAAGGGCCAGCTTGATATCTTTGGCAACGAGATTGAAGATCGTATCTACAATAATACGGATTACGATTATAACATCATCATTGCAGATCGTATTCGTGAAGTGGCTCATGAGGTGAGTAGCTATCTGAAATCCACTGACCCAATGGCAAAAACCATCGTGTTCTGTGCTGATGAGGATCATGCGGAACGCATGCGCGCAGCCTTGGTAAACGAGAATTCTGAGATGTGCAGGAAGTATCCGGATTACGTGGTTCGTATCACGGGTAGCGATACCTACGGACAGTCGAAACTCGACTATTTTATTTCTATCGCATCAAAGACACCCGTCATTGCTACTACCAGCAAACTCCTTTCTACAGGTGTGGATTGCAAAATGGTGAAGCTGATAGTTCTTGATCAGCGCATTAACTCCATGACGGAGTTCAAACAGATAGTAGGTAGAGGTACGCGTATCCGTGAGAGTGAGGGTAAGACTCACTTTACCATTATGGACTTCCGCAATATTACACGACTCTTTGCTGATCCAGATTGGGATGGTCCGCTGCAGGTCGATTCGGGTTATCTACCTGATAGAGCGAAACCCTACGTACCACCAAAGGACAAACCTGAGCCTCCCAGAGCTCACGACGAAAAACCCTTTGTGGACAAAGAAGGTTGCGAGGTGAGAATCATCAATAAGATGGTATCGGTATACGATTCTAATGGTAAGTTACTCCGAACGGAGAGTATTACCGATTATACGAAGAAGAATATCAACGACACTTTCGCTAATATCAACGACTTTATTCTGCATTGGAATGAAGCTGAGCGTAAGGGTGAAATTACTGATATGATGCGCGAGAATGGTATCGATCTTCAGAAGCTGAAAGAGGATCAGAACTTGGCCGATGTCGATGATTTCGATTTCATTTGCCATATAGCTTATGGCAAGAAACCACTCACTCGCAAGGAACGTGCTGAGAATGTGAAGAAACGCGATGTGTTCCATAAATACGGCCCTGAGGCTCAGAAGGTATTGGAAGCATTACTCGATAAGTATATGAACGAAGGCATCAGTCAGCTGGAGAATCGCAAGGTGCTTACTCTCGATCCCTTCCGTCAGATGGGTTCACCCTCAGGCATCGCTAAGATGTTCGGAGGCAACCAGCAATATCTTGCAGCCGTCAAAGAGTTGGAACAAGAGATTTATCAAATAGGATAATAATAAATATAAAATATTCAATCATATAAATGGCAATTACAAATTTTGTAAAGAACATCCGTAACATCATGCGCAACGATGCAGGTATCAATGGCGATGCCCAGCGCATAGAACAAATCGCATGGATGCTCTTTCTGAAAGTTTACGACGAGAAAGAAAACGATTGGGAATTCAACGAGGATAACTACACATCATTTATCCCTGAGCAATGTCGCTGGCGCAACTGGGCCAAAGACGATGGTACAGGCGAGGCTAAGACAGCCGATAAGCTGCTCGACTTTGTGAACAACACGCTTTTCCCAACATTAAAGGAACTGGAAGTTACCCCTGATACACCCATGCGTAGCGCCATTGTTCGCGCCACATTCCAGGATGCCAATCAGTATATGAAGGATGGCGTATTATTGCGCCAAGTTATTAATGTGATCGATGGTCTCGACCTGAGTAGTTATGAAGAGAGTCATGCCTTTGGCGAGATTTACGAAACCATCCTGAAGGAGATGCAGAGCGCAGGCTCTGCTGGTGAGTTCTATACCCCTCGTGCTCTGACTGATTTCATGGCAGAGATTATCAATCCTCAGGTAGGCGAAAAGGTAGCTGACTTTGCTTGTGGTACAGGCGGATTCCTTACCTCATGGCTCAAAGCCCTTGATAAGAAGGTGAATACTGCAGAGGATCGTGAGGCCTTTGCCAACTCTATTTATGGTATCGAGAAGAAGCAGTTCCCTTATATGCTTTGCGTTACGAATATGCTGCTGCATGATATCGATTCGCCTAAAGTATTTCATGGCAACTCGCTTACCAAGGATGTATTGAATTATACGGATAAGGATAAGTTTAATGTTATCCTGATGAATCCCCCATACGGAGGTAACGAGAAGAACGATGTAAAGCGCCATTTCCCTTCGGACCTTGCTTCGAGCGAAACTGCCGATCTGTTCATGGTGGTGATTCAATATCGCTTGGCTAAGGATGGTCGTGCAGCAGTGATTCTGCCTGATGGATTCCTCTTTGGTGCTGATAACGCCAAATTGGCTATTAAGGAGAAGTTGCTGCGAGAGTTTAATCTGCATACCATCATCCGTTTGCCAGGCAGCATATTCTCGCCCTACACCAGCATCGCCACCAATATTCTCTTCTTCAACAATGAGAAGGCAGAAGATGCTGCTGAGGGTTTTAGCACTAAGGATACCTGGTTCTATCGTATGGATATGCCTGAGGGCTACAAGCATTTCTCTAAGACCAAGCCCATGCTCGTAGATCATTGTAAACCCATGGTGGAGTGGTGGAATAACCGCATGGAGATTATCGACAGCGAGACGGGCGACGAGAAATCACGCCGCTTCACAGCGCAAGAGCTGTTGGACCTTGGCTGTAACTTCGATCAGTGCAAGTTCCCCAAGGAAGAGGAAGAAGTATTGCGCCCTGAAGAGCTGCTGAAGCAGTATCACGAAAAGCGCACCGCCCTCGATGCCAAGATTGATAAGCAGCTGGAAGAGATTGAAAACTTGTTGGGCATAAAAATAGATTAAGACGATGGCCGAGAAAGAAAATAAGATTATCCTTTATAAGGATGAAGAGGGAAAGGTGAACGTAAACGTACGCTTTGCAGATGAAGATGTATGGTTGACACAAACCCAATTAGCAGAGATTTATAATACTACTCAGCAGAATATCAGTCAGCACCAAAAAGCTATTTACGAAGACGGAGAACTTGACGAAGAGGCAACTCACAAGAAATACTTGTTAGTTCGCCAAGAGGGCAAGCGACAGGTGCAAAGAGAGATTGACCACTACAACCTCGACATGATTATCGCCCTGGGATATCGTGTTCAGTCGCCTATTGCCGTACGTTTCCGCCGCTGGGCCACACAACGCTTGCACGAGTATATCCAGAAAGGCTTTACGATGGACGATGAACGCCTGAAGCAAGGTGGCAATCGCTATTTCAAGGAACTCTTGCAGCGTATTCGTGATATCCGTAGCAGTGAGCGTAACTTCTATCAGCAGGTAACAGATATCTATGCAACCTCTACCGATTACGACCCTCGTTCTAAGACTACCAAGCTGTTCTTCTCTACTGTTCAGAACAAGATGCACTATGCTGTGCATGAGCATACTGCTGCCGAACTGATTTATGAGCGTGTAGATAATGAAAAGCCTTTTGTAGGCATGACCAATTTCAAGGGCAACTACGTGACTCGCGACGATGTGAAGATAGCCAAGAATTATCTCACAGAACTGGAGTTGCAGCGCCTGAACCTGCTCACCTCTCAGTTTCTCGACTATGCCGAGTTTCAGGCTTTGGAGCAGAACCCCATGACGATGGCCGACTGGATAGCAGCTCTCGACGACCAGATACTGCGTCTCCGTAAAAACATCCTTGAGGGAACTGGTACGGTATCTCATCAGGAAGCTATCGAGAAAGCAGAGCGTGAGTTTGAAATCTATCGCGAACGCGAGATGCGACTCCTGGAGAGTGATTTCGATAAGGCCGTGAAGAGGCTATTGGATAAGAACAATGATTCTGAGAAGGAGGACGAAGCATGAACGCACAACAGTTACGCAACTCCATACTCCAAGAAGCCATCGAAGGTCGCCTCGTACCCCAAGACCCTAACGACGAGCCTGCCAGTGTATTGCTGGACCGCATCCGTGAAGAAAAGAAACGGCTGGTAAAAGAAGGAATAATAAAAGCTGACAAGAACGAGAGTTCCATTTATCGAACTTCTGATGGTCATTGGATGGAACATTTTGATGATAAAAAAAAATCAGATGTTTGCATAGATGACGAAATAACGTATAATATTCCTGAGCATTGGGAAATTTGTAGGCTAAATTCCTTAGCTGAGATTGTAAGAGGAGGTTCCCCTCGACCAGCGGGCAGTCCTGAATTTTATGAAGGAAACATCCCTTTTCTAAAAGTTGCCGATTTAACCAAAGACAGTTCTATGTATGTTAATTCACATACATCAACTATAAAAGAAGCTGGATTGAAGAAGACAAGAAAGGTTAATGCCGGCACGTTTATGTTAACAAATAGTGGAGCAACTTTGGGAGTTCCCAAAATATGTACATTTGATGCAACTTTCAATGATGGTATTGCAGCTTTCTTGTGTTTACCTGATTTCCTTAAATCTTATTTATATTGGTTCTTATGTTCAAAAACCGAAGCATTTAGGAATATTAATCAGGGAACTGCACAACCAAATTTGAACACAGATATTATAAAGGCAACCTTATTTCCTCTTCCTCCTCTTGCAGAGCAGAAACGCATCGTGGCGAAAATAGAAGAACTATTGCCAAAGGTGGAGGAATACGGCAATGCACAAGACGCTCTTGACAAACTGAACAAAGAACTGCCAGAACGCTTAAAGAAAAGCATTCTCCAAGAAGCCATAGAAGGCCGCCTCGTCCCCCAAGACCCCAACGACGAACCCGCTTCTGTTCTCCTTGCCAAAATCCGCAAGGAGAAAGAGCAACTTGTAAAAGAAGGCAAACTTAAAAAGAAAGACCTCATCGAAACACCCATCACCGACGACGAAATCCCCTTCGAGATTCCTGAGAGTTGGATGTGGTGCAGAGTGAAATCAATACTAAATGTTTACTCTGCTCGTCGTGTTCATGAGAAAGATTGGAGATCCTCTGGTATCCCCTTTTATAGAGCAAGAGAAATTGGTAAATTGGCAGATACTGGTTTTGTGGATAATGATCTATTTATCGACAAATCATTGTATGAAGAATTTTCAAAAAGTGGAGTTCCTCATGCTGGTGACTTAATGGTCACAGCGGTAGGAACATTGGGGAAAACATATATAGTTAAAGAAGGAGAAGTATTTTATTATAAAGATGGTAGTGTGCTGTGTTTTAACAACCAATTCCATATGGATGCGAGATTCCTAAAGTATTATATCGAATCACCTGCTTTTATTGAACAGTATGCGAATGAATCTCAAGGCACAACTGTTGCAACTCTCACAATGGTTCGAGTAAATGAATATCTTATCCCTCTCCCTCCACTTGCTGAGCAACACCGTATTGTTGAGAAGTTGGAGCAACTACTTGGTGAAATAGATAAACTAAAGAAGTAAAAGATGAACAGACTCGTACTCATAGGCAACGGCTTCGATATAGCGCATAAACTACGAACTAGTTATAAGAGTTTTATCTGCTGGTATTTTAATCAGTGGGGCCATCGCTTATTGAATAGTGTTAATAAGGAAGAGTCTGACGGATTATGTACTTTTAGATTAAACGATGATATAACTGCTCCTAATTGGGCTTCAGTATTTCAAGGATGGTATCATAAGAGGGAGAATCCTTTTGTTGCTTGGAATCCAACTGAAGTTATAGATTTGGCAATGAAGGATAGAGAATTGTGTGTTTTTACTATAAAGAGTCCTTTACTTCAAAGAATTTGTAAACATCTAGCATATGGTTGGGTTGATATTGAGAACGAATATTACTCGTTACTTTTTCAATTAAAGGGCGATTTGAATGAAGGTTTCATAGAACCGGATTATAAAACTATCAACGATCAATTAGATATTTTACGCGATAAGCTGATTCTATATCTTAAGGAAATAGAGAAAAAAGAAATTATCGCGATTGATGATATAGAAGAAAAGATATATTGTCCTATCGAAAAGAAAGAGTTGGCGGTTTCGTATAGATTAAGTAGTGCTGAGAGATCAAAAGAAGAATTAAAACCAGCAAGGGTGATGCTGCTCAATTTTAATTATACAAAGACTCCAACGTTGTATACTCAAAAGCATTCTCATGTGACTATCAATTATATTCATGGTTGCTTAGATAATCCAGACGGAGTAATCTTTGGTTATGGGGATGAATTGGATGATGGCTTCGATAAGCTTAAGGATAAGAATAATAATGAGTGCTTGCGCCACATGAAATCGATTCGCTATTTAGAGTCGAATAACTATCGTAAAATGTTGGAGTTTATCGAGTCTGCTCCTTTCCAGGTATGCATCATGGGTCATTCATGTGGTAATTCTGATCGTACGCTCCTCAATACCTTGTTTGAACATCGTAATTGCGTATCCGTAAAACCATATTATTACATTAACGATAAGAACGAAGACAACTATCTAGAGCTTGTTCAAAACATCAGCAGAAACTTTACTGATATGAAGCTCTATAGAGAAAGAGTAGTAAACAAAGAATATTGCGAACAGTTAGTTAGTAAAAAATAGAATAGGGTAGACTATGTTTGGAATAGGGTTTACTGAATGGTTTCTGATAATCTTCGTCGCAGGAATGGTTTTTCTGTTCATCGTAGCGATTAGCAATGGTGGTAAGAACAATCCTACATGGCCTGGGATTATTATTAGCTTTTTGCTGAATATGTTATTACTCTATCTCTTTTTATGTTTTATTGGTGTCATGGGCGAACCACGCTATCAGCGAGAAGATCCATATGATTAAAGAAAAACGGGGCGCTCATCACTGAGGCCCCCGTAAAAATTGTTACTTAATTTAGCTATAAAATACATGCGCATCACTGCGCGAAAACAAATCAAATGATGGTTTTACCCATCAACAAATGCATTTTAGCGGTGCAAAGGTACATTAATAAAAACAATAATGCAAGAATCTGGCAGGATTATTTGCAAATATCTTCGAAATGATTTAAATTTGAGCAAAGCTCGAAAATAGGATGCTCCTCGGAAATGAAAATAAATCGTGATTTGTTTTGCATTTCGCTCGGTTTTCACTATCTTTGCAAGCGAATCATAAACTCAGATAGATGATGAAAAGATTACTCGCAATATTTCCTATATTCCTGCTGGTTACAATGCTGGCGGGCTGTAGTAGTGATGATGATGAGGTAGACCAAGAATGGCCCATCAAGGTATTGAATAATGGCGAGAAAGTTATCATAAAAGAAATCGATACTTATCCTGACTCTCTAACATTATTCAATGTTGATGGCGTAAGATTAACAGTGCCATGCGAGCGCATTGACAAATCTGAACTCCCATCGTGGGTATTACCCAAAGCTGCAGAAATCACCAATGGCGTTGAAATGAGAACAACGATCTCAATGGGTTATGAAAATGGGAAAAAGCTGTTCATTATACATTATAGTTTAGAAGGAGGATTAGGTACATTGTATGATGAAAACGGGCATGAGCGAGGGCAGGATTTCTATCATGACTTACTCAGTTATTCGTCAAATTGGAAATGCGTATTCATTGTAAAAGCGTATAAGTTATAACATTACCAAAGAAAAGCGGAGTGTCTCAATCACTGAGAGCCCCCGCTTGTCGAAATATCTTATGAATAAGAATTTTCCTTTGATAACAATACCGGCGCATCGCTGCGTATGGTATTCAATCGATTGTTGTTGTTTAATACATTTCTCAAAGATGGGTGCAAAGGTAATTCTTTTATTTGGAATTCTGAAAACTTTGGTGTATATTTAACAATATTTGAGGTAGTAGGTAGGTGAAAGAAAAACGGGACGCTCATCGCTGAGGATCCCGATAATGTTTACATTGACATTAAAGAAAAAGTTGGTTTTAGGATAAACTCCCAACAATTAATGCTCGGTCGCAAAAATAAAGCAAAAATATGGTTTCGCCAAATGTTATCGACGAAAACTTTGACTTTAATAATCGTTAACAATACACTTAAAAAATAGTTCAAAAAAAGTCCGGATTTTGCTTGGAAATTATGGAAATATGCAGTAATTTTGCAAGCCGTTAGGGTTCGGAAGGGCTCAAAAAGATTAGTTTTCTGGTTAAGTCTAATACTAGGCTGACCTAAATTTTTAACAATATAATTAAAATAATATGTTTGAAGGTTTTTACAAGGAGAAGCTCTTTGCAACTGGTTTTTATGAGCCAGTAGAGAAGAATGGTATGAGTTTAGGAGATTCATATTTTAAACGTATAGATATTGATACGTTAGAACAGATGTCAAATTTCCAGAATGAAACAGATCCGGCCTCATATAAAGCTAAATGGGAAAAGAAAATCGGGGAAAAGCTCTACATATATAATACCAGGGGCTTTTTTTCGGGAGATGTTAGTCCTGTTTATTTAGGTGATTTTTCTCATTATACAAAAGGTTATGATGATTTGCGAATTGCCGATAAGGATACTCTTACATGCAATGCAGCAAGAAAAGCAGCCATGTGCATTTATCATGGAAAAGGCCAAATCGCGGATGCTGGTGTTGATGGCGCAATTGCGATGATGCTATATATCAGGAATGGCTATGATAAGGTGGATTTCTGGAATCATTTCGAGAAAGAATTCATGACTGGACTGGAGGAGCTACTTAATGGTAAAGAGTCTTTGGTGATAGATGATCTTATTTTAAAGAACCCTTTTAAAGACGAAAGATACACAATCATAGATCTGATGAAAGAGGTAGAAGAGAGTTCTAAATACATTGACGATGAAAATTTTGTCGTCATGGACTCTGAAATAGCGAAAATCATTAAAGACACATGCAAGTTTAACCAATATTCTGATGAAACAGTGAATGAAGCGATAGGACAGTATGTATTCATTATTTCACATATGTTTGGTTTTATAATGACAAAAGATATGATGCTTAATCATAGAAATGAAAGTGACACTTTCTTCTTTTATGGCGTGGATACAGGTGCTTTTGCTGCTGCGTCGACAATTAGGGATTTTCTACTTTGCCATAATTATAATTTAAATGATACAGGAGCATATCTTGGCAGATGCCTTGCAATATATAGAAAGAACGGATTATCTGCTGCTGATTTCTGGAGAAATACATGTAAATATCTTGTAGAGAATAACAAGAAAGGATATTAACTATAAGTAGTTTTAGGAATAAGTTACTCCGCCTCGGAGCCAGAGCAGACGGCTAAATGGATACCAAACAATTGCACTCGATTTTGATAGAATTGGAGGCTGCTGGACTGCGGCCTCAGATAGGCATTTACAAGGAAGAGAACTCGATGACCAACCAGCTTTCGTTGAAGGTTTGCGATTCGGGACCTCGGCCTGATGAGGGTATAAGCCTTAACAACTATATCAATGTAAATGTGACGGACAACTCGATGAGAAGTTCGGGTTTCAAGGAGGGCGACGTGATAAACGTGAAACTGAACGACTACTATTTTGACGGAGCCGTTGTTCTGGCGAGAGTGCATGACGGCATAGGTCTTTGTGCCTATTGCAGAGACGACGAACATAACCCTTGGCTGATTCCCAGGAACGAGAAATATGCTCCCATTGAAATAGAGAGTGAGGAAAGAATCATAGGCAGAGCCGTATCGGTGGTATCGCGCGACCCGAAGATTAGCGTGAGCAAATGCATGGACTCGATTCTGGAGGCTAAGAACAGAAGGAAGAAGAAGCCTGGTAAGGATGTAGTCAGTAGGACAATCAAGCTGCTGACGGAAAAGATCAGTGTGGCCAGACTTTGGTTCTCGGTTTATAAGATGTTCGTAGAGTACCATATCGTGAAGCAATACTGCTATGAGGATTTTGTAAGCTTGGTGGAGCGCTATGCGCCTGAAGAATACGACCATCTGCCAGTGGCTGTAGAACTGCAAAGAATGGAGGTTCAGAGTTTTACGAAGAAGGTAAGTGGATGGGATATCAATAATGCACCCGTGAGGAGTAAGCGATTCTGGGTTTATGTGGATATGGCAAAATACACGAAAGAATTGCTTAATCAATAAAAAACTCTCAAAAAACTCTCAAAAACTCTCAGAAAAATGCATTGATTTGGGCAAAAACTCTCACAGCACCCCAAAACTCTCAATATTACTCTCAAAAACTGCGCAGCGACGGAACTTTCTTTCCGTCGCTCTTTTTTTATATGTACCTTCGCACCCGATTTGAAAATTTAGTTTAACCCGAGTGGAGTGAGAGTCCTCGTGAGGTGAAAAGCTGCAGCGTTCAATCTCTTCTCACAAAACTCGAGAAAAGATGAAGATCATTATTGAGAATGGTGATAGTGAAGAACTAGTAAAAATGGCAGAGGCAATGCTGGCTAACAAGCTGGTAAATGCCATTGAGAACGAGAAACCTAGCAGTGTAAAGGTGTATAAGAGCGATGAAGAAGTGGTAAAGGCTGTCATCGCGGCTGTGGGCATCTTCGGCGTTTGTACTCAATGGACTGCTATTTACAGGATTTTGGTGGACTTTTGCGGTTGGGAAAGTGATATCGCAAAATTCTGTCTTCGCATGAACGGTCTATTAAAAGATGTACGCGTGTCGTACCCGTGTACCTATCAATCTATACAGAAACCGCTATCTTCGAGCAGTATTCTGAGAAAGCATTTCCTGGAGTGGCGAAAGTATCGTGCTCCCAAGGGCGATAGGGTCTTTGCCAGGCAGATGTTTATAGCCGAAAAGTTGCTGAAATTACTTTCGATAGGTGCTTAAATATACGATTGCACCGTGAAATATACTATCTGAAAGTCATTATAAGCATAGCGTTCTTTTTCTATCTAATTTTGCACTCGCAAACGAGAAACAAACTCGGATGCAGTGCAAAATTAAGTATAACAATTTAAAAGTAAAAAAAGAAAATGGGAAAGAAAAAAGAAACAGAACAGGATGTTCAGAAAGTTAATCTGAGTGTTGAAGAGTATCAGGGAATGCTCAGAGAGGAGGAACTGATGAAGGAGACGCTGAGAAATCAGACTGAGAAGTTGAACGAGGCTAAGGAGGATATGAAGACAGTAAAGAAAGAGCTACTGAAAGTGACTCGCGACCTCTGCGAGACGAAGGACATGCTCCACTCGGCTATCAGACTCCAGACCAAGGCAGAGGATGCTGCCGACCTCTGCATCGAGACGCTGAAGGGCAACCTGAATCACTGGCTCTCGAAAAAGAACAGGGTGTACATCAATAAGCTGATGGGTTATCACCCTAAGGATCGACAGGTGATCTTCTTTCAGGCAATCATGGACTATCTGCTGTTTGGCGTAAAGCCGAGTCTGCCTACTGAGACACTGAAGGTTCACTTCGAGAACGTATGCAAGCGAATAGATGAGGATGCCATCACCCTGCCGGCTCATTCGCTGATGGTGAAACTGGTAAAGAAGTATGGACTGTTTGAGAAAGTAATTGAAAATTAAGAATTAAGAATTTAGAATTTAGAGAGAATTATGGAAGTAACGGAAATTGTGAAGGCACAGTATGAAGATGTGTCGATGAGAAGTTGGAGTTTGGAGGAGAAAGTAACGGAAAGAGCGTATTTCTACGTGGTGCATGGTGTGATTCCGCTTGATCCTTACGAGACGTATGTCGGCCTTATCTGTAGCGCATTGCGCTCATGGTGTAAGTACTCTGTTTGCATGAGTGTGGATGACCTCGTGGATAATCTGGCCAAGGCTTATATGCGATTCATCATAGCACGATATTGTGGTGATAAGCATTGGGATGTGAAGCTGTCGGACGAAGTGTTCTACAACATCAGCGATGCAGAATATGAGACATTCTCAGAGTGTCTGAGGGCTGATGTGTGCAAGGAATGGCATCGACGTAATGGCACGCTCATGGGAGCGAGAGAGTTCATTAAAAAATTAAAGATTAAACATTAAATTTTAGAAAAGATGAAAAAAGAAGCAAGAAAACATTTGCAGAAGTACTGTGACGTAAGTAACTGGAACCGTATGCACAGACCAAAGGCAGGGAAGGCCAACTTTGAGGCCGGTGAGGCTTTAGCAGAGGAAATAC
>JAEEGF010732604.1_pt1 | contig 13440 bp, 9 predicted proteins | sample 9134171 | NCBI WGS metagenome assembly JAEEGF01 (sample SAMN16246542, study PRJNA631951) | gut metagenome | biome: gut microbiome; feature: rumen; material: AP-attached | host: Bos | place: Iran: Karaj | collected 2018-10
CCCAGCGCATCCGGTAATCCAGCCTTTTCAGCCCATCCTGGGAATTGGGAACATAGGCGCACACCAGGAAGAACTTTTCATATTCCAGGGTGATGAGCCGGCCCTCGTGGTCGTGCTCGTCCACGCCCATGCCGTACCGCACGGAAAGCGGCGTGTGTTTGGTATAAACGGCCGTACCGGAATAGCCTTTCTTGTCGGCATAATTCCAGTAGGACTGATATCCCGGAAACTCCAGGTCCAGCTGACCGGCCTGCATCTTGGTCTCCTGCAGGCAGAAGAAGTCTGCGTCCAGTTCCACAAAAATGTCGGCGAAGCCTTTGCCCGCCACGGCCCGCAGGCCATTTACGTTCCAGGAGATGAATTTCATACTATTCCAATGTCCAGGTTGCGCCGTCCTTGGTATCTTTGACGGCGATGCCGAAGGCGGCCAGGGTATCGCGGATGCGGTCGCTCTCGGCCCAGTTCTTTTCCTCGCGGGCCTTCTTGCGGGCGTCCAGGACCAGCTGCATCACGCCTTCCAGGGCTTTTTCGGCCTTGCCGGAAGCGCCGGCTTCTTCGTCCTTGAGGCCCAGCACGCCGCCCACGATTTCGTCGAACAGCTGCTTCATGGCCGCCTTGTCCTTTTCAGACAGGGTACCGCCGTTAATCAGTTTGGCGGCATCGAACAGGTGGGCGATGGCGATGGGGGTGTTGAGGTCGTCGCACAGAGCGTCCAGCACGGCTTCACGGATGGCTTCTACGGCCGGGGAGGGTTTGACGTCATGGGCAGGTTCATTGCCAACCTGGCTTGCAATCTCACGCCAGGCGGCCATCAGCCGCTTGTATCCCTTTTCGGCGGCAGCGAGGGCGTCGTTGGAGAAGTCCAGGGTGCTGCGGTAATGGGCCTGCAGGATGAAGAAGCGGATGGTCATGGGGCTGTAGGTCTTGAACAGTTCCTGCAGGGTGATGAAGTTCCCCAGGGACTTGCCCATCTTCTGGCCGTTGATGGTGATCATGTTGTTGTGCACCCAGTAGTGCACGCCCTGCGTGCCGCGGGAGGCCACATTCTGGGCAATCTCGCATTCGTGGTGCGGGAACATCAGGTCCATGCCGCCGCCGTGGATATCGAACTCCTGACCCAGGTATTTTTCGCCCATTACAGAGCACTCCAGGTGCCAGCCGGGGAAACCGTCTCCCCAGGGGCTGGGCCAGCGCATGATATGCTGCGGCTCGGCCTTCTTCCAGATGGCAAAGTCGTAGGGGGCGCGCTTGTCTCCCTGGCCGTCCAGCGTGCGGGTACCTTCCAGCGTGGCCTCCAGCGTACGGCCGCTGAGTACGCCGTAGTTGTGGTCCCGGTTGTATTTCTGGACGTCGAAGTACACACTGCCGTTGCTCTCATAGGCATAACCGGCCGCCAGGATCTTCTTTACGGTCTCTATCTGTTCGATGATGTGGCCGCTGGCGCGGGGCTCGATGGAAGGAGACTGCACGTTCAGCAGACGCATGGCCTCGTGGTAGCGTTCGGTATAGTACTGCACCACCTCCATGGGCTCCAGCTGTTCCAGGCGGGCCTTCTTGGCAATCTTGTCCTCGCCTTCGTCGGCGTCGTGCTCCAGGTGGCCTACGTCGGTGATATTGCGCACATAGCGCACCTTGTAGCCCAGATACTGCAGCAGGCGGAACAGCACGTCATAGGTGACGCCCGGACGGGCGTGGCCCAGATGGGCGTCTCCGTAAACGGTGGGGCCGCACACGTACATACCCACGCGGCCTTCGTGGATGGGTTTGAATACTTCCTTATTGCGGGAAAGGGTATTGGTCAGATATAATGTTCTCATGATAATGGGTCGGAGTCTGTCGTACAAATATACGCATTTTTACTATAAACGCTTACGGGCGTTGTAGTAAGACTGGCGGCTGTTGAAGCCGGAAGTCAGGGCAATTTCGTCTACATCGGCCTTGGGATTCTCCTGTCTGTAGGACTCGGCATACTGCAGGCGACATCGGTTCACGTAGTTGAAAAAACCGCCCAGGGTCTCGTTCAGCACCACCGAAACGTAGGTCCGGTTGTACCCGCACTCCTGTGACAGCTTGCCCAGGGTGAGGTGGTTGTCCAGGAAGGCCTGCTCCTCTTCCACCCGCCTGCGGATGGCCGCTAAGATGGCGTCTTTCCCCTCGGCCGACAAAGTATCGTCCTTGGCCGATGTCTCTTCATTGGCAATGAGCTCCGTCTCCAGGCGCTCCACTTCCAGGGCGCGGTGGGGAGAGAGGGCTCCCAGCAGGATAATCACGGTGAGGACAGACAGCATGAAGAGGCCGAAGGAAAGGGCCGGAACATGGCCGTTGAACGTGGTACTCCAGCTCATCACCAAGTGCAGGAACGGGATGTAAATCAGCGACTTGGCATATTGCTCGGGGAAGTCGTCGGGGTTGGAGAAACTCTCTTCCGAGAAACGGGCGAGCGGCCGGATGATCATCCGGAGGGCCAGGATCAGGCTAAGCAGGTAAAGGAGGGCCAGGATGCCGCCGGCAATGAAATACCAGCGCAGGAAGGCGCCCTGCATCTGCGTGCCCGGCAGCAGCGTACACACCAGGGCGATAACCTCCATAATCACATAGGACACGCTCATCGCATAGATGGGCTTGCGCCACCACGAAACCTGGAGTACTCTTCCGAAATAACTGAAAATGAGTACGGAACACAGGAAAGGAGATGCCAGAATGAGCGTCATGCGAAGCTGCAGGATGGCATCGGCCTCACCGGGCAGGAAAATGACCGGCGTAAGCGACAGGTTGGACAGGGCGCTCAGGGCCAGGGCCCGCCAGCCGGGATAGTAGTAGTCCAGGTGCTTGGCGTAGGGCTCGCACTTGTGGCCCCAGCGGACAACACCCACCACTACGCAGACGGCTACATACACCGCCAGCGATACGCTAAGCAACAGTTCCTGAAAGGAATACACCATAATGGACACAAATATCGTAAAATGTGCCCATAAATGCAAACGAAACTAACGCCGTGGGGCGCGGCACTCGGCCAGAAGGTCTTCCAGGGCCTTTTTATCGGCAGGATAAAACTTCACCACGGGGGCGATGGTCATCCGGGCGCTCTGCCCCAGCCTTTTCTCCAACTGCCGGTATTCCTCGTACTGGGAACGGATGAGCGCAGCCTCTTCCTCGTCCATGGGCAGCGCCAGTCCGGCCTCGTGCAGCATGAAACGGCTCTTGGCGGCCACCGACAGTTCAATGTTCAATTCCACGTAGCAGATAAGGTCGAAAAAGACCTCCGGCGGGAAGGAATCCTTCACCGAAAGCAGGTAGGCGCCGGTTTTGATTTCCGCCAGCTTCCCTTCCCGGATGGACTGGAGCAGTTCTATCTGCTTGTCCAGTCCCCTGTCCAGCCAGCGGTGAATCATATCGCCGTCGTACTGGTACGTCCACACCAGGAGGCCGCCCATCACACCGAACACAAAGAGGAACTGGAGGAGCGGGTTGAAATGGAAGGCGTTATGGAAAACGTGCAGGGCCGGGGCCGCCACCAGCAGGAAAACGGTCATCCAGACATCCTTCCGCTTGATTTCCAGCCGGGAGCGGCGGCGTTCCACCAGGCGCACGGCAAACATCAGTCCAGCGGCAACCAGGGCGCTGCAGCCCATATGGATGAGGGCTACCTCAAGGCCCCGGAACAGGACGGTGCCCATGCTCATCGGGTCTCCCAGCAGCAGGTAGAACAGATTCTCCAGGATGGAAAAACCGCCGCCCACCGCCGCGCCGCAGATCACGCTGTCGATGAAAAAGACCATCTTCTTATTGCGGGCCAGATACAGCAGCGGAAGGCCTTTCACCAGCTCCTCCACCACCGGATTTACATAATCGGCCACCCTTTCAGGGATAAAAGAGCCCGTAAGACTGAAAAGACCGAAGCAGGCCAGGGCCGCCACCATTCCGCACAGCACCAGCAGGAGCAGACGCTTGACGCTGATAAGCGCGAAGCTGTCCAGCATATACACCACAAGGATGTAGATGACAACAGGAAGGAGGGCGGCTACGAAAGACATTACAGGAGTTTGAGGGAAAGCATGATTTCGTTGCCGTGTACGCCGTTAGGGGCGAACAGATGGCCATAGCCGATGGAAAGGGTGGTCTTGAGATAGTTCAGGAACACGATTTCCGTGGTAACCTGGACACCCGCGCTGTAGTACATCTGGTGCGGCTGTCCGGGATTCCAGGCCGACAGGCCCATCCCAAACAGGGAGCAATGGATCCAGGTGGGATAGCAGGCCAGGGCGCCGAAGTCGTTCAGGCGGATGGGCCGGAAGTTCAGCTCGGCCGTGGCCTTGGCGTAGGAGTGTGCCTGGATGGCATCGATGCCGGCTCCCGGCATAGCCAGGGCGGTACGGTACTGGAACGCATTGCGGTAATCCACGCGGTTGTTGCGGAAGCCGCCGAAGTACGTATTGCCGAATACCGTCTGCGGATCGCCGAAGTTATGTCCTCCCGCCGTGCGCAGCCATAGGGAGTTGTTGCGGTCTATCGGCAGCAGGAAGCCGAAATCGGCGGTGGCGTCGATGGACGGATAGAAGTGCCCGCCGGCCAGGTAGCCGTAGGCCTGGGCACCCAGGCTGTAGCCCTGTTCTGCCGTTACGCCGCCCAGGGAAGCGCGCACTTTGGATATCTTTCCATACAGGGAGACGGTTTGCATGGACTTGATGTCCACCTGGATCTCCTGGTACAGCGGCAGGGCGTCCATATCCCCGTAGGCAGCCACGGAGGCGCCCCAGGATTTGGTGTACGGAGCCACCATGGAGTTGTTGTAGTCGTAGGCCAGGGAAACCATATAGCCTTTTCGGCTGGCACGCATGGGACCTGCCAGGTCGTAGAAACTGGTGGCGTTCCAGGCGGCTTTCAGCGTCCAGAAATAGTACTTCCACTCAAGGTCGGCGTGGAACTTGTTCTTCCAGTCGTTGTTGCTCCATGGAGAAACGCCCACCCCCACCTTGATGCTGCTCAGGCCCACGGGGTCGCTGAAGAAGAAGCGGTATCCCAGCACCGGCGTCACACGGTTCCAGGACAGTTTGTCGGTGAAACCGGTGATGGTGGGATAGGCACCGGCAAAACGCATCTCCTTGAACACGTTATAGGGCTTGATCTGGTTGTAGACGTCACCGAATTCGATCTTGGGGAGGGGCTCCTTGAGCAGGCCCACCTGCTCCAGGGCTTCCCGGTTATTCTCATAGGCCAGCTGGCCGTACAGATTGATGGCATTGGCGTCGTTAATCACCTTACGGGCCAGCGTTACAGGGCGCAGGCCGTCCCGCTTGAATTCCAGGGCCAGGAGTTCGTCCTGGGCGATTTCCAGGGGAGCGAACAGGCCCGTCTCCGTGTTGGAGAGCATCTCCATCTCACGGGTTTCCAGGTTGATCTGCCACAGGTTGGAGACGCCGGTATAGTAGGAACTGCCAATCAGGTATTTGTCGTCCAGGGAGAAGCGGAACTGTCCCAGGTTGGAATCTTCCCAGGTGAGCAGTTCCACGGGTTTGAAGATGGCCTGGGCCAGTTCTTCGGTATTGAACAGCATCAGGGTGTGCTCGCCGTTATCCCCCTCCCGGGTAAGGGAAAGGTATTTGCCGTCGTGGCTCACGTCCACGTCAAAGACGCTTACGCCGAAGGGGAACGCATAGATGGGTTCCGGGTTCTCCAGGTCCCGGTCCAGCCGCACGATGGTCTGGGTGCCCGCATTGGAAAACAGGCCGTAGAGACAATCGTGGACGTTGTCGTAGACAATGTTGTTGATGCGCTGGAATTTCTTCCTTTTCACCACCTTCTTCTTATGAAGGTCGTACACTTCCAGGCCGCGCATCTTGGCGTTGTTGGAGGTGTAAATCAGGCGCCCGCCCTGACGGTCCAGGGCCACATAGGCCGGGTTGTAGAGCTGGATGCCGTAGATGTCGCAAAGCCTTCTCTGCTTACCGGTCTTCACGTCAATCTCCGTGAGGTGGGCAAAGTCTCCCGGTGCGTTCATAGCGGCATAGGCCTTACCCGTTTCGGGGTCATACACCAAGGGAGACACAGATCCCAGGGGGTCTTTGGTAACCGGGTTGATCTCCGTGACAGGATACTCCCGGATGGCTGCCAGGTTGGCTTCCTGGTGCGCTTTTTCGTCCAGTTTCCATTCGTTCCAGGTTTGACGGAGCGACTTGCCGTACACCTGCTTGAACTGATTCCCAAAGAACGTGCGGCTGTCGGCCGTACGGTTGTAGAAGCTGATTACTTTGTCGTACCCGTATTCCTTGGTGAGGTAGTTCACGAAACGGGTACCGTACAGATAGGCGTTGGCGCCCACCTGGAAGTCCATGGTGGAACCTTCCGTCTCCAGACCCACCACTGAGAAGAGTTTGTTCCCGCCGTCGATGATGCTGCGGAAATACATCTCGTCGTAACCGCCCAGGGACCGGCCTACGCCGCCTCCCAGCCAGGTTTCCATAAAGCAGGCAATACCCTCGTGGTACCAGCGGGGGGCGTACCAGCGGGGCACGCTGAAATAGCTCCAGATGGCCGATATGGGATGGGCGTTGTCCGTGCTCACCTTGGTCCCGAAGAATTTGCGCCAGCCAAGGTCCCGCTTGTTGTACTTGTCCGTCATCACTATGTGCGTGTACTCATGCTTGAACAGCTGGCGGTACCGCTCACTGGACGGATTCACATAGTACGACATGTTCAGCGGAGCCATGCCAATCTGGATAAGTGAACGCGGCAAGGGCGTAGCTCCGCCATTGCCGTCGTCTTCCCAGTCTGTGAGTAACAGGAGAGGGTCTTCCGGGACATACACCGAATCGGTGGTCCAAATCTGTTCGTGAAGCGCCTTCCCGTTTTGGAACATGCGGATCATATGCGGGATGTACCGCGACAGGTTCTTGTCAAAGAAAACCAGCCGGACACCCTCTGACTTATACTGATAATAAGTCTGATTCTGCCCCTGGACCAAAGCCGGGAGCAGAACCAGAAGCAATAAAGCTATGCGTCTGCGCATGTTCTTTTGTTGTATCGTTAATAGATTTTGGGTTCGAACCTTTTACCCTGGGCGGTAGAACTGATGGCAGCGCCAAGCTCGTCGCAAATGCTGTTAAGCGTAGCCAGTTCGCGGGTATTCTGTTGCAACCCCGTGATTTCGGGCGCCGCTTTAACCACCATATCCTTGAAGGAGTCCATCAGGACGACGCCACCCATATCCGCGAAGGGAAGGATGTAAGGTCCCTTGGCCAGCACCACGTTCTCTCGGGCCGACAAAGTCTTGACAATCTCCACGTTGCTGCTGCTATTCACGGCGAGCTCCGGTTTTACCAGGTCGTTGACATTTCCATCGAATACGGCAGCCATAACCTCCTTGGTCATTTCGTTGAACATATCTGTGGCAGCTACGTCCTGAAGACTGAGATTATTCTTCTCCATAGAATTAATGAAGTTGCCGGGGAGCCGCGAGCAGAGTTCCAAAGATTCCAACGCTCTGATGACAATGCATTGGGAAAGATTGTCACTAACGTTCAGCACTTTGGAAAGGCTCACGCCGGACACAATGCCCAGCTGGTTGCTGGCGGTGAAGCCCTTCAAGGCGGCCACGCTCTGTTCGGGAGTAAGGAGATAACCCTTGTCGGTCAATTCCTTGGAGGCCTTTTCATCACCGTCCAGGGCAGCCGTCATCTGCTGGTAATCCACCCACTGGTCACGCACCAGTTTGAGCGCATCGGTGCCTTCGGAAGAACGCAGGTATTTGTCGGTGGTGTCAATGAACTGGGAGGCCAGCTTGTTCTGCTTCTGCAGGGTGGTGTAGGCCAGGGAGGCGTTCATCACGTTCTGGGCCAGGTCCGGGCGGGGCTCGTTGGCCAGGGCGCCGCTGAGGTCATTTCCCGCCTGCGCGAGTGACGCGCACACGTTACTGATCATAGGAGCGACATCGTTCATCTCCTTGAGCACCTTGGAGAACTCGGGGATGTCACCGGCCGCTTCGTTGGACATGTTCACCAGGGCCTCGAACTGCTGGGCGCGGGTTCCCATCACCATATAGGAGGCAACGATACCATTCTTATAAGAGGGATCGTTCAGGATAAGTTCTTCCATGTTGGAGATGGCGGAAGCTTCGGCCTTCCGGGAGAAACGGGAAGTCTTGCCGATGTTACCGCTGGTGCTGCCGTTGTCGACATTCCAGTCCATCAGGGGAGAAATGACAAGGCCGAGGGCGCATACGCCCACTACGGAAGAGAGAATGATAAGACCTTTCTTGTTTTTCATGACGCTATGATTTTTGGTTTTTGATTTGTTCTGACACAAAGGTAGGATGTCTGTTCCATTCCGGTGTAAAACATCTACAAATGTTTGTCAAAATCCGTCAAAAACGTCTCTGCCGCTTGCCTTCGTGCTTGCGGGGCTGTGTCTTGCGAAGATAGTTCCTGGTGTGTACCGGCGTGCGGTCCTCCTCTACGGAAGCCTTGGTCCTGGTCATGGACAACTGCCAGTTCTTCTGCTCCAGGAAAGTGGGGACGGCGTCGTGGAAGTGATGCCAGCTTTCATCCTTATAACTGTATAAGGAATAGCGCATGCCGTTGAAGTGCGGCTTATACACTTTCCCGTCCACCTCATATTCCGTGTTGGCGGCGCAGAGAACGGTCTTGCCGTTACCGTCGTTTTCGGCCCAGGCAATTTCCCAGCCTTCCCAGTCGTCCACCTTCTCGCCGGTGCTCTCCACGTAGGTGCCCACGAACATGTAGTCTACATTCCCAAGGGATTCGTAATTCTCGTAGGAAGCGATGAACTGGATGAAGAAGGAAAGGGTGCCGTCATCGATCAGACGGGCCTCGATCCAGTCGTCGTCCTGGTTCATCTGCGTGCTGCCGGCGGCGGGGCCGGTTTCCCATCCGTCCACACGGTACAGGTAATTGTTCTCGATGGCGGTTACCTGGATGTCGTAGCCCACATAGCCGTCAGAGACATTCCACGTGCCCAGCCAGCCCAGATAGTCGGGACTGGCCTCCTCCTCCTTCACCTCCATATCGGCCCGGCAATAATTGTAAGTGGCCTTTCCGTTGCGGTCCAGCTCCACCAGGAAGGCGTTGTACCAGCCGTGGATCATAATGTCGGCATACAGGGTCTTGATGCGTTTGGTATACACGTTGTCCATTTCCGACACCTGCTTGCCTTCGTTCTGGGCACGGGTATTCAGGTCCTTCACCTCGCCATCGATGAGATTCTTGACCTGGGAGTCATAGAAGTTGGCATAGTCTTCGTCGGAGAGGGTGACCAGGAAGAAAAGGTTGTCCCCGGTGTAGTTGAAGAAAAACTCCTCTACGCGGGAAACGGTGCCGTCGTCTTCCTTGTAATCCACGCGGCCCTTGTATTCCACTTTCCAGTCCGTACGCTCGGTGACCTGGACGGTGGGCTGGGGGGTGTTTCCACCGCTGCCGCTACCGCCACCGCTGTGGCTGCCGCCGCCGGAAGGTTTGTAAGGTTCAATGCGGGTGCTGCACCCGCCCAAAACTATCATGGCTGCTATCGCCAACCATGACAAATAGCGCATTGTTTTCATCATACTAAGGGTTTATTTCCCTGCTACTTCTGCAAATACTCGGCCAAATCGGTTCAGGAAGCACTCCACGGTGTTCTCCATGAGGCAGGCGATGGTCATGGGTCCCACTCCCCCGGGAACGGGCGTAATGGCCCCGGCCACGGGCGCCACGCCGTCAAAGTCCACGTCTCCGCACAACTTGCCGTTTTCGTCGCGGTCCATGCCCACGTCAATGACCACGCAGCCGGGCGAGACCATATCGGCCGTCACCATCTTGGCGCGGCCGGCGGCCACCACCAGGATTTCGGCCCCGCGGGTCACTTCGGAAAGGTTCACGGTGCGGGTGTGGCACAGCGTGACGGTGGCGTTGGCGTCCAGCAGCATCTTGGCCACGGGAAGGCCCACGATATTGCTGCGGCCGATGACGACCGCCCGCTTGCCCTTGGGGTCCACGCCCTCGGCTTCCAGCAGCTTCATGATGCCCTTGGGGGTGCAGGGGCTCATATGCGGGGTTTTCTGCCACAGGCCGGCCACGTTGTAGGGGTGGAAGCCGTCCACGTCCTTCTTCCGGGCGATGGTTTCGATAACCCTGGCCTCGGAAATATGCCTGGGCAGGGGCAGCTGCACCAGGATGCCGTCTACGCTGTCATCGGCATTGAGTTCCCGCACCTTGTCCAGGAGGGTCTCCTCCGAAACGCCTTCATCCAGCACGATGGTGGTGTTGCGGATGCCGCAGGCTTCGCATGCCTTGGCCTTGTTGCGCACATACACCACGCTGGCGGGGTCCTCCCCCACGCGCACCACCACCAGGTGCGGCACGCGCCCGTACCGGGCCGGGAACGTTGCCACCTGCTCTTTCAGGGCCTCCTTGAGCGAGGCCGATACTGCTTTACCGTCGATTAGTTTCATTTTACAAATTTATGGAAAAATGGAAGCACTTGCAAGAAAAAGAGCACCCTCCCAGTAGTCGGAGGGCGCTCTTCCAGTGGGGGCCGGCAGCGGTTAGGAGCCTCAAATCGGACGGGCCGGCTATAGATTATACCTCAGGCCTATATTCAGGCCAATGTGGGATATATTTTCTATATTGTTCTTGTCCAGATCAATATGGCCAGATTGCTGGTTGGTATTCACATCCACCCCCGTGAGGAATCCTATCAGATAAGTGATATTGGCTCCCACAGACAGATGCTTGGAGATGCCGAAATCATAACCTGCTTCGTAAAGGATGCCGGCTGTCCTACCCTTTATGGTGCCCGTTATGTCCATTACCCTGCCGTAGTCATAATAACCTTCGAATCCAATACCCACACGTGCAAAGAAGGCGTTGGCCCTATTCTTACTGGCCAGGCGGAAGGTCGCGATGGGACCTATAAAATAGATGTCCATTTTGTCTTCCTCTACACCGTTCAAGATGGCGCCGCTTGGGTCCACGGTGGAAATGGGTATGGAATCCTCTGAGTGAAAGTTGTGGAACTTGATGCCGACGCCAAAGTTCTCATGCACAAAATAAGAGACATCTGCCCCATATGAAAAACCCCATCTCATGTTTTTGACATGCTGTTTCTCGACGTTGCTCAAATTATTCGCAATTCTACCAAGCCTGTAAACGACACCACCCTGGGCCGCAAAGTGCCAGCCGCAGGATTCCCGACGGAGATTCATCCAGGACGCAAGTTCATCGGCCGGGACGGATGGCGCTTTGGTGCCCTGGAGGAAGGAACTGTCGGCCGCGAACACCAAGGCGGAAACCCTGTGCTTGGGAGAGGCGATATCCGGCTCCAAATGACCGGTTATTTTCAAGATATCTCCACCGGCGTCGCGGGCCTTTTCCGTTGCCATGCCCACCAGTTCCTGGTAATCTTTACCGGTAAGTTTGATGGCCTCAAGAACAACGGCACCATCGGGAACAGACTCCGAGGCTTGCAGTGTGGCTACTTCTTCTTCCGGCTCCAGCGGCGGCTTTGCCTTGATAAGGGTTGTTGTCACCTTGGGAGAGCACCCGGCAAAGGCCAGGAAGCCTAGAAACAGTGAATAAATGATACCTTTTTTCATAGTGTTCGTGGCTGTTATGTATGTTGCACTAATAATACTCTATATCTCGAGCAGTATCAGGCGTGTTATTGGTTACTTTTTTATTTATCCAGTTACCCCTGGAATCGTACTTGTATTCAATTTTATAAATTTCCCATTGGTCGCTTCCTGAATAGAGAGACTTTACTTCGACAGGGTCTCCATACTCGTTGTAAGTATACTGACGGCAAAAACCATCGGCGTCTTCCTCTTTTTCCAGAAGCATTTTATCTGTACGGCCCTTGAGATAGTATGATGTCCGCTCCGTTATTGTGCCACCTGAATGTATGGATTCGTGGATGGTGTCAAGCATTCCGTTAGCCTGATATGTAATGGGGCCGATTTCAAATACTTCCGTCTTGCAGTGAAAAGGATATCCGCCGCGATATTCAACAATTACGGGGTCTGCTGAATTGGAATTTTTACCGGAATAAGTAATGGTAAGGCGGTTTCCATCAAATGAAAAATCCCTTATCAGGCTCAACTCCCCATTTATATAATCTGTTATTTTGGACAGATTTGGAATCAGATTGAGGGGGTTTATCTTCACTGTAATATAAGGATCATTTGCCTCTACGACTAAACGCCCGGGATTGTCATATTCGAACTCACGGGTTTGATTCCCTTCATACTTGAAAGTTTTGGAAGACTCGTCATACTCGTAATATTTGGTCTCCAACTTACTTATTGTACCATCGGCGTTATATGTATATGTATTCTCAAAAGTGTCGGTTTTCTCGTACGCCAAAGTGCCGTTGCGGTTATATTTCTGAATATAGAATTGCCACTTTTGGACAGTTCCATCCATATATTCCGAGTAAAAGTAAGACTCACTTGACTTAATACCGGTATAATCAATTGAACTCCTGTACCACCAATTTGCATCTTTTGATGGCTTGGCAGTCTTCTCGCAAGAGAACAGGCCGATCACTGCGGCCAGCAATAAAAGTTTGATACAATTATTCATAGTTAAACACTTTATTACGGGACACAAATATAATAAACAAAATTTATTTTTACCCCCCCCTCAAAAACTGTGATTTTGAACCAAATTTTTTGTAAAGTTACAACTTTGCCGCGATATGTGTTGTCTGGTTTATGTTACAATTTCACGGCTTAATCTATTGATAATCAGCGTGTGGAGTACAAATATATGTTACAGAAAATTGATATCGTTGCTTTTTTCGCCTTTTCTCAATATTTTTACTCCGAAATCGTATCCTTAAAAAAAGATCGTTCTTATGCAAAGGAGTCATTGTCTACGTTGTCTGTTTATTGTTGTCTTTTCATTCTGCCTGCTCTCCTGCTCTTGGTCTGAAACCAGAAGATTGTTTAGTACATCTGAGCGCATTATGACAGAGCGTCCAGACAGTGCGTTGAATATACTTCTGGATGTTAATCCCGATGATTTGCATACAAGAAAGCAGCGGGCGAAACATGCTCTGCTCCTATCGATGGCGTTAGACAAGAACTATATAGACATTGCTGATGATTCAATAATCTCTATAGCATATAACTACTTCCAGCATCATCCGACCAAGCGCGAAAAGATGCTAGCGACCTATTATTATGGTATTGTCAAAGAAAATGCCGGAAAAGATATTAGCGCGGCTGTCGATTTTGATAAAGCTCTTACTCTTGCAAAAGAACTTAGCAACAAACATTACGCCGGACTTGCATGCCGACATTTAAGCTCAATACATAATAACAACTATAACCATCTTAAAGCTCTGGATTATTCGCAGGAAGCCATAGAATTCTTTGAAGCTTGTGGAGAAACGCTATCGGCCGATTATGCAAGAATCAATCTGGCTATGCAAATGATAAGCTTAAGGAAA
>JAEEGF011071297.1_pt1 | contig 13440 bp, 12 predicted proteins | sample 9134171 | NCBI WGS metagenome assembly JAEEGF01 (sample SAMN16246542, study PRJNA631951) | gut metagenome | biome: gut microbiome; feature: rumen; material: AP-attached | host: Bos | place: Iran: Karaj | collected 2018-10
CCCAAAGAACTGAAGAATCTGCAAGATCGTTAATTACAAGCTCGAAACCGATTTTAGCGAACTGCTCCTTAGCACCTGTAAGAATACCAAATGCTGGGTGATCACCATTTCCACCACCAGGAATCATAGCCTCGTATGAAAGCTTTGCACCAGCTGGAGCTGCTGTAAGCTTACCATCTGTAACTGTGTAGCCAGCTGCCTCGAAGAAACCAAGTGAAGCCTGAAGAGCTGCCTCATACTTCTCATCATCTGACATTCCCTCTGTGTAAATTGGATTTCCATCTACATCCTTAGAGAATGCGATTTCGTAATCTGGGTCAGACTTCTGTGGAGCTGCCCAAGAAGAATTAGAGATAGGATACTGAATAACCTCAGCAGCCTCTCCATAATATGAATCAATAACTACATCACGGTATGCAGCAATTACTGTTGCAATAGCCTTACGAAGGTTCTTAGACTGCTCTGTTGAAGCATCATTTCCAACCTTAACGTTCTTAGCGCACATACCAATGTAACCGTAACCAAGGTTATCTGCAAGTGTAGCTGTAAGCTTATCACCAGCAAGCTCTCCATTAGAGTTCTCACCAGAAATCTGCTCTACTGCAGCCTTAGAGATTGAAGGCTCTGAAAGATCAATTGTTCCCTGAAGTACACCAGGAATCTTATCAGCCTCCTGTGTCTCCTTAAACTGAAGAGACTTAATCTTTGGAGCTCCAAGATAGTAGTTCTCGTTAGCCTCAAGATAAGCAATCTTGTTCTTGTATTCTACAAACTTGTAAGGACCAGCACCAAGTGGCTTAGTAGTCTTTTCTCTTATCATTGAAAGATCATTCTTAGGGAAACCGAACTTGTTATTGTCATAATCATAAAGTGACTTGTCGCCATAGTAGTGCATTGGAGCAATAACTGTTCCAAGCTTTTCGATAGCTGGTGCAGAGAACTCTGTGAGAGTAATAGTCATGCTATAGTCACCTGTCTTAACAATACCTTCAATGTGATCAGCAGACTCACCAGTCTGTACACCTGTTGTAGACATAGCAAGTACGTCCTCAGGGAATGAATCAGCGATTGTAACATCAGCTGCTTCCTTATCCATAGATGCGAAATTCCAACCATACTGCTCGCCAATTGCAAGGAAGAAATCCTCTGTAGTAGCGCCGTCTGGAAGCTCGAAGCCCCAGCCAGCAGCTGCTGCCTTAACATCACCTTCAGCAACGCCAGCGTTAGCTACCATATAATCAACAATTGACTGTGTAAATGCAGCACCTTCGTTTGCACAAGCATCCCAGAATGCCTTCTGCTGCTCTTCTGTAAAGTTTGTGAAATCTGTATTATCCTTACCTGCCTCAGCAATAAGAGCAGAAAGTGTAGAAACACCACTTCTATACTCTTCCATACCCTTTACAGGAAGTGAAGCAAATGTTGAAGGACCATCATATGTAGGATCTGATACTACATAGAATGAGAAGATAACATCATCGATAGTAACAGGCTCTCCATCAGAGAACTTTATGTCATCTCTAATCTTGATATCATAAGTAACTGAACCATCTTCGTTTTCATTTACTTTGATATCAGATGGTGTGTAATATGTGTACTCTGTACCATTGTACTCAGCCTTATAGCCATCAATACCTTCTAGAATGTACTGACCAGCACGGTCAACACTAAGAAGACCAATCTGTACACACTTATCATCCAAATACATATCTGGATGTGATTCAGCGAAGAATGGGCTGAATTTCTGGCTCATTGCATCCCATCCGATTACAAGTGGAGTATCAGAAGATGAACCGCCGTTTTCGCTGGCTTTCTTACCAGCTTCGTCTGCACTCTTTCCACATGCTACCATTGAAAGTGCCATAGTAGCTACAAGAAGGAGTGAAACAATCTTTTTCTTTTTCATAAGAATTCCTCCTATTATTTATATTTACACCCAAAATATATCCCCGGGAGCAAATTAACTTTTTAATTGGAGTTCCTAATTACCCCTCCAAACATTTTGTCATATTTTACACCAAATGCAATAACTGAGACTATAAGCAAAAGTAATATCGCAATATAAGAAAATTCTATAACAAAATTTATATTATGATTAATACATATAAATATTAAATCCAAAATTATATTTACAGCTGCCAATATCATAATGGCCATGGAGCTCTTCTTTAATCGAATTATGCTTTCTTCATATCCTGCCTTTTCCATTCTGCACTTTTGACCAAATAAATTAAAAGTACCAAGTAGATTAAATCCTATAGGAAGAAACAAGAAGAAATATGGAAATACAATCCAGGCTGTTTTTGATGAATCCGGATTAATAAGACCAGCTCCTAAAAATATAAGTAAAAATAACATTGAAAAACCAGCACATATAATTTTATTTTTCTTGAACTGCTTTTCATCATAAGGAAGTTCGAAATAGCTTCCTTCATAAAATGTAACGGTACGTAATTTGCCATCCAGGCCAATACTTTGTACCTGTTTGTAATCATCTTTATACTTGTTAAATAACATAACCAAAAAAACATATGTAAGTGCCACGCGGACATTATAGGTAACAAAAAAACAAGGTTTAAGAACGCCCTTGTTCATAGAAGCTATTGTAGTTTATTACTTTAAAGTATTCAATAGCAATTTTTATTCACACCAGTGAATAAAAATACAAAAAGTGAAAAAACTGTGAATTTACGGGGTTTGTTTAACAGTTTATCGCTTTTATGGACTAAAGTGATAAAGTATTGTATCCCCTAATAAACAAAAGTTTTAAAATATATGGACCCAAATTGCTTCGGGTCCATATATAAATTAGTTAACATCTACAATGTCAACAATAACCTTCTTGTCAATCTTTGAGGCTGCAGCCTTAACAACCGCACGTATAGCCTTTGCGATTCTACCCTGTTTTCCAATAACCTTTCCCATATCTGAAGGTGCAACGCGAAGCTCTACAACGATAGATCTTGCGTCTTCTTTCTCGGAAACAACAACCTCTTCTGGATTGTCTACAAGTGACTTAGCAATTACTTCAACTAATTCTTTCATCACTATATTCCTCTACCTTTCAATTATGAATGATTACTGAACACCAGCCTGCTTGAAAAGTCTAGCAACTGTCTCAGTTGGCTTTGCACCGTTTGCAATCCACTTCTTAGCTGCCTCAGCGTCAACTGTAACCTCAGCTGGCTCCTGATTTGGATCGTATGTACCGATCTCATCGATATTTCTACCATCACGTGGTGCTCTAGCATCTGCTACAACGATTCTGTAGATTGGTCTCTTCTTCTGACCCATTCTCTTTAATCTAATCTTTACTGCCATTTTTAATTCCTCCTGTGAAATAAAACAATAAATTAATAATTACTAACGGTTAAAATGGAAAACGCATTCCACGTCGTCCTTTACCCATCATATTCGGCATTTGCTTCATCATCTTCTTTGATTGCTCAAATTGTTTAACGAAGCGATTAACCTCTGCTATATCTAAACCAGCTCCAGCAGCAATTCTGTGCTTTCTGCTAGGATTTAGTAATTTTGGATTCTCGCGCTCTGCGGGAGTCATGGATAAGATGATTGCCTCTATGTGCGCAAGCTTTTTATCATCTACAGCATTTTCAAGCTGTGCCATCTGTGAAGCATTCATTCCTGGCATCATACCAAGTATAGAGGTAAGACCTCCAAGCTTTTTCATCTGCTCCATAGATGTAAGATAATCATTGAAATCGAAGGAAGCTTTCTTAACCTTTTTCGAAAGTGCTAAGGCTGCGTCCTTATCAATCTCTGCCTCTGCCTTTTCAATAAGAGATAACACATCTCCCATTCCAAGGATTCTGCTAGCCATACGATCTGGATGGAACTGTTCTAAATCTGAAAGCTTCTCGCCCATACCAGCGTATAAAATAGGCTTTCCTGTGACAGCCTTAATAGAAAGAGCTGCACCGCCTCTAGTGTCACCATCAAGCTTTGTGATGATAACTCCGTCAATACCAATCTTTTCATCAAAGGTGCTGGAAACATTAACTGCATCCTGACCTGTCATGGCATCAACTACTAATAAAGTATTAAGGATATCGATATTGCTCTTTATAGAAGCGAGCTCATTCATCATATCCTCATCTATATGAAGACGACCAGCTGTATCGAAAATAACTACATCAAAGCCGTTCTTCTTAGCATAATCCATAGCCTCTTTTGCAATCTTAACAGGCTTTTCCTTGTCCCCAAGGGAGAAAACCTCCACACCCTGCTTTTTACCATTAATCTGCAACTGCTCTATAGCTGCAGGTCTGTAAATATCGCAGGCAACCAAAAGTGGCTTCTTACCACGCTGCTTAACCTTTCCAGCAAGCTTAGCTGTGGTGGTAGTTTTACCAGCACCCTGAAGACCAACCATCATAATAGTGGTGATAGCCCCGCCAGTGCCATAAGTAATATCTGTAACCTCTGAGCCCATAAGATTAACAAGCTCTTCGTTTACAATCTTTATAACCATCTGTCCAGGATTAAGACCATTCATTACATCTGAACCAATGGCACGTTCTGTGACAGTGTTTGTAAACTGTTTTACAACTTTAAAATTAACATCAGCTTCCAGCAATGCCATCTTAACTTCCTTTAAGGCGGCCTTAACATCTGCCTCTGAAAGTCGGCCCTTGCTACGGAGATTCTTAAATACCCCTTGAAGCTTCTCTGAAAGTGAATCAAAAGCCATATATTATAATTCCTCTAAAATCAATGTTGATAAACGGGATATTTCTGCCAATGTGTCCTTGCCAGGATCAGAAGAAGTAAGCTGATTAATCCTAACTACGTCTTCTCTGATGTGCATGAACTTATCTACCAGATGGAGCTTATCTTCATATTCCTGAAGCTGATGATCACATCTTTTGATAATATCATGAACTGCCTGTCTGGATATTGATAAAGTGTCTGCAATTTCAGACAAAGATAAATCCTCATTGATACTCATTTCATAAACACTACGCTGACGCTCTGTGAGAAGCTCACCATAGAAATCATATAAATATCCTGATTTAATCTTATCTTCCATGACTCTCCTTTATCACCGGACACTAATATACTATATAAACAAAACAGTGTCAAGTAAAAATACTTGACACTTAATAAAAAGAATTTTATAAACTTGTTCTAACAATTTTAGGTTTATATCCGCCTTCATCAAGAGCCTTGATAATCTGCTCCTTGTGATCTGTACCGAAGGCCTCAAGTGTAATGCGAAGCTCTACAGCAGCAGAACGATTTGTAGTAACAAACTGATTATGCTCAAGCTTAATTACATTTCCCTGATTATCAGCGATAACCTGCGAAACCTTTGCAAGCATACCTGGCTTATCAGGAAGAAGAACCGATACTGTAAAGATTCTGTCTCTGAAGATAAGTCCCTGCTGAACAACTGATGACATGGTAATAACATCCATATTACCACCAGAAATAACAGAAACCACTCTCTTACCCTTAACATTAAGATGATTTAATGCAGCAACTGTAAGAAGACCAGAGTTTTCTGCAATCATCTTGTGATTTTCAACCATATCAAGGAAGGCAACGATAAGCTCGTCGTCATCCACTGTGATAATCTCATCTATATTTTCCTGGAGATAAGGGAAAATATTAGAACCTGGAGTCTTAACTGCTGTACCATCAGCAATTGTATTAACTGAAGAAAGTGTTGTTACTTCTCCTTTATTAAAAGAAGCCTGTAAAGATGCAGCACCACTAGGCTCTACACCGATAACCTTAATCTTTGGATTGAGAAGCTTTGCAAGTGTGGAAACACCTGTAGCAAGTCCGCCTCCACCAACAGGAACGAGGATATATTCTACAAGTGGAAGCTCCTTAAAGATTTCCATTGCAATAGTACCCTGGCCTGTAGCAACAGCTAAATCATCAAACGGATGGATAAATGTGTAGCCGTGCTCGTCAGCAAGCTTGTAAGCGTACTCGCAAGCCTCATCATAAACATCACCATAAAGTACTACTTCTGCACCATAGCTCTTTGTACGATTAACCTTGATAAGAGGTGTAGTGGTAGGCATAACGATAGTAGCCTTTACACCGTATTTCTGTGCTGCATAAGCTACACCCTGAGCATGATTTCCAGCAGATGCTGTAATAAGTCCCTTTGCGCGCTCCTCGTCTGTAAGAGTGCTGATTTTGTAATATGCACCACGAAGCTTATATGCTCCTGTAAGCTGCATATTCTCTGGCTTAAGATAAACATCATTGCCAGACTTTTCACTGAAATAGTCACTGTAAATAAGTTTTGTCTCGTGTGTGACCTCTGTGACAATTTTTGAGGCCTCTTCAAATTTGTCTAATGTAAGCATTTTTTCTCCCTACTGACACTTACTGTTCAGCGTAGAACAAGGCATTAACGAATTCGTCTGCGTTGAACTTTTCTAAGTCGTCTATTGTTTCTCCAACACCAATGTATTTTACCGGTAATTTTAACTCAGATTGTATTGCAATTGCAATACCTCCTTTTGCAGTTCCATCAAGTTTTGTGAGAACAATACCTGAAATGTCAGTTACCTCGGAGAATTCCTTTGCCTGAACAAGGGCATTTTGACCTGTTGTTCCATCAAGAACGATAAGTGTCTCCCTATATGCCTCTGGGAATTCCTTTGTAATTGTATTATTAATCTTAGAAAGCTCATTCATAAGATTTTTCTTATTGTGAAGACGGCCAGCTGTATCAACAAGAAGTACGTCGATACCACGGGCCTTTGCTGCGTGAACTGCATCATAAACAACAGCCGCAGGGTCAGAGCCCTCTGGACCTCCTACAAAATCAACACCAGCTCTATCTGCCCATTCCTTTAGCTGGTCAGACGCTGCCGCTCTAAAGGTATCAGCTCCGGCTACCATAACCTTCTTGCCATTTGCCTTAAGCTTACCTGCAAGCTTTCCTATGGTAGTAGTCTTTCCTACTCCGTTTACACCAATAACAAGAACTACTGATGTCTTTTTCTCGAAATCGAAGCTGGTGTCATCAAGAGACATCTGCTGTTTGATTTCGTTAATAAGAAATTCCTTACATTCTGCAGGCTCTTTGATGTGCTCCTTCTTAACTGCTTCCTTTAAGTCATCAAGGATAGTCTCTGTGGTACGCACACCAATATCGCCCATGATAAGGACTTCTTCTAATTCTTCGTAGAAGTCCTCATCTATGTTTGAAAATCCATTAAAGATATAATCCATGGATTTTATAAAATTGTCTCTGGTTTTTGTAAGTCCCTTAACGAGACGTTTCCAAAATGGTATTTTTTCTGCCATAACTAATCATCCAATTGCGATTCAATAAGGTTAACTGAAACAAGTGCTGATACACCCTTTTCCTGCATAGTGATACCGAAAAGTCTGTCAGCTGCGTTCATAGTACCACGACGATGTGTGATAACAATAAACTGCGTATTCTTTGTAAGCTTGTGTAGGTAATTTGCAAATCTATCTACGTTAGCATCATCAAGAGCCGCCTCAATCTCGTCAAGAAGACAGAATGGTGATGGCTTAAGATTCTGAATAGCAAATAACAGCGCAATAGCTGTAAGTGATTTCTCACCACCGGACATCTGCATCATATTAATAAGCTTCTTTCCTGGTGGCTGAGCATTGATAATGATTCCAGTCTCTAAAAGATTCTCGCTATCAACTAGCTCCAATGTACCGTGACCGCCTCCAAAAAGCTCCTTGAAAGCCTTGTCAAACTGTACCTGAATATCCTTGAAGCCTTCGGCAAACTGCTTTCTCATTCCCTCATCAAGCTCATCAATGATACGAACAAGTGAAGCCTCTGCCTCAACCAAATCATCATGCTGACCCTTAAGGAAATTATAACGCTCTGATAGTTCTTTGAACTCCTCGATAGCATTAACGTTAACATTTCCCATAGCCTTGATTGCATTCTTAATCTTGTTTGCTTCTTTTTTCATCTGATCAAGATCAGTAAGCTCTGGGTCCTTTAGCTCCTCAGCACTGTGGTAAGTAAGCTCATACTCATTCCACATATAATTATTTTGATAAGAAATAGCATCGTTGATTTTTTCCTTCTGGGAATCAAGACGATAAATTTCTTTATCAAGTTCTGAGATTCTATCTGAAATCTCCTGGCGCTGCTCAAAGAAATTCTTGTGAGAATTATTAAGGTTCTCACGTTTTTCAAGGTTTTCTTTGATTTCTGCTTCCAGCTGTCCAAAGGAATCATCTGAAGCTGCAATAGTTGATTTAATTTCTTCGATGCGCTTTGTATTATTGGCAATATCTTCTTTTGAAGATTTTGCATTTTCTTTTATTGTGGCTATATCGCTATCGCATTTTGTAATTTCTGTAGTAACACGATCGATGTTTTGCTGAACGAAATCTACATTACTACGAGCGTTTGCCTCTTCGATGAGAACCTCTGACATTGTACGGTTAACAGATGTCTCCATGTAAGTCTTTTCATCCACCTCATCAGAAAGCTTCTGAATCTCAGCCTTGAGCTCTGCTTCCTTGTCCTCAGATTCCTTCTTTTCGAATACGATTTCCTTTTTACCAGCAGCAATCTCTGTGAGCTGTGCTTCTAATTCATCGCTTTCCTTTGAAAGACCTTCGTAAGCTGTAAGACTTTCTTTGCGCTGCTCGTTAGCACGGTCCAAACCAAGCTTTGCTGTATTAAGAGCAATAGCTGCCTCATTAAGCTTTGTAGTGTTCTCTTCTCTGTCTGATTCCAAAAGCCCAGCAGCTGTCTCTATGTCTGCCGCGCGCTTCTTTAAATCATCCATTTCATTAGAAAGAACATCAAGCTTCTCTTCAAGTTCTTCTATCTCGCGGTTTCTTCCAAGAAGATTTGACTTGTTCTTGAAATGACCACCAGTCATAGAACCACCCGGAGCTAAATATTCGCCATCAATAGTAACTATATGAATGCTGTAATTGTTCTTTTTTGCAAGGTCGATAGCTGAATCAATATTATCTGTAACAACTACACGACCAAGTAAGTAAGCAACTACACCGTCAAATTTGCTGTCGCAGGTAACAAGCTCTGAAGCAAGACCAAGAACACCCTTATCATTTAAGACCTCAGTCTTCTTGAAATTGCCACGTCCATCAACAGATGTAAGTGGAAGGAATGTAGCACGACCAAGCTTGTTATCCTTAAGGAAGCGGATAAGCTCCTTAGCGCAGGCCTCGTCTGCTGTGACGATGTTTTGAATGTTTCCGCCAAGAGCTGTCTCGATGGCCATCTCGTATTTCTTTTCTACGTGGATAAGATCAGAAACAACACCCTCGATACCTTTTATCTTGCCCTTTTGCTCCATAACCTTACGAGTAGAGTTTCCATATCCCTCGTAACGTTCTGCAATATTCTTAACTGACTCTAAGCGGGTCTGAACTCTTGCGAATTCATCCTTCTTAGCCTGTAAATCAGCAAAATTCTTGCGATTCTTTTCTTTCCACTGTGCAGACTTTTCTGAAAGCTCTTTATCCTTATCCTGAAGCTCTAGGAGAAGGCTTTGAGCATTTTTAAACTCCTCTTCTGCCAATGCAACAGCAGCATCAAGGTCTTCCTCGCGAGTCTTTCGCTCTAAAAGACGCTGAGTAAGCTTTGCCTTACGGATGTTGGTCTGCTCAAGCATTGTCTCTAAACGCTGTTCCTTTGATTTAATGGAAGCTCTGTTGTTAAGGAGCTCCATAATAGCCTTGTTATCAGCATCAATCTTTTCGTTGTTTGCAACAATAGCGTTCTGTAATTCTGAGTAATTGCTCTTAACAGAATTAAGACGCTCTAATGCTTCCTCTAAAGTCTTGTCCAAGGATTCTTTTTCTGATTTAAAACCAGCAAGCTGCTCTTCCTTTTCCTTTTTATCTGCCTCGATTTCTGCCACACGGGCTGTGAGACTTTCGTCAGTAGCATTTGCTGAACGAATCTTTTCCTCTAAAAGTGCAATCTCATTTTCAAGCTTGCCCTTAAGAAGTGTAGAATCCGACTGCTGTTTCTTTAAATCTTCTATCTTTTGATCTAAATCTGTAATCTCTTGCTCTAATGCATCGTACTTCACACGAATTTCTTCCTGTGAAGACTTGCTAGCCTCCAACTGTTCAGTAGCAATGCTGGTGTTTTTCTCAACTTCTTCAAGATTTGTATGAAGTCTGTCTACCTCAAGAAGGAAGGAATTAACATCTATCTTCTTTAAGTCTTCTTTGAACTTAAGATATTTTTTCGCATCCTCAGACTGCTTCTCTAATGGCCCGATTCTGCGCTCCTGCTCGGATAAAATATCGTTAACACGAACAAGATTCTCTCGCTCGCTTTCAAGCTTTTTAACAGATGCAGCCTTACGCTTTTTATATTTAACAATACCAACAGCCTCATCAAAAAGCTCACGTCTATCCTCTGGCTTACCTGAAAGAATCTTTTCAATCTGACCCTGACCGATAATAGAGTAGCCTTCCTTACCGACACCAGTATCATAGAAAAGCTCTGCAACGTCCTTTAGTCGGCAAGGAGTACCATTTAAAAGATACTCACTCTCACCTGAACGATAAACTCTTCTTGCTATTGTGACCTCTTCATAATCCACTGGAAGCACATGATCGCTATTATCCATAGTAAGCGCAACGTATGCGTAAGATAAAGGCTTTCTAGCCTCTGTTCCTGCAAAGATGACATCCTGCATAGAAGCGCCACGAAGCTGCTTTGCAGACTGCTCACCGAGAACCCAGCGAACGGCATCTGCTACGTTTGATTTGCCGGAACCGTTAGGACCAACGATACCGGTTATTCCGTTATGGAATTCAAACTTCATCTTATGTGCGAAGGATTTAAATCCATACAATTCTATACTTTTTAAATACATATTTTTCTCCCTGAAATTTTTCTCTACTCCCCAGTTAAATCCGCTGGTTACGATCTCAATCCTGAGATATTGCTTTCGTCGACTAACACGTCTCCTACAGCAACACTCAGAGATTGATATCTACCAGCTTGTAAATCTAAATCATGAAATATAATAATAATCTACTAACTTGTAAATCTTAATCATAACAATTAAATCCTTCGGCAGGATTTACGTTTTATATGATTTTAATAGAATCCTCTTTGTGAAGACGCATTAGGCCTTCATATGCCGCTTCCTGCTCGGCGGCTTTTTTGGTGCTGCCTGTGCCGTGGCCCAGGACACGAGTGCCAACTAAAGCCTGTACGCTAAACTGCTTTGCGTGATCAGGACCTGATTCTGAAAGAAGCTCGTAAGTAAGTGGCTCCTTAAAATTAGCCTGAACAACCTCCTGCAAGCGTGTCTTGCTATCGTAAAATAGCTGCTTATGCTCAATATCATTTAATACAAATCGATGAATATACTTTGATGCAGGCTCCATACCACCATCTAAGAAGATGGCACCAATAGTAGCCTCAAAGGCATCTGACAAAATGGATTTTCTGGTGCGTCCACCTGTCATATCCTCACCTTTAGAAAGGAGAACATAATCACCAAGATTTATCTCCTTGCAGATATAAGCAAGGGTAGGCTCGCATACTATGCTGGCTCTAAGCCTAGAAAGCTTTCCCTCGTTAAGATCGGTGTAATTTAGATACAAAAACTCACTCGATACAATTTCAAGCACCGCATCACCAAGGAACTCTAATCTCTCATTATCAGAGAGCTTTTTCATATGATGCTCATTAGCATATGAACTATGTGTAAGCGCCTGTCGTAATAAGCTTTCGTCTCTAAACTCATACCCGATTGTCTTTTGAAATTCTTTTAAATCCTTCAAAATATTACCTCCTGAGTTTAAAATGGTGTCCAGCATAGCTGGACACCAGCAATAATTAAATTATTTTTCAGCTACAGTCTTCTTAATAAGCTCAACTGCATCACCTACAGTAGAAAGCTTCTCTGCTGCGTCTGTATCAACCTCGATGTTAAGCTTCTCCTCAACGCCCATAATAATCTGGAATACGTCAAGAGAATCAGCACCTAAATCGTCAACGAATGTTGTCTCTGGCTTAATCTCAGCTGTATCTACATTTAATACCTCTGCAATAATCTCCTTTAATAAATCGAACTCCATTTCTAATCCTCCTTTTTATCTAAAACAATGTTGTTTTGAATATGCTCGTTAATTTTCTGTTCTTTGAATGTAAGACACTGGAAAATAGTGTTTTTAACCTCTCCTGCCTTGGCACTACCGTGAGTCTTTACCACAAGGCCCTTTAGGCCAAGAAGTGGTGCTCCGCCATATTCTGTAGCATCAAAGCTCTTTAATGTCTTCTTAAGAGCTGGAAGAGCAAGTGCAGCACCGATCTTTGAGCGAAGTGTACTCATAAGACCACCCTTAATAACAGAAACAAGAGTGGCTGCCAAGCCTTCGTAAAGTTTTAAAATAACATTTCCAACGAAACCATCGCACACAATAACATCTGCGTCTCCGTTAGGAATATTTCTAGCCTCTATACTTCCGATAAAATTAATATCCTTACACTCCCTGAGAAGTGGCATAGTCTCTTTAACAAGGGCATTTCCCTTTTCATCCTCGGCACCAACATTTACAATGGCAACCCTAGGATTCTTAATGCCTACTACCTTTTCCATATAGATGCTGCCCATCTTTGCAAACTGAACAAGATGGCTGGCACGACAATCTACATTAGCTCCTGAATCAGCTAAAAGTGCAACACCAGTTTTTACTGGGAACAGTGCACCAAAAGGAGCTCTTTCGATACCACGAATACGGCCAACTATTCCAAGACCACCTGTGAGAAGCGCTCCAGAATTGCCAGCGGAAACAAAGGCATCAGCTATTCCATCCTTTACCAGATGGAGACCAACTACCATAGAGGAATCCTTTTTGCGCTTAATAGCCATAACAGGATGCTCGGCAGTCTCAATAACCTCTGTGGCATTTTTAATTTCAATTTGATCTGCTGGGTAAGAATAAGACTGAAGTTCAGACTTAATAACATCTTCTTTTCCAACAAGAATAACCTTAACTTCTTTATTAAGATTTACTGCATCTACTGCACCTTTAACCATTTCTGTAGGAGCATTATCTCCGCCCATGGCATCAAGTGCTACAACTGTATAATCACCCATAACATTCCCTTTCTTACATACTGTTAAAAGTATACTTGAAATGCACAAATAATTCAAACCAAATAGCAAAAGAAAAGCCCCTCGTAAACGAGGGGCGATTCCATTCGTAATTAATCTACTGCTACGATCTCTTTCTTGTTGTATGATCCACAGTTCTTGCAAACTCTGTGTGGAACCATAAGCTCGCCACACTTGCTGCACTTAACAAGAGTAGGGTTGCTCATCTTCCAATTTGCTCTTCTTTTATCTCTTCTTCCCTTAGAAGATTTGTTCTTTGGACAAATAGACATGCTATTTCACCTCCTTAAAGCTATTAAAGACATCTAAAAATTGTGCCATTCTA
>JAEEGF010715362.1_pt1 | contig 13438 bp, 8 predicted proteins | sample 9134171 | NCBI WGS metagenome assembly JAEEGF01 (sample SAMN16246542, study PRJNA631951) | gut metagenome | biome: gut microbiome; feature: rumen; material: AP-attached | host: Bos | place: Iran: Karaj | collected 2018-10
AAGATGAAGCTGAAAGAAGTATTATTAATGATGGAGTTGATGAAGATGCAAGTAAATTGTTTAGGAGCAGTTTCTTCATTAATACCTTTCAACCGAGAAATTAATCGTAATAATGCCCCTCAATGACGCAGAAGTAGGTCGTATTTTAATTGTGTAACCAAAATAATACAGTAAATAGTTGAAAAATCTACTATCGTCTGAGGGGCTTATTTTTAACAAAATTTAATAATAATTTTTAAATATGCCGAGTATTGTAAAAGAACTTAATCTTAACAAACATCCCAAAGATTGTAAAGATTTAAGTCTTATTTACGCGAGGAATGTAATGATTAGTAATGATTTAAGTTGTTTACAAAACGAATATAGCATTACTGGGCATAGTACATTAAACAATTATCTTAACGGAAAATATATAGCCGGATACATTCCTTGTAATACTGAAGTTGTTTTATTTGTTGTTGATAATATAAATTCAGAAAACTGTACAATAGTTAGATACAACGAAAAAACAGATTCTTATATAGAGTGTATAAAGAATTTTAAATACTATGGTGGAAAATTAAGAGGAACATTTACATATAATGTTAAAGATGATTTAATTATAGCAGTTGCTGAAAGCGATAGCAATAGAAACGATGCAGTTCCTCTTAGAACAATAAATCTTGGTAAGTTTGATACGAATACAGAAGGAAACGATAAAGGACTTACAAACGCAGAATTTTCTATAAATCCTGAAATAAAACTTCCTTCAATAAATAATATCGAATATGTACCTGGAAACGCTTATAAAGGTTGGTATCATTTCTTTATAAGATTTAAAGTAAATTCTATTGATTATACAAAATGGTATAATTTAGGACATCCTATTTTTATTTGTGATATAGAAAAACAACAAATATTTAAATACGGATTTACTAATTATTTACTTTGGACTCTTACTGAAAGGCATATTCCTGATTCTGATAATAATATGCTTAAAGGTACCGTGGCCGACCGTTTCTCTCGGTAAGCAAGGCGATTCCCTTGGAGCCCTTGTTGACCCAGCAGTTCATCTTTTCATTCCAGACTTCCAGCTCCGCACAGGCTGTAGCATCAGGACGCTGTGCATGGATCAGGATCTGGTCCATAAACGGATACCGGTACATCCTGCCTGCGGTATCCAGAAAACGCATCCACGCAGCTGTATCTCGGGATAGATCCTGCGCCGTGCTTTCTGCCAGCGCAGATATCAGTTCATACTTTGATACCATAAATCCCCTTTCCGAAAAAAGGGCGGCGGATTCCCTCCACCGCCCTGCCTTCTATTCTTGAAATTTTGTTAGATTGCCGCTTCAGCTGCTCTTCCCATTGCCTGCGGTCTGTCCTTTCTTGCTGTTGATGCTACAATGTCCTTTTTCTCGGCAAGTCTTGCCTTTACAGAAGTACGCTTCTTTTCAGTATCCTGCCCTTTCTTAGGAGCGCACTTTTCAGCTTCTGCAGCGCGTTCTTCCTTCTCGCTGCTCCTATCGTATGCTTCGAGCTTTTCTGCCTTCTCCGCCAAATGCTCTGCCTCTTTATCTGCACGGAATATGGACTGTTCCTGCGCATCATACTTATATACGTGGTCAGAGAGTCTGTCCTGAGGAGCCACCTGAGTCGCATTCACTTCCTGCACCATGTTCTCAAGAACCGAAAGTTCCATGCCTTCCCTTGCAGGCACGATCAGTACCTCATGCAGACTGGACGGCAGGATAAAGAAGTTCTCTCCGAATTTTTCTGAAATCTCACCCATGATCTTCGCATCAAGAAGTGCTGTTGCACCATTAAGTTTCTCCTGATTTGTAAGCACATACATCGCCCCTTCATCGGGAGGAAGCATGGATGAAATCTCATCACGGGCAGCATCCATATCTCCGCCAAAACGCTCTGCCATATCCGGAAGCATCATCTCCATCATCACTTCCTGCATGGACTTAAAAGATGAGGCTGACTTGGCTTCCATATTGGAGAGTGCAGTCTGGTGAAGCTCTTCCTGAGTTACTCCCCATGAATTCATCAGATTCTCAGTAATAGGTGAGCTCATGGTTCCACCGCCAAGTCTTCCCATGTCAACGTAGTAGACAACTGCTAGGTCCTCCATCTGCGTGAAGGGCTTGTCTTCAAGATACTTTTCATTTCCTTCCATGCCGACGATCTTAGGAAGGATCCTATCCTTTGCCTTTTCATAGTCCGTGATCATATCAACATCAAGAGGCTTTTCAATCTCATGCTCTACACGGACGTCTGCGATATTCTGCATGATATCCTCCAAAGACTCCCCATCAAGATAACTCTCATAATAGCTGTCCAGATAGATGTTCGGGGCAATGTTGGTCTCCCCGGTTCTGATTGTAATGCCGGAAAGCTCCTCGTTGTTCTTATGTACCGTATTAATCTGGATATCCGCATCTTCATACTTATCCGGGAGAAATGCCTTGATTTCCTCCGCAATGGTCTCCTTAAATTCATCAAAACTCATATTTGCCATAGCCATCAGTCCTCCTTCTTTTCAATGCCTGCGACAATCTTCTTAAAGTTCTCAGTGTACGCTGTGAATCTCTTTTTCTGCGCATCCGTTTCGTTGATGATCACCGCTGTTTCATCCTGCTTCCTTACCATTTCTTTTTCCTGCATAATCTCATGCCTCCTTTTCGTGTATTTGCTGAGTTACTGTTTTGCCTTAATCTTTTTTCTTCTTTCCTTTTCTGTCAGGGAAGCTGACATCAAACTTAAACCTTACGCCTTTTTTCATGTTTCCTTCCTTATCCGTGAAACTGTAGTTTTCTGTCCCTAAAGGAGCAAGGTACGCATCATATGTTTTTCCTGTTTTGCTCTTTAACCCTTTTACAAGGACCTTTTTCCCGGAAAGAAGATCTGCGACCTGTTTATCAGAAAGCGCGGCTCCCATGGCTTTTTGCAGGCTCATGCCGCACTTGCCGCTGCAATATGCCCCAAATTTTCCTGAAAGCACATCCTTCCCACAGTTCGGACATTTTCCAAGCACTTCCCTATCAGCGTCCTTTCCCGGAATATTTTCTGAGAAGATTCCTGGATCTTTGACTTCCCTGTTTTCGGTAACAAGCTTGGTTACCATATCTTCGATTCCTGCAATAAAATCCTCCGAACTAAGCTGTCCCTTTGAAACTTGCACCAGAGCATTTTCCCAGTCAGCCGTTAGCATTGGGGATTTCAGTTCCTCCGGCAGGATCCCGATCAGTCTGATACCATCCTCCGTAGGGATCAGCTGCTTTTTATCACGCTTTACAAAACCGTCATGCACCAGTTTTTCAATGATGTCCGCTCTGGTTGCAGGGGTACCAATGCCTTTCCTCTCTACTTCATCATCCATTTCAGATGCCCCGGCTTTTTCCATTGCCGTAAGGATTGTGGCCTCCGTGTACCTTGCAGGCGGTTTTGTGAACTTCTCTGCTACTTCTGCGGAATCAACAAGGCAGCTTTCTCCAAGAGTAAACTCCGGGATGATGCCGGCCTCCTCGCTGACATCCTTTCCGATATCAGATTGCTTTGTCTCACCGTTTCCTTTTATCCCGAAATACTTACAGAGAAGCTCTTCCTTTTCTTTCCATCCGTGTGTAATGATTTCCCTGCCTTTAATGCTGAAACCATGCCCTTCGCAGGTGAGATCCACCTTTTTTGAAAGAAACCTGTGCTTTTCTCCTGTTGCTGAAAGAAGACGGCTCGAAATCAGGTACAGGATCTTTTTCTCCTGCTCTGGAAGCTCCCCTGTATTTCTTTTTGCTATTTCCACAGTTGGGATGATTGCATGATGGTCTGTCACCTTTTTGCTGTTAAGAAGCACCGGTACCTTTGCAAAATGCCCCATCATCTCTGTCTTTCCAAGAGCAAACGGAAGGGTAAACACAGCCTTTATCACATTTTCAGCGGTTTTTGCCATATCATCCGACAGATACTGACTGTCTGTTCTTGGATACGTCACAAGCTTTTCCTCATATAGCTTCTGCGTGATATCCAGAGTTTCCTTTGCTGTAAAACCGTAGAGTTTATTTGCTTCCCTCTGAAGGCTTGTGAGGTCAAAAAGCTTTGGCGGAGCCACGCTCTTCTCCTCACTGTCTGAAGCCGTTACTGTCGCAGTTTTTCTACCGCAGGATGCCGCAAGCAGATCTGCTTTCTGCTTATCCATCATCTTCTCACCTGCGGCTTTAACGCCCTTGACTCCAAGCATCACCTGATAGTAAGGCACTTTCTTAAAATTCCTGATCTCATTTTCCCTGTCTGAGAGCATGGAAAGTGTCGGGGACTGCACCCTGCCGACCTTCAGCACCTTGCTTTTATAAAGCACGGTAAAAAGCCTTGTTCCGTTGATACCAACCAGCCAGTCAGCTTTCTGCCTCGCAAGAGCAGAGCTGTAAAGGTTTTCGTACTCACTTCCGGGTTTTAGATGTTCAAATCCATCACGGATAGCGCTCTCCTCCATGGATGAGATCCAAAGACGATATATCGGTTTGCTGCATCCTGCCATCATGTATGTGAGCCTCGCTATAAGCTCCCCTTCACGCCCTGCGTCTGTCGCAAAACAGACACTGTCTACTCCATCACTGTTCATCAGCTTTTTTATAGTGTTAAACTGCTTTTTTGTATCCTTCTTTACTTCGTATTTCCAGAAATTGGGTATGATAGGAAGCGTATCGTAAGACCACTTTGCATACTCTTCTCCATAAACTGATGGCGGAGCTGTCTCCACCAGATGCCCAAAACACCAGGTAACGATATATCCGCTTCCGGTTCTGTATCCGTCTTCTTTTTTATCAGCCCCCAACACATCCGCAATGCTATTTGCGACGCTGGGCTTCTCTGCCAGAACTAACTGCATATGACCTCCTTTTATAAAATCAATGCCACGATAAAAGCCTTAAAACGAAAGGCGGTCTTGAGAACTGTTCTCCCAAAACCGCCATAAAAACTTATAACCTGATCCTCTTACCGTTATAGTAAAAAGACGTTATTTCTTTACCATTACAGGTAATGGCATTCACCTCTCTGCCGTTGAAGTAATAATCAGAATGGATCACGATCCGCTCATCACTTTTTGTCACATTTCCGGCTCCGTCCTTTACCCAGAGATAATACTTTCCTGATCTTCCAATGAACAATGTCTTATCTGACTGGTATGCTGTATCTTCGGGTTCTGTATCATCTTTTGTAAGTGCATAACCTATAATACCGGAACCTGTCTTTGAAAGCTTCGTATTATCATCGTTCCCTTCTGCCTTCACATTCCATCCATATGCTTCACCGGAGGCATTAATGGCATCCGATACATCTGTCATGGAGATCACAGGCTCTGTGTTATCCAGGTTATAAATCTCCACAAACTCCGTAGTGGTATTCCCCGCGCCATCCATGAAATACACCGCCGCCCTGGCACTTCCGTACACATCTCCGGTAAATGTATAGGACCGGCTGTAGGTGGTCCCATCAAAATCCGCTTTCTGATAATCCGACTGATTATTAAAAGCGATCTTCACATCCCCGACCCCTTCATCCGTACAAGTAAAGGTGATGGTCTTCATCTTTGACCAGTCCTCAGTTGTGGTAAGAGCCGATGTGACGACAGGAGCCTTGGAATCAAGGTTTGCAAGCGTCACCTGCTTTTCAGAAACATTTCCTCCGGCATCCCTTGCCTGTACATAAAATGTTTTATTCCCACTTGCCTCCGTCACAAGGTCAATGGTCTGTGAAAATGTCGTTCCGTTCTTTGCACATGTCACCCAGTCAGATGCCGGCTCCTTCTTATCATCAACCAGCCTTACCTGCACATAGTTTGGCTCATATACCCAGTTATCCGTGCAGCTTACATCAAGCGTCGCCTTAGTGGAATATTCCCCATTCTTTGAAGCATAAGTGATCTTTGCCGATTTGATCTCCGGCGCACGGTTTTCAATCCTTCCGCCGTTGCAAGCAACGCAGATTCTTGTGGAATAAGGCTGTACGCTCCACACCTCATTTGCCCAACTTGCTCCCCTGTCTTCATAGGGGAATGAAATAGTGCAGGACGCATAGATATAACCATTCCTTACAGAAGTGGTAAGATCGGATGTCTCTCCGGTGACACCTCCGCCTGTACCGCCGACAGAAAGCGTTTCTGCAAGAGCCGCCGCATCATTTCCAAATATCTCTTTATTCCAGCCCGTGATCCGGATAGATGCCTTATAGACGTTATCCCCTGCCCAGTAACCTGTATTACTGTCAAAGGTAAGCATCATATCGCCGCATTTGCCGCAGTACACCGTTCCCGATTCACCATTGGCATTATTAAAATAAGTATGCCCCTTTCCATAGGTATATCCGCATACTGCACAGGTTCCGCCATCGCACTTTATGGCATTCCCGTTCTTATCTCTGCAGGCTTCGTTCACGCTTCCATAAGAATCACAGTAGTCGCATTTGTGATAATGCCATTTGGCATCCACTCTGGTGTACCACTTGGAAGTATCATCCACATGTGCTCTTTTATAGACTGTGATATAGCCGCATTCCTCGCAATAACGTGTCTGTCCGGCATTCCACCATGCACAGGAGTCATCACCCATAGTAGTGAAATCGTGATGCTCTATCCCGTACTTCTTCCCACAGACAGCACATTCCTTCCAATGATGTTCCTCATCATGATTTTCCCGGAGATAATTCTCGCACTCATGGGAAGCTGCCTCACCTGTAAAGATATCTGTAAGGTCAATAAGGTCGCCCACCACCTTGTCTGTACTTTTTGCAGCTGCATTCGCCATCAGGACTCTTTCGGGCAAAATGACCTTGGACTCAAGGATCGAATCAAGAACGGAATCCTCAGACATCTCCTCGATCTCTTCAATATGCATGTCTATCGTATCCAGGACATTTTCATCAGGCGGAAGGTCTGACTCGTCCACCTCTTCCCAGCCATCGTCAAAGTTTTCAGCATCAGGGACTTCCTCACCACGGTCAGGGTCATCACCTGCTTCTACTGAAGCTTTTTCATCTGCCGCTGTATCATCAGCAGTGGCATTGTCGGATATCTCTCCATTATCTTTATCAGCAATTTCCTCATCTTCTGATGTCTTACCTGCCGATTTTTCATCATAAGAGGCTGTTTTATTTTCCGATTCCTCATAACTGGGCACTGCCTTATCTTCCGATACTTCCCCGGTAACGCTTTCTACATCCGGCACATTCTCTTTCAATGCAGACTCTGCATCTCCTGACGAAACAGTATCGCTTCCCTGTGCAGGTTCGGTTTCAACTTCAGGCAATTCCTCAGAAACAACCTCCACACTCTCCCCGCTTTCCGCATAAGCTGTGGCAGGCGCGACCGCGCCTCCCAGCATAAGCGAACAAGCAAGAAGAACGGTGCCGATACGTGTAATGATCGTTCTCCTCTTCATAAGCTCTCCCTCCGTTTCCTTACTCGCCATCCTCAGGGCTTGTGATGTCAAGCCTGTAGGTTCCGTCGCCGTTGTCGGTCAGCTTGTACTCCGGCTGGCTCTCTTTCAGCTTATCCAGATCTGTCTGAACTGCCCCGATCCTTTCAAGAAGGGAAGCACTCAGCTTATCCAGTGCCGTATTTACGCTGTCAGAAAGGCTTCCGATCTTTTCCTCCACAGTAGAACCAAGGGCTGTGATTTTATCATCCGTATCATTTTGAAGGTCTCCGATCTTCTGGTCCGTATCGGATTTTAAGCTGTCAAGCTTTCCATCAGTATCAGTCTGCATGGAATCAAGCCTGTCATTCGTCCCTGACTCGATGGCATCCATTCTGCTGTCAGCATTCTCCGCCATATCATCAAGCTTTGAATTGGTGCTGTTCTCAAGATTGCCAAGTCTTTCGCTTGTTTCCCTGTTGGTATCTTCAATGGACTGGGTAAGCCCGGAAACAACCTTATTCACAAGCTCGGTGACTCTCTGCTCCAGGGAATCCAAAAGCCCGGTATACTCGGTTGTGATCTCTTCTTTTGTTTCAGCAATCTGGGTATTGTAATAATTATTTACCGTCACAAGGTTCGTCTCTTCCCATTTAGTAGGATCAAAGGCACCGGATTCCTCCATATCCTCAAGACACTGGTAGATCTTTCCGTCCCTTACGATAATGTCGCCCTTTTTATAGACTGTGGTATTGCTGTATACATTGCTGTTGGCGCTTTCAGATGATTCACCGGTACCAATGGCATCATTGATTGTGTCTACCGCTTTCTCATTGTCGGTAATAGTGCTCTCCAGATTGTCAGCGGATGCTGTAAAGACCTCCAGCACATCCTTCTTGATGGATTCCGTCATGGCTGCGATCTCATCCAGCTCATGCTGCTCAAAATAAGACTTCACATTGCTTTCAATGGTCTTAACGAAGCTGTTGATCTCGCTTTCCGTGAAATAATCGACACCTTTCCTCGGAGAATATCCATCAGCGCCGTCCTTGCCGTCACGGCCATCTTTCCCGTCTATTCCATCCTCTCCATCAGCGCCGTCTCTACCGTCACGACCATCCCTGCCGTCGGTTCCGTCCTCGCCGTCTTTTCCATCCTCACCGTCGTCACCGTCTTTTCCATCCTTGCCGTTGCTTCCGTCTTTTCCATTGATACCGTCCTTGCCGTCAGAGCCATCCTTACCATCAGCCCCCTTGATGTTCCCAAGGGCAGATATGACAGATTCCTTGATCCTATCCCTGTCTGAATCCGTAAGACTGTAAGTGATATTTGCTTTTCCTGTCTGGGATGAAACGATCTCCTTCACAGTCTTTTCAAGGTCTGCGTATTTTTTCATAAGACCTTCCACATCGCTGCCCTCACCGTAATACTCCACCAGGGTCTTTGCCAGCTCCTGTGAGATAAGCTCTGTAAGATAAGCCTTTGACTCATCGCTGAAAACCGCCTTCCCGGAAATTGTAAAAGAACCATCCTCTGAAAAGATTTCCGTAAGCGCCTCTGAAAGCTGCTTTTTCTGAACATCGGTGAGCTCCATCTCTCCAAGGTCAGAAAGGATGGAATCCATAAGTTCCGCTTCTCCTTCCTCTCCAACGAGGTCCTTAAGGCTAACCGGCTGATTCTCCTTTGCATAGGCATCAATCGCCTCATTGATGCGCTCCGCCATGCCCGTGTCCGCACTCTTAATATACTCGTCTACAGCTTTCTGCATCTGTTTTTCTGCAGATGCGCTCTGTATCGCAGACATCCCAAGGGAACCAAGTCCTGCCAATGCACCCGCCAGGGCAATAGCGCAGGCACCGATCATAAGCTTTGAGCCTGCTCCTTTCCTCTTTGCCGGTACAGAACTTAAAGTATCCTCATCCTGTCCGTCATCAAGATCCATCTCGAATCTATCCTCATCATCAAAAAACTTTTTAGACATCCGTTTATTCCTCCCTGCAATAATCATGTCTCAAGCCATACACCTGACACCGCTATCGCACCGTCTGATGTGTATGGCACATTAACTGTGAAAAAAGGGAGAACCACACTAAGGCGGAACTCCCCTGAAAATAGTCACCATATGAAGTTTTCCTTTTGTCAGTCGTCTATGCTTTCATCTGAGAAATCATCAACTCCGGGGCGGTAAGCATCATCATCGTCACTTCCATCTGCTTCGGAAGCGTCACCATCTCCTCCACTTTCTTCATCCTGATCCTCATTTACCGTATCTTCATTCACATAGTCTTCATCGTCATAAAACTCCATATCCTCATCCACGGCAGGCTGCTCTTTCTCGGGCTTTATCTTAAAGAAATAGTAGCCTCCTGCAACACCTGCACCGATGATGCCGAAGATCAAAAGCATCGCGATCGGATTATTCCCGGTCTGCTTTTTGTCCTTTGCTGACTTGTCATCATCTGCATCACCTTCCGGTTTCTCTTTATCCTGATTAGTGAAAAGCACTGTATCCGTAGATTCCTCCGCGTTTTCCATGGTGCTACCCGGAGCTGTAGCTTCCCTGAACTTTTCCTGTGTCTCTTCATCCATGAGAGCCATAAGGTCGGATTCATCCACCATGTTCAGGAAGTATACATTATCCTCATCCCCGCTCCTGTCAACGATCAGATAAAAGACATTTCCGCTCTTGGTCTTTACCGTCATATATTGGAGGTTTTCTGCCTCCTGTTCATCGAGATCATCCACCAGTGTGAGATTTCCCACAGGAGTAAGGATTCCATCCCCGTCCGGGTCCTTCTTTTCTACAATGCTCCACTCCACATCCAGGGAATCATCCTCTTTTGTAAGAGTGCTGTCATCCCGATTCTCTGGCACCTTATCGCCCGAAGCATCAGGTTTTGAACCGCCACTATCCTCTGATACGGTGACTTTCTCTGATTCCTCTGAACTCTCTGTCTGCTCCGTGCTTTCCTCACCGTTTCCATAGGCAAATGCTGTCATTGCGCTTCCGCCTGTTAACAGTGAAAATGTAAGGAACATGGTCAACATTTTCATTATCGTTTTCTTGCGCATTACCTTCCTCCGTTTTCATTATGCTCACTTCCGTTATCTGCCTGGTTTTTTGCCATTTCAGCAGATGCTCCGTTCACATCGCTTTTCTGATCCGCCGCTTTCTTTTCTGCCTCCGGTCTTCCTGCTATCGCCATGCTTCTCTCATGTTTTTTCTGAAAAGAATCCAGAAGGGCAATAACGTCCCCGTCCTTTCCAGCCATGCTGCGCATGACCTTTATAAGCTCTTCATCACAGAGCTGCTTTTCACGGATACGAAGGCTTTTCAGGTATTCATCGAGTTCTTTGATTTTACCCTCTGTGCGCCTGATATCCTCCCTCACTCTTTCAATCCTAGGGTTCATATTTCTCCTTTCCTGATCTGATCAATCACTGATCCTGCCAAATCCCAGAAAGTGGTTTTGCCAATAGTTACTGTTAATGGACGTATACTGGATGGGGTTTCCGCAGTGGATCATCATCCCATCGCCCACATAGATTCCCACGTGGCTTGCACCGCTGGTGTTATAGGTCTTTTCAAAAAATATAAGGTCACCCGGCTTCGCATCCGAAGATGATACATGAGTACAATGCTCCATAAGTCCGTTAGCGGTACATCTTCCCACGTTCCATCCGTTCCCGCTGTGGTTTATGACCCAGCTGACAAATCCGGAACAGTCAAAACCGGTGGACGGACTACTTCCACCCCAGACATACGCCATTCCGAGGTATTTTTCCGCTTCATTTATCATCCTTGCAAATGCTTCATCCTCAAGTGCTTCCGGCGGGATATCATAGGAAAGTCCGCCTCCTGCCACGTTCCCGGGCACGGCTCCGTCTCCAAAAAGATAAGAGCGGTTTCCCTTTGACACCATATATGCCCCGTAAAGCATCTTCTGATTCTCATTCATGTGAGCCTGCGCGACAGTATCCACACCTGCGTTTGTTAATGTTACCTCCAGCACGTACCAGTCATACTCTTCCTCTGACTCCTCTCCTGTGTCAGGATCCGTCACGGTCCGTGTCCTGGTCTCCACTACCTCGTTCAATGTCAATGTGTATTGCTCCTGAAAGAGCGGCAGCAATTCCGGCTCCACATCCGAAGCCTTGTAATTTCCATAGATAGCAGTAAAGTACGATGCCAGGGAATAAGGGTCATGGGTGATCTCATCCACCTGATAGCGGTACTCGTCATATCCCGGATAGTCTTCCTCAATGCTGTCAATCTGATCCTGAAGCTCATCTTCCATTTCTTTGTATGACGCATCATTTTCCGTGATGTCATCATCCGCAGACAGATAGGTTGAACCCACAAAGGATTCTCCCGCCTCCGAAAACATGGATGCCACCGTACCGGATGCGCTTAGGAACATGATGTAAAAAAGACCAGCAACCCCGATCGCGATCAGCACGCCGTAATTCTTTTTAATTATGCTGACAAGAAAATCCTTTACCTTTCCGCTTCCTTTCTTCACTGCCTCAGCAGCTTTTGATGATGCTTTCGCACCGCCTTCGGCGCCTTTCTTTCCGGCTTTTAAGGCGGCAGCATAGTCCCTTTTGATCTGCTTTTTCTGGATCTGTTTCTTTAGGTCTGCGGCTTTCCTGCCATTGCCTGCATCCGGCTTTTCCCCGAAGTAAAGTTTTCCGCCGCCCTGCTTTTTCTCTGAGAGAGAAGTACTTGCTTTTTTCCCCTGTTCCAAAGGAATCTCTGAGACATTTTCTGCCCTACCGGAGGTAAAACTCAGCTTCCCGGCCTTATTATCCTTACCTGCAGCAAGCTCATTCTCACCGTATATGCCCTTTCGTCCGTTTTCCGCAGGTTTATTGCCTGCAATCTTTGCTCCATCGCCGCCTGTCTTCTGAAACTCAACAGCCGCATGTTTTCTCCGGCCTTTTCCGGCACCTGTTTCATAAACATCAGCCGCATCCTCATCATCAAAACGAAGCTTACCTTTCCCCTTATCAGCCGCTCCTTTACCTGCATCAGCAGCCTTCCGCCCTGCGGACTTAATTACATGTTCCGCCTGGATTTCAGCTTCATGAGCCGCCTGGACACCCGAATTGTCGTCTTCTGATTCGTGGATCTTTTCATGGGCGGCCATCGATACACCCTCCGACAACTTATCTGCCGCACCACTAAAGGGCTTTAATACAGTTCCGGCCTTCCTGCCTTCCCTGATAGCGACCATGGTCTTTTTCACACCGGAACCATCACCTGTATGGACAGCGTCCCTGATATCACCTGCCGCTTCTCCCATCCCTCTATCTGAAGAAAGCTTCTGTCCCAGAGGCTTTTCATACATGGCATTCTGACGGACACTTTTCTTCTTTACCCTCTGTTTATAAGCTTCCTTCTCTGCAAGGTTTCTTCCGGTTCTGCTCCCTCTGTCTGCAATTAGGGTGCTTGACCGGTTCTCCTGCAAGGCACTTCTTCCGCTTTCAGAAAGCTCAGATCCTGCCTGCTCTATGGGTGTCTGATTTCCAATTGTCCGCTCTCCTGCTGTCTGCTCCGAAGCATCAGCCCCAAAAGTTTCCGAAGGATCTTCATAAGCTGCCCGATGCACAGATACATCAAAACTGTCCCCAGGAGCCTGATAATCCTGCATTCTCCGGCTTTCTGAAGTAGCACTTTCACCCACTCTGTATCTGTGGTTCCTGCTATGGTGTGAACTTCCGGAGTTCGTAATTCCATAATTATCATGCCCTGTATCAACCCCTGCCTTTTGCAAAAGGCTGTCAAGATAAGCTTCGTGGTCGTTATACGGCATATTGCCCTGTGATCCGCTATAAGATGAACCGGAATATTCTCCCGGCACATCTCCTTGATATCCGTCCTGCATACCGCCAAAAGAATCGCCCTGACCTCCGAATACATCGGCTATGCTCTGCTCTCCGGCTCCATAGTTCCTGTATGCCCCGCCAGACCCATGAACAGCCACCGCTGCTTCTTTCGCGCCTCTTCCAAACTCCATATCACTTCCCGGAGCTGTTTTCTT
>JAEEGF010507245.1_pt1 | contig 13437 bp, 13 predicted proteins | sample 9134171 | NCBI WGS metagenome assembly JAEEGF01 (sample SAMN16246542, study PRJNA631951) | gut metagenome | biome: gut microbiome; feature: rumen; material: AP-attached | host: Bos | place: Iran: Karaj | collected 2018-10
ACATCTGCTACAACCGCTATCATGCCGTCACACGACCCGTTCGCGACGACACCCTCAAGTACGTCCTTTCCGAAGTCCTGCGCGACAAGCGCCAGGAAGGCCGCTGCTACATTAAATACGAAGTCAAGCAGGGCTGCTTCCACATGACAGTCAGATAGCTTTTTCTCGCGCAGAGCCGCTATTTTTTTCTCGCACAGAAGTCACAGAGTCTCACGGAGTTGCCCAAACACAAAAAACATGGGCCCAGCGCCCCCTGCATTATCGTCCCCTGAGACCCTTTTTTCAATTATAACACTTTTTTCCCCACCAATATTGCTTTTTCTTCAAAAGAATTTGTATCTTTGCAATTGTTATTTAAAACTTTCATGATGAACAGATATTTCTACAAGTCAGCTGTCAAAGATTTTGTCAGAGCATCCGAAGAGACTATTTTCGGTCAGATTGCGATGAAGGATGAAGGAGATAGTGGGGCTGAACAGAAATATGCATGGTCTGAAGAGATAGACATCATATATCACGGGGACAACCCCGCGATACAGGGGCAAGCACAATGAAACAGATCGAAGTCGTAGCAGCAATTATCCATGATGATAAAGGTCGTATTTTTGCTACACAGCGGGGATACGGAGATTATAAGGATGGCTGGGAGTTTCCGGGTGGTAAGATGGAGCCAGGGGAAATGCCAGAAGAGGCACTGAAACGTGAGATTTGGGAAGAGCTGGAAACGAAGATAGTTGTAGAAAGTCTGGTTCAGATAGTAGAGTTCGACTATCCACAGTTTCACTTGAAGATGCATTGTTTTTGGTGCCGTGCTGATAGCGGTAGTCTTACGCTTAAAGAGCATGAAGCAGCTCGCTGGCTAACGAAAGATGAACTGGACAGCGTGCAATGGCTGCCAGCAGATTTGGAAGTGATAAATGAACTAAAAGCAAAATAGAAGGGTGAGGATGGTAGATGGCTGATGGATGAAGAATAATTACGATTAAAGGTTCATGGTTAATATATCACTTCAACCATGATACACCGTGCACATACTCATTTACCCTTTGTTTTTTATAGAATTTCTATTATAGAATTTGTATAATTGTTTTTTTTGCTTACTTTTGCACCCAAAAGCAGTATTATGGAGAATCCGTTCTATATCACCGGCATCATCCCTGATCCCTATGATTGCCATTGCCAAAGAAGGTAAAGCCAGTGGTGTTACCTCTGTCGCCTTTGTGAAGCAGCATGCGCTAAAATCCCCAAGTTCTGTGCAGTATGCCATTAGTACCCTGCTGGAAAAACAGCTTCTGACATACACAAATGCGGATCGTACAAAGGTCTATAGCGTTGCTGACAAATTCCTGGAAATGTGGATTTGCAGGACATACTAACAAATTCTATCAACACAAAAAGAATCCAAAAAAACATTTGTTAACGGTTGTTTGCAGTCGTTTGCAGTTTTGTGCATTTTGTTACTTTTGTTAATTGTTAATTTGGGGTAGTTCGTGGGGGACTTACGTGGGGGTGTACTTCTTTAAAAAATAATATATTTAATAATAAAATTTTATATATTAATAATAAACGCTCGCACCGCAGGAAACCCCTCGGAATTAACAATTAACAAAAATAACATTTTTCCATTTGTTCCCAAAATTTCAAAAAATCGAAAGGTGGGAGCAACTATTGCATCTGACGAAATTTACCCTTAACTTTGCACCGTCGATGATGAGGAAGTGGCTTCGAGCAGAATCCTATGGAGCTCCGGTTCAACTCCCAGTCAAATCCCATCCTGACACCCATAATCCCAGGAATTGGGTAAAACGGAAACAAATGTATCACAAAATTTTAAATTGAACTGAAAAATGGCAAAAACAGGATTTTGGCTCCGCGGCGGTTCGGCTGGCATCAGCACACTGAACAGCCAGTATCTGAACAATGCCGGACAGGGCAGCGTGCAGCAGAGCGGTTCCGGAACAGCGGGTCTGGTAATTCCGAAAACAGCGGTTCATCTCCCGCAGAGTGTGGCGTTGCAATCTGTCATTTCTGCGGGACAATAATAAAACAAATGAAAATAAATCGCGAATTATTTTGCATTTTGCTCACTTATTCGTACCTTCGCAGGCGAAAACTATTATTTACAATTATTATTAACTGAACGAGTATGAAGAAAATTCTACTTTTGGTATGCAGCGCGATGGTATGCACATCGATTCATGCTGCCAGTTTTGAAACGGCCAAAGACGCTGTCAAGAACATGGGCGTGGGCTGGAACCTGGGTAACACGCTGGATGCTGCAGATGCGTCGAAAACCTGGACCACCACAGAACAGCATGAAACGTGCTGGGGACAGCCCGTGACGAAGCCCGAACTCCTGAAGATGATGAAGGAGGCTGGTTTTGGCGCTATCCGTGTGCCAGTGACCTGGTATCAGGAAATGGACAAGGACGGTAAGGTGAAGGATGCATGGATGAATCGTGTGAAAGAAGTGGTTGACTATGTGATAGACAACGGTATGTACTGTATCATTAACGTGCATCACGATACGGGCGACGGTAAACAATGGCTGCATGCCAGCACGACGACCTACAACACGAACAAGGCGAAGTATGAATATCTGTGGAAGCAGATTGCCGAGAAGTTCAAGGACTACGACCAGAAACTGCTCTTCGAGGCCTACAACGAGATGCTGGACGACAATAACCATTGGAACGAGCCCGGTAGTAACGACGGCTATAAGGCCATCAACAGCTATGCCAAGAGTTTCGTCACTACCGTTCGTAATTCGGGAGGAAACAACAAGGACCGCAACCTGATAGTCAACACTTACTCTGCCAGCAGTACGGCGAACGCGATGAAAGCGCTTGAACTGCCTGAAACAAGCGGTCATATCATTTTCCAGGTGCACAGCTATCCTAACTGGAAAAATGAAAGTAATGCTAAAAATGAAGTCGACATCCTGATCAAGAATATCAAGGAGAATCTGCTGAACAGGGCGCCCGTGATTATCGGAGAATATGCCACATTTACCACATGGCCCTCAACAATCGACTATTACGCTACGGACAAGAAAGTAGCTTTCTATGCGATGGACTATATGGTGAAGCAGGCCAAGGAGAACGGTATTGGCACCTTCTACTGGATGGGACTGTCGGACGGCGAAGCACGCTCGTTGCCTGCCTTCAACCAGGCTGACCTTGCCCAGACGCTTATCAAGGCCTACTACGGCAGCACTGACGGCTATCAGTATCCGACAACCGATGACTTTCAGACGGTATATTCCGTAACCTACGATTCGCAGTGGGGCGAGTTGTTTCTCTATGGCGACTGGAATAGTACAGCCGCATTAAAACTGAGTGAATATACGGGTGTACGTCTGGAAATGGACGACGACTATGCTGGCAAATTGCAGTTTAAGATTTACGGCGACAAGAAGGGTAGTAGTTATCAAGAGGATTACATACCGCTTACCGCTGGTTCAAAAACGTCGGAAGCGACCTTCGATGCAGCGAAGGTCGGTTCAAACGTTTATCGCATCACCCTTCAGGCACTGGAGGAGAAGCCTTCTCTTACAGCAAAGATTATCAATGTCTCTTTGCTCAAGAAAGACGGAACAGAGGAGTCGGGGAAAGTATCGAAAGGGTGGGGCTGCGAAGTGACATCAGAGTCGATGTCTAAAACAGCAATCAGAACCTTACAATACCATAAAACCACGGACGACGGTGCCATATACAATCTGCAGGGCCAACGGATGACAACGCCATGCAGAGGCATCTACATCCAAAACGGAAAGAAATACATAGCTAAATAAAAAGAAAGCCTCCCGATTTGGGAGACTTTACTTTTTTATAGCGTATCCAATTACTTGTTCACCTGGAACTTGGTGTCGCCATCCTTGAAGAAAGCGTTGATCTGCTTGGCGGCAGCGATACCAGCGTTGATGTTGGCCTCGGCAGTCTGAGCACCCATCTTCTTAGGAGTAGAGAAGTAGCGACCTTCGAACTTCAGGAACTCGTCGTTGGCATCGGGCATGATGTCGGTAACGAACTTCAGGTCCTCGCGCTCGGCCATGAGTTTGATGAGTCCGGCCTCGTCGATGACCTCCTTGCGGGCTGTGTTCACCAGAATGCCGCCCTTCTTCATCTTACCAACGAGCGCATAGTTGATGCTCTGCTTGGTTTCAGGAGTAGCGGGGATGTGGAGTGACACGACGTCGCAGGTCTCGAACAAGGCGTCCTGATTAGCTACGGCGTGAACACCAGCCTTCTCGATGACCTCTGCGGGGCAGAAAGCGTCGTAGGCATAGACATCCATGCCGAAGCCCTTGGCGATGCGAGCCACGTTGCGGCCCACGTTACCGAAAGCGAGGATACCCAGCTTCTTGCCGAGCAGTTCGGAACCGCTCTTGCCATTGTAGAATCCACGAACGGCCATGACGAGCAGACCGAATACGAGCTCGGCTACGGCATTGGCATTCTGTCCGGGAGTGTTCTCGGCGACTACGTTGTGAGCAGTGGCTGCAGCGAGGTCGATGTTGTCGTAACCGGCACCAGCGCGCACCACAATCTTCAACTGCTTGGCAGCGTCGAGCACATCGGCATCGACCTTATCCGAACGGATAATGAGTGCGTCGGCATCCTTCACTGCGTCCAACAGCTGAGCTTTCTCAGTATATTTCTCGAGCAGCACCAGCTCGTTGCCTGCTGCCTCTACTTCCTTACGAATGCCTTCTACTGCAGCACTTGCAAAAGGTTTTTCTGTAGCTACAAGAATCTTCATATTTTCTTAATTCTTAACTCTTAATTCTTAATTGTCTAGTGCTGTGCCTCAAATTCCTTCATGCATGCTACGAGTGCGTTGCAGCCCTCGATGGTCTGTGCGTTGTAGCAAGAAGCGCGGAAACCACCTACAGAGCGATGGCCCTTTACGCCAACCATACCCTTGCTGACAGCGAAGTCGAGGAAGTCCTTCTCGAGTTCCTGATACTCAGGAGCCATGACGAAGCAGAGGTTCATCAGCGAACGGTCCTCGGCCTTGGCAGTACCCTGGAACATCTTGTTGCGGTCGATTTCGCCATAAACGATGTCGGCACGCTGCTGAGCCAGCTTGTCCATAGCCTCGACACCACCGTTGCGCTTGATCCAGCGGAGAGTCTCAAGAGCTGAGTAGATGGGCACTACAGGAGGAGTATTGAACATAGAGCCCTTGTCGACGTGGGTGCGATAGTCGAGCATGGTAGGAATCTCGCGGGGAGCACGGCCCAGCTTCTCGTCCTTCAGGATAATGATAGTCACACCGGCCATAGCCAGGTTCTTCTGAGCACCAGCGTAGATGGCATCGTACTTCTTGACGTCGATGGGACGCGAGAAGATGTCTGATGACATATCGGCAATCAGAGGAACATTGACGTCGAGGTCCTTGCGAATCTCGGTACCATAGATGGTGTTGTTGGTAGTGATGTGCAGATAGTCGGCATCAGCAGGAACCGTCCAGTCCTTGGGAATGAAGGTGTAGTTGGCGTCAGCTGAAGAAGCCACCTCGACGACCTCACCGAAAAGCTTTGCTTCCTTCATGGCCTTCTTTGCCCAGACACCCGTGTTCAGGTAGGCAGCCTTCTTGATCAGGAAGTTGTAGGGAATCATGCAGAACTCAAGGCTTGCACCACCACCGAGGAAAATCACGGAATAGCCCTCGGGAATGTCGAGGAGCTCCTTGACGAGCGCTACAGCCTCGTCGACGACGGGCTGGAAGTCCTTTGCACGGTGGCTGATCTCCATCAGAGAGAGACCTGAGCCGTTGAAATCAAGACACTGTTGAGCGGTTTTCTCGATGACCTCGCGGGGAAGCATCGAAGGACCGGCGTTAAAGTTGTACTTCTTCATTTTGATTGTTTATTTAAAAGTTTAAAATTGTTTTCTGAAATGTGGCGCGAAGTTACACTTTTTATTTCAATTGACCAAATATTTGAGCAATAATTAAGCAAAATATGCCGTTTTGATTGCTTTTTGTCAAGTCGGAGTGGCAAAATAATAACTTTTGAAATTTGATGTTTGATGTTTGACGTTTATCGCACTTCTTCAATGACGGTTTTAATACCCTTGATTTTTACGCCTTGTGTCAGCCGAAGCACCTGCTGCAATTTCTCGCGTTTGACGGCAACGTAGGTATAGCGTTCTTTTACGTCGATGCGTCCTATCTCGTCAGCAGTCAGTTCACCCTTTTTGCACAAGAATCCGACGATGTCGCCCTTCGACAGCTTATCTTTTTTGCCTTTGCCGATGTAGAGGGTTGCCATCTTGGGGGCGAGTGGTGAGTGGTGAGTGGTGAGTGGTGAGTCGAAGTCCTCGATATTGCCTTCGACATAGTCGGGGATGTGTTCCTGGCTGTTGAGGATGAAGAAGGTGCGGCCTGTGGCATCCCAGCGTGCCGTACGACCTACGCGGTGGATATAACCCTCCTGACTCTCGGGCAGGTGGTAGTGGATGATGTTCTGGATATTGGGAATGTCGAGACCACGCGAAGCTAAATCGGTAGCCACAAGGACGTTGGCCGATCCGTTGCTGAACCGGTAGAGCTGGTCCTCGCGCTGGCGTTGTTCCAATCCGCCGTGAAAGCAGCTGGTGGTGAATCCCTGTTCGACCAGATAACTATTGACACGCTCGACGGATTCGCGGTAGTTCAGGAAGACGATGCTGCTCTCGTTGCCCATGCTCAGCAGCAGCTGGCGCAGCGTATCGAGCTTGTCTTTCTGCGGACTATGGACTTCATAGAGTGTCACGCGTTCGGAGGTTTGCTCGTCGTCGGGCAGGAAATCAATCAGTGTGCCTTTTCGGGCCATATTGACGAACTGTGGAATCTGTTCGGCATTGGTAGCCGACAGCAGGATGCGACGCTGGAGTCCCGGGAGGCTCTTGATGAGTTTCTGCATCTCGGCCTGGAATCCCATCTCGAGGCATTTGTCGAATTCGTCGATGATGAGGTAGCGGATGTCGTAACGCGAGATGTTCTCCTTGTCGAGGTGGTCGTTCAGACGTCCTGGGGTGCCAAAGACAATCTGTGGTCGGACATCCTTGATGACACGGTGCTCGTCCATCGCTGCACGTCCGCCGTAGCAGGCTGTAGAGCGTATGCCGCTACCCATGCTTTGCAGCACTTGCTGCGATTGCAGAGCCAACTCACGGCCTGGTGTGATGACCAGTGCCTGCACACTATCCCGTGAGGCATCGACGAGTTGGACGAGGGGTAGGAGATAAGCCAATGTCTTGCCCGTGCCGGTAGGTGACAACAAAACAACATCACCGTCGGTGCCAGTGATGGCTTCGGCGGCGTGTTGCTGCATCTCGTTGAGTTCAGTGATGCGGAGTTTTGTCAGAATCTTCTGGATGTCCATTCCTCACATCTTACATCTGACCTCTTACTTCTTTTCTTCCTTCTTGGCTTCTTCTTTCTTGGCGGGAGCCTTCTTGTAGCGCTTGTTCAGACCGTTGATGACATCGTTGGTGATATCGAAACGCTTGGCAGCATAGAGAATGTTGTCGCCCTGCTTGGTCAGGATGAGGTCAAAGTTCTTGTCCTTGTTGTAAGCGTTAAGGAAGTTCATCAGTGAGTCGCGCAAAGCCTCGTTGTACTTCTGAGTCTCGGTAGCCAACTCGTTCTCCAGACGAGCCTGCAACTCCTGCAGACTCTGCTGCTGGCGCTGGATGGCAGCCTGCTGGCTTTCAGCCTGCTCACGAGAGGTGAAGCCGTTGTTCTGCAACTTCTGCTGGAAGTTGGCAGCGGCATTCTGCAACTGCTGACCTTTCTGGTTGAGCGTATTGCGGGCATTGTTGCTCTTCTTCTGAAGAGTCAGCGTGAACTCCTTGCAGAATTCATACTGTGTCATCAGCGAGTCAACCTCGACGTAGGCAATCTTCACACCACCAGTAGCACCGTTGTCTGCGGCTGCAGGTTGTTCATCCATTTTGGGACTTGCGTTGTTGCAAGAGGCCAGTGCCAATACAGCACCTGCGGCCATCATCATGTACTTGTTCATTGTTTTTTTTCTGTTTTTTTTTATTTTTTTCGTTATTTCGTTATTCCGTCATTCCGTGATTCCGTTATTCCGACTTCTCATCGACGGCGAATCTGCTCTTGGTGCGCATCTCGCGGTCCTGGTCGATGACACAGTGGATGCCTCGGTCGCGCATGGCCTTACTGTCGTGGATATGCTGCGACGAGAAGGTGCCATTCTTGCGAAAAAGCACTTTCACAAGCAAAAAAGCCATGCCGATAGCAATTATTAACGCACTTGATAGCAGTATTTTCGTCATAAATGATTATCTTTGCGTGCAAATTCGCCTGCAAAGGTACAAAATAAAGATTAAACAAGAGATATGAAACAACAAAATAATTATTAATTATGAGTAAAAGTGAGTTAAAACCAGCTGTTGTCTTCGAGCAATTTGCGAAGATTAACCAAATTCCGCGTCCTTCGAAGCGCGAAGAGAAGATGATTGCGTATCTGAAAGAGTGGGGTGAGAGCCACGGACTGGATACGAAAGTCGACGAAACGGGTAATGTCATCATCCGCAAGGGAGCCACACCAGGCATGGAGAATCGCAAGACGGTGATTCTGCAGAGCCACATGGATATGGTGTGCGATAAGTTAGTGGATTATGAGATAGATTTTGACAACGACCACATCAAGACTTATATCGATGGCGAGTGGCTGACAGCTGAAGGTACAACGCTGGGTGCTGACGATGGTATCGGCTGTGCCATGGAATTGGCACTGCTGGCGTCGGACGATGTCGAGCACGGTCCTATTGAGTGTGTCTTTACGCGTGACGAAGAGACAGGTCTGACGGGTGCTGAAGGCATGAAGGCCGGTTTCATGACGGGTGACTACCTCATCAACCTCGACTCGGAGGACGAGGGCGAGATCTTCATTTCGTGTGCCGGAGGACGCAATACAACGGCCAAGTTTACTATGAAGAAGGTCGATGCTCCTGCCGGGCTGTTCTTCCTGCGTGCTCAGGTAAAGGGCTTGGTAGGTGGTCATTCTGGCGACGACATCAACAAGCAGCGTGCCAATGCCATCAAACTGTTGGGCCGTTTCCTCTATCAGACCATCAACAAGTATGAAGGCGTTCGTCTGGCTCAGTTCAACAGCGGCAAGCTGCACAATGCCATCCCCCGTGACGGTATGTTTGTGATTGCTGTTCCCAACGATGTCAAGGAGAATGTCAAGGCCGATTGGAACATCTTTGCTTCCAACGTGGAAGAGGAGTTCTGCGTGACTGACACCCAGATGGTGTGGACGATGGAGAGTACCGATCCTGAGCCTGTCATTGAGAGTGGGGTAGCGCGCAACTTCATCTTTGCCCTGCAGGCTGTGGATAACGGCATCTATGCCATCTGCCAGGATCCAGCTCTGAACGGCATGGTGGAAACCAGCAGCAATATCGCCAGCATTAAGACTACTGACGATTCCATCGACATTTTGTCGTCGCAGCGAAGCAATGTGATGTCGAATCTCGACAATATGTGTGCCACTATTGGTGCCTGCTTCCGTCTGGCTGGTGCCGAGGTGAAGCACTCTGATGGCTATCCTGCCTGGAAGATGCGCTCGCACAGCGACTTGCAGCGCATCGTCAAGGAATCGTATGTGAAACTGTTTGGCAAGGAGCCCATCATGCGTGGTATTCATGCAGGACTGGAGTGTGGTCTGTTCTCGGAGCGTTATCCGAACCTCGACATGGTGTCGTTTGGTCCTACGCTGCGCTTTGTGCACACACCGGATGAGCGTCTGCACATTCCCACCGTACAGATGGTGTGGGATCATCTGCTTGACGTGCTGAAGCAGATTCCGGAGAAGAAATAAGAGGAAAGAAGTAAGAGGTAAGAGGTAAGTGGAGCCCTGCTGTCATTCGTGATGGTAGGGCTCTCCTTTGATGATGGTGCAGGCGCGGTAAATCTGTTCGGTGAAGGTGAGGCGGATCATCTGGTGCGAAAACGTCATCTTGGAAAGCGACAGTTGTTCGTTGGCACGTGCATAAACGTCCTTCGAGAAGCCGTAGGGACCTCCGATAATAAAAATGAGACGACGGGCGGTTTGCTGCTTCTGCTCCAACCAACGGGCAAACTCAACGCTGCGGTATTCGCGACCGTGTTCATCGAGAAGAACGACGGTGTCGGAAGACTGTAGCTGTTTGAGGATGAGCTCTCCCTCGGCCTGTTTCTGCTGTTCCTCTGTCAGATTCTTGGTATTCTTCAGCTCTGGGATGGTGACGACCTCGAAAGGCATATAGTGGCCAATACGCTCTACATAGTCGTTGATGCCAGCTGTGAAATGCTTATTCACCGTCTTCCCAACTTGAATCAATAGAGTCTTCATTTGTTAAAGCGGAAGCAAATTATTCACTATTCACTCTTCACTTTTACCTTGTAGCGTGGAATCCTTCGAGGTTCTGATAGCGGCGCGTCATCATGCGGCGGTAGATGTTGCGTAACCACCAGCTCTCGGTAAGTGTGAAAGCAGCACCGATGACGATAAGGGTGATGTAGGCTACTGTCTCGTCAAAAACTGCCTGTAATATCAATACCAGAATGACGGGAGCAAACATAGCCACCATAGAGGCAATGCCCTGCCACTTGTTTTCCATTTGGTTCTTGCCCGTAATCTTATCGTTGAGCGGCAACGTCTGTTTGTTCCATACAGCCAGTTGGAACAGCATGAAATAGACGGGACCTGTAGCCGTGAGCATGTAAGCCAATATCATGAGTATAGAGAACTTACCGGTAAATACGGGAACAAGTGTGATAAGCATGGGCAATAGCAATACTGCACAGTAGAAATAGTATTTGGCACGTAGCAAGGTCAGAATATTCTCCTTGTGCACCATCAGCAGGTCGATGTAGTTGCCCTCAGGACACATAATCTTCACAAGATTGGCCGCACCGAAGAAGATAAAGGCATAGAGGCAGAAGAAATTGCGCTCGAACGAGCTCCGGTAGATGTCGAGGAAAGCAATGGAAAGAGAAAACATGGTAGGCAGTATGACCGCCTGCAGGAAGCGGGTGCGGATAGCCTTGTTGCGCATGACGCTCTTCAGTTCCAACTTCAGGTATTCGCCAATCTGTCCGAAGCGGTCGAGAGCGGTAAATTGTGATACATGTTTGAGCTTGGCTTTCTCTTTCGACGAGATTTCGTCGTAAACGAGATGCATCTGCAAATAGCGGTTGATGGCAAACAGCACGACAAACAGGACGGCAAATATCTGGAATAGCCACCATAGAGAGTTCATTTGCTCGAAACAATCTCCGATGAAATCGGTATATTTGTCAAGGAGGTCGTCGGGCAGTGCGATGAAGGGAACTATCAGGAGTGCATAGAACGCTGCCGGGAGTGCCCACCAGAACATGCTTTGATTGACGAGTGTGCGAACCAGCAGATACCACTGGCTATTGACAACCACCATAAAGTGTAATAGCAGGAGCATACCAATGGCTGCCCAGAACGTCACTCCGCCACACCACACGATAAAAACGTAAGGCACGAAGATGACCATCCAGAACAGATTGCCGGCATCGAGCACCTGCCTGACGAGGAAACACTCGATGGCAGTATACTTGCTGATGGGGGTCAGCAGGTAAGGCTTGACCAACATCAGTGGAGTCTGTTGCGTCATGAATCGCATGCCGAAGTCGACTATCAGCAGGAATGGCATGATGTAGAACAACAACTGGGGGATGTCTTCCTTGGCTGCCAACCAGCCGAGGAAGGTGCCAAGGGCAATGAACTCAATGGCTAAGATGCTGGCCATGATATAGCCAAACAGCTTACCGTACTGGTTGGCCTCGAACATCGGGTTGCGCTTCTCACTGAGCTTGGTGTTCTTACGCAACAGAAAGAAAAGTCGTATCTTGTTCATCGCAGGTCGATTACTTCTGCCGTTGGGTAGTTCTTGGAATCAAAATGGAAGATTCCATCAGAAAGATTAGCCTTCTTAACGTTGCTGACCTCAATGGTGTTCCAGCCTCTTGCGTGCTTGATGCGGATTTCCGATGGAATATATGATTTGGGGTGGATAGTGATATACATCTCCTTGACCGACCTCTTGGTGTCTGTGGCAGTCAGATGCACTTCGTAGTTGCTGCCTTTCTTGGTCAGCGTACTGCTATAGCCCTTCTTATACATATATATAAAATTATAGGGATTCAACGCCTGCAACTGCGACTCATTGGGATTCGAGACGTTTACCTCGTCGTTCTTCCTAACATATGACCATTGTGTCTTGCCATCGAACCAGATGACCACATCAGGTGTGGTGATATGAAACTTTTTCCCTTTGATGCTGATAGAGCCTTTGTCGTTCATCTGGCCACCCTTAAGGGTAAACGAAGCCGTGATTCCGGTCTTGTTGGAAACGGCTGCTGCAGCCTTGTCCAACACTTCTTTTGCGCTTTGTCCATAGGCAAAGCTAAATATAAAATATAAAATAAAAAATGAAGTTACACGCATATTGTTATTGTATTCTGTTTATTTCTTATTTTTTATTTAGTTATTTAGGCCGAAAGGCCGCTTATCTCCATAATGATAATAAATTCTCTAAACTGTTTTCGTCTGTGATCAATACCTCGCGGGGTTTCGAGCCATGGGCGGCTCCAACAATACCTGCCTTTTCCAACTGGTCCATCAGGCGTCCTGCACGGTTATAGCCGATGGCAAACTTACGCTGAATCAGACTTGTGCTTCCGCTTTGCTCGCGGACTATAAGACGGGCTGCATCCTCGAACATGGGGTCAAGGTGTTGCATATCAACGTCACGATTCTCTCCGCCATCACCATCGTCTGCAGTGTCAGGCTCGGGCAATTCGAAGGCGCTGAGGTATCCCTGCTGATCGGATATGAATTTGTTGATGCGTTCCACTTCAGGCGTATCGACGAAGGCACACTGTACACGAACAGGTTCGCCGCCGTTCAGGTAGAGCATATCGCCTCGGCCTATCAATTGCTGGGCACCAGGACGGTCCAGAATGGTTCGTGAGTCAATCATGGCTCCCACGCGGAAGGCAATACGACTTGGGAAATTGGCCTTGATGGTACCCGTGATGATGTTCGTGGTAGGACGCTGGGTAGCAATAATCATGTGGATACCTACGGCACGGGCCAGCTGGGCAATACGTGCAATGGGCAATTCGACTTCCTTGCCGGCAGTCATAATCAGATCACCAAACTCGTCGATAACCACCACGATATAGGGCATGTACTTGTGACCGTGCTCCGGATTCAGCTGGCGGTCGATGAATTTCTTATTGTATTCCTTGATATTACGGGCCTGAGCCATCTTCAGCAGGTCGTAGCGCGTATCCATCTCCTTACACAACGAGTTCAGCGTGTGAATGACCTTCGTAACATCGGTGATGATGGGTTCTGAATCATCATCTGGAATCTTTGCCAGGAAGTGTTTCTCA
>JAEEGF010168585.1_pt1 | contig 13436 bp, 10 predicted proteins | sample 9134171 | NCBI WGS metagenome assembly JAEEGF01 (sample SAMN16246542, study PRJNA631951) | gut metagenome | biome: gut microbiome; feature: rumen; material: AP-attached | host: Bos | place: Iran: Karaj | collected 2018-10
GCCGGTATTTTCTGCCGTCTCCGACATTCAAAAGTCCGCATTTGCTCTCAGGAAAACCCGCATCATGATTCTCTGACCAGAGCTCAGCTTTGTAATGCATTGCTGCAAATCACCTGCTGAAAAAGGGGGATTGCGCAGAAAACACAGGTTCAGAAAATCAGCAGAAAACAACTAAGAAAACATTTTCACCAATACTCGGGGAAAATATAAGCAGTTTCGGCTATTTTGTATTCAAAGGGTGACCGGATTAACAGGCATTTTTAAAAGTGTGACAGCTGTTAGGCAATGAAAATAAAGTGATTAAAAATGAACATCAAAAAACACCAGAAAAGCAAACAATGAAAATGAGGGAATGAGAATCAGAAAAGCCGGAAAAGAAGACCGACTGAGATTCAGTTTGGAAAAGCTAAGCTGAATCAGCCACGGTAATCTGCGGCGGGGGAATGTTAAAGCTTCCAGCTTGGTGAGACAACGTGCGGAAATGGAGACAGCTTTAAAGAGAGATGAAACGAGACAAGGCAATTCATATTTTCTGCAAGGAAACAAAAATCCCAGTGCTGATGGAGTGTTCGTCATCTTCTGATGAAAGAGCCCGGCGCTTAAGAACGAGATATCAAGGTCGCAGAGACGAGAAAGTTTCGGGGATTCTGATTCGGGATGAACATTTTCAGAAAAAAGAGAGACACCCTCTGTGGTCAGGCAGAGGGGATAAATGTTTAAAAATGCGAAAGTGTCCTCCCTTTGCGGAGGCGTACACCAATGGGCATCAAATAACCATACCCCGGTTTCAATACCGCGAAAGGGTAACCCCCTTTGCGGCTAAATCGGGTTGGTCGTGATTTTCAAAGAGATACATGGTTTCTTTTCGCATTTCAAGCTTTTTGCATTACTTTAGTTTGGAGAGGTAATGCACTTGCCTGATATGCTATCTCTTCCGGAATTTTGTGATCTGATTGCAGCTTTATTGCGGTTTCCATTGTCCGGCGTTTCTTTTTTTGCTCCGGCTCCATGCATTTTTGCTTAACCGGGATCAATGCTCCCCATTCCCGGTCTTGCCTCTTTTTGGGTGACTTTTCCTGGCTTCTCATTTATCCCGCTTCACCGGGGTAAAGGGGATCATGTCCCGGGGCAGGGGGCCCGTCAGGGTCATGCGGCACTTTCGGCAGTCCGCGCTTACCTCAAAATATTTCCCCCCGATCTCAAGGTAAAGCTTTTGCCTTCTCGCATGATCCCGCTCGGTACAGAGTCCGGCGAAGCGATGGAGACAGTGCTTGGATACCAGCACCGGTGCCGGCCCCTCCGGTCTTTTGCTCTCGAAGGAGGGCTCGGGAGAGATGCCGCCGTGTTCCGTGAAGAATTTCCTCGCGGCGCTGTTGTGAAGATTGGCCCGGAAATTCAGCTCCCGCTCCTCCGGAGGCAGGGGATTATCTTCCGGGGGCTCCCGTTTAACCACTGTTCTGGCGGCTCTCTTTTTGTCCTCCAGATCTTTAAGGGCATCCCGCCGCAGCTGATTTATAAAGCTCTGGGGCATGAACCAGGAGTGCGGGAGAACTGTTTTAAGGTCAGTAAGCTCATAAACGGAATCTCCGAGACGTCCCAGCTTTTCCCGAAGGTTCCTTTCCAGAAGCTCCCGATCTTTGGCGGGGGAGGGATTGGGGAGCACGGCTTCCGCTTTGCCCGTAAACCCGGTTTCATCTCCTGCCGTAAGCGTGGCTCCCCGTTCGGTTTCCTCGTACGTGATGGTGAGCTTAAGCTTTCTTACTGAAGACTCCGGGGCCGAGAGCATCCTGTCAAACACCGCATCCCGGTTCCGGTAGAATACCGTGCCCGGAGAAATGGCCGGGATTTCCTGAAAAATCTCCCCCGTGGATCTGTCCAGCATGCGGCTTACCCGAAATCCGCAAAGCTCCTCCCGGGAGTCATAGTAGTTAAGGGAGTCCCCGTTGTTCAAAGTTACCCCGGGTTCCAGCATGAAGGTAAGGCGGTTTCGCTGCTGGCTCTTAAGCTTTCCAATGGGGACGCCCACAAAGCCCGGAGCTAGCGGGTTTATATAGGTGTCCTTCCTTTCATGGGTGTTGTATTCGGTAAAGCCCCGGTTAAAGCTCTTTGTGATATCCGGAGCAAAGGAGGTCTGGGTACGGCCGAAGGAGGAGCGTGCGAGATCCGGTCTCCTTTTAAAGATCTCATCCAGTCTTTCCCGGTACCAGGCGGTGACATTCCGGACATACCCCGCATCCTTGAGCCGGCCCTCGATCTTAAAGGAGCTCACCCCGGCATCAATAAGCTCCTCCAGATTGTCAGTCTGGCTGAGATCCTTCATGGAGAGGAGGTAGCGATCCCGGAAGAGCGGGGTGCCGTCTGCCCGGTAGAGACTCTGCTTTACCCGGCAGAGCTGGGCGCATTCTCCCCGGTTGGCGCTTCTGCCGGTGAGGGCGGCGGAGAGGTAGCAGCGGCCGCTGATGCCGGCGCAGAGGGCTCCGTGGACGAAGGCCTCGAGACGGATACCGGCGCTTTCGGAGATCCTCTTGATTTCGGAGACGGACATCTCCCGGGGCAGCACCGCCTGACTGAAGCCCTGCTTTTCCAGAAACTGAAACTTTGCGGGAGTCTCGCTGTCCTGCTGGGTGCTGGCATGTATTTCCAAAGGCGGCAGGGGGCCCGCAAGAAGACCGTAGTCCTGAATAATCAGGGCATCTGCTCCGGCCTCGTACAGCTTAAAGGCGAGATCCCGGGCCTCTTCAAGCTCCGCATCCGTAAGAATGGTGTTGAGAGTGACATGGATCTTCACCCGGAAGAGATGGGCATAGTCAGCGAGAGCCCGGATATCATCAAGGGTGTTTCCGGCATTGGCCCGGGCTCCGAAACCGGGGCCCCCGATGTATACCGCATCGGCGCCGCTGTTTACGGCTGCGATGCCGCAGGGGAGATCCCGGGCCGGGGAGAGAAGTTCGATTTGGCGCATCTTTTAAGCCTCTGCCGGCTGAGCTTCCGGAGTGGCCGTGGCATTGCTGTCAGATGCCTCCGCACTCTTGATGTTGTGCAGGGTGTAGTAGGCGCCGCCCTTGGCCATCAGCTCCTCGTGGGTGCCGGATTCCACAATGAGGCCGTCATTGATAACCATAATGCGGGAGGCGCTTTCAATGGTGGAGAGCCGGTGCGCGATGACAAACACCGTGCGGTTCTTCATGAGATTGCCGAGAGCTTCCTGAACGACCTTTTCGGATTTGTTGTCAAGAGCGCTGGTGGCTTCGTCCAGGATCACAATGGGAGCGTTCTGCACGAAGGCCCGGGCAATGGCAATGCGCTGCTTCTGGCCGCCGGAGAGCCGGGTGCCGTGTTCGCCGATTTCGGTCTTAAGACCGTCGGGAAGCGAGTCAATGAATTCCGTGAGACAGGCGGCGTCCAGAGCGGCCCTGATCTCCTCTGGCGTGGCGTCGGGCTTGCCGATCCTGATGTTTTCATCAATGGTGGTGTTAAAGAGGAAGCTGTCCTGGAATACGTAGGCAATCTTGTCCCGGAGGGAGGTAATGGTGTAGTCCCGGATGTCCCGGCCGTCGATGAGCACGGAGCCGGAGGTAACCTCGTAAAGCCGGGGAATGAGACTCACAATGGTGGATTTCCCGCCGCCGCTGTTTCCCACGAGAGCGATGGAGGTACCCTTGGGCGCGGTGAAGGAGATCCCCTTAAGCACCTCGTTTTCCGGAGTGTACCCGAAATGCACGTCCCGGAACTCCACGGATTCCCGGATCTCCTGAAGCTCGGTCTTCTTTCCGGCCTGAGCCAGCTTGTCTTCCTCCTCGGTGACGGTGGGGGTGTCAAAGATCTCGTAAATGCGGCCCAGAGCCACAATGGACTGCTGCACCTGAATGTAGTTGTTGCCGATGGACTTCAGGGGGGTGTAGAGCATGATCAGGGCGGCCAGGAAGGAGACGAAGGTGCCGCTGGTGATGATGCCGTTTACGATCATGTAGCCGCCGCAGGCAATTACCAGAGCCACGCCCACTGAGGCCACGATGTGCATGAAGGGGGAGAGCCAGTTGGTGTCCCGGATCATCTTCATGCTCATTTTGAAGGATCCCTGAGCCGCGTCCTCGAAGCTGTCCATCATGTGCCTGTTCAGGTTGCAGCTCTTGATCACCTTGTTCCCCCGGGCTACCTCCCCGTAGAGGTTCAGGATGGCGGAGCTCAGGATCATGGTCTTCTGCATGATCTTCTTGATCTTCTTCCGGACGATGCTCATGGGGAGAATGATAAATAGCATCACGGCCAGGGCGATAATGGTGAGCTGCCAGGAATTCCAGAGGAGTACTCCCGCCAGAGCCACGGAGGAAAAGAATTTGGTGAGAAACAGCTTGATGTTGGAGATAAGCCCGGTGGCGGCCTGTTCCGCGTCATTGAAGTACCGAAAAACTATGGTGCCGGAATCGTTGGCATCAAAGTAGCGGGTATCCATGCAGAGGAGCTTGGCAAAGAGCTTTCTTCGGAGATCCAGAGTAATGCGGTTTCCCACATAGCCGTTAACCCAGGCGGAAAGGTAGATAAACATGCCCTGGATGACGGTGAAGCCCACAATGATATAGGGCACCCAGCGGGAAAACTCTTCCTGCCGCTCTACCATGAGGTTGTCCATGAAGGGCTTCAGGAACCAGGCGATGACGGCATCCAGAGCTCCCACGGGAGCGGTGAGAAGCAGTCCCAGAAACGCCATGGCGAGATAGGGCTTAAGAAAGGGAAAGAACTTGGAGTAGGCGTCAAGGAATTCACTTTTTTTCAGGAGAGCGGGCATAGCGGGACTTCATCTCAGCAGGGCTGCTCCGGATACATCGAGAGCAGACGGGAACCGGAAACAATTCAAATAACGCTTTGATCATAAACCAAAGATCCCGGAATTTTCAAGAAAGCCGCCGGGAAAGAGCTTTCCCCCTCGCAAATTTGCTTTTCCCGGAGATGGCTGAAACCCCGGGATTTTCAGGATAGCCGCGAAGAGCTTCCGGGCCTTGGGTGACCGGGCTTGTCCGGTTGTTCTAAGGCTTAATTGACAGGGAGTTTTTGAGATGCGGTTATGATAGGCGCTGTTTTTTGGAGGTTTTATGAAGGTTTTCTGTTATTTGCTGCCGGTTTTACTGTGCTCCGGGTGCTCGGGGCTTGGCATCGGTTCGGAGGAGTATGGCTGCCGGGGGCTTCCCACGGGATCCCAGTGCCGGAGCGCCCGGGAGGTTTACGAGCATCAGGGACTCATTTCGGAGCCCCCGCTTCCGGAGGGGGCGGCCCCGCAGTACCGGGAAGCCCCGGCCGGAACGGGACACATTCAGGCTCTGGAATATTTCGGGGATCGCCTTTACCGCTATCCCGGAGACACGGTGATCACCGTGGTGAACGGCTATACCGACAGCGAGGGACTGGTGCATTCCGGATCCGCGGTGCTGGAGAGTCTGGATAACGGCTACTGGTACCGGATGCGGGATCAGGGGGCCGCCCAGTCCGGGGAGGCGGAAGCTCAGGCATCGGTGCCTTCGCCGGAGATCTCAAGGATTCCCTTCCGGGAGTTTCTTCCGGAAAAGCGCTGAGCCGGGAGCGGGAAAGACCGGTACGCCGGAGAGGCGGTTTGAAAGCATTTTGGTTTTTCGGGCATGACGCTCGAATATTGTTGGACAAGGCTGCATGGCAGCTATAGGGAGTTTTTTATGAAAATATGGCATCGGGTTAACTGGGGGCTTATTGCGGCCGTTCTGGGACTTTGTGTGGCCGGGGACGTTCTCGCCGGCACCGGGGGTGATGAATTCAGCGACGTCTGGGAAACCCTTAAGGAGTGGATTCAGGGCACCCTGGGCCGGGTTATTGCCGGAAGCATGATTCTGGTGGGCATTGTGGCGGGAGTGGCCCGGCAGAGCATCAGCGCCTTTGCCGTGGGTATCGGAGGCGGCATTGGCATGTACAATACCCCTACCGTTATCGAAAGCGTGCTGTCTGCCTCGCTGGAGGGCCTTTCCGGGAGCGAAGCTGAAATGGTGAACAGCCTTCTGAGCTCCGGAATTTAGGGGAGCGGAGTTTTTTTTCCGTCCGGGGGATCCCGGACTTTCCCCCGCGGGGAAAGCCCGGGAGCGCCCGGAGCCCCTTGGGACGTTGGGAGAAGTTCCGGCCGCAGGCGGGGAGTGTCCCGTTTTTCCGGGGCGGTAATCCCTTCTGTGCGGCTCCGGTACGATTTTGCGTGATTTAAGCGGCGGTGTTGAGATGCGCCGGCCGCTTTTTTCGAGGGGGAACCCCGTTCCTGATTCTTTCCTGTCCTGATCTCCCTGGCCTTTTATATTTCCTATCCGGTCTTTGTTTCCTGTCTTTAGTTTCCTTTCTGTTCTGTCTCTCCTGCTGTTCATTGTCCTGCCTTCCCTGATTTTGGGGAGTCCTTTAGTTATCCCGCTTTTTCCTTATCGGTTCTCCGGCTCCGGGGAGGAGCGAGGGTTCTTGCGGGATTTTCCTAAGTCAGCATAACCCTGTCGGCTGACATGGGCCAGCATACGGGTGACAGCATAGCAGAGGACTGCATAGCGGAGTCAGAGGAGCTTGGCGTGGGTGATCCTTTTCTCCTGAGGGGAAACAATGAGCGCCAGCTTTGCCCCGGGGCCGGCGGTTTCCCGATCCTGGGGGAACGGCCAGCTTTCTTCTGAAAATGCTGTTTTATCAAGGCGTTCCCCGGCTTTGGCAATAAGCTCCTGTGGATTATCTCCGGAGCGGGCCGGCACCGCGGTGATGAGGACGCGGGAGACCTTGCCGTCCTTGAGGTAGGCGGCGGTGAGATCCGCGGACTCTCCGGATTCCGGAAGTCTTTCGGCCTCGAGTCCGGCCAGAATCAGGATGGCGTAGAGGAGATCCCGGAGAGCTGAGACTTTTTCAAAGGGGGATTCCCGGCCAAAGGAGAGCTGGCTGAGCCCCCGGTTCAGGGCGGCCGTCAGAGCTTCCGGGTAACCTCCCATGAGACCGTCCCGGACTCCGGAGGCGATGTCCGCGATATTAGCTTCGGAGACGGGATTTTCGGAAACCAGCGTGAAATAAATGTTAAGCAGGGTGGCCGTGGTATTGAGATTCGGCGGCGTCAAAACCACCCGGCGGCGGCCCAGCTCGTTTTTGATGGTGCGTACCGAGAGATAGCCGGCGTGGTAGAGGGCGCTTCCCGGCGGGGTGCCGGTGAAGCCGTAGCTTTCCTTAAGGGAATAGGGGCCGGAAAGCACCTCCAGGATATTCCCCAGAATATCGTCTGAAAGACTCCGGAGCCAGCCAGCTGCCAGAGAGGCGTAGCTAAGGCCGCTTTCCGGCCAGTAGTTCTGAAAGCCTTCCTCCGGCCGGGAGAGAAAGCGGATAAGAGAGCGGGGGTTTATCACCTCAGCCGGGGAGTCAATGGTCATGCGGTATCCGCCGTAATAGCGGGTGATCAGGCGGAGGAGTTCCTTTCGGGGCAGGCCCAGGGCCTCGGCGGCCTTGTTAAGCTCCGGCTCCATGAACTTTTGAACTTCCTCCGGGGTAAAGCCCAGCAGGGCGGCGTTTTCCGAATCCAGGGTGAGATTGATGTAGTTTCTGAAGACGTCAAACATGTCTGAGAGGGGCACCGGCATAACCCCGGCCACCAGCAGAAATCTCAAATGGCCGATGCAGTTATTGACCATGGTGAAGAATTCCGTGAGATAGTGGGAGACGGCCCGCGCCTCTTCGGAGTCCAGGCCGGGAACGCTTAAGGGAGCGTCGAAGTTATCGATGAGAAGCACCGTCTGCTTTTTGCTGTTTTCCAGCAGGTTCCCGATAAGCTCCGGCCCCCGGTGGGTCAGGGGGACGTGAAGACCGTTGCCATGGGAGGCGAGATCCACGCCGTTTCTGGCGGCAAAGTCCTCAATCACGGCGCAGACTGCGGCATCCAGGGTTTTCAGGCTGTCGTATCTTGCGGCAAAGTCCATGGTGAGCACCTGGTAATCCCCGGTGTCCCGCCAGTGTCCGTCGATGCTGAGGCCCTTAAAGTGTTCCATCCCGTGAGAAAACAGCGAGGCCAGAGTGGACAGAAGCAGGGTTTTCCCGAAATTGGCTGGGCGGGTCAGGATAAAGGGGCCGTTAAAGACCGCAATCTCATAGATATAAGCGGTTTTGTCCGCGTAGATGCGGTTTCGGCGGCGGAGCTCTTCAAAGTCCGAGATGCTGCCGGGGAGGCGGGACAGAAGCCCGGCGGGGAGTCCGCCTCGCGCGGCTCCGGGGGCGGCTTCTGCGGGATCAGCGGGAATGCTTTCTGAAGTAATGCCGGAAAGATCTGTTTCTGGGGTCATGGCAGCCTCTGCAATGATGGGTAGGTACAGATGCGGATGCTCAGGGTTCGTCTTAATGATCTTTAAGGGACTCTGGTTCGCGGGGATACAGTCCTATTATTGTTCCGGAGTCCTGCCGGAAGTAAGTCCCGGATCCCGAAACTGCGGGTTCTGATGCAGAGATTGCTTAAAATGTGAGCAGGATCATGATTGACCGGAATCATGGCGGGGCCGGCCGCGTTATGACGGGGGAGAAGTGATCATTACCGGGGGCCGGATCAGAACCGGGGCTAAGTCTCCCGGTTTCAGTTAACAGGAGGACGTTTTCCGGCTCCCCGCGGCGGCAGCGGTGAACATGGCATGAATCTTTCATAACTCTTCATAAAAGAGCATTTCCTGCGCCTCAGGGATTTCCCGGGTCGAACTTTTCCGCAGAGGCTGCAGGGACGGACTCCGGATCTTTGCTGTTCAGGTTTGGCGGCCTTTAAAGCTATATTTGAAGAGAGAAAAAAGAAATGGCCCTTTATGTTAACACCTGCGTATCGTCTTTGAACGCCCGCCGGAATCTTGACAATGTCACCCGCGACATAGATGTCACCTTCCGGAGACTGGCATCCGGTCTTCGCATTAACAGCGCCAGGGACGATGCGGCGGGACTTCAGATTTCAGATCGGCTGACCTCCCAGATAAACGGTCTTGAGCAGGGGAACCGCAATGCCCTGGACGGCATCGCCATGCTGCAGACGGCGGAAGGAGCCATGGAAGAAATCACCGGGAGTCTCCAGAGGATCCGGGTTTTGGCCATTCAGTCCGCCAACGGCACAAATTCCGAGGCCGATCGCCAGGCCCAGCAGCAGGAGGTGGCGGAGCTTTCCGCGGAAATCAACCGCATTGCCGCGGATACCACCTGCGGGGGACAGCATATTCTGAACGGCGAGCATGATTACATGGTGAAGCAGGAAACCAGCATGGGGGATCAGTTCATTACCGTGCGGCCCATGATGATATTTCCCATGGGGCCAATCATGCCGACCAGGGGGTTATTGACAAATACCATGAAAGCCGCAGCTACTCCTTTCAGGTGGGAGCAAATGCCTATGAGACCATTGATGCGGCCATCGGCCTGAAATATACCGGCAACCTGGTTCATTATGACGAGGGCGGCGAGTTCGGCTGCAGCTATTCCGGTTACGGGAGCGATGTGGACACCTATTTAGGCGCGGATCTTAACGGCCTTTATCTCCTGTCCGGAAATGCCAATACCGCCGCCACCCGGGTGGTGGACAACGCGGAGCTCCTTTCGGCTCACGTTACGGGATTCACCCTGGGGAGCGACGGCAAGGTCTCTCTGGACGTGTCCACCCCGGAGGCGGCTCAGAAGGTAATCGCCTTCGCCGGGAACTTTATTGAAACCATCGATGCTCACCGGGCGGAGCTGGGCGCGGCGGAGAACCGGCTGGATGCCTCCGTCAGGAATCAGGCCAATACGGCGGAGAATGTCAGCGCGGCCAGAAGCCGTATCCGGGATGCCGATTTTGCCGCCGAAACCGCCGCCATGACCCGTAATTCCATTCTCCAGCAGGCTTCCCAGTCAGTGCTGAGCCAGGCTAATCAAAGGCCTGAAATCGCTCTGGCTCTGCTGAAGGATTAGCCGGCTGTGATTATGGCAGGATGTTTTCGGATAACTTTCCGGAGCAGCCCCGGCGCAGGGGATTTCCAGATGAGATCTGTTACTGAGTAACAGCAGCGACCGACTCGCGAATCCGAATCCTGACGATTCCCGTTCCACGGCGGATCTTACTATTCTGAATATGCTGATCTGACGATGTTTGAGAGAAAGAAACGTCCCTTTTTGCAAACACCAGCGCATCGTCGCTGAATGCCCGCCGGAATCTTGACAAGGTCACCCGCGATTCGGACACCTCCTTTCGCCGGCTGGCCTCCGGTCTCTGCATTAACAGCGCCAGGGACGATGCCGCCGGACTCCGGATTTCAGGTCGGCTGACCTCTCAGATAAACGGTCTGAATCAGGGGAACCGCAATGCCCAGGACGGTATCGCCATGCTGCAGACTGCGGAGGGAGCCATGGAAGAGCTCACCGCAAGTCTCCAGAGGATCCGGGTTCTGGCCATTCAGTCAGCCAACAGCTCTAATTCAGAGGCTGATCGCCTGGCTTTGCAGCAGGAGGTGGCGGAGCTTTCGGCGGAAATCAACCGCATCGCCGCGGATACCAGCTACGGGGGACAGCATATTCTGAGCGGCGAGCATGACTATATGGTGAGGCAGGAAAGCAGCATGGGGGACAGCTTCATCACCGTGCGACCCATGATAATATTTCCCATGACGTCCGATCATGCCGCTCAGGGGGTGATTGACAAATACCATGAAAGCCGCAGCTACACCTTTCAGGTGGGAGCCAACGCTAATGAGACCATTGAAGCTGCTATCGGCCTGAAATATACCGGCAATCTGATTCATTATGACGAGGGCGGCAATTTCGGCTGCAGCTATTCCGCTTACGGGAGCAACGTGAACACCTGTCTCGGCACGGATCTTAACGGCCTTTATCTCCTGTCCGGAGATGCCAATACCGCAGCCGCCCGGGTGGTGGGAGACGCGGAGCCTCTTTCGGCTCACGTTACGGGATTCACCCTGGGGAGTGACGGCAAAATCTCTCTTGACGTGTCCACACCGGAGGCGGCGCAGAAGGTAATCTCCTTTGCCGGAGACTTTATTGAAACCATCGACGCTCAACGGGCGGAACTGGGCGCGGTGGAGAACCGGCTGGAATCCGCCATCAGGAATCAGGCCAATACGGCGGAAAATGTCAGCGCGGCCCGCAGCCGCATCCGGGATGCCGATTTTGCCGCCGAAACCGCCGCCATGACCAGGAATTCCATTCTCCAGCAGGCGTCCCAGTCCATGCTGAGTCAGGCTAACCAAAGGCCCGAAGCCGCGCTGGCCCTGCTTATATGTATTTTCCTTGCTGCAAAGCTTCTGCCTTATCCATAAGCTTTACGGCATTTTTTGGATTTAACCGCATAATAGCAGTTATTCCCGTATTCATAGACCGTGCCGAAATATCCCGGACTGCTGCCGGTTCTGCTGATTTCTAAAATTGCTTCATCAATTAATTTACAGACACGGCAGTCTGCAAACGCAAATTCCCCGCGTAAAATATTTTCTGCTGCGGCAAAACTGATATTATTGTCAAGGATGATCAGATAGCAGGAATAAGTTTCCGGATCCGCAATTCTGTTGGTGTCTTTCAGATACAATATGTAGGATTTAAAGCTGTTTTCAAATTCATCAGAGCTGTATTCTCCGTAATAATCGCCCCTTATATACACCGGCGTCATGCTGCCGTGAGACTCTTTGCAGTAACAAAAAATCTTCTGATTGTCGAAAACAAACACCGCTTTATTAGCCGCTGCAGCCATATTGATCTCAGATTTCAGAAATTCCGGTTATGCCGGTGTAAAACAATAACATTTCATTAGATGAAACGTTTTAACAATATCTTTTACAGGCGTCTTGAATCCGTCAGGGTATTATTCTTTCACAATAAAGCCGCCGTAAGCCCGCCGCCGTAAGCCGCAGTCAGCAGATCAAAAATAAAACTGTGATCATCGTTCACGGTAATTCTTTGTCCTGAGGCATTTATCACATGACGTATTATCAGAGATCTTTTGCGGACATCCCTGTGAAGCGAAGAAGGGGAAGCAAGAGGATGATGAGTAGGAGAGAGGAGATTTCGGGACAGTGATTTCAGGGGCTTTTTAATGCCAGAGCCGTAAAAAAGAATGCCCCTGAACCAGGGGCATTCTCGCATTATGTCAGGCTGTCAGAAGACCATCGCGGGAGACTTAGTGGTGTCCGCCATGGCCTCCGTGTCCGCCATGGCCTCCGTGTCCGCCATAGCCTCCGTGTCCGCCATAGCCTCCGTGTCCGCCGCCGCTATGACCACCGCCGTGTCCGCCATGGCTGCCGCCGGAGGGGCCGGGCATAGGCTTATAAGCAGGCGCATGGGAACCGTGTCCGCCGGAGGGGCCGGGTCTATATCCGCCAGGCCCATGAGAGGGGCCGTGTCCGCCAGGGCCATGACCAGGCCCGTATCCCCCGGGACCATGACCGCCAGGACCGGGACGAGGGCCAGGGCCGATAGGACGAGGACCGGGACCAGGACCGCCGTGATGATGGTGCGGAGGAGGAGGGGGCGGTCTGTGATATCTGGGCGGCGGCGGAGGGGGCGGTCTGTGATATCTGGGGGGCGGCGGAGGGGGCGGAACCACATAGTCCACCACGGTAACATTGGACGGGGTATCTGTATAACCGTAGTCATAGCCGTCATCCACAAGAACGCACCCTGTCAGCATGGAAAGAGCAAGAGCCGTTCCTGTAACGGTAAGAAGTCTCAGCATAAATCCTCCTGTTTGAGAATTGTTTTCCGGTTGATTAAGGGGAAGGTCTTTCCGGAATGCGCTTCGGCGCCGGCCCGTTCATCCTTTTTCCTTATGTCTCATAATACCATGATCGTTTGCGGCGAATATGTCAAAAGGTTACAGAATGCAAGCGGTTATGTCTTGCGGCTAAGACGCCGGACGGAAGCCGGATGTTTTTGATCCCGCGGGGTTCCGGAAGATATCCTTTTTACTGTATTTTAAGGGGAACAAAAACAGAACCGCAAGGATCTCCGCTCTTTTTTGAAGAGTCTGTTGAAAAAAGCGAAAAAAGAAGTCAGAAAAATGAGGCTGAAAAACGAAGTCCCAAAAAGATGGAATCCTGAAAACCTGAATCCGGTCAGAAAAACTGAAAAAAAGAGTCCGCAAAAACCTGTCCGAAGACCGGGAGGACAGAAACCCCGGAAAAACCAAAAGAAAAACGCCTCGCTTTTTCTCCGGACGGAACTTAAGGAGGCGGTTTTCAGTTTACGGAAAACCGGCGGAGGATGCTGTTCCGCCGGTTCCGGCCTTTTCAGGCAAAAGCGCTTTTATCAGTGATGGCGCGGCGGCCTGTGATCCGGTCCGTGATGAGACGGCGGAGGCGGCCTGTGATCCGGACCGTGATGAGGCGGCGGAGGCGGCCTGTGATCCGGTCCGTGATGAGGCGGAGGAGGCGGTCTGTGGTGATGGTGATCGTAGTCGTCATCGTAGTAAC
>JAEEGF010215934.1_pt1 | contig 13436 bp, 8 predicted proteins | sample 9134171 | NCBI WGS metagenome assembly JAEEGF01 (sample SAMN16246542, study PRJNA631951) | gut metagenome | biome: gut microbiome; feature: rumen; material: AP-attached | host: Bos | place: Iran: Karaj | collected 2018-10
CTGTAACTTCTGGAGCCTTTGATAGTGAAAACGAAGATCCAGATTCGTTCAAACTATATAAAAGCCCATCGTATTTGGTTAATTATAATAAAAACGATTATAGTTCTCGCGCAAATACCGTAAATTATTCAGTTATTGATTTTGTTTTTAGATATGAAGATGTTAATAACATCGGCCAATATTTAACAGGTTACAATGTTTTTCTTTCCAAATTCCAAATCGAAACGTCTGATGAAGGACATGAGTTATATAAATCTGTTAGATTTTTCTATGACAATGGTTATGAGGGACACATCGTTAATCCGACTTCCCACAATAACGGTACTGATGTTGTTGGCGGTATTTTAGATTTGGATGAAGATGGTTACTACGATTATCTTAATTACCTATCTGAAGAAATTGTTTATGGTGAATACGAACATTTTGAATTGAATTCTACAAAAACACTTGAAGATGGACACCTCAGTTCAGAAGAATTAGATTCGTTTAATGCCAACCACAAAAAAGGCATTTATGCACTTAATGAGAGTACATTTGTTCCTAAAACAGTGAATTATATAGGTATCGATAAACTCACATCAAGATCGGAGCCCATTACTTTTACTGACCCTGACTATCATAATATGGGGCGTTTTAAGATGTATCTCTATTTCGAGGGATGGGATAGACACGTTATTAATTCAGAAATTGGATTTGGATACAATCTCGATTTGTCATTCTCGATGTAAATGGTTTTAATTATGAACAAAAAACGATTAGCATTATTTGGAATAGCAGGTTTGTCGCTTATGTTGGCGGCATCTGTTTCAATGACCGTTGCTTGGTATGTTGGTAGTTCATATTTATCTATCAAACAATTTGAGATTACACTAAAAGATCAAGAACTTCAGATATCTACTGATAATGAAAACTTTGATACTTTTATTCCTAATGAGAATTTAATGGAAGTTGATAGATTCCGTGCTGTTAGTTCTATGTTCTGCAGCGATTGGATTTCTAGAAAAGAAGAAAGACCTATTTTTAAAGGTGGCTTTGGATTCGCCACCAGCAATGTTGTTAATAGTATTAACGCTGCTGGTGACATCACTGGTGGCTATTTCTGCCAAGAAATCTTTATTAAGAGTCTCGTATCTGATGTTTATGTAACTTTAGATAACGAATTAACCACATTCGTTCCAGATAATGAAGAAAACCAAGCTATCATTCAAGACTTACGTGAAAAATATCCTGGTTTTACTGATGATGAGATTTATGCAAATCTAAATAACGTTGTTAAATCAATCCGTGTTTCTTTACTCGTTTTGAACGATTCTAATGATGATAGCGGAGAATTTCCTGATTATGCCTACTATATTGTTGATCCATTTAAGGATAAAATAACATACATGAGTGGCATCTTGGACAACGACAAGAGTGGCTACTATGATTATTCAGAAGAGAATAAAGAAATACTTTATGGCGAGTGCCATTCCGCTGATCCAAACAAAACAGTAGAAGAATGTATTGTTTATAAAGAACCAAATCTTACTTCTACTTTTGTTACAGCTAAGGAACTTACTTGCTTTACTTCAGGCAACAGAGAAGGAGTCAGAAAAATTGATTTTCCTGCCTCTTTCGCAAATGGTTTGGTGCTTGAAGAAGAACACTCAGTGGCATTAGAAGATGTAGAAGACAAAGTTCTTATTCCTGTTAGAACCGGTACTTCTAAAAGAATAGTTCTATCCTTCTATCAAGAAGGTTGGGACTTTGAGAATACCGACTTCGTCAAGTATTCGAACTTCTACATTAATGTCATGTTTAAAATTGCCAGACCATTATATTAGGAGGTAGGCTTTATGTCTGCGTATTTCAATTATTTAGGGAAACTATTAACCCAATTCTTTAAAGATTTAGGTGCGTTTTTCTATCACGCAATCGTATGTCCATGGGGAGGCCATTCTAAAGGCTGGCCAAACATCGGATATAACTTTAAGCTTTATAACGATTATCTAAAAGCATATTCACCAGAATTTGGCCCTCTAGGCTGGATTATGTTTGTCATTTTCATTTTGCTATTAGTCGGTTTAATTGGTGGTGCTGGATTTGGTTTATTCTTATTAATCCGTAAATACGTTAAATTCGCAAAGACCGAGCTTGATAAAGACGCTTTAAGACATCAAGTTGAAAGACTCAATTATGAGTTATATGACATGATGAAAGAAAGAGACAAGATTCTTGATCTTAAGATGAAAGCCTTAGGCATTGATCCAAATGCCAAACCAGAAGGAGAAGTCTCCGAGGAAGAACAAACAATCAACGAAATCCAATCAAGATTCCCAAAACTCGCACATGTTGACGCGGAATATGATGGAAAAGATATGTCCATTCCTGAAGTCCCAGACTTAACTCTTTCACAATTATGCGAAAACTTCCGTAACTTCGCCGCAAGCCAAATGGGCTTGTACTATACAATCAACACCGTCCGTCAAGTTATTGCTGGTATTGGTGCTGGTAAAATTGTCATCCTTGAAGGTATTTCCGGTACAGGTAAAACCTCCATGCCTTATGCTTTAGGTAAATTCCTCAAGAACGATGCCAATATCTGTTCTGTCCAACCTAACTGGAAGGATAGAAGTGAACTCTTAGGTTACTACAATGAATTTACTAAGAAATTCAATGAATCAGAATTCTTAAGAGCCCTTTACACAACCATTTATAGAAAAGACACAAACATTATCGTCCTCGACGAAATGAACTTGGCTCGTGTCGAATACTATTTCGCCGAGTTCTTATCCATTCTTGAAATGCCTAACCCAAATGAGTGGAACATTGAGTTAATTGGTAGCCGTGATCCTCATGACCCAAAACTATTCAAAAATGGCAAAATTAAAATTCCACAAAACGTGTTCTTCTTTGGAACAGCGAACAACGATGATAGTACATTCACAATTTCCGATAAGGTCTACGACCGTGCTATCTGTTTATTCTTTGACAATAAAGGTATTGCCTTTGAAGCTCCATTCCAAGGACCTATGGAAATTCCTTTTGAACAACTTCAACACTTATATGATGAAGCTTTAGAGAAATTCCCAGTTAGTGAAAAGACACTTGAAAACTTCGCACTCTTAGATGACTTCGTTATTAAAAAGTTCAGATTGGCCTTTGGTAACCGTATTTTGAAACAATTAAAACAATTCGTTCCATGTTTCGTTGCCTGTGGTGGTACTGAACTCGATGGTATCGACTTCATCTTTACAAATAAAATCTTGAAGAAGTTTGAATCCTTAAATATCGGCTTCTTAAAACAAGAATTAAAAGAACTTAATCAAATGCTTGATAAATTATTCGGCGCTAGCACATTCCCAATGGCCCGTTCCTTTATCGATCGTATGATTAGAATGAACTAATAACTAATAAGATTTATCTTATTATCCTTTCCCCTTACACTAAATTATTACTATGGCTAAATTATCAAAATATCAAACTTTACAAAAGAAACTCATGTCTCAGACAACTAAGTTGTTTGATTTAGGTGATGCAAAAGAACTTTACACTGCTCTTTCGAACGGCCAAAACTCTTATTTAAGATTTGATAGATTTGAATCATCCGCCATGGACATGACATGGGTTAAAGAAATTGAAGAATGTATCCCAGACCTCAACGAAATCGTTAATAACCCAAAAAGAACCATTCAAACTCTCGCGGAAGTCGTGGAAATCGAAAAGGTTAAAAAGACTTCTCGTGAATCCGTCCAACACTTAGCAAGTCACTCACAATTTGTTAAATCAATTGATGAAGATGGTAATGTTACCCCATCTAAGATTTTGAATGTTTATAACGATGACTTCTTTGCGATTTATGAAAACAAATTCGTCGCAACTTTGTTGAGAAGATTATTCATTTTCGTTGAAAAGAGATATGACTACATTATTCACCAAGCAACATTAAAGGATGTTGAACTTTTATATTTCAAAAACAAAACCAACATCGATGGCAGTGAAATTGAAATCGAAACAAAGATTAGATATTCCAAACCATCTTTAGATGCCGCTGATGAAAAATTAGCCAAAATGATCAAGAGAATTAACGATATTAGAAGATATCTTAGATTCTTTGGCAATTCTGAATTCATGAGAATCTTACATCGTGAAAGAGATGTTAGAAACCCAATTTTACAAACAAATATTATTCGTAAAAACCCTAAATATAGACACTGTTACCATTTGTGGCAGTTCATTAATTCCTACAATGAAGCCGGTGTGGAAATTAAGGTTGAAGAAAACTACACAAAATTAACTGAAGAAGACTTACAAGAGATTAATAAAGTTTTAACTATGAACTTCCTTGCCTTAAAAGGCAAAGATGCTCCAAAAGAAGAAGTTAAAACAAAGATTTTCCGTCCTCGTATTCTTAAAACATACGATGATGAAATCTATAATCCTGGTCCTTCTTTTGATGCACCTGTGGAATTCATCCGTGTTGATGATAAATATCGTCAATATATGGACACTCTTAATGATTTGACTCCTCATCCAACCAGAACATATCAAGAGTATATGAAAGATGAGTATGCGGAAAATAAGTATAAGAGAGAAGAAACTTCACAAGTCGACTCCTTATTAAAACGCAAAGAAAACGACTACAAGAAATACGAAAAGAAACAAGAAGAACTCATCCAAAAAGAAAAAGAAGATTGGGAAATGATTTCTGATCTTGCTGAACAAGCCATTCAAGAAGAGCAAGAAGATAGACTTCAACCTCTTAGAGATATGCTTGCGGTTAAAGGTGATGATGATGAAACAAGAATCAACGACGCTATTTCAACTGAAGGTCGTATCCAAGAACTCATCGAAGATGCTCCATTAGAAAAACCTGTCATTACCTCTAAATTTGATGAAGAGGAAGAAGGATTACCAGTTACTCGTGTCGCAGAAGAAGCTGCAGAACCAGTTTCTAACGAAGAGCAGCCTCAACCAGAGGAACAGGTAGAAGAAGAAATTATTGCTGAACCTGAACAACCACAAGAACCTATTAAAAAGAAACGCGGTGGTGCACGTCCAGGTGCAGGAAGACCAAGAAAAGTTGTTGAACAACCTGTGGAAGAAGAACAACCAGTTGCTGAACCAGAGCCTGTTCAAGAACAAGTTGAAGAACCTGAACCAGTCGTTGAAGAAACACCAGTTCAAGAAGAAGCTCCTGCTGAAGAACCAGTTAAGAAAAAACGTGGTGGTGCTAGACCGGGTGCGGGCAGACCTAGAAAGATTAGACCTGAAGAAGCTGCTGAACCAGTCGAAGAACCTCAAGAAGAACCTGTTGTCGAAGAAGAAGTTCCAGTTGAAGAACCTATTGAAGAACAACCAGTTAAAAAGAAAAGAGGCGGAGCAAGACCTGGTGCAGGTCGTCCAAGAAAGGTTGTCGAGCAACCTGAAGTTCAACCAGAACCAGAGCCTGAACCTGAACCAGTGGAAGAAGAGCCACAACCTGTTAAAAAGCAAAGAGGTGGTTGGCGTCCAGGTGCTGGAAGAAAGCCAAAGAATAGAGAAGTTCCACAAGAGGAACCTATCGAAGAAATTCCAGTTGAAGAACCCGTCATTATTCATAAACAACGTGGTGGTGCACGTCCAGGCGCAGGTCGTAAACCAAAACCACTAAGTGAACGCCCAGTTAAAGGACAATGGGGTGGTGCTAGACCAGGTGCTGGTAGAAAACCTAAACCAAAATCTGATGAACCTGTTGTTAAGAAACAAAGAGGTGGTTGGCGTCCAGGTGCAGGTCGTAAACCAAAACCACGTCCTGAGGAACAACCTCAACCAGTTGTGGAAGAGGTAAAACCAGCGGTTCAACCAAAGAAAGCTGCAAGAAAAGCCAAGAAAACAGCAAAAATTGCTGAAAGAAAAGAAAAACAAGCCAAGATTTTGAATGTTAAAGATTCAAGAACTGGCAAGAAACTTAATAGAAGATAAATTGATTTATGTCTGGAAGAGAAAAGAAACCAAGAAAGCCAAAAAGTAAAGCCAGAAAGATTGTCGAATGGGTACTCACTGGTATATTTGCTGCTGGACTAGTTGGTATTGTAGTTATCCAGATTGTAAATAAAACGAGCAAGAATCAAAACGTCTTTGGACCTCAATTCCAAAAAGTATTAACTGATTCTATGGCTCCAACTTATAAGGTTAATGACATTATCCTTATTACCAAAACCACACCAGAAGATATCTACAAAAGAGTGAATGAAAAACATGAAACTGTTGATCTTTCGTTCTATTGGAAAGTCGATGGTGAATTACGTTCCATGACCCATAGACTTCAATCAGTCACATATTATGAAGAAACACAATATGACGGCACTGTTGAAGAAGGATTCCATTACACATTTGTTGCTCATGGTATTAATAAAACTAGTGAATGGTGTAAAGGTGCTGGTGGATACATGGATTGTACAGGCCAGTTACAAGAATTCCATGAAAACGCAATTATTGGAAGAGTTGTGAGAAAAAGTGGCTTTATGACATTTGCTACATCAATTTGGGGTTTATTAGTATTCTTATTAGCCCCATGTATGTATCTTATCGTTGCTAGCGTCTTCGACATTGTAAAAGCGTTAGATGATAAAGAACCTGTTCCTAATGAAGGTGAAGTTGTTGGTGAAGCAAGTGATAAGCCAAAAGATCCACTCGCAGGATTAAGCGAACAAGAAAAAGAAAAACTCAAAAAGCAAATGCTTGATGAGATGTTGGGCAAAAAGAAATAGGAAAGGAGAAAGGAAAGTGAATAAGCAAATTAGAACAGCAAGAGTGTTAGTAATCATATTCCTTATTTTTACTGTGCTCGGTTTAGCGAGTATTGTCGCATATCAATTTATTCCATTTGTTAAAGACTATGCTTTCTTTACTTTAATCGCCGCGATTGTCACATGTGGTTACGCTGCGATTGCTTTTGCTAGTTTATATAAACTCATTTCCTTTAAAGAACAAATGCGTTCTTTATATATCGAAAACAGATATAACCTTTCTCGTGAATCATTATTCTATAACTACTCTTTAATCGAAAAGAGAATTCATAGATTAGCCAAGATTCACAAAAAGTATGGTTCCTATATCATCGCATTCACTGCTTCCAAGAGAACAGTGATGAGAAACCTTTATAGAAATGGTGCTATTACACAATTGAATGGTTTCATTTCTGACTATTTAAATGAATTTTTAACTCATAACAAAGACTATAATCCAAATGATTTTGCCTTCTGCTATTACCATGGTCAATTTGTTATTTATACATATTTACCAATTAACCAAGTTCAAGAAGTTATCTTAACTATTCAAAAAGAAATCTACGCTATTGTCGCAAGAAACGATTTAAAAGTTTATGTTTTACCATATTTCGGTGTTGCGGAAGTTAAAGAAGACTTATCTTTATTTGAAATCTTAGATAACGCTTTAACCGCTAGAGATTACTCTGAAAAGCACTTTGAAAATGAAACATTCTATTCTGAAGATTTAAGAAAAGATGCTTCCTTAAGTGAAGTCGAAGAATTAAGAGAAGCGATTCAAAACAATGAATTAGAAGTTTATTATCAACCAAAATTCCATTTAGCAACCCGTAGATTTATTGGTTGTGAAGCTTTAGTGAGATGGAATTCTCCAAGATATGGTTTATTATCTCCTGCGAGATTCTTAGATCGTGCAGAAATTAGTGGTTTAATCCATGAAATCGACATGTTTGTCTTTAGACGTGTTTGTGAAGACTTAGCGGCCATTCGTAGAAAAGGTGACAGAATGCTTCCTGTCTCTGTCAATTTCTCTATGTATGAATTCTATTCCCCAGACTTCTTTGATAATATTTCCCAAATTATTAATAAGACCGGTGTTTCTACTTCATTAATTCAAATTGAAGTTACTGAAACAACTGCTCAAGCAAATCCATTTATGACTACATCCATTTTGAAGAAACTAAAAGAAAATGGTTTCCGTATTTTAATGGATGATTTCGGTTTAGGCTTCTCTAACTTAGGTAACTTAAACCGTATGGAATTTGACACAGTTAAGATTGATAAATCATTTATTGATGGTTTGATTACTGACGCCAAGAGCAGAGAAATCGTTAAATTCCTTATCGCTTTATGTAAAACAAACAATATGGAAGTTATCGCTGAAGGCGTGGATAAGGTTGAACAAGTAGAAATCTTAAAGAAAGCCAAATGCGACACAATTCAAGGATTCTATTACTCTAAGCCATTGCCACTTAGAGACTATCAAGATTTCTTGTCTAATAACCCATTTGAAAAGAAAGAGGAGGCTGAATAGTATGATTCTAATCGTTGGTAGTAATCATGATGATGTCATCTATTTCCAAAGTGCATTAAAAGATGCGAAAGAAGAAATCATTCTTAATAAGTATCGTGCATATATTGGCACCATCCTCAATCAAAACGTCATGGTCTTACAAGATGTTTATACATCCTACGTTAGCGGTGCACTTTTAACTCATATCATTGAGAAATACTTCGTCTTAATGGTATTTTGCGTTGGCACATGCTTTGCGCAAAATAAGGCCTTAAAAGTGGGCGATATCGCAATTAGTGAAATGGCGACATTTGGTGATGTTGACCAAATCAAAATGATCAAAGGTACAGAACTTGGTCAAATCCCAGGATATCCTCAATTATTCTATGCACATAAAGAATTAATCAAAAATATGGAAGAAGCACTCAATAGTGTGGGTGTTAATAACTTCATACGTTGTACATTTATGAATTCTTCCTATTATCGTAAAGACCAAGAACTCATTGAAGAATTATCAATGGAAGATAGCATTGCGAATAGAAATAAGAACACTGTTATTGATGGTGTGACTACTGGTGTTGCTTTAGCGTCCCACTTATTTGATATTCCATTTATCTCTGTCAAAGTTATTGAAGGACAAGCGGGGCAAAAGACATCCATTGATTCATACATGCAAATATTAGAAGAATACGCTGTGATTGGAAAAGCCGTAACAGTTTGTATCGGCGAAATCAGCCGTAACGATGTTTTGAGAGGATAATGCTTATGAAACAAAAACAACAATCCTCATTAAGAAGTGTTATTTCAAAGAGTTATCTCGTATTGCTCATCATTTTCATCGTGATGATTCTTTCTGTTGCCACTTTTGCGGTCGCATTTATTCTTTTAAAAGACACCTTACAATTAATCTTTGAAATCGTTGGTGGTGCATTGCTCTTCTTATCCTTATGCGCAATGTTTGCCTCATTCATCTATTTCTCAGAAAAACAATATAAGTTGTTCTACGACACTTTATACAAAGGTAGCATGGAAAACTTAGAAGCTATTAAAAATAGAAAATTAGAAGTTAATGAAATTCAACATAACGATGTTAAAGAATTCCAAGAAATGAATGAAATCTTTAACGACATTAATGATCAATACAAAGGTAAAGTCATCACTTCTAAAGAAGGCGATATTGAAAACATCCCATTAGAATACTTTGATGAAGAAAAAACTATCGTTAGTTATGATTCATTAATGAATAACCTTGTTGATTTAATTATCGTGACTAAATCATTTAGAAACGCTTTAGTGGAAATCTATTACGATTTAGAAGCGGAAGAGATTCAAGAAGCTGATGAAGAAAGAATCATCAAGAAAATCAAAGAAGGTCTTCAATATAAAAACTTATTAATCTCGAAGAACAAAAAACAAAACGGATTCTTGGTTTACATTCCTGTTTTCGATAGCGTTAGTCAAATCGAAGAAGAAATTGAATCATTATTCCGTCATATTTCCATTATTAAAAGAACCAGTGAAGGTAGAAAGATTGTTGCTCCTAAAGTAGCGGTGGTCATTTATCCATATTCCGCACCTGAGAATATGGCTAATGATTTAGCAATCGCTAAGAGAAGTGATAAAACAATTAACATCTTCCTTCCATCTAAAGAAAACAAAGCTAACAATTCTCCATTATTTGAAAACCTCAATGTTAATGAATTAGCAAAGATTTCCGAAAGATTAGATTTATTAGATATCGATGATGTCGATGGTCAAAAAGAAATCAACCGCGCATTAAACGATATTTGTAATTACTTCTCATTCTCATCTGTTGGTTACGCAAAATTCAATAAGGTGAAAAAACAATTCTTATGTGAATATTCATATTCCCCAGTTGATAAGCATCTCGTTTTAGTGGAGAAACCAGTTTCTAACAAATTCGTTTCTAAATTATTAGAAGTAAAAGATAGTGATCAATCTTACTATTTCTCTAATAGACAACACCTTAACGATTCCTTAGGTTCATTTATTGATAGCCATGAAATCAAATCTGGCTTGTTCTATATCGTTATGAAAGATGGTGACGCGGTTTCTATCATCTACTATCTCAATAACGACAAAGACCTTGAATTCGATTCCTCAATCAAACAAGGTTTAATCAATATTTCAAATAAGATTGGTAATTACATTAAATCAATCGATGATCAACACATCGCAAATATCAATGCGAAGAGATTCCAAGAAATCTTAAAACTCAATAATGATATTCTCTATTCTGTTAACCCAGATGATTATTCATTATTCTTTGTGTCTGCCGCACTTCAATCAATCGTTCCAACCGCACAAATTGGCGATAAATGTCATAAAGCCTTATATGGACTTGATGCTCCATGTAAAGCATGTCCATTATTAACCAAAAAACACATGGTGGAATTCTTGAAGAGAAGAAAGTTTGAAACAAGTGTTGTTTTACATAACTCTGAAGATAAAGCGGAACACTTATATCTCAAACCAACAGAAAAGAATAAATCAACTTCTGACTTATTCTCACCTGACTTCTTAATTAACTCATATTATTCCTTCTGTTCTTACCTAGAAGATGAATTCGTCTTAGAACATCAAGGCGAAATCTTATTCTTAAATATCGATAACGTAGCACAACTAGTGAAGTCACTTGGTAATGATGGTTATATCAAAGCCATTAGAAACTTCTTTGATATCTTAAGAGAAGAAATTGATATGAACTTAACTCCATACTTATATAAGAACGATAACTTTGCGTTATTGTTGCCATTAAGTAACAGAGATGAAGTTATCGCTCTTACGGAACAAATCTATAACATCTCTAAACAAATCAAAGTGGGTTCTAAAGATGGTTCATTAAACATTTCTTACTATGATTTCAAATATCCTGAATCAAGCAAGGAATATAAATCTTGGATAAATCATGCCGAGAAAGTCATGACGGGCCTTAGAAGGGGCAAAAAGACCGATTTAATTTACTTTAACGAAGATAAATACACCAGAAGCGCTTCTAGAGAAGAATTCATGCTTCAAAATGTTCTTGAAGCCTTCAAGAGAAAGAAATACTTCATGGAATATCAACCTATCGTTGGTAATAGAGATAGAAGTATTCATGGTGCGGAATTACTCCTTAGATTAAACGATCCGTTCACTAACGCTCCGCTTAACATTGGTGAAGCTATTAATATTGTCACAAAACATAACCGTGTTGATTTAATCGCGGATGCCATGACTGATTGCTTAGATAAGTTGTTCCAAGTCGCTGATTTACCATTCTTCAAATCTATGGGTCTTGAACATCTATCCTTAAACGTTGACTATCAAACATTATCTAATAAAGCATTTAATGATAGTTTTGAAGCATTAACTAAGAAATATAGTGTTCCAAAAGGATTAATCTGCTTCGAAGTTCCTGAATCCGACATTATGGATCACTATGATGAATTCCGTAACTTACACTTTGAAAACGAAGTCCTTGTCTGTGACCAATATCGCGGTGAATTATTAAGACTCGATCAACTTCAAGTCTTAGGATTCAAAGAAGTTAAGATGTCTAGAGATGTCATTCTCAACATTATTACTGATGACGTTGCCTTACAACGTGCGAACGATGTTTGGAAAGAGGCGACTGACGCAGGCATGAGTGTGACGTTCGTCGGTGTTGAAAGACGTCAACAAGCTGACTTATTACATGATGATGTCCGCGATAGTGGATTCCAAGGTCGATTCTTCTATTCTCCAATGAGTGAAGAAAAATTCTTTAAGACCTTACGTGAAACATCCATTAAAGAAATCGCTGATTTGGATATCTAATCAAATTTTTGAGAAAAATATTAAAAAGCCCCCCTATTTATTAAGTAGGAGGGTTTTTAAATGAAAATAAAACCATATACTTTTAAAAGGCACTTTAGAATATATTTCAAAAACAATCATCCGGCATATATTGTTGACGAAGAAGGAAATATGTATGTTTTCCATCGAGTGACACATTCTAAAACATCGGGTAATAGAAATAATTGGAAAATGAATAAAAACCCAATATTTGGTCACGAGGAACCGATGTATATAGTAAAGCAAGAACAAAAAGACAGTAAAAGTAGATTTAGTGTGTTTGAAATAGAATTAAAGAAAGGCGTTGACGTATCATATCCAGACATAAAAAAAGCTGGAAGCCTGCAGACCGATAAGGGTCGCACTCGATACGAATCCAGCACAAATATTAAATCAAAACAAAAACTTAAAAACAATAAAAAGATTAAAAAATAAAACTCCTTGGATTTATTGTCCTTGGAGCTTTTTCTTTGCTTCTTTTTTCTCTCTTCCTTTTCGGTTAATAATCAAACTTCTAAAGAAATGAACAATAAATGATATACATACCACAATAACCACAACTTGGAGCACAGCAACATTAAATATAACTGCGATATACTTCGCTACTTTTGGTGCAAAGAATGTACTGATTGCGGCGATTTCAAGTAGTGAACAGAAAGCACTTATTAACGATATATATCCGACACCTAACTTATATGTATCATTTTCTCTTCTGCTTACTCTAATGGTTTTAATCGCGTTAATAAATCTTAATAAACCAAATGGAACAATGATGAATAAAAACAATAAGATATTTTTTCCTAATGTTGCATCAGTGGACATCAAGAACACTGCGGCAAATGTGATAACACCAGAGAATAAGAAATAAGCAAAAGCATCAAATAATAATATGAATGATGATTTGCGGTTTTCGGCGAATTTATTATCACCAACTTCTTTTAGAATCTTCTTATGCCAAATATAGTTAATTAATCTAATTGCACCAGTTCCAATATAGAACGCAGCGAGAACGATATAAACCCAGTGTTGCTTTAAGTTAATTAACGCTAAAGATGCTAAATAGACTGTAAATATTAATCCAAAGAACATTGATATCTCATGTTCATTAAACCAAGCAACAGTATGTTTGATTTTACCGAGCGTAGAGAGCGATTCTTTTGTTTTACTACGAATATCGGTGGATAAGGCTAAAAGCGCCGCAATGATGGTAAAAGTGGCATTAGTGGCTACATCTATGATGTAAACCCAAATTGGTTTATCAGTAAATGAGAATGTAAATGGATTTAAGTTCTCTCCTGGGAAGAATTGATTCATTAAGACTAGTTCAACAATAATGA
>JAEEGF010788703.1_pt1 | contig 13434 bp, 11 predicted proteins | sample 9134171 | NCBI WGS metagenome assembly JAEEGF01 (sample SAMN16246542, study PRJNA631951) | gut metagenome | biome: gut microbiome; feature: rumen; material: AP-attached | host: Bos | place: Iran: Karaj | collected 2018-10
CGGCATCTCCTTGTCGAACCGATATACATACCCAAGATGGTACTGTTTGTCAAAATATGCTATTTGTTGCTGATCTCCGCCCAGTGGCCGTTCGAACGGCAGCAGCTTCACCAGGATAAACGTTAATGATAGGATTATAAATGTAGTGAGAAATGCAAGTCCAATACGCTTCAGGACATATTTCCCCATAAAGATCCCCCCTCTTTAACACTGACAGGCGATGGAATCGGTGTGCGACTCCATCGCCTATTGTGTTTACACCATTTGTAAGTGATTATGCCGCAGGAGTTTCTTCCGCAGGTGCCGCCTCAACCTCAGGGACCTCGAACGTATCCTCGACGGATTCCATCGCTTGGCTCTCATTGCCCGCAATGCTCATCGTGTAGGTGAGATCGAAGCCGGTGTAGCCGGTGGGTTTCTCAGAGGTGCCGCTGCCGATAGCGTAATCCGCAGCCAGCTCAGCGGGCACGGTGAAGGTCACAACCAGCACACCGCCGTCCTTTAGCTCTTCGGTGAACTCGATGGGCGTCTCATCGTATTTGCCGTCGCCATTGTAGTAACGCTCATAATTGCAGCAGACGATCTTGTCAGCCTTTAGCGTCGTTTCAGACGGCTGCGTAGGCGTAAGTGTGAAGGAGCCGGTGTAGGTGCCGTCCTCATTCTTCACAACATTCGTATATTCGATGTTTACCGCCTCGGTGTTCTGGCCCTTGGAAACGATGGCCGTGGAGTTGGCTGCCTTATACAGGGCATCGTAGGACCAGCGCATGTTCTTATAGACGATGGGGTAGACATCGGGATCGTTGGTGTCGGTGCCCCAGTTCAACGTGAAGTTGTTGGAGATGGACAGGTCGCTGGAACGCACGCTGATGAAATCGAGCGGGTTCAGCGGGTTACCGGAGATGGAGCCGAAACCAAGGTCAAACTGACCGACCATCATCTTGTTATAATAAATGTCTGTCCAGACGTTGCCCACCCAGAAATCAACGGACAGCTGATAGACGCCGCCGCAGACGCTGTCGTCATTGAAGGCAGTCTCCAGGAAGTTCTTGATCTCATTGTGATACCGCTCTTCATGCGTGGCGACCTGCCAACCGATCTCAATGTGAATGACCGTCGGATTTTCCTTGGTGCCGGGGGCATAGGCGCCGTCAGCTTCCAGCTCGGTGAGAGCCATGCGGAAGTAGTCGCGGGCCAGCTCCAGGCTGTAGCCGTAGCCGTCGGTATCCGCGAGCAGACCGGCAACGGCCTTCTCGTGCGCCTCGGTGGCGTCGTAGCTCATGCCGTTCTCGGGATCGGACATGTAGTTGGAGGACAGGTAGTTGACGGAAGGCACGCGGCCCTTCGCAACAGCCAGCTCGTTGCGGTTGATGGAGTAGGACAGGGCCTGCACGAAATGATGGTTGCCCATGCAGGGCTTGATGTCCCAGTAGTCTTCCTTGGCGGCCTGGCTTACCACGCCGTCAGTGCCGAACATGTATTCCCAGGTCTCGGCGTCGCAGGCGTTGATGTTCAGCTTGAACACGCTGTTGCCCTTGGTGGTGTGGGTCCTGGGGTCATTGCGGTACTCGTTCAGGTACTCATCCGGGATCCTCGCGGAGTCAAAGTGGCCGGCCAGGAACTCGGTGAAAGCCGCGGTCTTGTCGGTGGCGGCGGCGGGGAAGATCTTGTCGTGGATGCCGGGGATGGAGTACTTGGTATCGGCAAACACGTAGTTGGGGTTCTTCTTGAAGACGATCTGCTGATCGGAATCGTAGCGCTCCAGATAGTAGGGGCCTACGGACAGCGCGTTGTCCACGGGAGACTCGGTGGTGTCCTCGTTGAAGCCCAGATAGTTCTTCACGGTCACCAGCTCAACGAACTCCTGAGGAATGGGCTGATAGAAGTACATCTGGCCATAGTACATGGCGTAGAAGCGGGTCTGCTCCTCGGTGAAGGTGATCTCGAAGTAGTTCTTGCCGTCCGCTTCGTCTTTGTAAGCCTTCAGGCCGACGTTTTCCCAAGCTTCGTCATTATAGCCGTTTTCGGTGGCGTTGTAGTAGTCCTTAGCGCCCACGACTGCGCCGCTCTTGGTGGTGGCGAACTCGCTGCCACGGTAGAACTGGTTGGCCTGGGTGAGCAGGAGTTTGAAGCCGAACTCGTAGTCTTCCAGGGCTACGGGGCGTCCGTTGAAAGCCTGACGGCTCTCAAGCTCGGAACCGGTGGTGTATACCAGACCGTCGTCATCGCCGGTGCGGATCTCCCACCTCCAGGTGGTGGCCATGCCGTCGCCGTCCTCATCGTTGACCGGAACGGGCTTTTCCTTGGCCAGCTCGGGCACCCAGTCATAGCCGTCCTTGGTCTCGTTCATGAAGTTGGTGAAGAATACAGCCTGCATATAGGTGTACAGATCGCCGACCTGAGCACCCTGATCGTTGGGGGCATTCATGGTGCCGGGATCGCTGGTCTCGCAGATGTGATAGTAGCGGACCCAATCGGGGTTGGTCTCGTACTCCAGGTCTTCGGTGATGGCGCCCTCGGCCAGAGTGCCGAAGCCGTAACCGGTGATGTAGTTCTCGGTGCCCAGGGTGATGCGGGGATTGATCATCTGGTAGGCGCCGTTCTCATACAGGGACATACCGGTGATGCTGGTGGTCACCGCGTAGCGCTCCAGGATGCCCAGGATGTTGGTCCTCTCGGCGTCGGGGAGCTTCTTGTAGGTGTACAGACCGTCGGCGGTGGGCACGGCAGCCAGAATGGCGGCGTACGCAGCGTCGTAAGCGGCTTCGACTTCAGCAACAGTGGCGGCCTCTTCGATGGCGGCATTGCCGGCCTCGAAAGCCTCTTCCACGGCAGCCAGGTTCTCCTCGCCAGCCTGTTCGGAGACGAAGTCATAGACAACAGCCAGGTCATAAGCGATATAGGCCTTGAAGTCGTCCTCGTCCATGTAAGCGCCGTCCCAGGCAGCGTCTTCCGCGAAGGCGGAGAACATGCCCAGAGCCATGACGAGCGCTAACACGATGGCTAACAATTTCTTCATGGATATTCCCTCCTAAAATAATCACAGTAAAAACTGCTATTTTATTATTATATAGTTGTAAAAAAATCCTGTCAAGAACTGACAGGTATTTATAACAAAAAATGCGCAGTGAATAAACGGAATATCGGCGGAAACCTGCGGGCTTTGCCGTTTTTCGCGCCTTTCGCGCAATCTATTCCCTTATCCCCCTGAACGCCGCCCGGAGCAGCTCGGCGGCTTCTTCCCGCAGCAGCCCGCCGTCGCACCTGCAAAAGCCGGGGAACGCTGGGTCCTCCGGGATGCGGTACACGCTGCCGCAGCAGCCGTACTGCTCGTCCAGCGCGGCAAAAACCAGCCTGCTTATGCCGCTTAACGCGATCGCGCCCGCGCACATGGGGCAGGGCTCGAGGGTAACGTACATGGCCGCGCCCTTTAACGCGTACCTGCCCGGCTGCTTTACAGCCAGCATCTCCGCGTGGGCGGTCACGTCTCCCGTTTCCTGCACCCGGTTGCGGGCGGAAGCGATGATTTGACCGTCCTTAATTATCACACAGCCCACGGGGATCTCCCCCGCCTTAAGGGCAGCTTGCGCCTCGCTGAGCGCGAGGCGCATGTATTTCGTGTCGTCTTCGGTGAATCTCACAGCGTGAAGCCCATCTTCTTGAGATTCTCGGCAGAGATGCGCATCTGGCCCAGCGGATCCTCCATGTCGGAAGCGTTGTCCTGCTCGACTTCCGCGTACTTAACGCCCGTCTCCTCGCAGGCTTTCTTTATTTCCGGCCAGTCCAGGTTGCCGCTGCCCACGGGCACCATGACCGAGTAGCTTCCAAAGGCGGTGTTGCCCATCATGTCCTTAAAGTGCATCACGTCCATGCGGCCGTTGACTTTCCGTATCCAGTTCACGGGGTTCGCGCCGCCCGCCTGCACCCAGAAGGTATCCAGTTCGAACTGGGCGTTGTCCCCCAGGTAGTCGAACAGCACGTCCATGCCCATGTGCCCGTCCGGGAAGCGGTTGAACTCGAACATGTGGTTGTGGTACACGAAGGTGATGCCCTCATCCTTCAGCTTTTTCGCGATGCCATTCATCTTGAGGGCGAAATCCCGGTAGCCTTCCCAGCTGGTCTTATACTCTCCCGGCAGGCCGCCTATGCCCGCGTAGCGGCAGTCCCAGATGTGGTGGCGGCGGATAAGATCGTCCAGGCCTTCGTCGAAGTCCTGCATGGAGTTGTGGGTGACCACGCACTTCAAGCCGTGCTTTTTCAGCATGTCGGCATAGAACTCAGGCTCTATGGCCCTGCTCTGGCCGCTTAACTGGCAGGTGGTATAACCCATGGCGCTTATAGCCGCGAAAGTGTCGTCGATGGACTGCTTCTCCTGAACCAGTCTCCTGATGGAATACAGCTGCGCGCCGGTCACAAAGTTCTTCATAGCCTGTCCTCCCCTTTATGTTTTAGTGGCAATCGTCTTTTTTTAACGCCACCGCGCCCATGAACGCGGCGAATATGCTCTTTGAGTATTCATCGTCCAGCATTTCGGGGTGCCACTGCACGCCCACTATAAAGCGCGAGCGGTCGATGCACTCTATGCCCTCCACGGTTCCGTCGGGCGCCAGCGCGCTCACGCGGAAGCCCTCCGCCAACTCGTCCACCGCCTGGTGATGCAGGCTGTTGACCTGTATTTCCGCCTGTCCCACGGCGGCGAGCAGCCGCGTGCCCCCGGCGATGCTGACGGTGTGGAAGTAGCCCTCCTCCGAAGGCTGGCGGTGTACGACGCCCCTCTGGGAGGGCAGGTCCTGCACCAGTGTGCCTCCGAAGCCCGCGTTGATCATCTGGCAGCCCCGGCAGATGCCCAGGATGGGCAGGTTGCGCTGCATCAGCAGGGGGAACAGGTTCATTTCCAGCTCGTCGCGGGGCACGCAGGGTTCCCCGCACTCAGGCAGCTTATCCTGCCCGTAAAACGAAGGCTTAAGGTCGCCCCCGCCGGGGAAAATGTAGCCGTCTATCTGCAGCACTTCCCCCAGCAGCTCGTACAGCTTCAGCGTTTCCCAGTTGAGCGGGCGCACTTCGCCGCCCATTTCCTCGACGATCCTCTGTATATTGCGGTTTACGCGTATTCCATCCGAATACTTGGCGCAGGTCACGCCTATCACAGGTTTAGACATATATCATTCCTCTATCTTCACAGGTTTGCCGCAGGAGAGCCGCCCCTCCGGACAGTGGCCGAGTATCGCACAGCTGGGACCGTAGTACCTGAACAGGGACTTGAACTCGTCCATGAGACAGCACAGCATCTCCCGGGACAGTTCCCGTATCTCCCACTGGGCGCGGGCGCAGGTCCTCAGGCGCAGGTAGTGCTTAAGCTCCCGGGCGTTCATGCCGAACAGCACGCTCAGAGTGTTGCCCGCCAGGGCGAAATAGCTGATCGCCTGCGGGTCCGAAACAAGCTTCCGCGCCGCCAGTGTGTTGGCTCTGAACGCGTTTTCGTAGATCCTGAGCGCCTCCGGGTCCTTCCTGACACTTTCCGGCACGATGTACGTGTTGGTCATAAGCGCGCAGGCGATGGGCCGCACTATAAGCGTCTGCATCCTGTGGCGGGTCAGATGCGTGAGCCCCGCCAGCGAGATCGCGGAAAAGCGGAAGGTGTAATTGAGCAGCTCCAGCTCCCTCGGACGCTCGTCCTTCACCAGATCCTTAAGGCTGAGGCCCGGCCTGCCCGCCGCCGCGAGCGCGACATCAAGCAGCTCTTCCGGCTGTGCGGGCGCGCCCGTGACTTCCGCCTCGCCCTTAACAGGCGCGGGATCGGGTATATCATTTATTTCGGGCAGAGCCAAATCGCACTTGCCCGGGTCCTTGTACGCCAGCGCCACGCCGGGGAACACTTCGTCCAGCTGCGCTTCCAGCATCTCTCCCAGCCGCTTTATCTCGTCATAAGCGTTCAGGCGCCCCCTGGTCATGTCGAAGACGACCTTGGACAGCTCCCGGGCGTTCAGGCTCATTATGAAATTACTCCTGAAGCAGTAAGGCAAAACAAACCTGGCATCTTCCACCGGTATGCCCAGAGCGCACAGGTCGGAATATGCTTTGAACAGCCCGTCCATGTTTTCCCGGTACAGGCTCAGTTTTTCTTCGCTCAGGCCTTCCGGCGTCACGTAGCCCGCGCCGGCAAAGTCCACATACCGTCTGGATTTGACCGTGTAGGCAGCCAGGCGATGCTCTATCATCGCCTGCTCGGTCATTACGCTCACGTCGTTGAACGCCAGGGTGAAGTACGCGTGCTCGATTATGGTATTGTGGCCGCTGGACAGCACTTTTTTGACCAGTTTAAGGTCCTTTTCCCGGTCTCCGCACAGGGCAAACATCTCCAGCGCCGTGCCCTTGCCGGTGGAGATCCTGCCGCCCAGCGCGCTCACCGCCACGCCGTTTTGGGAAACCCCGATTATCTTAACGCTGCCCTTGTCCATTTCAGCCTCCAATCAAAGTACTTATGAATTTATAGGCGCACACGGCTGCCGCGGCCGCCAGGCCCCCGGCTATGGGCAGCTTCGCGCTGCGCAGGGGGCTGAGCGCCAGTATCATGCACATCTTTTCCAGTGCCTCTTCGGTACCCCGCTTGAAACCCTTCCGGTTCGCCCAGATCTTCTGGGCCACCCGCCGCCTGGCCCACATAAGGTATATCACCAGCGCGGATACCAGCAGCACCAGCAGGGTCGCCCATACGCTTTTGAATATGAAAGTCACCAGCAGCGTGAGCATGGCCACGAACACGAACACGCTGGTCGCTGCGCTTTTCGCCGCGGCCCTGCGGCTGGCTATGCCGATGGCCGTAAGCGCCTGTTCCCTGTCCTGCGCCACGTGCTTGAAATAGAAACTGTACATCTCCTGCGCGTCCGCCTCGGAGATCTTCACTTCCCGCTTCTGGCCCCGTTTGCCGGGCTGGATGCAGTTTCTCACGGCGGTCTCAAACGCCAGCATGTGCTTTTTGCGCGCCGCTGTGCTCACGTCCATAAAAAGCCGCCTCCGTGGTCAGATTTGCTATATTCTACCACGAAGGCGGCGAAAAGGCAATTACAAGAATATGAAGTGTTTGTCCATCAGCGCCGTCTACCTGATCCCCTATTGCGCCTGTGAGAGCTAGAAGCTTATGACCTCTCCCACGTCCTCCGCCGTCACCTTGTCCCCTTCCACGCCCGTCATGGTCACGTTTTCCAGAGTGACCTTTTCGACAAAGCGGGCGTAGATGCCCTTTCTAACGCAGGGATCGACCCCGCAGGACATGACGGGACTCATGGGCAGGGCATTTTCGTCCATGGTGAACGCGCAGTCCCTGAGCTTGAGTTCATGGGCGGGATTTTCAGGCAGCCCCAGCATGTAGGCGCAGCACGCCTGGCAGTCGGTCGCCGTCACCCGTTCAAATATGACGCTGCCGATCGTGGGCGTGCCCTCGTCCACGGGCTGCTTTTCGCGGCTCTGCACGTAGGGCGTCTTGCCGTCAACGTCGCAGAAATACATGGCGTTCACGGTGAGAGGCGCCTTGACCCGCACCATCTTCACATCCGAGAACACTATGTCGTCTATCACGCCCCACTTGCCCCGGCCCCGGCGGGTCTTGATGCGCAGGCCCCGGTCGTTGCCTTCCATAAGGCAGTTGTGTACCCGCACGTGTTTTACGCCGCCGCTCATCTCGCTGCCCACGGTCACGCCTCCGTGCCCGTCCAGCATGTGGCAGTATGCGATCTCGATGTCCTCGCAGGGCGTCTTGTACTCTTTCCCCATGTACATCTTGCCGGACTTGATGGCGATGCAGTCGTCCCCCGTGGAAAAGCGCATGCCCAGCGCCCTCACGTTTTTGCAGCTTTCCGGGTCGAAGCCGTCGGTGTTGGGACTGTTCCAGGGCGCGGTGACCCTGACGCTTATGAAAGCCAGGTCCTTGCTGAAGCACGGATGCAGGTTCCAGGAGGGAGAGTTAATGAAGTGCACGCCCTGCACGGTGACGTTTTCGCAGTCCCTCAGATACAGCAGCCTGGGCCGCGCAGGCCTGTCCCCCGTCTTGGGGTTAAGCCACCAGCCCGCTTCGCCGCCCCGGCCGTTGACCGTGCCTTCGCCGATTATGTTCACGTTCTTCAGTCCGAATCCGTTTATCGCGGAGGCGTGGCAGGCGTGGGCGTCGCCTTCCCAGCCGCCGATTATGTATTCGCCGTGGGCATTTTTCGCGTCCGCCCTGCCGGGCAGGATCGGAAAGGCGCTCCTGTCCGTGCACAGGAGCAGTTCCGCGCCCCGGGCGATCTCCAGAGTGATGTTGCTTTTAAGGAACAGAGGCAGCACGTTGTATCTGCCCTCCGGGATCAGCACCCTACCGTTTTCGGGACACGCGCCTATTGCGGCCTGTATTGCGGGGGTATCGTCGGCCTCCCCGTCGCCCTTCGCGCCGAAATCCCGGACATTCAAACAGCAGTATTCGCTTCCGGTGCGGAAGGAAAGCGTTTCTGCGCCGTTTCTGACCTCATATTCCGTATCGGGCGCAAGGCCGTACAGGCTGATGACGCTGGTCTCACCGCTGACGGGACTTCCGTTCACATAAAGCGTGTACGCTTCATTCGAATAATAATCGCCCTGCTCGTCGATGAGCAGCGCCGCGCTCACCGCACCCGCGTATAATAGCTTCATGCCTGCCTCCTATCTCTGCGCCAGTTCGTATTCCACTGCCGCCTGCAGAAAGCCGCCCGCGGCCTTCAGGTCGTTGCGGATAATGTCCTCGCTCATGTAGTAATCGAAGGAGCCGTCCCGGTAGGGCGTATTGCCCAGGCCGGCCACCTTGCAGCACTTGGCGATGAAATACTCTCCGTCGTCCATCTGCCCCAGGAAGTTGAGCTGCACCTGCTTAAAGCTGTACTGCGCTTCTTTTCCGTATTCTTTGGGCAGCAGCCCCAGCCGCGCGCCTTTAAGTATGGCGCAGGTGATAAGGCTGCTGGCGGAGGACTCCAGATAGTTGCCCCGCCTGTCCGGGCAGTCCAGCACCTGGTACCACACGCCGTCGCAGCGTATGGAAAGCAGCTTTTCACTGACCTTATTGAATATTTCCAGCACGCGGGGATAATACTTGTTGTCTTTTGGCAGCAGCTCCAGGCTGTCCGCCAGCGCCACCATATACCAGCCCATGGCCCGGCCCCAGGCGTGGGGTGCGAGCCCCGTTTCCCTGTCCGCCCAGGCTTGCAGCCTGTCCTCGTTCCAGGCGTGGCGGTTAAGGCCCGTGGCGGGGTCGTAGGTCTTTTCGTAGGCAAGTATCAGCTGCATTGTCGCGTCGTCCACGGCGGCGCTGTCGTGGCCGAACTCCAGTTCGTACATCAGGTAGAACGGCACGCACATGTGCTGCCCGTCCAGCCACATCTGGTTGGGGTATATCTTTTTGTGCCAGAAGCCGCCTGCCAGGGTGCGGGGCTGGCCGTCCAGCTGGCTCCTCAAAAGCTTTATGGCTTTAAGGAAGCGCTCCTCTCCCGTGCGTTTGTACAGGTATATGAGCTCCTTGCCTATGCACAGCAGGTCCAGGTTGTAGCTTTCCAGCTTATAGTCCCTTATCTCGCCATCGGGGGAGATGAATGTGTCCACGGCGTCGTAGATGTAGTCGTAGTACTTTTTGTCTCCCGTCAGGGCGTACAGCGCCTCCATGCCCCGCCACACCACGGAATAATCGTAGCTCCAGCGGGCGGTGAGCAGTCCGCTGCGCTTGATCAGGCTGTCGGCGAACCTGCGGGCGGAATCTTCCACGAATTGAGTGACCATTATCTGTCCTCCTTTAGCGCTTCGGCGATCATTTCCGCCGCGCGCGCGGCGCCTGCCTGGCTCAAATGGGAATTGTCCTCCACGCCGTCCGGGTAGTTATAGTGCCCCTTCGGCGCATGGCAGTACCACGCTTTTGACGCTTCGGTGCCCTCCGCTTCCAGCAGGGGCGCCGCCATATGTTCCAGGTCTATGAGCTTTACGCCCCTCTGCAGCGCAAGCGTGCGTATGGCGTCCGGGGAATCCCCGTGGGTGGGTATCAGTTTCCCGTCATCGCCGAACCTCCTGCGGGGCATGGGCGTGAGCAGCACGGGCCGCGCGCCCTGCCTGAGCGCCGCGTCTATGAACATGTTCAGGTATTCCGGGAATGTGGTGCGGGCGGCGGTACGCCTTTCCGCGTCCGCTTTCTCGTCGTTGTGGGAAAACGCGATAAGCAGCGTGTCGCCTTTCCTCAGGCACAGTTCAATGAGATTGAGCCGCTTTTCGGCGATAAAGCTTTTTGAGGAGCGCCCGTTCCGGGCCTCGTTCTGTATATACTTGTCCGGGATGAAGGCAGCTATCTCCTGCCCCCAGCCCCGCATGGGGTATTCGTTCTCGGGCTTGTCCGCGCAGATGGAATCCCCCGCCAGGAACACGGTGGGCACGCGCCTGTCAGGCCGCCACTGATCGCCGCAGCCTATGACCCGGGCTATCGTGAGCTGCCCCGCTTCCGCTTCTGTCAGCCGCTTTTCCGAGGGATGGCGCAGGGACAGGTCGCTCCTTTCCCCGACAGTGCCGTACTCCTGGTATCGCCAGGTGACCGGCTTTTCCTCGTTCCAGTCGGCAAAGCCCTGGGAAGCGACGTGCGCGTCCATTTCGCAGCAAACGAACGCGGTGCGGGCATATTTCCGCCAGGGGCGGCCCAGATACGCTTTGCCCTCTTCGCACTCGCCCGTGAGCCTGCACTTGCTGAACACGAAGCCGTGGGGCTGCGTTTCGGGCGTGTTCGCAGCGGTGTACCAGCCGCCCCGCCCGTTCATGAACAGCGTGCAGCTTTCGAACCAGCAGCGGTAGGGGCCGAAAATGAAGTCCACATCCCCCTGTATATAACAGTTTTCAAAATACTCCCGGGCGAAAGTGGGCGGGCAGTCGCCCACGCTTTCCACCACCTGCGCCCGTCCGCGCCTGCCCTGTATGTCCTTTACGACCTTCTCCATGAGCGGGCCGCAGAACAGCGTATCCTGGTGGGCGATGAGCCTTATGTTCCTGAATGCGCCCCTGTCGCCCGCAGCGTACAGCGCTACCGCCTGGCCCGCCTGCCTGCCGTCCCCCGCGTCGTTGCGGATCGTCAGGTTCTCAAGTTCCACCCTGTCGCCGGTAACGATCACCGTCGCGGACAGGAACGTGCCCTTCTCTTTCCCGTCGGCGTCCGGGTCTTTGGCGCACGCGGAAGCGGTTATGACCGTCCTGTCCCGGGCCTCGCCCACTATGCGCACGTCGCTTTTGTCCACTACCACCCGCTCAGGGTACTCGCCCATGCGCAGCACAAGTATATTCGGCGTGTCTGAGCATACGGGCAGCGCGTCCACCGCCTGCTGGACGGAGGTAAAATCCCCGCTGCCGTCCCGGGCTACCACATATATCATAGCGCGTCCCTCCGTATGAGCCCCAGGCGCCTGAGCCCCTTTGCAGCGATCCCGGCGTAGGCCAGTGCTCCCGCCCTCTGGGTATGGGCGTCGTCGGCCTTGCCGTCAGGGAAAGCTGGATACGCGCCCTTTTCCAGGTGCATGTACAGGCTTTTGCTGCCCTCTTCCCCCAGTTTTTCCACCAGCGCCCGGCTCTCCTCGTACACGTCGATAAACGGCACGTTCCTGGTCTGAGCCAGCAGGCGCATTGCCCGGGTGTAGTCCCCGTGGCTCTGCTGAAGCTGCCCGTCCTGCCAGTATCTTACGCATATGGGCGTCAGAAGCACGGGCAGGGCGCCGTACAGCCGCGCCGTGTCCACGAATATGGACAGGTTGTTGGTAAAGCTGGTCCACGGGTCCGTGTGCCGCCACGCCAGCTCGCTTGCGTCGTTGTGGGCAAACTGGATGAGCATCAGGTCTCCCGGCTTCAACTGTTTTTCGATCTCCACCAGCCGTCCTTCGGATATGAAGCTCTTGGTGGATCTGCCGCCCACGGCGCAGTTCACCACCGGGATATCCCCGATAAGCTCACCCAGCAGCTGCCCCCAGCCCGTCTGGGGTGCCTGCTCGGGCGGATAGTTCGCGGCGGTGGAGTCCCCGCATATAAATATGGTCACCTGGCGTCTCCCGCAATCATCTCTGGTTGTCCCAGACCAGGTCCATCATCAGACGCATGCTCTTTAAGCTGGAGCCGTTGTTGATGGAACCCGCGGTCCAGATGTTCACGCCGCCGTACTTTTTGCCGGCCTCGATGTCCCTGAGCGTCTCGTATGTGAGCTGCTTTTCGTCGTTGTGCATGAAGGTGAACGGGGCGATGCAGCCGTCTATGCGGGCATTGGGCAGGTACTGCCTGATCTCGGGCACCAGCACCGTGGGGCCGAAATTCACGCCGGTCAGGTTCAGCTGACCCAGCAATGGCAGCAGATGGCCCATGGCGCTGTCGGAATGCTGGAACCTCTCGTCCCCCTCGTCCGGCGAGAAGTGCTCGAACACCTTTTTGAGCACCGGATAGCCGAACTTCTTGTACAGGGCGGGGCTGAGCAGGCAGCAGTTGTCGTCCGCAAAACCGAAGCCCCGGGCATCCTTGCCCGTCCGGCCCGCTTCCTCGTCCATTATCTCCGCCATTTTGATTATCACGTCGGTCATGACGGAGGAAAACCTTTCCGCCAGCTCGTCCTCATCGGCCAGGAAATACAGAAACTCCGTTGTGCCCATAAGCGAGCACGCCAGGGTTACCGGACCCCTTACCCAGTGCATGCGGGGAGGTACAAGGCCGTATTTTTCATAAATGCGCTTTTTCTCGCTTTCCCAGTTGGGAGGCAGCATGAACTCCCTCAAGTCCAGTTTTTCCACCCGGTCCAGGGTCTGTTCCAGCTGTTTTTCGTCCTCGATGCACTCTTTCAGCCACTCCGTGCCGTTTTCCAGCGCGTAAGTGCCGCCGAACACCTCGCCAATGCGCTTCACATACGGAAAAGCCGCGTCCTCGGGCGGCAGTTCCTCCTTAAGCAGGCGCCTGCCCACTATCTTCTCCGCTTTATCGTTGTAGCGCCTGTTCAGGTCCAGCCGGCGCTCCCGGGGGGTGTAGCCCCAGGGCTCGCCCTCCTCGCCCAGTTCCCAGAACACGCACTCGTCGCTCATCCTTATGCCGAAGGCGATCTGGCTCTCCACAGCGAAACAGTTGTTCCTGTGGGCCTTCTCGTCGTTTTCCCAGAATTTGTCCAGTTCTCTGTCTAACATATGTCCACCTCCCGTTTGGGTTTAATTATATGAAATTCTTATCCCTCTGGCAAGCTTATTTACAATTTCATAGCTTTTCCCGCGGTTTTTTGTGGTACAATATTCTTATCAATATCAAGGAGCGTTCCCATGAAGAAAACGCTGGTAATAATGGCTGCAGGGCTGGGCAGCCGCTTCGGCGGAAAAGAAGGCGCCAAGCAGGTCACTCCCGTGGACAACCTGGGCCAGATGATAATCGACTACTCCGTGTTCGACGCCTGCC
>JAEEGF011397910.1_pt1 | contig 13432 bp, 7 predicted proteins | sample 9134171 | NCBI WGS metagenome assembly JAEEGF01 (sample SAMN16246542, study PRJNA631951) | gut metagenome | biome: gut microbiome; feature: rumen; material: AP-attached | host: Bos | place: Iran: Karaj | collected 2018-10
CCCAAAAATGTTGAGGATCGAATTTATGATTTCTGGCTGAAAGGAAAATATTTTCACGCCAAAGTAGAAAATGACAAAAAGCCCTACAGTATAGTTATACCCCCGCCGAATATTACCGGCCAGCTTCATATGGGGCATGCGCTCGATAACACTCTGCAGGATATTCTCATCAGATGGAGAAGAATGCAGGGCTATGATACCTTATGGCTTCCCGGCACCGACCACGCCTCCATTGCCACCGAAGCGAAAATCGTCGAGGCAATGAAGAAGGAAGGCATCTCCAAAGAGGATCTCGGAAGAGAGGGCTTCCTCAAGAGAGCATGGGAATGGAAGGACACTTACGGCGGCAGAATAATTCAGCAGCTCAAAAAAATGGGTTCCTCCTGTGATTGGGACAGAGAGCGGTTCACTCTTGATGAGGGCTGCAGCAGAGCTGTCCGCGAGGTATTCTGCAAGCTTTATGAGAAGGATTTGATTTACAGAGGTGAGAGGATAATCAACTGGTGTCCGCATTGCCTTACATCCATCTCCGATGCCGAGGTTGAGTATGAGGATCAGCCCGGCCATTTCTGGCATCTGCGCTATCCCTTCAAGGACGGAAGCGGTTATCTTGAGCTTGCTACAACCAGACCCGAGACTCTTCTCGGTGATACTGCCGTCGCAGTCAATCCCGAAGATGAGAGGTATAAGGACGTTATCGGAAAAACCGTTATTCTTCCGATAGTTCACAGAGAAATTCCCGTTGTTGCCGATGACTATGTTGAAATGGATTTCGGAACGGGAGTCGTAAAGATTACTCCTGCGCACGACCCGAACGACTTCGAGGTCGGTCTTCGCCATAATCTTCCTGTTATCAATGTTATGACCGATGACGCTCATATAGTCGAAGATTATCCCGCTTATGCAGGAATGGACAGATATGAGGCACGTAAGGCGATAGTCAAAGACCTTGAGGCCGAAGGCGCTCTTGTAAAGATTGAGGATTACAGTCACAATGTCGGCACCTGCTATCGTTGCCATACCACTGTTGAGCCCAGAGTTTCAAAGCAGTGGTTTGTCAAAATGGAGCCGCTTGCAAAGCCCGCTATTGAATGCGTAAGAAGCGGCAAGACCAAATTCATCCCGGAGAGATTCGATAAGATTTATTTCCACTGGATGGAGAATATCAAAGACTGGTGTATTTCACGTCAGCTTTGGTGGGGTCACAGAATTCCCGCTTATTATTGCGATGACTGCGGAGAAATCACAGTCGCAAGAGAAACTCCCGAATGCTGCCCGAAATGCGGCGGCAAGCTCACTCAGGATCCCGATACTCTCGATACCTGGTTCTCGTCTGCGCTCTGGCCGTTCTCAACAATGGGCTGGCCGGATAAAACTCCCGAGCTTGCCCACTATTTCCCGACCAGCACCCTTGTTACCGGTTATGATATTATCTTCTTCTGGGTTGCCAGGATGATTTTCTCATCGGTTGAACATATGGGCTGCCAGCCGTTTGATACCGTATTCATTCACGGTATTGTCAGGGATGCTCAGGGCAGAAAGATGTCAAAATCACTCGGCAACGGTATAGATCCCCTTGTTATCATCGATGAATACGGTGCCGATGCTTTGAGATTCACTCTCGCTACAGGCAACAGCCCCGGAAACGATATGCGTTTCTCCGACGAGAAGGTCGGCGCGAGCCGCAATTTCGCAAATAAGCTCTGGAATGCCGCGAGATTCGTTCTGATGAATATCGGCGACGAAGAAGTCAAAACAGGTCTTCCCGAAGAACTTGCGCTTGAGGATAAGTGGGTTATCAGCCTTTTCAATACGCTTGCAAAGGAAGTAACCGATAACCTGGAAAAATTTGAGCTCGGCATCGCTGTACAGAAGCTCTATGATTTCATCTGGGATATTTTCTGCGACTGGTATATTGAGCTTGCAAAAATCCGCCTTCAGCAGGGCGGAGAGCGCGCCGAGAATGCTAAACGCGTGCTTGTTTGGGTGCTCGGTAATACTTTGAAGCTCCTTCATCCCTTTATGCCGTTTATAACAGAGGAAATCTGGCAGACTCTTCCTCACGAAGGCGAATCGATCATGATTTCCGCATGGCCGGAATACGATGAGAAGCTTGCTTTTACAGCGGAAGAGGCGGAGATGAACCGTATTATGACGGCAATCCGCGCTATCCGTAACAGACGCGCGGAAATGAACGTTGCTCCTTCAAAGAAAGCTAAGGTTTATATCGCCACTTCTTATATCTCAACATTTGAGAAGGCCGGAGAATTCATGTCCCGCCTTGCGAGCGCAAGTGAGACCGAGGTGGGTTCTGCGTTCGATATTGACGGAGCCGTGAGTATTGTTACAGAAGACGCAAAGATATATATTCCGATGGGCGACCTCGTTGATTTTGAGGCAGAGAAAGCCCGCCTTCGCAAGGAACTTGAAAAAGTTCAGAAGGATCTTGAGTTTGTCAATAATAAACTCAATAACGAGAATTTCGTTTCCAAAGCGCCCGCAAATGTCGTTGAGGCGCAGAAGGAAGCTGCGGCAAGATACTCCGAAAAAATCGCCATGCTCGAAGAGAGCATTGCAAAGTTAGGCTGATTCCGATGCCCGGGCGCGTGCCGTCCGGGCAGTTTTAAGGTGATTATATGAATTGTTCCGAAGCAATTGAATATATTCATTCGCTTGAGAGATTCGGCATTATGCCGGGTCTTGAACGCATTTCAGCGCTCTGTGAAAAACTGGGCAATCCGCAGAATAATCTGAAAATAATTCACGTAGCCGGTACAAACGGCAAAGGCTCGACCTGCACAATCTGCGCAAATATACTTCGCGAAGCCGGGTATAAGGTCGGATTATATACCTCACCCTATGTTGTTGATTTTCGCGAGAGGATTCAGATTAACGGCGAAATGATACCGGAAAATGATCTTGCACAGTGCGTAACAGAAGTGAAATCCGCGGCTGATGAATCGGGTATAGAATCAACTGAATTCGAGTTTATTACAGCGGTTGCATTTCTGTACTTCTCAAAATCCGGCTGCGATTATGTTGTCCTTGAAGTCGGGCTCGGGGGCAGATTTGACGCGACTAATGTTATACCGGCTCCGCAGGCCTGTGTTCTTTGCTCGATTTCGCTTGATCATACATCCGTGCTCGGAGACACGGTCGAAAAGATTGCTTTCGAAAAATGCGGGATTATCAAGTCCGGCTCAAGAGTGATTATTTATCCGAAACAGAAGAACGAAGCGCTGAAAGTAATTACCGATACTTGCAGAGATTATTCAATTCTTCCTGTCATACCGGATTTGAGTCTTCTGACTGTCGGAGAAACCGGCATTTACGGTACAAAAGCGGAATACAAGGGTATTTCATTTACTCTTCCGCTTGCAGGCGAGCATATGATTTATAACGCAATTACTGCGATTGAATCAGTAAAAAGCATCATTTCCGATATACCGGATGAAGCTGTGTCATCCGGCATAAGCAAATCATCCATGCCTGCAAGGCTGGAACTCATTTCCGACAATCCGCTTGTTATTCTTGACGGAGGTCATAATGAGGATTGTGCGACAGCGCTCACAAGATATATAAAGTCGATTCTGGGCGATAAAAAGATTACAGCCGTAATATCAATTATGGCGGATAAGGATTATAGAAAATATCTTGAAACGGTATTGCCGTGCATAAAAAGAGTTGTTGCTTGCCGGGCGGATGTCCCGAGGGCTCTCGATGTCTCCGATCTTGCCCGTGAAGCCGAAAAATACTGTGACGATGTAATAACTGTTCCCGATGCAGTATCGGCGGTCAGATATGCGCTTGATAATGTGGAAAGCAGTGACGCGGTTATCGTTTGCGGTTCCTTCTACTTTGCAGGTGAGGTAAGAGATACTTTGATCAATTATTACGGAAGGGGAAACAGTTATGATTAAGGAAATCAATAACGGCGTATATCCGACGATGCTTACTCCGTTTACCGCTGAAAATAAAATAGATTATAATGCGGTGGAACAGCTGCTGGAATTCTACACTTCAAGGGGAGTAAAAGGCATATTTGCGATATGCCAGTCGAGCGAGATATTCTTCCTTTCGTTTGAAGAGCGCCTTGAATTGCTGAAGTTCATCATGAATCATAAACCTGCCGGCATAAATATAGTCGCCTCCGGTCATACCGCCGATGATATCGACCGTCAGATATATGAGGCAAAAGCTTTTGTCGATACAGGCATTGATGCCTATGTCTATATCGCAAACCGCTTTGCAAAAGAGTATGAGAGTGACGAAGTGTTTCTTCGCAATTTTGAAAAGGTTTCGTCTGCTCTTCCCGATATCGGACTCGGTATATACGAATGCCCCTATCCGTATAAGCGTCTTATGTCACCAGAAACGCTGGCGAAATGCTGCGGTCTCGGCAATCTGCAATTCATAAAAGATACCTGCTCGCATATCAATGAAATCAAAGCGAAAATCGAAGCGACAAAGGGAACCGGGCTCAAGCTTTTTAATGCAAACGGAGCAACTTTGCTTGAATCCCTGCGTGCAGGAGCATCCGGTTATTCGGGAGTTATGGCAAATTTTCATCCCGAAATTTTTGCCTGGCTTTGTGAAAACTTTGACAAAGAAGCGGAGAAAGCAGAGGTTATTGCCGATTTCCTGTCCTTCGCTTCAACGGTAGAATCCCGTATGTATCCCGTCAACGCAAAATACCATCTGTCTCTGCTCGGAGTTGATATGCTGACAAAATCCAGGGTATGCGATGATTCCGCTTTCGGTGAGAGCAACCGCAAAGAAATGCAGGCAATGGTCAATATTGAGAAGCTTATGAGTGTAACATATTGCACATAATTTGTGTTGTTTATATAAAAAAATATTGCATTATATATAAAAATATGTTATTCTAATAAACAGCAAGTTTTATACTGAATTTCAGGAGGATTATTCAATGGCACAAAAAAAGACAGTATTCCTTACAGGCGCCTCAGGCAATATGGGGTATCAGAGCTTTCTTGAGTTTTTCAAGCACAAGGATCAGTTCAATATTGTAGTTCTTCTTCGTGACAGCGAAAAGAACAGAAAAAAATTCGCTGAGTATATCAATGATCCTTCGGTAAGAATCGTTTGGGGTGATCTCAAGGATTATGATGCCATTAAAAAAGGCGTTGACGGTTCCGATTATGTTCTTCATATCGGCGGTATGGTTTCTCCTTCGGCAGACTATTATCCTACAAAGACCGTTGTGACCAATACCACCGCTGCTAGAAATATCGTTGACGCTGTCAAGGCACAGCCGAATCCCGACGCCGTTAAGGTTGTTTATATCGGTACGGTTGCCGAAACCGGCGACAGAAACGCTCCCATTCACTGGGCGCGTTGCGGCGACCCCATTAAAATCTCCATTTACGATCACTATGCCTGCTCCAAAGTAATCGCCGAAGAAATCTTTGCAGAGAGCGGACTTAAATACTGGGTATCCTGCCGTCAGTCGGGTATTCTTTATGCCGACATTCTCAAGAATATGGATCCCATCATGTTCCATGTTCCCATCAACGGCGTTCTTGAATGGGCTACCGTTGAGGATTCCGCCCGCCTGATGCTCAATATTTGCGGCGATGATATTCCCGAGGAATTCTGGAGAAGATTCTATAACATCGGTTCCGGTGAAGAATACAGACTCACCAATTATGAATTTGAGGAGCTCCTTCTTGATACTATCGGTATCGGTTCTCCCAAGAAGATGTTCCAGCCCAACTGGTTTATCACCCGCAATTTCCACGGTCAGTGGTATTATGACGGCGACGAGCTCGAGAAATACTGCCACTTCAGAGCAAATATCCCCGTAAAGCAGTATTTCAAATCGCTTATGAACCACGTAGAGCCTTATTTCAAGCTTGCTTTCCTCGGCAGACCCTTCGCAGGCCTTCTCAAAGGAACGTTTATGAAGTCCCTTGCCAACAAAGAGATTTACGGCACTCAGTGGTGGATAAAGAATCAGATTCCCGAGAGAATTTCCGCATACTACGGCACCATGGAAGAGTATAATTCTCTTCCCGAAAAGTGGGAAGATTTCAAGATTATCATTCCTTCAAAGAAGACCACTTCATCCGATGTAGTAGTTCTCAATCACGGCTATGACGAGAGCAAGCCCGTAGAGGAACTTACGATTGAAGATTTCAAGAAGGCCGCGCAGTTCAGAGGCGGCGACTGCCTTGCAACAGAAGCTGACTATGTCGATTTCTATACTCCCATCAAGTGGAAGAGCGCAAGAGGCAACGAATTCATGATGAGCCCCAACCTCGTTCTCAGAGGCGGACACTGGTGCCCGCAGGAATTCCCGACCGACTGCGAAGGCAAGAAGTTCTACTGGGATTATGATTATGAAGCATCAATCAATCCCTTCTTCGCTCAGGTCTGGTATCCTCTTCATGACAAGAGCGAGAACAATGTTTACACCGAAGCTATTTTCAAGGGCTTCGAGGGCTTCAAAGACTGATAAACAGATTAAAGGCAGAGCTTGTCTCTGCCTTTATAAATGGTATATGATTATGGTATTCAATTCAAGGAAAATTAAATCTGCTGTTGCTTTGCTCGCAGTGCTTGCAATTCTTCTTTCATCCTGCGGTAAGTCGGGCTCGAAAGAACACACGTTGAAAATCGCGACAGGTAAAATCACCGGCAATTTCAACCCGTTTTATGCAACCGAAGAGGGCGACAGAGCTGTAAATTCCCAGGTCTTCAGAACCATTCAGAAAACCGGCAAAAACAATAAGCTGATAAATTCCGTCGGCAGTATCTCATACGAATATACAGGTGAGAGCAAGACAAAATACACCGTTACCATCAGGGACGATCTGAAGTTCTCGGACGGAAGGGGAGTCACGATTGACGATGTTATATTTTTCTACTATTTCTGTGCTGATGCCAGCTATGACGGCGTTTACAGCGACTTTTATCTGAATGACATTGACGGTATCAAGGAATACTATTACGATGATACCGCATGGAAATCCAAACTTGCCGAATTTGAAGATGACGCTGATAAAGATAATTTGATAAAGAAATACATTGAAAAGAATTACAAAGACGGTGCCGATGTTACCGAAATAAAAGGTATTCGCCGGGTTGATGACTATACGTGCTCTGTAACATTCAATTCGAGGAATATCAATGCTGTTTCAGCTCTCAATGCCGTAATAGTATCCAAAGCGTTTTATACAGGTGAATATGTCAAGGGCTCGGCCTCTGTTGTCAGGAATTTTACTACAATGTCGATGGGCTGCGGACCGTATTTTGTATCTAATTATAATGCCGATACGCATAAGACGGAGCTCAAAATAAATACGGGATACGAAGGGAAAACTCCCCGGTTCGGAAGGCTCGAATTCTCGGATATATCCGAATCAAAATCAGATGCTGCAGATACCGTTCTGAAAGGCAAAGCGGATGTTATGCAGACCGTTGCCACCGTATCTGTTGTGAACAAGCTCAACGGCTCGCACGTTAAGTATTTTATTACAAATGATAATTCATATACTTCGCTCTTTATAAATACGCGAACTGTAAAAAATGATACTGTCCGCAAGCAACTTATGAAGGCCTGTACCGATTATTCTTATCTTGATAAGACTTACGGCTCATATTATACGAAAGTTTATATGCCGCTCAGTGTCAGGTTTGAGGAATATCCGGCCGTCAACAGCCCTTACTACAGCGGTGACACAATAACCGCTCTGCTTACCAAAGAGGTCACTAAAATCAATATTTATTGCGTTTCCGCTGAAGGTTCCGAAGAAAAGATTCTCGCCGACGGTATGGCGGAGAAGCTGAATGCGCTCGGAATTAAAGCCAAAGTTGTTCTCTGCGATTATGCTCAGCTCGCGAAAGATGCGGCTACGGGTAAGGCGGGAATGTGGATTATGACCGTTCCTGACGGCGCAACCTGCGATAAGTATGATTATTATCACTCCGGAGGAAGACTTAACCTCACAGGCCTTTCCGATGATTCGATAGATGCCCTTACCGAAAGAATACGCTCATCAACCGGCTTTTCCGAAAAGAAAGGGCTTACTGTCGGTCTGCTGAATGCAGTTATGGAAAAAGCTGTTGAAATGCCGATATATCAGAAGCAGATTATAACGGCATATTCAACTGATACGGTTTCATCCGAATCTGTTGATTCGGTATCGGACTGCGACGGTTACGCTTACGCAGTTGCCGAACTTCAAATAAACGAAAAATAATAAACAAAAAACACACCTTCCTGCCTCATACCGGAAGGTGTGTTTTTCGGAATGGTTTATTTTGATTTCCTTTGAGCTTTTATAATATGCATAACTGCTTTTGATCCTTTTGTGATATAATTCAGAAGATTGCCCTGAATCCCGTTTAATACGGGATTTTTCATTTTTTCTCCCGTTTCGCCGGTTTCTCTGAATTCCGTGAAGCGCACATTGTCACCGTAATACGGAGTAAGCAACGCATCGGCGGGAGCTGTTATAACGCAACCGTCCGCGAATGCGCACGCCTCATCTACAGTATCTTTATCCGGCTCTGCCCCGTCAAAGAATTTCAGCATCATTATCGCAGTCTCTTCGACTCCGTTATATGCCGGGGCGAGAGATTTTCCCTGAGGGGCTATCAGCGTATAAACATTGAGTATCTCGTCTTTTCCTCTGCCGATGTGATGCCGCTGCTTACCGTAAAAGTGTCCGAAGGGATTCAGGTGAATATCACCGCTCTCATCAAGGCGCATGGGGCAGTGCGCCATGGAATTGAGCACCTGTCTGGAATTTGCAAGCAGCATACCGTGCTTATTGTCGGCGATGCCGATAAATCCGCCGGTCAGGTGGTGGTTGAAAGAGTCGAGCGATTTATTCTTTTCATCCGCTTTACTGAATGAATCAGCTCTGTATGAGGAGATGTCTCCCATAAAATTGCGCTTGATTATTCTCTTGTTGCTTCCAGACAACGGTGTCAGCATAAACGGCACCGCTTCGCTCCATTTCATATCGGTAAATCTGCCGAGCGTCGAGTTTTCGGTTGAAATAGAATCGTTTTCCGGAGTATAAGGGTATTTAACGCTTGATTTTATGAATATTGAATCATATGAGCCGAATGTATAGAAATCATATATGAAACTGCCGCCCGATATTTCTCCGGGCAAATGTATTTCGCCTGTTACTCTGATGGCTTTGCCGTTTCCGGAAACAGGCAGAGCTTTCGCGCCCATATAATCAAATTTGTATTTTTTTCCGGAATAAGTCAGATAACTCTGCAAAAAATCTTCTCCTCCGATTTGAGAACCGTTGAATGTTACTTTCTTGATGCATTTTTCCGGATCGAATTCCATTACGGTTTTTCCGGTTTCGAGCGAAAGATTCCCGGACTCACCGTCAGATTTATTCTCGGTTACTTCGATTATGTATTTATCTTTAAGAGTCCCGAATTTCATAAGCGCAAAGACGGTGTTTTCTTTATCTTCTACGGGAATAATAATATAATCTTCCAGTCCGTCGCCCTTTAAGCCGATACTTTCTGCTTTATCGGTACCCGTGTATTTAAGCTGCGCCGATTGCAGAAGTGAACCGTTGATATTATGAACTGTTATCCTGTCTGTTTTGGGAAGGGAGGCCGATTCATTTTTGATTATCCTTTCAGCGAGCTCATTTGCCGTCTTTTCACGCTCGATATTCAGAACCGGCGTAGCCAGCCCGAAATGAGTGGTAGAAAGCAGAAGCACTCTGTCATTGAATGATGCGCATTCCGAATCTATTTGCGCGTTTACCCTTGACATAGCCCTTGAGCGCTCTATTGCGGTCCAGATTTTTCTGTTATAAGGTTTTTCAGACCAGGAGGCATATCCGGTAAAATTACCGTCTGCAGTATCCTGCGTAAAGTCGATTTTTCCGGAAGGGGAGTGTGCGTCAAGGTATCCGCCGGGCGTATCGAATACAATATAATCAAGATCGGCAATTTCCTTTACAAGGCCGTGAATTCCATCTGTATTCGCTATCCTGTGACCGACCAAAGGAAGATTCATCGTTTCCCAGAAAATCGCATCGGCATCCATATTGATGAATATGAAAAGGTCTCTGTTGATTTCTCCGCTTTCCTGCTTCTTTCTCAGGTCCTTAACCCATTTTCTCAGACAGCCCGCATCGCAAATATCGGCGTTGCTGTAAGTCGGGATAATAGTGATTTCATCGCCTTTATATGAATATATAAGGGGATTATACGCCTTTTCGTCATCGAGCAGAGGAATGATTGTCCTGAACGCGTCAAACGGCACGCATGAATAATATAAACAGAGTGCGCGGACACCGCATTTTTTATATACCGCAACGTCTGAAGGCGTAAACATTACCTCCTGAGGCCTTACAGTCATCTCGCATTTACCGAAAAGGTCAGCAATTCCGCTTCCCTGCGGATTTGTTACTGCGAGCTTTATTGAAGCGGTCAGCTCATCCTCGTTCATAGCCGACAGAGCGCCGTTGCTGTATCCCATTATTATATTCTCATCGCCGTATTTTTCTGTGCGGAATCTTATGCCCTCGATAATATCGGGAGCGTGCTCCGGCAGAATCCTTTCAAGCGAAAAGAAATTTTCGCTGTCCCAGGTTGCCTTGACGGGTATTCCCTCTTCGTTGAGTTCGTTCAGTTTTTCGATTATATGGCGTATGATTCTTATGTCTGAGCCGAAACCGAGACCGTCGGGTGTGTCGCCCCTGTAGGAATGATAGCAGTTTACGTGAAAGCCGAAACCTACGTGAATTGTGTTTTCTTTTGACATTTCTCTCACCCGTAATGAATAAGGCGGTCAGAGACCGCCCGTGATTAATGTTTACATTTCATCATTATAGAATTTGTATAATGCCGATGTGTCGCAGGATTTATTGGCGACATACCAGCTGTGACCTATTCGCACGACTGTGATATCTATGCCGTCAATAACGGTCGTATTGGCTGCGGTAACTTTTAATGTGACGGTTTTAGCTTCATCAATTCCGGCATCTATTCCATACTCGCTTGTGTCGGGTATATCAGCGTCTTTTACCGAAACGATTTCTGTTTTGATTTCGTATTCATCTCCGAACGCCGTCTGATAAACGCCTTTAACAGCTTCCTTTATCTGTACGCCCGTGTTCTTGTCAAATTCATCCTCGCAGCCGGTCAGGCTTTCACCGTATTTCGAGAGATTGGCTTCAAACGCCGTAAAAAATGCCTCATCATCGAAGTAATCGTCTTCAAATATTTCTTTCCTTACCTTTTTAAGTTCTGAAATATATGCTTTGAAAATTGCGTCATAATTGTCAAATCCGTTGTTCTCTCTCACAAGGTCAAGAAAACAGCCGTACATTCTCTCTGTAACTTTGCCCTGAAGAGAACCGTCATCATTAAGAGTCTTTTCACCCTTGAGTTCTTTGTCGTTAAGACCTTTGAGTCCCTTGGTTGAATCTCCGGGTTTATAGTTTTCATATATCTCGGGATATATGTAGTTCTTGCGGATGAAATCGCCGAATTTGCCTTCGTAACTGAGAAGGGAATTCTTATACGCGCTGTAGCCGTCGCCGCTCTGGACAATGGTATCAACATAGAGCCGCGCGGTCTTTTCGGGGCTGAGTGCGGTGTATCTTGATGTGTATGCAAAGAGCGTAAGAGCGACAAGCGCGGCGGCAACAATGATTATTGCAAATATGCCGTAGATTTTAGTGTTGAATTCTTTTTTGTTATCTGCCATCGTTCTTACCTCCTCAATTATTTTCACCCGCAGAAGCGGTAATCTCATCGCCCTGCGTCTCGTCTGTCTGAGCGCGTCTCTCCATAAGTTCCTTTACAATTCTTTCCTTCTTTTCTCCGACCATGTCGTAGAAAAGAATCGGAGCGCCCTGGAGAAGGACAAACACAGCGGGGATTATCGTATATATCATCAGGAATTTATTGAGTGTCGGATTGCTCTGCGGAGCATATGCGACATTTGCGTCGGTTGAAACAAGATAACCCGACCAGGTGTAGAGCAGCCAGGGGCCGAGCGCCTTTGTGCAGGCCGAAGCTACTTTTGCAAATAGTCCGTAGCCGGCGTAAGCCGTGCCTTCCTGCCTCTTGCCGGTTTTCCATTCGATTTCGTCAACACAGTCGGCAATCATGATGTTCGGGGTAACATTTGTGTTGCCGTGCTGAATTCCGCAGAAGAAGTTGAGAATCAGGAAAGGAACTATAAGCTCGCTTCTGAATCCGATACCGGTGGCTACAAAATACAGGATGGCAAGCGTAGAGGCGCCGTAAACGCAGAAAATAATAAACGTCTGTTTTGTGCTGAATTTCTTGAGGACGAAGTTTACAAGCAGGGTGCCGACCGCTGTACCGATACCCATCGGAAGAAGAAGCGCCAGCTTGAGATCCTTCGAACCGAGAAGATAAATTGCTATGTAGAGGGAAACCGTACCGTAAACACCTCTGCCGAATCCGGTCAGTTTTGTCAGTGACACCATAAGCAGATTCTTATTTGTAAAAACTACCTTGACCGCATCTTTGAGAGATACCTTTTCTCTGGTAAAAGGTACTCTCTCTTTGTTATTAATGAAGAAAATCATTACAAAAATAATGAATCCCAAAGCGCAGATTGCGGTGGAAATAATAAGATCAAGTCCCTGAGCCTCCGCGTTTTTGAACTGCTGCTGACCCATAAAGGCCTTCATCAGTATACCGACGACCATTACTACTACCATACCGCCGGACTGACCGACGCTCTTCATAAATGACGCAATCGATATAGCGCTCGATCTTTCGCCGGGTTCCGGTGAGCATAGCGCGCCGAAGCACTCAGCCGGTCTCTCAACCGCGCATCCGATTGTCGTATAAAGCGAATAGACAACATACATCCAGATAATCGCAAAAGTCTGATTGTTTGTATTCGGAGCGACAAAAACAAGCATTGCGATGACAGCGAGCGGCCCCGCGCCGAATCCTATCCAGGGCTTAACCTTGCCGAGCTTTGTTCTCGTATTGTCGATGAGGAATCCGGTTATCAGTTCCATTACGGCGCCGATAATGCCCGCTACAAGGAAAACGGTTGATATGCTGCTCGATATTACAGAACTGTCAAACCCCTTGCCTTTGAATGCAAAATCAGCAAAAAATGTCTGGGTATAATCCGGCATCCAGCCTGTAAGCAGAGCTACGCCGAAAAGTCCGATACCGAAAGTGAATATTTCGGATTTTTTCATATATTTTTTCTTTTCGTTTTCCAATTTTTTTCTCCTTTACTTGCAGCACAATAATGTATTTAGTATTATATATTAAAAAGTTTCAAAAAACAATAGTGATTTGTATCCTTTTTGTCACACTTTGTGTGATATCATATATCCGGAATAAGTAAAAATATAAAATTGAATATATATAACCCTTCGGTTCCGCTTTGATAATGAGAACGATCGTTATACAGGGAGTT
>JAEEGF012391584.1_pt1 | contig 13427 bp, 12 predicted proteins | sample 9134171 | NCBI WGS metagenome assembly JAEEGF01 (sample SAMN16246542, study PRJNA631951) | gut metagenome | biome: gut microbiome; feature: rumen; material: AP-attached | host: Bos | place: Iran: Karaj | collected 2018-10
AAACGGCACTTTTGACAATTTTTAGACTTGACCATGACAAAAACATGACAAAAGTTTGACAAAAGTATTGCTTTTCGAAAAAAAAGTGATTATATTATCAAATGTAAACGAGCAATAACGCTCACAAAAAAGAATGTGTAACTAAAACAAGGAGATACACTATGAAGAAGCAAGGTTTTACCCTTATTGAATTGATGGTCGTGATCGTGATCATGGGCATCCTCGCAGCAGTCGCAGTTCCGAAACTCTTCGGCATGATTGCTAAGTCCAAGGCCTCTGAAGTTGGCCCGGCAGCTGGAACCTACATCAAGTTGCAGGAAGTCTATGCTTCTGAACAGAACAATATCGGTAACTGGGTTGCTATTGGTTATAAAGATCCGGCTGGTGGTACAGGTTCTACGTCCGGTAACACGACCAATTTCAGCTATATTCAGGGTGGCGCAACTGCTGACTGGAAGGCTGTTAGTCGCGTTGGTTTGAATGATTGCCAGATTGGAACAGCATGGGGCGTTGACGCTAGCTATACGAGTGGAACTGGAAATGTTGACTTCCAGCCCAAGTTTACTGCAGCTGGTACTGGTTGCACGGTTGATGGATTGACTCCGAACTTCTGTAAGTTAGGAAGCAAGACTTCGTGCTCTGCTATCTAATATCAATAGATTTGGTATTAAAAAATAGAGAACTCTCCTATAAGGAGAGTTCTTTTTGTACAAAATTTTGGTGGAGGTTGTATGGTATCTCCCCCTTATTTTACATCCTCTGATGCAGGTGTATGAGAAAAACATATTTTTTTCTTTTCTTTTTTATCCCGATTCTTGCGTCGTTTATTCCCTATTTGGCATGTCAGTTTTTTGACTCGCCTCAGTTGCGTGGCTTTGTCTCAGCTGAAGAACTATTCTTATTGCTTGCGCTAGCTTTACCGTATGGCAAAATACTTTGGAATTTGTCATTTGTGGTTGCTATTTTTGGCTTTGCGTTTTATGCGAAAACTATTGATAGTTATGCTGTAGTTGGCGTTTACTTGCTAATGTTCTTGGTTGCATCATTAGTTCCGCGTCAAAAGAAATTTTTGCTTCCGATATTTGTTGTCTTTTCAATGTTTTTTTTTATCGCTGATTGTGAGAATTTCTTTTTTTCGACATTCGTATTAAAATTAGCGAATATATGGGAGCTTGCGAAATTCTTTTGGTGGGGGCCTATATTATTTGTCGCAATACCTTTGCTTGTTGTGGCCTTACAGTACTTTTATGCAAGAAATATCCTTTGGGGCAAGAATCGACTAGAAATATCCCATCCCGTTGCTTTAGCAATTTTAGCAATTTCTGTTAGTTTGAATTATGGAATCAATCTAGCCCAGCAAAGACAGCCGATAATGGAATTTCCTGTAAGAACTTTTTTTTGGCATATACTATCACCTGGACTTGTTGGACAAAATTTAAATCTTCAAGAAGATATTAAATCTGTTTTTCACGTATGGCCGAAAGAAAGAGCAGTTATCAATGACTTGAAAAAAAATACGGTTATGGTACTTGTGGAAAGTTATGGCGTAAACAAGTCTATCCCTTATACGAAGGCTCTACTCGCTCCTTTTGATAGTGTAAAAACAGGTTTTTTAGGACTTTATCCACGTGAGGCCGCTCATACACAAGGCGCAGAATGGGAAGATTTTGGAACGCCGGGAGGAAATATCCGTGAAAAGCCTTTGCCCCTAAAGTTTAAAGAAAACGATTTTCAAACTTTTTATTTGCACGGCTATAGCGGGAGCTTTTACGAACGCAAAAAAAACTATGCAAAATTCGGCTTTGATAGTTTACTTTTTAGGAACGATTTAGAAAAAAGGGGGCTTTCTAGTTGCCGTTATGGCTTTGTCGGAATTTGCGACTCTTCAATAATAAATTACATTGATTCGCTTATTACAGATACTGTTCCAAAATTTATTTATTGGACAACCTTAGATGCTCATCCGCCTTATGAATGGGCAGAAATAGCAAAAAGATCTCCAGTTTGTAAAACTCTTTCGCTATCCGATATTGATTGCTCTTATTTTACGCTGCAAGAGAACACCATGCGAACGCTTGCTAAATTGGCGGCTAAGCATCCAGAATGCCAATTCATTATTCGAGGGGACCATCGTCCGATGGGCTCTACTTCGGAAGTAGGCTTTGTCCAGTCTTTTTATTTTAGGTGGGTGCCGTTAGTTATTTTGAATAATTAGTATTAGTGGTATGAGGTTTACTAAATTTTTCAGTGTATTGAAAAATGTATTGTTTAGCCATGCTTACCAAAATACCATTTCCTGTATATTGCGTAGTTTCTGTTCTTTTTTTCTTTGCGTCAATCATTTTGACGGGTTTGTGCAAGATGCCGTTTTATATACGCTACAGGCAATGCATTATATATCTCCTGATAGGTTTATTGGCGATATCGCATTTATGTATGGGAATCAAGATGATTATACGCTCTTTTCTCCAATATACAGTTTTTTTATAAAGCATTTCTCTATAGATAATGCGGCTCTTATTCTGAGTGTTTTTATTCACGTCTTTTTTGCATTTTTTGCTTTGTATTCTTATGACGAAGTGCGTAATGAATTTGTTTTTACGATTAAAACAATAGAAGCCTTTCCTGTACCAAGAACATTGTCTGCCGGTTTCGGCTTTTTAGGGTTGGCTTTCTTTAAAGACTAATGGAAAAGTTTGCTCTTTTTTATTTTAGGAACTTTGATTCATCCGATAACTGCTGGCTGGTGTCTGCCATTATGGTGTTGCTTCTGTTATCCTAAAATGCGGATTCCTGTATTAGTATTCTCTATTCTTTTTCCATTGACGATTTTTATTGGGAGAGAACCATGGGCTGTATGCCCTAAAGAATGGATTGAAATATCCTTTGGTAAGGGTTTTGGGGAACTACTTAAGAATATGTTTTTGTATCAGGGCTTTTTTATCATGGTTGCGGCGAAACTTAAATGTCCTTTGGTGATGAAAAAATTCTTGTATAGTTTTTGCATCGTTTTGGGTATAGCTATTTATTGGTATGTTATAGAGTTGTCTTTCCACCATGTTTTTTTACATCAAGTTCAAATATTTAGAATCCAATGGGTGTGCCAAATGCTGGCTGTTTTCGTTTCGATATGGCAAGTTGCTCGAATATATCTCACGAAATTTCATAAAAAAAACGCTTTGAATTTTTCGCAAAAAATCTTTATCGTTTCTTTAATGATTGTTTGGATTGACAGCAGTTTTGTTCTTGCCTTGATTGGATTGTTCTTTTTTTATCAGTGGTGCAAGAAATGTAATGTGATTTTTGTATATCGAATTGTGGCTTTGGTTATTTGTTCTAGTTGCATCCTGTTATTGCTTTATTGGATTCTTGGTTTTGCTCCGTGTCCTGAGCCGGAATGGAGCTATGCAGATAAATTGCTTGTAATGAGACATTTGTTTGCGATTGCCGCTGCCATTGTTTTGGCGGTAGGAGTATCTGCTCCGCGATTTAAGTTTTGGGGATGTTGTATTCTTTTGTTGAATGTTTGCATGGTAATGTATGCTTGGAAAATTTTGCCGAAAGAAAATTTTGGAATTGCCTATATTTTGGCTGCACTGTTGTTGATAGTGTTTTATATGCAATATAAAAACAAATGGATACAAAATGTCATGTTTGCTGTTTTATCTGTAACTATGATTTGTTTTGTGGCGGTAAATTACGACCATCGGCCTAGTAGTCAAAAAAATCGCGAAAAAGCTATGAATCAATTTTTACATTCGCCCCCTTTCCCCTATATCGTCAATCGAGGTAAAATATTGTTCTCGGTATTTGACTATGCCGAAAATATCCCAAGATTGCGATTCCTTTCGGGAGGGTACTATGATTATCAAATAGATGTGGGTACAATGTTTTCGAAACAGCATAAATTTGCAGCGGATGTCCATAAAAGAAATATATACGGTATGGATAAAAGTCAAGATTCGTTGTGGATGCTAATTGATGAATTTGAAAAAAGCCGAAAAATAAATGAAAACCTTTTTAACAAAGATTCTCTTCAAAGTTGTGTAAGACGGCTGTGCCAAGAAGATGAAATTTCTCACCTTGTCTCTGATAAACGTTTGCCTTTAGTTGCTAGTGACTCCTTGATTCTTTGGTATAAAGAGGAAAAAATATGGCTTTATCCGTGCATGTGAAGATGGCCCAATTAAGATTTTAATCATTCAATTAATTTGTTCTCATGAAGGCGATGCTCTAGCCTTCAACAACTTTCCATTCGCCGATGGTCCGTTTCTCTGTATCGAAACTCACTCCGATCTTGAACAACTTTTTCGCCGTTCCGTCCACCTTTTGAGCAACTGGATAAGGAATCAAATATCCCTTGTCATCAATTTGTTTTAACGCATCATCAGCATTTCCATTTTTGTCAGGCTTGAACTCGAATACGAAAACTGAAGTTTTCGTTTCGACAACAGCATCGGCACGGCCTGCAGCACTGCGTTCTTCTGTTTTGACATTGAACTGCGAGAGCAAGCGGAATATCAAGTAAAATATGAACTTGTAGTGGTTTTCGTCCTGATGTTCGGCATCGTACGGAATAGAGCTGAGGAACGCCCGTATTTGGACCATTGCTTCTTGCAAATTATCCACGCTCAGAGCCTTGATTAGCCTTATTAAGAAAGCGTCGTTTTGAGCGACTGTCGGTAACGCATAGTAAGGCATCAAGGATTTCGAGAAACCCATCGTCACTTCATCATTTGGATAGGCAAGTGTGTAAATACCAAAGTCAGCATCAAATCCCTTGATGGTCAGATAACCGCTTTGGTACAGCACAGGTATGGGGTTCGCCGAGTTTTCCGCAGGAATGTTGAACATCTCCGCGGTTGCCTCTATACCGCGAGCCAATGATTCTGGGTCTATGTCAAAATTCTTAATCTGCTCGACCAAATGCGTTGGCGTTCCCGTTTCAAACCAATAATTGCTCAGTTCTTTTTTTTGAAGAGAATTCATCAAACTGAACGGATTGTAAACATCAGGTGATTTAGGCGAAAAATGGTAGCCGTCGTACTTACGTTTAAGTCCAGCACACACTTGGTCAAAAGACTTGCCTGTAGCCTGTGCCATGGCCTCGATTTCCTGCTTCATCTGCGTGTGTAGTTCTTCTTCGGTGATGCCGCAGATAGAGGCATACTCGTCAACCATGGAAATATTGGATAAATGATTTAATCCGGTCCATCCTGTGTCATACCCGACTTGATCGGGTATCCCCAAAAAAGGAGATTCCCGCTCGGAGGCGGGAATGACATGTAAAGACAATTTGGTGATGCCGGTGATGAAAATGAATCTTAAATGCGGATCAAGGCTTTTTAGCGGGCTATAGAAATCTCGCAAGATCTGCCGCATCTGCTCAAAAGAATCATGATCAACCAAAGTATCTAAAAGCGGAGCATCGTACTCATCGACGAGGAAAACGACTTGTTGGCCAAACTGTTTTTCCGCAGCGAGAATCAGTTTTTGCAAGCGGGAGCTATTTTTCAGTTTTTCTTCACCCGGTCGCATTGGAGGAATGGAAATCCCATAAAGGGATTCGTAATCCGTTAATTGCATATCTAAGAGCTGATTTAAATCGCCGGGTTTTTGAAATTTTATTCGACTGAAATCGAACCTGAGCACAGGATGTTTTTTCCACTCGGTTTCAAGACCGTCTATCGCAAGGCCCGTAAAAAGCTCCTTGCGTCCGCTAAAGTAATCGTCCAGCGTACTGATGAGAAGCGACTTCCCAAAACGGCGTGGGCGTGCAAGGAAATAGACAGCACCTTCTTTTGCCATTTTATAGACCAAGTCTGTCTTGTCAACGTAGATTGCGTTTTCTCCTCGAATTTTCGAGAATGTCTGAATGCCTATAGGAAATTTACGAGCCATGATAACAATATATAAATTGTTTATGAGGGGTGCAATAGGACTCTTTTGTTAGCCCTAATCGATAAAAAATTTATTACGTTTACTATAGTTGAGTATGTGGTTGATTTGTCAACAGGATGATGTATGATTCGTAAAAGTTCTCTTTGTTGGGCGTTTTGCCTTAACTTGTTTTTTTTATTCCTGTATTTGGCCTTTGGTCAAATTCGGCATGGTTCGCTTGACGATTATTTTATGTCGAGCGTGCTGACTGGGGCGTATGGCGGTAAGTACGATGTCCACATGTATTTTGTTAATTCTGCATACGGCTATTTTTTGAAACCGTTCTATTGGTTGTTCCCGAAGGTGGGGTGGTATTTTATTTTTGAACTTGTGGGGACGTTTGCTGCATTTACGACATTTACGTACTTTATTATTCGGCGGTTGGGGGGCAAATATGGAATTTTTGTATCGGCTCTATTGCTGGCTTCGCTTACGCCGGACTTTTATTTTCAGTTGAGCTTTACGCAGTGCGCTACAATTTATACGGCTGCTGGCATTGTGTCGTTTGCGTTTGGGGTTGCTGAAAGTAAAAAGAGGTTTCTTGTTCTTGGAGGGGTGTTTTGCTTGGCTGGGAGCGTCATGCGGTATGAAGGTTTTTTGCTCGGTATGCCCTTCTTGTGCCTTTTGCTTGCGGTTCAGTTTTATTCAAAACGGCGCATCCCGTTGATGACGTTAGTTGCGCTGTGTGTGGCGTTTGCCTCCATTTGGGGACTTAAGGAGTATAATAAATCTCTGTTTTCGGAAGGGGATTACAAGTATTATGCTGCGTATCAGCCAATTCGAGCTTATTTTTGCGATGGAGCCTTTTATGACCGAGAATCCACGTTTGATGAACTTGAGGAACGCGGAATGTCCGGTCATGATTTTTTGATGTTGAAAACTTGGATGTTCTATGATACCGATGTATTTCAAGTGGATAGTTTAAAGCCAATAAGAGATGTTGCGCAGAATAATTTGTACAAGCCTAATCCAAAGCGAATGCCTGTCAAATTCTTTTTGTCAGTTTCAAACGCTTTGATGCGATGTAGCGGTTGGTGTTGGGTGTTATTTTGTATTTTGCTGTTGTTTTCGCCTTCGAAAAAAGCGAATCTATATCCTTGGGTCTCGTTAGGTTTTATTGCCGTTTGTATTGGGTATTTGTTGCTGGTGAACAGGCTTGTTTACCGTGTGGAATCGGGAATATGGCTGTATGCCGTGGCATCAACAATTCCATTTATGCAAAAAGAAATCTTTACGACTAATACTATATTTTTGGAAAAAGAAAAATTCTTTTTGTTTGCTATTTCAATAATGATTGCCGTATTTGCTTTCATAGGTATTTCAAATCAGGACTCTTTGAAAAAGTATTTTTCACTAGTTGAAACCCCTGAAATTTCTAAGGATTGGGTTCTTTTTTTGGAGCATGCTCAAAAACATCCGGATGATGTGTTTTTACTTTCTTTTGAACGATACAAAACATTGGCCACCTTTAAAAATCCTGCTTATAAGGCTATAGAACCTGGTAGTTGGGATAATATTTTTTCTTGGGGGTATTGGAACATTCATTTGCCCGCTATGAAAAGTGAATTTGCAAAACGAGGTGTTGAAAATCCTTTACGCGATATTGTTCATGACAATGTTTATGTGATGGAGGATAATAGGGGAATTCCTTTTTTACAGGATTTTTATGAGAGGCATTATCAGGATTCTGTGAGTGTAGATACCGCTTATGCTTTTGGAGATTTAATGTTGTTCAGATACAAGTTGAAGAAGGATTCTCTATGAAAAAGTGGAAAAAAGTAAATTTGGTTGTTTTTATTGCCGTTGTGGTTGTTTTGACTTTTTTGAGGTATGTGTTTGGTTCGATGGTCTTTTCGGGGCCTTTCGCAAAACCATGGCATCTGCTTCCTTCTGTCCATGAGGATTCCTTGTCACAAAAATATTTAGATGAATACCGGATACTGAACAAGAAATCGTTGTTCTGGCAAATGTATGATAGCTCACGGGTAAATGTCTTTATTCTTGTGGATGCTTGGGGCGTACCTACAGATGAAACTTTGCTTGAATCGGACTTTTCTCTGTTCAAGGACATTCCGCATAAGTTCGCTCTTCATCAACGGTTGGCAAACCGCACGAAACATGCCGAACGAGTGGAATTCCGCAATGCTGTTTCGGGCAACGTTTATCTCTTTGGAGGGGATTCAACAGAGTATGACCGTCCGACATATATTAAAGAAATAGGTTTTGATAAAATGGTGTTCTGCCAGAAATGTAATGACAGCGTGATGATTTCTAAAATGGATTCTGTGCTTGTGGAGGATTCGCTTAAGTTTGTGGCGTGGACTTCGCAGAGTTCTCGCTTGGGGGATAGGGATAGTTTGCAAATGTTGTTACGGAGAATTGCTGATTTTGCCAAACGTCATCCTGGATTGCGGATTATTGTGCAGGGAACCCATCGACCGGTGCTTGGAACTCCAGAAACGAGAAATGCCCACAAGTCGCACTGGGTGCCTGTTGTGATTTTTAACTGATTTCTTATTTTTTTCTTAACCGAAAAGTAAAATAAAGTTTATATTTATCAGTATGACGAAGATTCCTTTCAACAAGCCGCCTTTTGTGGGGCTTGAGTTCGATTATATCAAGCAGGCCGTGGAAAGCGGCAAAATTTGTGGTGACGGCACGTTTAACCTTAGGTGCCATGAGTGGCTCGAAAAGCATACGGGTGCGGTCAAGGCTTTGATGACCACCAGCTGTACACATGCACTTGAAATGTCCGCCCGTCTCTGTAATATTGCTCCTGGCGACGAGGTGATTATGCCCTCGTTCACGTTCGTGAGCACTGCTGACGCGTTTGTTTCGCAAGGGGCGAAATGCGTGTTCGTGGATATCCGTCCCGATACGATGAACTTGGACGAAAAGCTTATCGAAGATGCGATTACCGAAAAGACGAAGGCGATTGTGCCGGTCCACTATGCGGGGGTGGGCTGCGAGATGGACAAGATAAACGAAATTGCAAAACGTCATAATTTGTTCGTGGTTGAGGATGCTGCTCAGGGCATGATGGCGACGTACAAGGGCCGTGCACTAGGCTCGTTGGGTGACTTCGGTTGTTACAGCTATCACGAGACCAAGAACTACAGCATGGGCGAGGGAGGCGCGTTGCTCATCAACCGTCCGGAATTTTGCGACCGTGCCGAAATTATCCGCGAAAAGGGCACGAACCGCTGCCAGTTCCATCGCGGCGAAGTCGATAAATACACATGGGTAGAGCTTGGGTCCAGCTACTTGCCGAGCGAGCTGAACGCTGCTTATCTTTATGCCGAACTGGAATGCGCCGACATCATCAACGATGCCCGTATGGCAAGTTGGAACGCCTATCGTGAAAGGCTTGCACCTCTTGCCGAGAAGGGGTTGATTGAATTCCCGCATATTCCGGAACATTGTACGCACAACGCGCACATGTTTTACCTGAAAGTGGAAGATCTAGCGACGCGAACTGCGCTCTTGAAGCACCTTGTCTATAACGGCGTCTTGGCCGTGTTCCATTATGTTCCGCTGCACTCGTCGCCTGCCGGCATGCGTTTCGGCAGGTTCCACGGTGAAGACAAATTTACGACCAACGAAAGCAATCGATTGCTCCGTTTGCCAATGTTCTATGGACTGAAAGAAGAAGAAATCGAGTATATCTGTGGAAAGGTGTTTGAATTCTTTGGGGTGTAAACTCATCATTTTCGACCTTGACGGAACTTTGCTCGACACGGGCAGGGGTATTTCGAAATGTATTGCGTCAACACTGGGCAAAATGGGTTTCAAAGTTCCCGATGAGGAAACCTGCAAAACCTTTGTCGGCCCTCCTTTAAAAAAACGTTTCCTTGAATTGTTCAATGCCGGTGAAAATACCGCTGATGCGGTGATGAAGGCTTTTCGCGAGGAATACGGGAAAGGCGATGTCTTTTTGGCTGACCGCTATGCTGGCATGGAAGAGTGTCTTACCGCTCTTCACGAGCATTTTTCGCTTGCTGTTGCAACTTACAAACGCGAAGATCACGCCGTCCAACTTCTAGAAAAATTCGGGATGGCGCATTTCTTTGACGCAATATGCGGTTCCGATGCAGCGGCGACCATGACCAAGAACCAGATTGTCGAAAAGGCTATGAATTTGGTGGGTGTTGCTCCTGCTGAGAGTCTTTTGATTGGCGATAGTGCCAACGATGCGGAAAGTGCCGCACAATTGGGAATTCCGTTTATTGGCGTGACCTACGGCTACGGGTTCAAAAATGATGCCGATATTGTGAAGTTCCCGCATATTGCCTGTGCACAGAATCCCCTGCAATTGGTTGATTTTATTGCGCGTTAGCGTTAAATAATATATATTACTAAAAGAAATTTACACTGTTTAGGACAACCGGTGGCAGTCATGGACGATCAGAAAAAGACCGCAATTATAACGGGCTCGAATCGAGGCATAGGAAAGGAATTTTTGAAAACGTTCGCCCATGCCGGATACGATATTTACGCCTGTGCCCGTAAACAAGACGAATCCTTTGAAACCTTTTTAGACGACCTGTCGGCAGACTGCGGAGTGGAGATTAAGCCCGTCTATTTTGACTTGAGCTGCGAAGAAGAAATCAAGGAAGGGATGAAATCTATTTTCGCGGACAAGAAGAAGATTGATGTTTTGATTAACAATGCAGGTGTTGCTTTCGGTGGTCTTTTTACCATGACGTCCCTTGATAAACTGAAGGAAGTCTATCAAGTGAATGTGTTTGCGCAAGTCCAGCTGATGCAACTTGTGTCTCGCGTGATGATGCGACAGAAATCGGGTTGTATTATCAACATGTGCTCTGTCGGTGGAATTGAAACCTCCCCTGGATATCTGGCCTATGGTTCAAGTAAGGCAGCCCTGATTTGGATAACGAAGTCCTTGTCCAAGGAACTGGGACCGTATAATATTCGTGTCAACGGAATTGCTCCGGGTCTCGTAGATACGGAGATGGGTAATTACAAGTCTGATGAAGAGAAGGAAAAAGTTTTGAACCGGATGAGTATCCACCGAATGGGCAAGCCTGAAGAAATAGCTAAGGCAGCACTTTATATTGCGTCGGATGACGCTGCTTACATGACAGGTCACATCATGGTTCTTGATGGGGGCCGTGTCTGATGGGTTTTCACAATAAAAAAATAGACTGCTCGGCAGACAATGTCTGCAGGCTGACGGATATGTCCAAGCGAATGCGTCTCGATGCGATGGACATGGCTCTCGCTTCAGGTAATAATGGTTCGCATCTTGGCGGAAGTTTGTCTGCCATTGAGATTATTGCGACTCTTTATGGCGAAATCCTTAATGTTTCTCCTAAGAATCCGATGAACTCAGAAAGGGACATTTTTATCCCGAGCAAGAACCATTGCGTGCTTGCGCATATCCCGGCGTTGGCGGAGGCTGGCTTTATTCCGCATGAGGAAATTCTAGAATTTCAGAAGGATGGAGGCCGTCTGACTGGCTACCCGGAAAGAAAAGAAATCGGACTTGAATACTCTGGCGGAAGCCTCGGAATGGCTATTTCGGTGGGCATCGGGCTTGCACTTGCCGCCAAAGAAAGAAAGAGTAACAGAGACATTTACATACTGATGGGCGACGGAGAATTGAACGAAGGTTCGATATGGGAAGCTTTCATGGCCGCACCGCATTTTAAGTTGGATAACTTGACGGCCATTATCGACAGGAATCACCTTTCCTATGACGGAAACACCGAAGATGTGATGCCGATTGAAAACCTGGCAGACAAGATGAAAAGTTTTAACTGGTTCGTCTCAGAATGCGACGGGCATAATGTTGAGTCGCTGCTTAAGGCTTTCACGGAAAATGAAGAAGGAAAACCTCACGTTATCATCGCAGATACCGTAAAGGGCAAGGGCGTTTCCTTTATTGAAAACAGGCCTGAATGGCATCATCATAGGTTGTCGCAACAGGAATATGAACTGGCCGTGGCCGAGATTTCTGGAGGTGCAAAATGAAGGAAATAGCATCGAAAGATATCAGGACCTGGGCTAGACTTGGCCAACGTGGAGCTTTCTTTGCCATCGCGATGCCCGACATTGCCGAAAGAAAGGAAAATGTCAAACTTTTGACGGCAGACCTTGCGATACTTTCTGGAATGGATAGGTATAGGCAAGCGTTTCCGAACAAGTTCTTGAATGTTGGCATTGCCGAACAGAACATGGTTGGCATTGCCGCAGGGCTTGCGATGGATGGATACAATGTTTTTGCAACAACCTATTCGTCTTTTATTGCGGTCCGGAGCCTTGAACATGTGCGGCAGCATTTGTCCTTCTTGAAATTGAACGTGAAAATTGTCGGTTCTGCTGCCGGTGTCGTTGCGGCCAAGTCGGGCGTTTCGCATTGGGCAACAGAAGATTTGGCATTTACAAGGGTGCTACCTAACTTGACCGTATTTTCTCCGGCGGATAGCCTTGAGGCCGTAAAGGTGGCTGAGTATGCCGCAGAAACTGACGGGCCAATGTATATCAGGCTCTCCGGTGGTCTAAATGCGCCGATCGTTTACAAAGAAGACTATGAGTTTGTACCCGGCAAACTGATTCAACTTAAGGAAGGTGCGGATGCCGCCATTATCGCTACAGGGTTAATGGTGAACGAATCCCTGTCTGCCGCTAAGATGCTCAGCGAACAGGGCGTAAACGTTGCGGTTTACAATATGCATACCATCAAGCCTATCGATAAAGAGGGGCTGGACAAGATATTCCAAAATTACAAGACCATTTTTACCGTCGAAGAACATAATGTCCTTGGCGGTATGGGGAGTGCCGTTGCAGAATATAAGGCGACAAAGTCGAATGCCCCGAGGCAAGTTTTTATCGGATTCCAGGATGCATTCTGCAATGCGGGTTCACAAAGGTATGTATGGGAACAGGCTGGTCTTACGGATGTAAAAATTGCAGAGAAAATTGCAAGCGAGATTAGATGATAGAAGAATTCTACGAACATGAACCGTACGATTTGGAGAAGGGGGCAAAGGATGCTCTCCTCATAAAGGAACTTTTAGAATTGACAAAGTTCCATAGGGATCATTGTACGGAATATGCGAGATTTCTCAACGCCATGGGATTTGACGAACGAAACGTCAAGACTATTGCCGACATTCCCTTTTTTCCGGTGCGGCTTTTCAAGAATGTTGATTTGCTGAGCATCCCGCGTGAGGAAGTCTTCAAGACGATGACATCTTCGGGAACGACAGGCCAAAGCGTTTCCAAGATTTTTGTAGATAAAGAAACAGCGATGATCCAGCAAAAGGTCATGATTAAGATTCTTGGCGACTACTGGGGTAAAAAGAGACTTCCGTTACTTGTGATTGATTCCAAGGAAACGGTCCGGAATCGACAGATGTTTACCGCCCGCGGTGCAGCAATTATGGGACTTCAGGTTGTCGCCAAAGAAATGGTCTTTGCCGTGAACGACGATATGACTCTTAATGTTGATGCGGTGAAGGAGT
>JAEEGF012275045.1_pt1 | contig 13426 bp, 11 predicted proteins | sample 9134171 | NCBI WGS metagenome assembly JAEEGF01 (sample SAMN16246542, study PRJNA631951) | gut metagenome | biome: gut microbiome; feature: rumen; material: AP-attached | host: Bos | place: Iran: Karaj | collected 2018-10
AGGAGTATATGTGCTTATCCGCATGGGCATGAAGGTGAAATGGATGGTGCTGCTATTCGGACTGGGCGTGGCTGTATTCTTTACTTATCAGAGCGACGTACTTTATAAACTTGGGAAAAACCATCAGGACAGTTCCTACGACCTTGCCGGACAAATCAAGTCTATCTCCAACATCTCAACCGATGCAAGTAACCTCGAACGTTTGAACCGCTGGGCATCGGCCATCCGCATGTGGAAGGAACAGCCGTTGTTGGGTTGCGGCCCCGGCACCTACCAGTTCCTCTATGCCAGCTATCAAAGAAGCTACCAGCTATCCACTATCAGCACCAATGCTGGTAATCTGGGCAACGCACACAGCGAATACATAGGTCCTCTCACCGAGCAGGGCGTACCCGGTGTCATCTTGGTAGTGTGCATATTTATGACTACTTTCGCCACGGGCGTACGCGTTTATCGCACTGCCAAAGACAAACAGGTGGCGAATATGGCGCTGGCCTTTACATTGAGCCTCTTGACATATTATATCCACGGTGTCTTCAACAATTTCCTCGACACCGACAAACTCTCCGTCCCCTTCTGGGCATTCACTGCCGTAATTGTCGCGCTGGACGTATACAGCGAAAAGAAAAACTCCTCCCCTCTACCCCACAACTCAGACTCCTCAACCGATGAAGAATAGGGTTCAATTGGCAGTTGCAGTCCTGATGATTGGTCGGTTTGGGGTGACCCAAGCACAAGACCTCCGTGTCGCCCCATGGAACAACCACGCTTGGACTGCCTCCCATGCCAACGTGCCCCTACTGCGTGAGGCAGCGGACCAATTCAACAACCTACCCGACAGTGCCGACCTCATCATCGAAGAAGCTCGTCGCCACCTAGGCAAGCCCTACCACTATGGGGGAAAAGGACCCAAGGCTTTCGACTGTGCGGGCTTTGCCCGATATGTCTATCTCAAATATGGATTCACCCTCCCTGGCGGCAGCGCTCCACAATACCGCTTAGGTCGACATATCGACAATCCCAAGAATCTTCAACGCGGCGACCTAGTCTTCTGGCAGGGCCGCTCAGGCAAAGGCGGTGTAGGCCATACGGGCATTGTCACCGAGGTAGATACCAATACAGGCGTATTCCGTTTTATCCATGCCGCCACCTCCACAGGCGTGATCCACTCCTACTCCAACGAGGCCTACTATTCCCGCCGCTACATCGGCGCCACCCGCCTACTGGGCAAGCGCAAAAAGCCTGAGACTCCGCTGCCTCGGAGGAGGTAGCAAAGTACGGCAGAAGGCAGCCAAATAGCCGCCTTTGCCGCATCAATTCACAAACGTAGGGGCAGACCCCCGTGTCTGCCCGTTCACAGACTCCAGTGTCAGTCCTAACGTTTATTGGGCTCGCACCATGCCGTTGTCGTAGCCGCCGTTCTGCAGGGTCTTCTCGCCCTTGCGGTACTGCTTGCCGAAGTCCATCTGCCAGGTGAGGCCGAGGACGAGCATATTGCCGTTGTTGGCAGTCCAGTGGGTGTGGTGGTAGGGGTGCACAGCACTGAGGCCGATGGTCTCGTAGCGGTAGCCGTCTTTGTTGAATGGGCAGTGCCACGCAAGCATGGCGGTGAGGCTCTTGTGGCGGTACTGCATATAGATGCTCTGTGCCATTTCGCTCATGATGTACCTTTCGGCGTTAAGCGTCCATTGGGGCAGGAGGGTGAAGTTGGCTCCAGCCACAAAGTTGTTCCAATAGAACTGGGCATTGGCATTGGCAGTGAAGTTGTTGCGGGTGTGGGAAAATTCCGACCCTTTTGAGACATAGTGGTAATAGGTGCCGTCCAGCGATAGGTTCAGGTGGTTCCATAGTCCTCTGACACCTACCTCTGCATAGGCGTATGGGACATACCAAAGGTCGGCATTCTGGTAGGTGAGGATGAAGAGGTCACGGTCTGCATCGTAGTGATAGACATCGAAATAGGTATGGAAGATGCGCATGGCGCCGATGGATGAAAAGGCATAGAAACCGCTGGAGTGGTTGTAGCGCAACAGGAGTGCGTCGCGGAGTTGCTCGCTGGGTTTAAGGGCGGGATTGCCGATGGTGCCTTCGACATCGTCGGTCTGCTGGAATACTGGTGAAAGGGAGGCGAGTGTGGGCAGCATAGGCGTATATTGCACTATGGCGGTGAGGCTTAGATGGTCTGTGGCTCTCCAATTGAGGCGTGCGGTGCTGAGGTTGCGAAGGTAGGTCTGGCTGTTTGTGCCGTCGGTGACGTTGAGCAGTTTGGCACCAGTGCCAATGGAGTAGCCAATCTTACTGCCGAGGGAGCCTTGCACTTCGGCGTAGAGGTAGGCGTTGTCCTTGGTCATGGCGGAGGTAGTGTTGTAGAGGGTGTATTCGTTCTCGGCGAAGTTGTGCTGGTATTGTAGCCCTGTGCGGAGGGTCGTTGAGCCGAACTGACGGCTGTAGACCCCTTCGCCGCTGAGAGCGTAGCCGTGTCCGTTGACGGTAGTAGCGTAGTCGACAGGTGCGCCATTTTCGCCAAGAATGTAGGTTATGGTGTTGTCGTACTTGTCGATGGCATACTCGCCCACCACGTTCAGCTCCACCTTTTGGCCGTGGGGCATCTTATGGGTATAGAAGAGGTCGAGTTTGGGTAGGTTATCCTTCTGGTAGCTGTGCTGCGTCATGCTCTGCTCGGTGGTTACGCCGCGGTCGATCTCGGTCATCGTGCCAGTGGCATCGAGCGTCTTGGTGAAGAAGTTGTCCTGCAGCGAAGCGACAAACATGGTGCTGTCGTCGTGCTGGTAGGTGTATTCGGCGTTGAGGGTGTGGCTGATGTACCAGAAGGGCATATTGGTGCGTTGGCTTCGGATGACGGTGCGGGCTGAGTCGTAATAGCTGTCCTCCAACTCGTAGGGCACGCGGTCGTAATTGCGATATCCTAGGGTGTACTCCAGTGCGAACTCACTCCTGCCTTTGTGGTAACTACCCTGAAGGTAGCCGTTGACAAAGCCGGTGCTGAGTGCCGACTGTACCTGCGCCGTGATACTGCCACCGTCTTCGCGCTCTTTCAGTATGATATTGATGATTCCCGACGCACCTCGATCGAGGTAGCGGGTGCCGGGATTGTTGGAGTATTCGACGCGCTTGATTTGGTCGGCCTTGAGGTTGGCGAGTCGTGCCAAAGGGACTTCCTTGCCGTTGATTTGCAGGATGGCTATGCCGCCGTCGACGGTGATGGACTGCAACGCCACATCGACCCGCAGGCCTGGCAGGTTCAGCATGTCGAGCAGCACCAATGTGCGTCCTGCAGCTTCCACTTCTTCCTTCTTAGGCAGCACCACAAAGCGGTCGACCTCCTCGGTGGTACGGCTGGCGGTGATGGTGACGGCGTCGAGTTGCTTGGCACTCATGGTCAGCTCTCCGAGGTCGCCCATACCGCAGCGCACCTCCACCCGCTCATAGCCTGCCGAAGAAGCAATCAGCCTATACGTAGGGGCTGACCCCCGTGTCTGCCCGTTTACAGACTCCTGTGTCTGCCCGTTTACAGACTCCTGTGTCTGCCCGTTTACAGCCCCCCGTGTCTGCCCGCTTAAGTTGAGCACAAACGCACCGTTCTCGTCGCTGGTGGTGCCGACAAGGATGCTGTCGCTATCGATGTGTTTCAGTACCACGTTGGCGAAAGCCACGGGTTGGTGGTTGTCGTCTACCAGGCGGCCCCTCACCTGCCCCGTCTGGGCATGTAGCGTAGTGGCCATGCCCAGTACAGAAAGCAGAAGAAATGTAAGTCTTTTCATGTTATCTCTTATTGATAATTAATCATCATCGCCCAAGGAGATGGCAATACCCAGCTTGATGGGGTAGACATCCCTGTCCATGCCCATATTCATGGGGACGGTGGGCAGCTGGAGGTAGGCGTAGAGGTTGGGCATACCAATGCTCAGGCGGGCATCGAGGCGGAAGGGGTTCATCACTCTGGAAGTGGGTTCCCTGCGCTTGTCTGTGCCTTCGAGGTAGACTACCTTATGCTTCAATCCAGTATGGAAATTGTTGAAGTTCAAGCCAGGGATGGCAGCCAATCCGATGAAGAAGTCGCTGCTGCGCGAAGGCTCCCAGCGCACCATGAGGGGCAGTGTGACATAGCGTGCCACGAGGCGTGTGGTGGCGTCGCCCTCTGCAGGGATGGAGGAAACAAAGGTGGCCTTCCCTGTCGGGTCGGTGCCCAGGCTCACCCAAGGGTCGACGAACTTAAACACGTCGGACGCATACCCCAAGCCGATACCCAGATGCCAATGGTTGTTGACGAAGGGATAGTAGACCGCCTCCAGCTGGTAAGAGGAGAAGGTGGTATTCAGCGCATAGCTGCCGTCCATCCTCGAGAGGCCGTTGTAGGGCTTGTCGCCCCAGTTGAGGAAACCCCAGAGGAAATCGAAGCGGAAGTCGTCGCTATGCCATTGGGCACGTTCCTTGCGGTCTTCGGCAAGCTGACGAACGACTGATGGCGATTCCACTTCTTCATCTTCTATCAAGGCTGAAAATTCGGTATTGGTAACATGGAACGATTCCACATCTACCTTGCCCCTGTCCTGTTCATACGACTTCAGATTCTCACCACGGCAGTAAATGACGTTCACCTTGGCGTAATCCTGCGCCTTCAATGCGATGTCATCCATAGCACAGGGCACTCCCATCGAAACAGAGGCGTAGTCCTCAGCCGCCAACTTGATGCGACGCGCACGAAGTGTATCAACACCTCTTTCGGTATTAATGGTCACCTTGCTGTAGTCCTCGGCAGAGACAGAGAGTTTGACGATGTTTGATGGACACAGTACATCCACTTGGGCATAGTCCTCGGTGTGGATGTCGGTAGAAGCATCTAGCACCAAATGTAGGCGCAGACGGTCGACACCTGGGATGGTCTCAATCCTCAACTGTCTGCCGTACTTGCCACCAATGCCGTATTCGAGACCTTTGGGAGTACCTGATTTGTTGGGATTGCTGTATTCGAGATACTCGACCGAGTCATTGACAATCTCCACTTTGCAGTAGCCGGACAATTTGACGCTTTCCACCTTTTGATAGAAGTTGATGCGAAACACTTTCAGTGTGTCGTCGATGTCGCCAGCCTTGGCGTTGAACACCATGAGCATAAGGGCGACCAGTGAAATGATTCTTGTTTTCATGTTTATCGTTATTTATTGTTATACTTTAGAAATCAATACGGGTAAGCAGTTCTCCACGAGCCTCGGAATAGGTCTGGTAGGCATAGTCGCGAACAGTGTTGCTGACTCGGCTGCGGAATGCGCGGAAACGGTCGCCAACCGTAGGCTGGTAGGCCACCGTCACCTCCTCTACCATAGGTTGGTAGGTGGGGAAGATGGTCATTTCGATAAACTCAATCACCACCGTATCCTCCTGTTGAGGTTCGGGCAATGAGGCGGCTTCTGCCAGCATGGCAGGCTCCTCTATCACGGGCGGCTCGTACTGCGTCACCTGCTCCGTCGGTTCTACTGGCAGAGGGGCAGTCGGTTCTGTCGGCTGGGCTATGGGTTCTGTCGGTTCGACAACAAAGGTCGGCATCTCTTCTTGTTTCTGAACCATTGGTTCTATGGGTTTTGTCAGAGCAACAGGCTGACGGTTTCGAGCCACCATACCTGCCTGCTCGGTCGGCTCACCGCTAGGCCACATCATCCACACACCGCCAATTAAAACCGCTGCCACACAGGCCGCGACAGCCCATCCCCTCTTGAGAGGGGTGGCACGGAGTGCCGGGGTATGTTGAAAAAGGGGCAGCACCTTTGCCTCATGGCGCAACAGACCCTCCTTGTCGGGGTAGACCATCGGCGGCTCCTCCAGCTTAAGGGAAGAGTCGTAGAGCGACAGCCCCTCCCCCAGCTCAGGGTTCTGGGCAGCGAACCGTTCCACAGCGGCACGCTCCTCAGCGGTCAGCTCACCCTCGCCGTAGCGGTAGAAGTATTCCTCGTAATTATCAGTTGTTATAATCATAGCCTAAAGCAATTATTATTTTCTTCATTGACACTCTTGCTCGGAAGAGATAGACAGACACCTGTTTCTCACTCAGCCCCAACATCTCGGCGATTTCCTTGCAGCTGTAGCCCTCCACATCCTTCAATACCACCGCGGTACGCTGTACTTGAGGCAAGTGTTCCAACGCCTTGAGCAATACCTCCTGTAGGTCAAATCGCTCATCGGGTGCTATCACCCTCTCTTCTTGCAGGTAGGGCAGCGCCTGTTGATGCACCTGCACATGACGGTGATGGCTCATCAGCAGGTTATGTACCACCGTAAGGAGAAACGACTTACCTTTCTCCACCTCCACTTTCTCCCGCCGTTCCCACAACGTCGCAAAGGCCTCCTGCACCACATCCTTCGACAGCTCCAAGCCGCCTCCGCAGCTCACCGCAAAGCGGTACACATCGTCCGCCCAAAGTTTCACGCCGTTGTTATATTCCTTTTGTGTCATTCGCCATATAAACGCGCAAGTGCCCAAAATACTACACCCCCCTCGAAAAAAAAACTCATCACCCCTTTCCCACACTTCACCTACTATCTCTAAATCAATATAATACAACAAACCCTCCTCTGCATCTTTTTTTTGTATTTTCCCACCTAGGGCATTATCCGTGTAAGGGCAATCCGTCAATGACAGTTATGCCCTGCCTATAGCCTTCCAACCATCCTCAAAGATTCAGCCGAGGGCACTTGTTCGCTTATCTAAACGAAGATAAAGCGATTATGAATCAACTAAGTAGCGGCTAAATGGCATACTCACCCTATAGCAAACCAAGGAACACCCAATTACAAAGCTGATAATCGACATGAATTTATAGCGCATTGTCTAGGCAGTGGGGGGGGCAGCTACTGCCCGAGCAGGTTGATAATATCTTTCAGCCTGGGGGCAAGGATGATTTCGGTGCGACGGTTGACGGCTTTGTTGGCAGCAGAGCTGTTTTTCACCTTGGGGGCGTACTCGGCATGGCCGGCGGCTTCGACGCGGGCGGGGTCGATCTTGGGTCCTTGCTTGAGGAGGAGTTTGACAATGGCGGTGGCACGCATCACGCTGAGGTCCCAATTGTCCTTCACCGCCGTGCTGCCATGATAGGCGTCGTTGTCGGTATGCCCTTCTACCACCACATTCAGGTCGGGATTGTTCTCCAGCACCTTGGCGAGGCTCTTCAATGCCTGAACGCCTTGAGCCGACACTTCCCAACTGCCCGAGGCGAATAACAGCTTGTCAGCCATGGATACATAGACCTTACCGTCTTTGACATTCACGTCCAAACCCTTGTCGGCAAAGCCCACCAATGCCTTCTGCACCGAGACGCGCAGGCTTTCCAGCTCGCGCTGCTTGGCTTCGAGGGCATCGTTGGCAGCGAGTTCGCTCTGTGCCAAGGAGGCAAGTTGCTCTTCCATATCCTGCTGCTGGGCGAGCATTGCCTGTTCCTTCTGCTTCACCGACTGCTCTTTCTCGTTCAACTCAAGCGTGCGTTGCTCGAGCATGCGGTTGACCTTCGAGAGGTCGCGATTCTTGCCGGTAATTTGCTGGAGAAAATTTTCCATGGTGGTATCGTAGCGCAGCTGCAGGGCGGCATAGGCACGATTGATGGAGGTGACGGTGGCCTCACATTCCTGACGGGCAGCCGCCATATCGCTCAACGACATAGTCATGGCCTGTCCCTGACGGACCAACTCGGCATTCTCCTCGCGCAATTCTTTCAGCTCCTGGTTGGCGACGGAGAGGCTTTTGGTAGCCTGGGTATAGTGGGACTGCAGTGCCTCGTATTCGCGCAGGGAGACACACGACGGCAGACAAACGACCGCCGAAAACAACATGAGCAATTGGAACGACTTCTTCATCATATTAGGTTTCTATTCATCTAATGGCTACGCCCCTCGGGGCAACTGGCGACAGCCTCCCTATCGGTAGCGACATCACACTAGGCGATGGGCGGAGCGGTAGCCGATTAGTTTTTACTTTTTCATTTTGAAAAGTAACGCGGATTAAAAAAAAATCGTATCTTTGCGTTCTGATTTTTCGCGACATGACATTCACAAATCTATATAAAAGATTGTATGTTTGGCGTTTGAAGCACATCTCCGAACAGACTTACCTGCTGCTGCTGAGCGTGGTGGTGGGCGTATTGAGCGGACTGGCGGCCGTATTGCTGAAGACGGTGGTGCACTTCTCGGGCCAAATGGTGATGTCGTTTGGCAACTCCCACCTCACCACCGGAGGAGGCAACACGATTATCTTCATCACCCCATTGATCGGTATACTGCTGACCATCCTCTTTGTCCGCTATGTGGTGAAAGGCGATATCGGGCACGGTATTCCCAGCGTGTTGCTCTCCATCTCGCGCCACAAGGGGCAGCTGCCTCCACGCAATATGTACACTTCGCTGGTGGCTTCCACCCTCACCGTCGCCTTTGGCGGCAGCGTGGGACTCGAGGCCCCTATTGCCTCCACAGGCAGCGCCATAGGGTCCAACGTGGGGCGATTCTTCCATGTCAGCCCCCGCGGAGTCAAACTGCTGCTGGGATGCGGTGCGGCGGGCGCCATTGCCGGCATATTCAAGGCACCCCTGGCCGGAGTGCTGTTCACCGTGGAGGTGCTCATGTTCGATATGACGATGACCACTGCGGTGCCACTGCTTATCTCAGCCCTCTCGGCCTCGACGGTAGCCTATTTCCTGATGGGCAAAGATGTTCAGTTTGCCTTCCAAGTCACCGAAGACTTCACACTGCATCAGATTCCCTTCCTTATGGTGCTAGGGCTGTTTTGTGCCTTCAGCTCAGTCTATTTCCTGCGTTGCACCGACTGGGTGGAGACATGGTTCGCCCACCGCAAGAACTGGATGCGCAAGTGGCTCATTGGCGGCGTAGTGCTAGGTGTGATGATATTCCTCTTCCCGCCCCTCTACGGCGAAGGCTACTGGGCACTGACCGAACTGCTCAACGGCAGCAACGACGACGCCCTCTTTGCTAACAGCGTCTTCAACATCTTTCGCGACAACTCTTGGGTGGCACTTGCCATCCTACTTATTCTGATACTGCTCAAGCCTATAGCTACCGCCACCACCATAGGCAGCGGTGGCGTGGGTGGCACCTTCGGCCCCTCGCTAGTAGTGGGAGGGCTGAGCGGCTACTTCATCGCTGCTTTAGGCAACCAGCTGGGGCTCCCACCACAGTCAACCGCCAACTTCGCCCTGGTGGGCATGGCGGGCGTGATGACTGGGGTGATGCACGCTCCCTTCATGGGGGTGTTCCTCATTGCCGAAATTACTGGCGGCTACGCCCTTATGGTGCCGTTGCTCATCACCTCAACGGTCACCTACATCTGCGTCCAGCCCTTTGAGAACCATTCAATCTACGCCCGAAAACTGGCAGTCAAGGGCGACCTGATGACTCACAACAAGGACGCTTCGGCTTGGCACCTCATGGACCTAAACAAACTCATCGAAACCAACTTCGCCACCGTGCCCGAAAATGGCACCCTGCGCGACATCGTCGAGGCAATCAAAGGCTCTAAGCGCAACCTCTTCCCTGTGGTAGATGCCCATAATAAATTCCTCGGCCTCATCGTCATGGACGATATACGCCAAACCATCTTCGAGACCCAGCTCTACGACACCCTTACCGTCCGTGAGCTGATGATGACCTTCGACGACAAGGACATCGTCCATTCCAGCGACTCGCTCTCCGACGTGGTCAACAAATTCCAACTCAGCAACCGCTACAACCTTATCGTGGTCGACGACGACGGTACCTATCTCGGCTTCCTCTCCCGCGCCAACACCTTCTCCGCCTACCGCCGCTTCATCTCCCAAAGTTCGGAAGAATAGCCCTCGTCACCCCTCAGTTTTTAATAAAAAAGGTCGATTTTCTGGATTATAATCCAAAAATTATATATTTTTTTTTGGATTACGTTCCAATTTTTTTATATCTTTGCATCGTCAAAGAAATGAATATGATTGAGCGAAAATTAGTCAAAATAATTCAAGCACAACTATTTAAAGGTAAAGCCATCATCCTTGTCGGCTCTCGGCAGGTCGGAAAAACCACTCTGCTAGGTGAATTAGTGCGACAAAGCGACAAGCGGATTCTCTCTCTCAACTGTGATGAACCCGAGGTGCAAACCATGCTCACCGACACCAACGTGGCAAAACTCCGAACCATCATTGGCAACAATGAGTTGGTTGTAATCGACGAGGCTCAGAAAGTGAACAACATCGGGTTAACACTCAAGCTGATTGTTGACAACATCAAGGATGTGCAAGTTGTAGCCACAGGCTCATCAGCATTCGAACTCCGCAATCGGCTGAACGAGCCACTCACAGGTCGCAAGTTCGAGTATCAAATGTTTCCTATTAGCAGTGGCGAAATCATCGACACGTATGGTCTTCTGGAGGAAAAACGCACATTGGAGAACCGCCTTGTTTATGGCAGTTATCCCGACATCATCATGCACCCCGAGGAAGCCCGCCGGTATCTTACCGAACTCACGCAGAGCTATCTATATAAGGATGTGCTCTCGCTCGACAGCCTCCGTAAGCCACAGCTACTCGACAAACTATTGCAAGCCCTTGCCTTCCAAGTGGGAAGCGAAGTGTCGACTAACGAGCTTGCCCGTACCCTACAAACCGACAGCAAGACCATCGATAAATACCTCGATTTACTAGAGAAATGCTACGTCATTTTCCGTCTTGGCGGTTTGAGCCGCAACCTCCGTACAGAGTTGAAACGAGCCAAGAAGATATACTTCTACGACAATGGAGTACGCAATGCCGTCATACAGCAGTTCTCTCCAGTAGCTCTTCGCAACGACATGGGTGCACTATGGGAAAACTTCTTCATTGCCGAGCGAATGAAACGCAACCACTACAGCGGTCATTACTGCAACAACTTTTTTTGGCGCACTACACTACAACAGGAGATTGACCTTATTGAAGAAAGCGACGGAGCCATGACTGCTTTTGAAATGAAGTGGAATCCCTCCAAGAAAGTCCTCTTCTCCAAAAGCTTCATCGAAGCCTACAACGTCAAAGAAACAGTCGTTATATCCCCCGACAACTATTTGGAGTACCTATAAACAAACAGACTCATTCGTCATCATTCATATACTTGTCCAACATTGCCTTTATCTCTTCTTTCATCTCATCCCGTAGTGATTCAGGTTTCAGCACCTCCACCCTGCTGCCCAACGAGAGTATCTTCTGTTTAAAGTCATAAGTTGGACGTACACGGACGGAAAAGACCGAGTATTCCTCATTCCGTCTCAGCTCCAGTTGGGAGTGATGCAACGGGAGCGACCGCAGATAGTTGGCCTGAAAAGCATCCACTTTTATCCAGACACTCTCCACCTCCACCTCTTCCCTAAGAATGATGCCATAGCTGTCCTTAAACATCTCCTCCACGTCGAAATCGGGGTCTCTGGTGTATGTCTCCTCTTGGATTTCAATGTTGCTAATCCTATCCAGCGCAAAGATATGGTGCGGCATATCCTCCGTGTACTTGCCGACCACATACCAGCGACGTTCAAACATCTTCAAGGCATGAGGTCGGAAGTCGGTGTAGTGCGTCACATTGTCACGCCAAAAGGCACCATAGTCGAACCTCATCATCCGCATCTCCTTCATGGCCTGGAGTATGGCGGGCAGTGGGTCGGTGTGACTCTCTTCTATGGCGATATACTGTGCCAGCTCTTGGCTGTCCATCACAATCCGGTTCACAGCAATGGCGTTGAGCATCCACTGACGGAAATAGCCGTTCTTGCCGCTGTCGGCTATACGATAACGGTACACGCCGCCCGACACGTAACATTCAATCTCTATTCCGAAAATATCCTTTATCTCCTCGCGGTGACGGTGGAACGTGCGGTCAGAATAAAGACGACCACCATTAATATCGTCATTGAAATAATAGGCATCGGCAATTTGCTGGAGCGTCAACCCCACATTGCCCGCCTTCATCACGGTATCAACAAGCCAGATATATTTCTTCAAGGGCGTCATAGGTTGTTCTTGTTAATAAGGTTCACTACTACTTTCACCATCACGTCTTTCTCTTCAGGACGGCTCTCGGCAATCATCAGCGTGAACGCCACAAGGGTATTGTCAGCAATGCGTTTGCTCCCATCCTCGCGGTAGAGGATACGGTTGTTGTTTAGAAACCACAGGAACAGGGTGGCGGCAATGCGTTTGTTACCGTCGCTGAAGGAGTGGTTCTTGGTGACAAGGTACAGCAGCATGGCGGCCTTCTCCTCAGTGCTTGGATACAGCTCCACGCCGTCGAATGTCTGGTATATCTGCCCGATGGAGCTCTTGAACGAGTCATCCTTCTCGTTGCCGAACAGGGCACTCTCGCCAAACCGTTCTTTCAGCGAGAGGATGGCTTGCATGGCGTTGTCGTAGGTAGCATGGAAAGCGGCCTCTTTGGTGGTGTCGCTTACGGTGAGCCGTTGGTAGTCGTAGCTGTCGAGCGTGTCGAGGGCGTAGGTGTAGTCAGTCACCACGTCGAAGAGCGCGTTGGTCTCGTCGGTTGAGAGTAACGGCTGGTTCTGTATTGTGCGGCCAAGCATCCCCACTAACTGCCGAAGCTCTCCAATCTGCTCCTTGTGTATCCGCTCATTCACAGCATAACCTTTGACAAGATAATCCTTCAACACACGGTTGGCCCAAATGCGGAACTGTGTGCCTCGCTGGCTCTTTACACGGTAGCCTACCGAGATGATGACATCAAGGTTATACAACGTCACAATTTGTTTCTGTTTTTTGCCTGTGATAGCCCCATGTTGAGTGGTATGTGCAAAATTTGCACATACCACTTCTTTATCTAATTCACCTTCCTTAAAAACATTGTTTATATGCCTACCAATCACAGTTCTATCCTTCTGAAACAATTCAGCCATCTGTGCCTGAGACAGCCAGACTGTATCTTTATCCATTTTAACCTCCAGATTGGTCTTCCCGTCGGCAGTCTGGTAGATAATTATCTTGTCATTAATGTTCTCCATAATCCTATAACGATAAAAGAATATTTTTTTTCAAAGTGTAGTACATTCAGCGGCCAATGTGCAGCATGATGGTTCCTCCACCCTTCTTCAATCTCCTTTTGGGTCGGGCAGCAAGAAGTCTGCAATGTTTTCAAGCGTGATAACCTGAAATTCGGAATTAGGGTATGCCTCGGTGAATGTCTTGGTAATGGATGCTTTTACTCGCGGATTCCATTTCATCTCATAGGCATGTAGTTTACCTCCTGACTCTTCCAGATAGTCAATCTCTTGTTGCTGTTTGGTCCGCCAAAAGTAGCGATTCACCCACCGATGGTAGTACTCGTTGCTCTTCATCCTTTCGGCAATGACGAAATTCTACCACAACGCCCCTATATCCTGCCTCACCTCCGGAGCGTTGTAATCGGCTAT
>JAEEGF010276686.1_pt1 | contig 13425 bp, 16 predicted proteins | sample 9134171 | NCBI WGS metagenome assembly JAEEGF01 (sample SAMN16246542, study PRJNA631951) | gut metagenome | biome: gut microbiome; feature: rumen; material: AP-attached | host: Bos | place: Iran: Karaj | collected 2018-10
CACCCAAGATGATCGTGTCACATCCTTCTGATAAGGCAACTTCTAATATCCTCCGCAGCCTCTTCTCGTGAAGCGCCAGAAGATCCTTGTCCTTCATCACTGTCTGCTTATTGCCATCCCCGGTGTTATACTTATTGCTCGGCTGATTACGAAGATTGGGGGCCGCGCATGTGATCACATCAACGTCATACCAGTCCGATTCAGGCATGAGCTCGGGCATTGCAGTATCTGTCTTAAATACAGTAACACCAGGAGTGTATATAATATCATCATTGTGAATAGGATCATGCGCATCCCTGTGAGGCTGATAGAAGCCATCCCACATAGCCCGTGTATTAAGATTGAAGTACAATCCCGAGCATCTGCAGAGGCATTCCTCCTGCGCACTTGCTCCATTCACAACTCCGCCGCCCGGATTTGACGCCGATGCAAAGTTATGCACCGCAACATGCTGTCCTTTATAACCCGCTGCCGCTTCATACGTTCTCTTTTTGGACACTACGACCTTTGCAGGATCCTCGTAAATGTCCTTTTTCTGTTCTGCTAAGGTATCCCCTTCCAGGATCAACTTCTGCGACGCTGTCGCTTTCTTTACCGATTCCGAAAGCTTCGGGTTGGTCTTACATAATCTCTCCGTATCCTTAAATAATGTTACATTTTCATCTCTTCCCATAATTCATATCTCCTATTCAAATTCAATCTCGTGCTTCTTAAAAAAGTTGTAGAAATAGCGTACATTTTCCAGATCCTGCCATCTTGATACATCCATACATTCATCATCCATGTTGTATATTCGGGCATTTAATGTTCCCAGCATAAACGGTGAATGAGTCGCTATAATGAATTGACAGTTCAAAAATCGGGCCAGCTTGTTGATCTCCTCCGCAAGCTTTACCTGATTAGACGGGGACAATGACACCTCCGGTTCATCAAGCAAATATAGATTATCAGGTTCCAAGCTATTCTCTAGAATAGTCATGGCAGTTTCACCATTAGAGTATTTCTCCTGGTTAAACTGAATACATGCAAGCCGTGACGGTGCACCTTTCATGACCGGTGAGTGAAGCTTAAGGATTGCTTGCTCCTTTGTGAGGTTATTGATGCGCATCTCATCGAAAACATAGCCATTTTCTAGAGCGCTTTCCTGTTCAACCTTTTTCACCTCATAAAGCAGATCCTCACTCTTTAAGTAAAGACTACCTTTAGGTATCATCAGCTCATGGCCGTAGTCATCTTCTCCGTAACTTATCGTACATTCTGAAACAAATTGCTCTATTCCAAGCTGACTGACAGTATAGTCCTCATATCCCCTTGCCTGTATTTTCTTGGCGACCAGGTTTAAAAGAGTTGACTTACCGCAACCATTGTTACCATAGAAAATTGTTATCGGAGCAAATATAAAAGAATATATCTCTTTGTTTCGGAACACGTTGTATGGATAAAGATTGGGATTATTAACACGGTGTTCCGATACCTTAAAGCTGCTCAAATATATCATCAGATAAATACCTGTCCTTCAAAACACTTATAATAGTATCCTTAAGCAGCCATCATATACTCCATAATATGAACAGAAGAGGACTGTTCGTCCTCTTCGTGATCCTTGATTATATCGTAAAGATTGGCTTCGTAAAGTTCCATCAATGCGAACATGGTATCTGCCTGGGGATAGCTCTTGCCCTTCTCGTATTTGTAGATCGCCTGAACTGATCCAAGGCAAAGATACTCTCTTACGTCATCTACGGAGAGGTTTTTCGCTACACGAAGGCGCTTCAAATTCTGTCCAACAACCTTCATGTCATATTCCGGACGGTAAATCATCACATTCCTCCTCCTGTACTCGATACGCGAGCACGCGCTACATGGATTATTGGGGAACTTTAATAGCATAACACCGCAGAAACACTTTGTCATTTAACTGTTAGTTGAAATTCACAGATTGCTAACGGCTTTTCTACCGAACGTTTCATCGAACCTGCTTCTTATATATCGGATTATATTTTCAAAGAACACGACCTTTCCTTTAGATTTATTCGGATAACTGACCTGTTTTGCAACGATCACCTTCGGAATTTCTATGTCTGTATTTCTCTCAGCCTCAAGCTGTTTAACCCTCTTTTCCAATTCATTTACACGGATTTTGGTCTTTACGGCCCGTTTTAAGCACTGATCGGCATATTGAGAAGCATCCTCGTCCTGCCAAGCTGATCTGCCTTTCTATTCTTCTCACGAAGGATAAAGCTTAGGCCATATCTTGCCAGACCTACTGCATTCATTATTCTTACGTTAAAGCAGTTTACTTTATTCGCTGCCAAGCTCCTCAAAAGCTCGTCTCCATTAATACCCGGGGCCAGAATAATCCGTTCCTTCATGCAATCACTCCTCAAATATCTAATCTTTTGCCACTAACATATCATCTACATCCGTACCAAGCAGCTGTCCTAAAATAAACATCTTACTGATTGTTGGAAGGGTTTCTCCCTTCTGCCAACGATAGACTGCCTGAAATGATACCTTCATAAAATCACTGACATCTCTGATTGAAATTTGCCGTTCTTCCATTAATGTTTTGATCCGAATACCTGTTGCAACCGTATCGAGTTCTACAATCTCCCATTTCTTATCTGTATTCATAAATACACCATCCTTCCTCCTTATCCTCCATCTGTGATGGAATTATATGGTTAAGGATAGTGTAGCAATGTCTATGCAGGGCTGTCATTTAACGAGTAGTTTAAGAATAACTTCCCCAAGCGTAATGCATATTCTTTTAAACGACGTAGCATTGAGGCAGGGTTTTGCCCCGCCTCAATTCTCACTTCAAATATAGGCTGCTCGATCGCTAAGGGTACCAGAAAGTCATCCACCCGCTTCCCAAGTATTCTGCTTAAGATAAACAAATTCTCAATATCGGGAAGATTATGACCATGACGCCACTTGTTTATGGACTGCACTGAAAGGTTCATGATTTCGCCAAGCTGTTTGTCATTCAGTCCACTCTCGTTAATCAGTTTGCTAATCTGATCGCCTGTGGCTTTCATATCGAGTCCGGTAATGCTGTTGCTCTGTGCTATAAACATAGGCTATAGGCTCCTTTCGTGAGTTAATCTTTCTACTGGGGACTTTTCTGATAATAATATACCATACCTTATACCTTATACCCTAATAATCTATTTCCCCGCCAATATCTCCCGATACAACTCCTCCGCATACTCACCCGAAAGCTTCTCACAGACCTCTATTCTCTGTTGAACAATCGTGATGAGGACATGCGCTTTTGCGTCGGCGACCTGGAGCTTCATCAATGTCTGAAACTCAGATACACTCGAACCGAGTTTTAGGTGTCTTCGCAGGTGCTTCATCCTTAGGCTTACACGGTCGTCATGATACTCAACGTAATACAGGAGTCGGCGTTGCTCATCCTCGGTCAGCTTCTCGCCTTTTGCTATAAGCCCAGGGATAATCTTGTCTCTGGCGATCTCCATGCTTCGCACAGGATGTCCATAGTAATGCATGTTGACCTTGCCATCGCGTTCGTCATAGATCTGGCAGTCCGGCTTACCGATATCATGTACAAGTGCTGCCAGGTATACCATGTCATCTTCTATATCCTTCGGGAGTCCCACCACCGTCTGTAGCGAGTGTTCCCACAGATCGTATTGATGCGCGTAATTCTGCTGATTGAAGTTTACCATGATCTTCGTCTCAGGGATGAGAGTCACAATCTCATCTCTGTATTTATCAATTTCGCTTACGTCTGTTGCTCTTCTGAGCAGCTGTATCAGCTCACGTAGGTTCATGTTGCCTTCCTCCGTTTTCTATTCTTCACCATATTCTCATTATAGTGTTGTGGCAGCAAACAGTCATTTAACCATAGGTTGAAAACACAAAAAAGAAGCCCTCAGCACTCATCATGCCAAAGGCTCCACTAATATCACTTAATCCCACAGGCTCCAAAACCACTCCTTAAAGAGGTCCATACCCTTGTCTTTGCACTCGTGTCTATATTCAACGATTTTTCTGTACTCATCATGATAGAGGTCAGAGATTTCTTTGTACTCGGGAACATCTTCCAGCATATACCACCTGGAGCTCCCTGTCTTCTTTTCCTCTTCCTTCTCCTCTTCAGTCTTCAACTTTTCACCAAAGAAACCATACTTTTTAGTGAATTCATCTGAGGCCTTGTCATGTTCTTCTTCATACGGATTCTTCTTTGTACAGGTATCCTCGTTGGCCTCTCTAAAGAGAAATATCATTTCGGACAGAATATTCTTCCATCTCTTCATGCCCTCCTCGTCCACCTCTTCCGGGGCACCCGTACCTACAAGCGCCTGCGAGAAATCATCCGGCATGCTTGGATATCCATGTGTAGTCTCTTTCAGATCCTCGAGCATATTTGGAATGACACTTAAGAACCACCAGTCAATCGACCATACATCCCGGTCGCAATATCCGTATCGGATTCTCTGATAAGCATGCTTTATATTTCTTCCCCAGCGCTTAATGTGCTTGATGGGATTTATGAATCCACGTTCTCTTGCTTCGAAGCAGGAATAGTCTGTTTTCTTCACAGCGCTCACCTCCATGCTTCCATCATAACCGAGCACCGATCAGAAATCATTGACGGCATAGTTCAATCAGAGGATATTTTCCGGTTTACTCATCCTGCCAGTCCAGCCCATTCCGCGAGCCCATTCTCTCATGCTCTCCTTCTCTTCGGGATCATCTCCTTCAAGGGTGGACAGCATCTCCTGGAATCCTCCGATACCTCCTACGTCATCTACTACATTTAATCCATCTACTGCAGTGCATCTAGGTCTTTCTTTTGCATCAACATACGCCAGCACTTCTCTAAGCTCTTCGGACACTTCCTGCCCATCCTGAAAATACCTGAACCTGTTAAGCTGATCCTTAGCTGTCATAATATCCACAACAAACATACCGGAATTCGAAAGGTCAGCATTGGTCTTTCTTTCGTATTTATCCAACACTGTTATCTTTACACACCATCCGTCACCGTAATCGTATTCGTAGTACACGGTGTCTGTTACTGGAATTAGTTTGGGATTAAGTTCCTTAAAAATCCGAGAACACAATCCTTCATAATACGGAATTAGCTTCTCTGCCTGCTCAAGCCACTTCTTTGAGGTCTGACCTGTTCTTGCCTTGATCTCACTTTCTCTTCCGTAATATTTCCATTCCTCTATTCGATCACGATTGGTCCTCCATATCCTAAGATTATCTGCGGCATGCTCTAAGTCCTGTCCCTTTTTGGGTCCGAGCTCTCCTATCTTATCGTCAATGATCTGCTTCTTAGCATCCAATCGATCAAGCCAGGTTCTATAGAATTCTTTGCGAGCCTCCTTTCCCTCCGACAGCTTTTTCATCAGAAGCTGTCCTAAGGTAAGACGCTCCGATAAATAATTGAGCGACTCCTCCATAATGACCTGATTGTTCATTTCCTCCAAGGTCATGTCATCGGTAAACTGTGTAAAACGCGATCTGAAATCACAGATCTGTCTTCTTGTATCAAAGTAAGTATCGTTTACGGATTTCTGCAAGTAAGGTCTCGTATATTTCTTTTTAAGCCAACTCTTTACACTTTGACCTTCGCCATAGTCATCATCCCAATACATATCGCCTTCCTCATCAGGATAATGTAAAAGGCTGCCACATAGTCTCTCCCAGCCTCCGATTGTCCCACCAGTCAGCTGATCAAACTCTTCCTCTGAGATACTGAAGTGATGAAGATGTCCATTCTGCCAACCAAATAACCTTTGTATCATAAAATGCATACTATGAAGGTTCATTGAGCTTGGTACCAGCACTTCGCGAATAATTCCTTTCTTGGCTTTTGCCAGTCTAAGGAACTCATCATGTTCTTCATCTCTCATTCCGAGATCTTCACTACCACCGTATATAAAGTGATCTACAAGCTCTAACTTAAGTCTATATACAGACGCATCTGTTAAAAATGGATTCTTCTCTAATTGCTCCTCTGTATGAGGTTCAAGATTGATATTGCCTTGTCCGTTCGCCCCGTTTCTATAAGCCTTATCAAAATCAAAAGACATCATTCCGTTTTCATCAATGCTGAATACATCTTCCATAGCTTCCGTCTCTTTCTTGATCATGTTCTCCGCTGCAGCGTGCATACGGTCACGATAGTCCTTAGATCGGGTAGCATCATTAGATTCTGATCTGCCATACTGACCTCTGCTATATGGAAGAAAGGTTTGTATCGTCTTTACATCCTTGCCAAGCTGTTCTGCGATCTGGTCAACACTTAGGCCTTGTGCTCTAAGCTCTGCGATCTGCTGCGTCCGCTTTGATGTCCACAATCCTTCCGTGATCAAGACTCTCTGAACTCTCACTTGAGTGGTATGAAGCTTCTTAGCGATCTGTGCAATGGACTTGGTTGTCTCATATTCTAATATAATGGCCTGATTAAGTTCATCTACTGATCGTTGATCCCTAGGTTTATCTGCCACAGCAGTTACTCCTTTCGTCAGATTTGGTAGCTACTGTCCTAAGAATATTGTCTTACTCGCCTTGTGTCAACCTAGGTTTTGAATCTTTTAAAAAAGTTTTTGAAAATGAGTAAATCATGTTGTTGTTTCTTCGCAAGCAGGGCATCGGTATATACCGGATGCAGCTTGCTTGTTGGTGACCTTGCCCCCAAACCCCCCGGAACCTCGTCTTCACTCGGAGCTACGCATCACCGAAAGGTGATGCTGTCAAATAGTCTTCTCTTCGGTTTTCTGCTTTTCCGCCTGACGATCCTGCTCTTCCTTTTTGTAAAACTGCTCAATATTGTATTTGGCGGTCTGCAGTTCTTTCATATCCTGCTTTGCCCGACGGTAGTCGGCATATGTCTTTTTCTTTTCAGAAAGCACCTGATCATATTCGGCGTTCAGCTCTTTTATCTTTGGGATCTTACCCTCGATCTTTGAAAATGCTTCCTTGGCTGCCTTGTGGAGTGTGATCTCCTCGCGATCCATGATCATGATGTTGTCGATTGCCTCCCTTGCGGTCGGGTCCGATATTTCGGAAGTCTGCACCCGTACTCCAAGATCTCCTCGCGCTGCACGGTGCTTATATTCCTTCTCCTGCTTAATAATGTATCTTAACGACTGCTTGTACCCTTCCACCAGCCGAAGGAAGTTGGGATAGTATTTGATCAGAATATCTATCCGCCCAGATGTATCTGCATCCGCATACTGTTCTACAATATTTGCTTCTTCTCTCATCGCTTCCTCCTTTGATTTGAACGTCTGAGTCTGAAGCAAACCGGTTTGCCTGTCTGTCATCGGTGATAACAGGAAGTCTCGAGGCCCCTTTTGGCAACAATAGTTTCCTCTCAGGAAACTTCCTCAAAAGAAAAAAGGTGCCTGCATAAGCAAGCACCCATAAAAGTAGTTATATTCTGTTACCAGTCAATCACATCAAAGAACTCTTCAATATTGCTGACTTTTCGACCAAGCATATCCTCATTAAACTCTGTCGATTTTATGCTTATCTCAAAGGTCTTTTTCTTAATCTCATACTTGTTCCTTACCAGTTTTTCCTGCACGCGGATAGCATTCAGCATCTTTTCAAAAGACCTTTTACCTGTATTTAAGAACTCATAAACATCCTTGTCATTCTTAAAGGCATCCAGGTTCTTGTATCCCCACGTCTTCACAATATAATTCTTAGTATCCTGTCCCTTGTATTCTTCATCATGAAGACAGGCTATGTATTCAAAGTCTGGATTGTCTGCTACAACAAAGATTGGAGCATTCCCCTTATCGTTCTGGATTCGACAATATTCAAGAAGCTTCAGGAAATTCTCCTTCTCTCCCGAAACTGTTGTAATCCTGTCAGCATCCACGATAATAAACCTGGCAAGATAGTTTGTCTGAGCTTCCTTCTTAATCTGTCTCAGGAAATTGGAATATCCTCCACCATGCATATTTATGGGCTTCAGAACAAGCTCAACTCCCTGATTCTTTCTCATCTTCTCGGTATAATTGTATTCGGTATCGCCTTCACAGAAAATGGCATACCGTTTTTTCAGTATGCGTTGCTTTCTACTCAAATGCTGTACCTCCCAAAATACCCTTCATATAGAATTCGTAGACTTTTGTATTTTCATATCGGACATCAGGGAAATCCGCAAGTGAATACAATTCTGATGTCAGACTGTCTTTACTCTTCGTTACAAAATAAATCTGTTCCTTCATATAATTCTTCAAGTCCAAATGCAGCACATTATGTGTAGAGAAAATGAATTGTCCATGATGCTCAGCCCCATTCACAAAAGCTACCACTCTATCAGAAAGAATCGGATTAAGTACCCTATCCATCTCGTCTGCAAATACAACCCTGTTCTCATATATTACGCGATAAATCTGAACTGACCAGGCAAAGAACTCCCTTACGCCTGTTGAATCCTGCTGAAGTTCTCTTCTGATTTCGTGCCCGTCTGCATCCTTTCGGATGATAAGTGTCTTTCCGTAAGGCCTGTCTTTATCCACCTCAATACTGCAGATGCTGTAATCAACCATGCGGAATATTTCCATAAAACGAGGATCATTCAGTACTTTAATATCCTCATCCCTTCCTGCAGGATTATTGTCCTTATCCTCCGGAACAGCTCCGGGAAGAAGTATGTTCTTAAACCAGTCTACTGCCTCAATGGCATCCTTGTTCCCCAAGAGCGCCAGTTTACTGACAAAAAGCCCATAGCTGTTATTGCTGTTTTTTAAGACTGCCATCAATTCTCCGGCCTTGCCTTCTTTCCTTACATACTTTCCATCAATTCCTCTCTCAATATCAAAGAGACATGAAAAAACCGCTTTCCGCTTGTTTTGTTTAAAAAGGCCTTCTTCGACAATCCCTGATCTGTCAATGTTCAGAGTATATCTGTATATATGATCTGACGCTGATATAAACGTAACTTCAAACCGTTGAACTGGATTGCTCTCTGTAAGAGAACTTGTCGCATTAACATACGCGCCCACGGATTGCACCTGAGAATTAACATCCACCAGGCTCTTAAGAAACTTCAGGCTTCCGATAAAATTTGACTTTCCTCCTGCATTCTCACCTACAACAACAGCCGTCTTCAGCAGGTCGTATCCGACATCCGTAGCGGTATAATTGTCCGGAAATCGCGTCTTAACCTTTCCTGTTGATGCCTCCATACTGAATTCGCTTTCGATATTGAATGAGCAGAAATTGTTAAAGGTAAATCCAATCAGCATCTGTAATCTCCTTTCACGTATCTACCATCACTCTTGTAGTATAGCACAAAAACTTCTCATGTAAACCAGATTTCTGTTTTAGTCGAATTATTTTCGACGAATTTGCTGTTATTTCGGTCTCAAAAACACTTAATTTACACTTGGTCAGCAATATCGCCTGATATCATACTAAACCGGTCCGAAAGTCAAGGACTTCTTTTAGACAATTTAAAATGTTCAATGGATTTCAAGTAGACAGCGATGTCCTCGTGTCAGACAATTCTGGAAATTAGATAGCCTATTCAGAATCAGAGAAGCCAGTTAGTGTTCTTCTTATAGACAGGATAGACTTTCATAAGTGTAATTCCTCACATTACCTAAATTAAATTCTTTTCGTTTTCAACAAATTAAAAGAAGGTACACTTATTTGGTACCTTCAGGCAACCCGCCGGATCCTGTGTAAATGTTTACCGTATACACACTCTCAAGCGCTCTGCCCGAGTTTAATAATATCACTCGATTTTTTGCTAAAAAAGGGCTGTAGGGGGGACAGGAGGGGGACAGGTTAATAATAGTGTTTTTCGCAATTGTCCCATAGCAAAAACAAGGAAAAAGTTTACCAAAACGGATATTCACCCGTATATATAAGAGATGTATCCAAAATCTTTTATTCTTTTCCTGCTTTTATCTTGTCTTCGATAACATATCTGAGTATGCAGAGGGTAAGACATGCCGCGCATAGAAGTGCGCTTTTGCCAACTGTTGCCATTTCAACAGGTTCTTCATACTTCATTGAAAAGCCTGTGATCTGGCAGATAATCCATGCAAAGAACATATGATAAAGATAGATAAGCAGTGAGTGCGAGCCGAGCCAGCTTATTTCCTTAACTCTTATGCCCGCAGATTCTATGCACTTACATAAGACCGAACCGCCCCAGATTATAAAGATTGAGGACACTATCACAAGAGTCATGTTATAAACTTCGTTTTCAACAAATGTTCCGCGATAGGTATTGAGGTCCGGTTCCTTGTACATACATATTGCAATGCCAATTCCAAGGCTTATTATCGCCAGCACAACTTCCTTTGCTCCCTCAAAAGCCTTAATTTCAAGCAGCTTATACTGTCCGGCTAAGGTGCCAAGAAGCAGGCACCCTGCCCAGAAGGGCACCAGCTGCAGATTGTAAGGAAGCGTGATCTGATAAGTCCTAAGCGCACCTGTTATGGCAAACAGTAAAACCACTGTGATAATGGTTTTTACTGCAGACTTAAGCACGCGGTTGGCAATCGGGAAAAATATAATGCTCGCAAACATCATTGCGATAAGGAACCAGAAATCTCCAAGGAAGCTATATCTTTTTCCCAGATGGTAATATTCCCAACCAAACCAGTCCTGAATATTACGATTCCAGATACAGCCTGCGAAGAAGTTCCTAAGACATAAAAATGCCTCGTTTATCGGTTCCACCTTTTGGATCACCATAACAATTGATCCTACAAGCCAGAAAAACAGTGAGTATTTAAAGAAAGGAATAAGAAGTGCTTTCGCTCTGGATTTTAAGTTCTCCAAAAACGGTTTGGCACCCGGCTTATAAAAGTAACCCGAATAGAAAAAGAACACCACAAGAGCACTTGCCAGAATATGGTCAATAAACGTCTTAAATCCGCAAGGTGCCAGTATGTGGTAAATAACGATAACTAAAATAGTTACGCCTTTCATCATATCCGCAAAATTGAGTCTTTGAGAAGCCATATTTACTCCTTCCTTAAGGTATCCACACACTCTTAATTTGACTTGCCATAATACTCATCAATCATCCTGCTGATCTCATCAAAGTCGGCATAAAGTGAATAATCGTACTCGCCATCCTTCTCCTTTGTGAGCACGAAGTCGGGTTCAATTCCCATATCCACGCTCTTATTATTCTTATCCATAAGTGAATAGCGTCCTGACAGGCTGTAATATAATCCTTCAGGCTCCGGTGTTATCTGAGGGCTGCATGCTCCGCCTCCCGTCTGTTCTCCCAGAACCGGAATACCGTTATCCTTTGCCATGCTGGCAAGATAGTTTGCTGCTGAGTATGTCTGAGCGCCTACCATAACTGCGAATTCAAATGGATACGATACTTCATCATCCTTTTCATCAAATACTCCGTCAAAATTCAGGTCAACATCGTAGTGGATGACCTCATCCTGACCTGTATAGGAATCATACTGATGACGATAGGTCTCACCACATATGATTTTTGCCATTGCTGTTGAGATTCCACTCTCGCCGTCATCATAATCAATCTTTTCTCTCCTGTCATAGTAGTCATTACTATGATCTGAATATGTAGCGGCTATCGCAGGCATTGAGACATCAGTATACCTTTAGTTTTCTATTATTATCGCAATTTACTTATCCTGCTCTTGATATATCTTATCTCATGACGCTTAATATATCCTGCCATTACATATCCCCTGTTAATATAATCTCCAAATCCCATGTACAAAGTTGCTATATCTGTCAGATATTCATTACTCGTCGTATCCTGAAGATATATTCCACGACAGCCAAGATAATAATGCATGCATTCATGAATAAGTACAGCCAGCGTTTTCGTATAACCGGTATTTTCCAGATTATTTATAATAATAAGATTATTAGAGTACTGTCCGGCAGTATTTGGGGATAGATTCTCTATCTTTACACACAGAAAAGACGCATTCAATTTACAGTGAGCGATTATATCCCTCGCAACCCTTGTAAGTACTTTGTCATTATCAAGATCTTTTCTCATCTCGTCTTTTAATTCCGATGGAATTATGTACGGCTCACCAACGTTTTTTATTTTTGAATGCAGGAACATAATAAGCTTACCAAACAATTCCTTTTTCTGTTTAGGTATAGGTGCTATCCCGATAATACGTGTCATGATAAATACTATCATTCCAATAACACATATCAGATATGTCAATCGGTCGTAAATATAATACAGGTTCATGATCCTTTTAATCTCCATTTATCCTACATTCACAGTATACATAGATATCTCATATTGTTTCAATACCCATAATATAAGAGAGTTTCCCAATCACGTGCTTTAAGGCAGTCTGCGACCTGTCACTCCACTTGATACAAAAGCAGTTATCATACCTGTTAACGCCGGGTTCAAGGATTCTGATCATTGTGAAGCCCTTCTTTTGACATATTTTATTCTTAACATATTCTTTCGTGCGGTTATCCCTCAATGTTGAAAACTCAACTGCGATCTTCTTATCCGGAATATATATGCTTATCGGAATACCTATATCCGGATCATAATCTTTTATATATGAAATACCGGCTTGCTCTAAAAAACTGCACCACAGTTCGTTTCATGAGAGCTTTTCGATCCTCACGATCTTTTCTTCGCCGTTCAAGCATATCCAGATACAATTGTCTTGAGATTTCCCTTCTGCAATCAGGACACTCTCCACCCCCGTTACATCTTGTATAGACTCTTGCACGCCATTCATAGCCACAGTCACGGCATACCCACCATACAACTTCTCTTGAACGCTCTGATATTTCTGTCGGCTTTACAGTATTCTTCTCAGACCATTCATCCATAAGCGCAGGTCTTGTAGTGGTAAGATCATTAAAGCCTTCCAGTATTACACCTGCACAATACGGACAGTCACTGCCTTCAAAACGATCTGCGATCTTCGCCTTCCATTCATGACCGCACCTGCCTTTCCACCATACAGTTTTATTTGACTTACACATCACCATATCCGGCATAAGAGGATCATTCCGCTCAGACCATTCATCTGCAAGGCCCGGTTTATTGGAAGCCAGATCATTAAAACCCTTGAGCAACCTATTACTCGAACAATACGGACAGCCGGAGCCGTTTACCCTGTTCTTTATCAGTGCAGGCCATTCATGACCGCAGTCTCCCTTCCACCATACTTTCTTGCTTGATCCTGCCGTATATTTATCCGGACTATACTCATTTTTTTCCGACCATTCCTTCACAAGTTCCGGATTACACTCAGACAATCCTTACCATTTTTCCTATCTTGTAAAATGCCCCTGCTTCCTGAGCCATACGGATCAAAGGCCTGTAACTGAATCCGTAGTATTCTTCGCCCATGCTGAGCGTGATGTATTCATGCTGCAAAAATGCAAGGTCTCGTGCATCCAGTTCTCCTGAATATTTCCATGCTTGTC
>JAEEGF011720194.1_pt1 | contig 13425 bp, 9 predicted proteins | sample 9134171 | NCBI WGS metagenome assembly JAEEGF01 (sample SAMN16246542, study PRJNA631951) | gut metagenome | biome: gut microbiome; feature: rumen; material: AP-attached | host: Bos | place: Iran: Karaj | collected 2018-10
CATACTTTTTTCTTATTTTTGCTTGAAATAAAGAATTACAACTATGAAACAACGATTTTTTTTCATTGCACTCCTCTGCCTTTGGTGCATGGGCTTAAGCGCACAAGTAAAAGTGGTGGCTCATCGCGGCTATTGGAAAACGGAAGGCTCCGCACAGAATTCTCTTTCATCACTTATCAAAGCTGATTCCATCAAGTGTTTCGGCTCTGAGTTTGATGTCTGGCTGACTGCGGATGGCAAACTGGTGGTAGATCATGACAAGACCTTCAAGGGGGCCAACATGGAGGAAGATAATCTTAAAACCATCCGTCAAATCAAGCTTGATAATGGCGAAACCTTACCCACACTCGATGAGTATCTGAAATGTGCATTAAAACATCCTGACATTCGACTAGTGCTAGAAATGAAACCACTGTCAAGCCTCGTCCGTGAAGACGAAGCCGTAAAGAAAATCGTCAAAGCACTGAAAAAATATAAGTTGCTAGACCGCACAGACATCATCTCCTTCTCTATCAATGCTTGTCTGGAGTTCAAGAAAGCGCTGCCTGACACGAAGATATACTATCTGAATGGTGACATTTGGCCATACCGTATCAAAGCATTGGGGTTGGCAGGTATAGACTACTCTATGAGCGATTTTCAGAAACATCCGGAATGGATAGAGGAAGCCCACAAAGAAGGTTTGGAAGTGAACGTCTGGACAGTGGATAAGGAGGAAGACTTGCGTTACTTCATCGATCAAGGAGTGGATTACATTACCACTAATGAGCCAGAATTGCTACAGCGATTGCTGAAATAAAGAAGACTTTTTCGTAGAGGCAGGCTTACTATCGGATAAGCAGTAGTAAACTACCAGTTTGCATACGGATAACTAGAAAAATAAATGTCCATAGTTGTGGACATAAATGTTCATAGTTATGGACATAATTCTACTACGTGAAGAAAATCTTGTTTCTGTGCGTAGAAAAAAGTGTTCCTGTGCACAGGCGCAAAAAAGGCTCCGCAACTGCATAGTAATTATTACGCAGTTGCGGAGTATCTTGTTTCTTAGACTTCTCAGAAAAGTTTGGCAGGATAAGCCCCCTCTGCTACCAAAGCAGCAATCTTCTCCACCACTGCAGGACGATCTTCCGGGTAGGTCACGCCAAACCATTTGCTGGTGGTATCGAGCACCTCACAAGTGGCAGTTCCATCATTGATAAGCTTATCAACCATCAATGGGATAAAGAATTCGCTCTTAAGGTTAGTCATGTTCTTTGGGTCACTTAAGAAAGTCTTGAAGTATTCTTCACTGTGAGCGAAATAATCGGGTGTAAATCCCCAGAAATTCATGCTCACGGGAGTTGTTTCAGGAACAGCTACCCATTTTTCGTTCTCATCGAGGTACTTTACCTCACCATCCATACGCTGAATCTTGGTGCGCTCCACTACTGTAGTGAGCAATTGATTTTCATCCGTTCCGCAGATACCACGTGACACTGTGCCACTCTCACTAAGCGTATTGCCTACACGGAAACCAACCATTGCATAGGTACCTTTAGAGCCTTCTGGAAGTGCAGAAAGCCAACGCCCCATTACCTGGAAAGAATCACGCCCATAGAAATCATCGCAGTTAATCACAGCAAATGGTTCTTCTATCACAGAGGCACCCATCATCACAGCATGATTGGTTCCCCAAGGCTTGGTGCGTCCTTCTGGACAAGTAAAACCTTCTGGTAATGCATCAAGCGACTGAAATACCAGTTCGCAAGGAATGTGTCCTTCGTACTTGGAAATGATCTTCTCACGAAAATCTGCCTCAAAATCCTTACGGATAACAAACACCAGTTTGCCAAACCCTGCATTGATGGCATCGTAAATAGAATAATCCATGATAGTCTCTCCATTAGGTCCCAGACCATCGAGCTGCTTCAAGCCTCCATAGCGGCTTCCCATGCCAGCAGCGAGCAAGAACAATGTTGGTTTCATATAGTTAAGTTTAATGTTTATTGTATCAAGTTTAGAAGGGGTAGCCAATTGCAAAATGCAAAGCCAGTCCGTCTTTAAACTTTGGTATATTATAATAACCTTTCTTTCCTGTTTCGTAAGGATGATGCAGAGCCACACCCAAATCTAAGCGGAACACAAGTATGTCCATATCATAACGCAAACCCAACCCAGTGCCTAAAGCCATCTGCTTTGGTAAGTTCTTTAAAGCGAACTGGGCACCTGGGCGATAACTATCTTTCCGCAACATCCACACATTACCAGCATCCAAAAAGACAGCACCATCTAAATCACCCACCAAGCGGAAACGATATTCCACATTGGCTTCTATACGCATATCACCTACATGGTTGATAAATGAGTACTTGTTATCATCGGGAGGATAGGCACCAGGGCCTACACTACGGGTAGTATAGGCACGCACACTATTGGCTCCACCAATGAAGAACTGTTCCATGTAAGGTGCCGTAGAGGCATTGCCATACGACCAGATGAAACCACCGAGAAGACGTGCTGCAATCATTTGGTTCTTGTCAAGGATGTAATGGTAACGTAGCTCGGTTGTCAGCTTCAAGAATTGCGCAAAAGGTACGCCTAACATCTTCTTTCCACGCTCCGTAAAATCCTTTCCGCCTATTTTATAAGCTAAAGAAGTGACGTTGCCTGCAGAAGTAAACGAATTCTGCCACCAAAGTGGATGCTTCACACCTTCACGTCCAGAGTTGTCATAAGTCATCGTGTAATTCATGCTAGGGATGAACTGATCTTGCAGACTGATATAGAGCGCAGGATTCTCCAAAATAAGTTGCTCAAACTCTGGAGTCATACGACTCAAAGTATTGAAAGCCAATTTAAATGGAGTGAAACTATGCTTGTAACGAGTGGTGGGCTGAAATTCGTAGGTAACATTTCCTCCAAACGACCGCATGTTATAATACTTAGGACGATTCAACACATTGGCATACACACGGAAGGTAGTAGTAGCAGGAAAGTCGTACTCTCTCTTCCCCAAACGAAAGAACAAGATGCGAGGAAAGACCAATGAAGAAGATACCCCGACCTGATAGCTATTCATATCAGAAGAGCTATACTTACCAGTCTGCCATTCATAATAACCATCTAATGTAACATTCCACGTTTCACCTCCTCCAAAGATATTATTTTTAGAGAGTGTCACTGATGCTCCAGGTCCTACTTGATTATTACTCTTGAATTTCGCATTGAAATCGGCTTCGAGCATATATGGTTTATCCAACATCAGATTGATATTGGCATCCAGTGTATCTGAAACCAAGGCAGAGTCACGAGGAATGTACTGCATATCTATATAGCGGAAGATACCCGTATTAGTCAGTCGCTCCATAACACGGTTCTGTCGATGAAGGCTATAAAGATTCTCAGGACGGAACAAGCGTCCGATAATGCTGGCACTATCCTCCATCCTACGTTTCATACGATAATCTGAATAAGTAACCCAACGTTTTAGAATCTTTGGTCTGATTTTGAGTTTGTCATGATATTTAATCGTCAAGTCTTCATATTCGATTGAATCATTAGGCGACTCTCCATTACGCCCCATAATGGAAATGGATTTGTTGCCCACATAGAACGAACGTTCCGCAGCTTCAGGGAGTCCCTCCACGGGTACCAGTCTCATGCTTACTCTACCAGGAACCAAGGTTGTATCTGCCTGATAGATCATATAATCAGGACGAAAATAAAAACGTCCAGAATTTCTTAGCAGATTGCTAATACGGGTACGCTCATCATTCAAGGAAGTAACGTTAAACTGAGTTCCCGGAGGTATTAAGGTCCGTCCACGTCCTTGCTCTATAATGCGAAGAGAGGAAGTACGAAAGCCACGATACTCTACAGAGTCTATAAATGATGGTGTTCCCATATCCAAGGTGTATTGCAACTTTGCTTTCAGGGAATCATTCTTGTCTATGAATGTTTCATAGCTAACATTCCCATTAAAGAAGCCATAGTCGCGCAATACATTCTTTGCAGCACGCACACGAATGTCAGGATTGACAGAGGACAACAAGACAGGTTCCTTGGCAAAATGGTCGAACATCCATTTCCCTAATCCATTTTCTGTTTTGGAGTAAGTGTTATAAACCCACAGATGGAAAGAGAAAGGTAATGTAACGGTAGAACTCCCCATAAAAGCATTGTTGGGAGCAGTGGCAACCGCAGCCTCAACTTCCTCCAAAGCCACACGTCCAAAGGTATGTGGATAGAAGTTTTTCACCACCATTGATTTCTGACCAGTATATAGGATTTCCCCCTCTGGTAAATCTTTCGTAGTGATACATGCACTCCATGTAAAGAGTATGAATAGGCATAGCAGAGAATGCTGAGCACAAAATATATGTTTCTTATTCTTTCCCATACGCCCTCTTATTTCTTTCCAAAAATCCATAATTCACTCAAGCTATCCATCTTCTTACGGAAGAGCACACCCACACCTGTTTCTGTAACTTCTCCATCCAGCAAGTCCTCATAGTTCTTATTATGGAAAGCACGTAAATAACGTGTACCCGACTTATCTACACGGTATTCGAGAGAAACATTATCAATAAACGATTCTGCATTATTTGTAGCATTGTTTCCTGTGGTTACCTTGCCTCCAATATTGATTTGCACACGGTCGTTGAAGAATCGTTGTGAATAGCGGAAACTGTAATCAACAAGCGTACTGCCAGCCCCATCTGTCCTGTTCTCAATACCCATGCTGAAATTGGCATTCTTCATGGTAGAACCAGCCAAAGCATTAATCTGGCTCTGCAGCACGCTATTCAAAGCTGTACCCATAGAAAGGCTCTCACCAGATGTTGCACCACCACCTAAATAGATACCTGTTGCCAGCATAGTAATAGCATGCTTCCCTCGTTCATCTGCACTCAAAGAAAGCAACTCATTTTGTACTTCAGCATCATTCGGAGCGGTTAAGTCAAACGACAAATCGGGTGACTCCAACGTATTCCTGATAATTACGGAAACGTCAAAGTCCACTCTGCGAGATCCTCCGTCATCTCCTCTATTGCTTACAGAAGCACGAGTACGTTCCGTGGCAGTAATATTCAATCGGGGATTCATCATGTCACCACGCCAATCCACATAACTACCACTCGTAATAGTAAAATCCTTTAGAGGTATTACTGGCAATGAATACTTCATCATACCATTAGTGATGGTATATCGTCCCGTCAGATTCATATCACCTTGTGGTGTATAACGTAGGCTCAAATCACCACCACCCGTAAGCTCGATGTATTTGCTGCGATCAACAGAAAGGTCTGCCCTTAAGCGCACAGCATCGTCTATATGCACCGTCATAAGCATGTCCATACCACCAAGGGCAAGGGTGGTGGTTTGCTCATCAATCCCTTCTTCCTCTTCAGCAAAAGAAGTAAAGGTCACCAAACCATCCAGACGATCTTCTACCGTCAAAGGAGAGTCTGTCATCACATACGTAGCATTCGTATTACCAAGCACATTCATGTTTCCTCGCATCACTGGACCTTCAAGTAACGGCCCACGGAGCGTGGCATTGATATCTACATAGATTTTGCCATAAAGTAGGCTCTCTTTTGTCTTTACGGCATCAAGCAACGCATAATCATTGGCTTCTACCCTTAAATTAGCGACGGGATTACTGATATTTGCAAAATCAATATTACCATCTATAGTCAATGGATTCTCTGCCGTAGTATAAATGGCAAACTTGTCGAATAAAAGTCTGCTGGAAGTCAAAGAAACTGGTCGTTTGTCAAAACGATAACGCGTTCCTGCTCGTGGGGCATAGAACGATACCTCATTGAAGTTCAGTTCTCCATCAAGTAGTGGCCTTTCAAGCGTTCCTGCTACATCCACCTCTCCTTCCAATGCTCCAGAGAAGACGACCATCTGATCGGGAATAAAAGCATTGATCATCTGTAAAGGGAAATGCTCCAAACTGGTTATCACATCCAAATGGCTCTGTTCTCCACGCTGTTTCAAAGAACCATTGGCAGTCATAGCTTCCTCATTGTTAAAAGTAAGATAAGTGTCTATATAATGCGTCTGTTCATCTCCAGGCAACCAGGTAGCACCTATACCGATATCACCCACTCTTCGACCTTCATAGCTGAATCCATCTATCAAACCTTCTGCAGATACCTGCATGGAGGTAGCCGTTTGCACATAGCTGGCATCAAGTGATGTGATACCCGCAAAGGAAGGCATATAAGGCAACAACTGTGAAAGGTCTGACAGTTGTAAACGGGTAAGTTCCAAATTAAGGTTCTGCAAGGAAACAGAGTCTTCATCATTCGAATTAACCATGATGCCTAAATCGTTTTCACCTTTTAAGTCGACTTGCGTAAAGACCCGATGATCCTGTGCACGCAAGTAAACCCAATTCTTATTGTCCGTAAACTGGAATTTACGGAAACCGATGATTGGCTCTTCTGGAATAATATGCATCATGACACCAGCAGTGGTGCCTTCCACTTCTCCAGGTACAGGACGGGCATTCACGCCAAATAACAAACCTGTACGTTTATACTTATCCTCGAAAGTCAGATTCAAATCTGCATCTTCACTGCGGATCTCCCCATCTATCAGAGAACGGAAAGTAATTTGTGGATGTCGAGGGCCGTTAATGACAGCTCCATGAAAAGCGACACGAGAAGTATCTTGACGAACCGCTATGAAAACCGTATCCAAACGAATGGAGTCAATCTGTAAGCCATGCACCTCAGCACGCCCGTTGATACCGCTCAAGGAATTAAAGCCATACCCCACTTGTATATCATGGAAGCCCATACCTTTGGATGCCAGATAGTAGTTTACAGGATTCTCGTTACCTGCCCTTACAAATAAACCTCCTTGTGGCAATGCATCACGAAGTGCAGCATGATCCAGATGATGAGCCGCAAATTGTTCTTTCAGCAATCTATCAAACTCCTGTCCTTGAGCCATCAGTTGCTCTACTCCCATACGACTACGGAACATCACGACCATATCTCCTCCATCAAGGCGGCCATAAATGGAATCTCGTCCTGCTTCAGCCTTTACCTTGAATGCCATCTCTTGTGAAATTGGCTCTGGAGCAATACCCAACTTATATAAATCAATCGTCTCAATATCCAAATCTATTTTTCCTTCCGTGAATTGACTTCCTAAACGCATCTGTCCTGTACCTACGGCCTTCAGCAATGGATTATTACTAGTAAAGTTCACGTTTGCCAACTGACGTTGGAGAGTTCCGGCCAGAACGACATTATTGATCTGCCAATTCTTATAATGCAAGTTCTGCAGTGTTCCTTGTATTTTAGCCGTAGCATCGCGTCCCATAAAATCCAAACCCTTGCCAGATGCTTGCATGGTTGCAGTAAGGTTAAAGATTGAATCGTAAGGAAGGAAATGATTGATCTGTAATGAATCGATAGTCAGATTGGCAGTATATGCCTCTGTCACCAAATCGTAAGTGGCATCTATCAATGCCTTGCCTTGACGTTCCGTGGCATTTATCTTAGCCCCTATACGATTCCTATCCAAATGCACATCTGCCAAAAGAGCAATATTGTTAGGTATCACAAAAGTACTATCTGGTTTGACGCCCATCAAGGAAGTCAGATAATTCAAGTTACCCGTTTGGGCACTGAGTTTCATATTGCCCCGTTTTTGCAGACTATCTGTAATCTGATAAAAATCGCCCTCTCCAGTTAGCGAAAAAGATCCCGGTAGTTGGGCAGAAAAATCTCGCAAACTAAGATGTTGGAAATTACCCCTCGCCTTACCTCTGAAAGAAAGCGGACGAGCAGGATAGGATCTCTTGAAAGCATCGGGCAGATTTCCTGCTACCAACATCAAATCTTCCCTTCCTAGACGAGCCATCATTTGGGCATCCATGATACCTGTAGAAGGATCTTCCAAAACCGTCCATGGCAACTCCCCATCAAACGTCAATGTGCTATGTGGAGTGGTTATAGCAAGATCGGGAAGGTGAATTATCTCTTCATCGGAAGAAATATGAGCCGTCAGAGAGGTGACACTGACTCCTGAGCGTTCATCAAAACGCAACTCTCGGACAATTCCCTGCATATTCTTTCCTTGATAATAGGCAGAATCTATCTGTGCGTGAAGGTTATGCAAAGTAATATGATCAGGATCAAAGCCAGCAGTAACAGTATCCAGATTTGCTTCATACTTCACGTAAGAGTCATCCAAAAGGAAAGACTGGATTCCATAGTATTGCTCACCTAAATCAATCCTTGCATCCTGAGCCTTTGCAGACTTAATCTTTGCCAGGACGCTCAACGTATCAGCAGGAATACCAAAGTTGACTTTCACACGTTCCAGTGTGGCCTCCTGCACTTCAATCAGCCAATCTAGAACAGTAGCGGTAGTATCCTCGGGCTCTGTGGATTCCAGTAATTGAACTAACACATCGGCATCTGTGAGGGAAACATCATTAATGAATACTTTTTTCGCTTCCAAATCATTGCCGTGACTCTTTAAAGAGAATTCAGCCAATGATCCTTTTATCCACACTCCATCTATCAAATCGGAAGTATTGACTTTGGCATTAGTCAGATGAATGCCATCAACTTCCAGCTGACCTTTGAACAACGGACGGGCTTGAACTCTTACATTCAGACTTTCCACATCAAGAAGTGTGTCAGATTGTAAGTTATCTGATACGGGGTTAACTACCAATACATCATGAATCAACATGTTTAGAGGAAAGCGCAAATCTAATCGACCAATGGAAACATCCAAGCCTGTTGCCTTAGAGACATAGGATTCTACTCCTCCCTTTATTACGCGTTGAACTGGAGGGACATAGAGCAACAGCATCAGGACAATGAACAGTAGTATAGGAGTGAGCAGCACCCACATGACTACCTTCCACCATTGTCTTTTCGTTGTATTCTCCATAGTCTCTAACTGAATAACTACTTTCTTGCCTTATAATATAGGATAGAAGCATTTTCACGACGGAAAACTTGACAAGCCACTTGTTTTAGTCGTTCTGCACTTACTGCTCTGTAGCGTTCAACCTCCAAGTCAAGATCCTCAGCTTTTCCTATCAGTTCATACCAAGCCAAGTTTGTGGCAACATTTAAGTAACTGATATTATTGAAGATTTGAGTGGATTCAAACTTATTTTTCACCTTTTCCAATTCGTGTTCTCCTACCTCATTCTCCATAAGTTCCTGCAATTGTTGCCAAACAACTTCCTCTGCTTGCTCCAAAGAAATACCAGTAGCTGGTTTTCCGCTGATGAATAGTAATCCGGCATCGCGTGATGCACTAATATAGGCATCTATACTTGAAAAGACTTTCTGTTCTTGTACCAGTCGCTGACTAAGTCTACTAGACTTTCCGTTACTCAACACATCTGAAAGGATATCGCAAGCATAGAAATCAGGATCATTTCTATCTGTCATGTGAAAAGCAAAATATAGACCATCCACAGGTACCCCTCGCTCAACTGTCAGTCTACGCATGGATTCTTGCACAGGCTCTTGAGGCAATTGACGAACTGGTACCATCCTTCTAGGTATAGGTGCAAACCATTTCTCTGCCAATGACAAGACTTCCTCAAAACTAATATTACCTGTTACTGATAAGATCGCATTGTTTGGAGCATAGAAACTGAAGAAAAAATCTTTTACTTGTTCCATCGTTGCTTCTGCAATGTGGCTTAAGTCCTTTCCAATGGTTGGCCATTGATAAGGATGCACCCGATAAGCAAGAGGCCTTAGCAAATGAGACACATCTCCATAAGGTTGGTTCAAACAACGCTGTTTGAACTCCTCCATCACCACACTGCGTTGCACTTCCAGACTTCTTTCACTGAATTCCAGACTCAACATACGGTCGCTTTCCAACCAAAATCCAATCTCTACATTCTGTTTGGGAACTGTCAGATAGTAATTGGTAATGTCATTGTTTGTCCAAGCATTACTCTCACCTCCTGCATTTTGTAGAGGCGTATCATAATCTGGGATATGTACAGAGCCACCAAACATCAAGTGCTCAAAAAGATGAGCAAATCCTGTATGTTCGGGATGCTCATCACGTGCACCCACATCATAGAGCAGATTGAGCGCAACCATCTGTGTACTGGTATCTTCTGAATGTACCAGTCTCAAGCCATTGGGCAATATGTGTTTATTAATCTTCAATGATGCTTACTTTCTTGATAACGATATCATCGTCAGGACGGTCGGAACCATTCGTACTAACCTGCTGGATCTTGTCCACCACATCCATTCCTTCTATTACTTCGCCAAAAATTGTATATTCACCATCCAAGTGTGGAGTACCCCCAACGGTGGTATAAGCTTGACGCTGTTCTTCCGTAAACTTGAACTCTGGTTCGCCTTCCATTTGCTTTTGCGTCTCTACAAAAAGAGAGTCTTGCAAATTCATCAGTCCTTCCTGATCATTGTTTCGACGCATCTGGTATATCTCCTTCATGTGCTTTTGAGCCAAAGCATTGAAAACACTGGTGAACTTATTCTGATTCTTCTGTTCTTCCATAGACAGAAGGGTAGAATCATTAAATACTCGACCTGTTACAATATAAAACTGGCAACCTGAGGATGCTTTCTCTGGATTCACATTGTCACCTTGACGGGCTGCGGCCAGTGCGCCTTTCTTATGAAAAAGTTGTGGATAAACAAATTCTGCAGGAACCGTATATCCCACATCACCAGAACCTAGCATCTGTCCTTTTGGGGCTCCTTTAGAGTCAGGATCACCTGCTTGAATCATAAAATCCTTAATCACTCGATGAAAGAGTGTACCTTCATAAGTACCATTTTCAACAAGTTTAATAAAATTATCCCTATGTTTAGGAGTTTCATCATAAAGCTTCACAATGATATCTCCCATAGTTGTTTCAATCTTAACCTTTGTGCCCATAACATCATTCTTTTTTGCTGAACTGCATGCCATGACAGCACATATCAGCATTATAAAATAAATAAAAAGTCCTTTTTTCATTATCTTTTAGTATAATTCAAATCCATGCCACAAACTATTGTCGGGTACAGGAGCTTCAATTTCAATGAGTTGCTTGGAAACAGGATGGATCAGTTTCACCTTACGGGCATGAAGGCAAATACTTCCATCAGGGTTTGAACGTGGAGCTCCATACTTCAAGTCACCCTTTATCGGGCATCCAATCTTTGCCAATTGGCATCTTATCTGATGATGCCTACCTGTCATCAAATTAACCTCCAGCAAATAGTAATTCTCACTCTTCCCTATCAGTTTGTAATGAAGTTTCGCCAGCTTACTGTTTGGAACTTCCTTGTCATAAGCATAGCTTTTATTCTGCTTTTCATTACGCACCATATAATGGGTTAGTATTTTTTCCTGACTAGGAGGTAAATTTTTCACAATTGCCCAATAAGTTTTTTCCACTTGGCCGGTACGAAACATCTCATTGAGCCTTGACAATGCTTTCCCTGTTTTTGCAAAAACGACAAGACCGCTAACGGGACGGTCAAGACGGTGTGCAACACCGATAAAAACATTGCCTGGTTTCTGGTACTTTTCTTTCAGATATGCTTTTACAGTCTCAGAAAGAGGAGTGTCACCAGTTTTGTCTCCTTGAACAATCTCGCTTGCGGTCTTATTGACTATAATGAGATGGTTGTCTTCGTAAACGACTTCCATTCCATCATTACATATTCATACCACCATCAACTTGGATGACTTGACCAGTCACATAAGAGGACAAATCTGAAGCCAAGAAGGTGGCAACGTTAGCAATATCTTCCACCGTACCAGCACGACGCAAAGGTATATTCTGAATCCATGCTTTACGGATGTCTTCAGGCAAAGCCTGTGTCATAGCAGTATCAATAAATCCAGGAGCAATGGCATTAGCACGAATACCACGAGAACCTATTTCTTGCCCAATACTCTTTGCCAAAGCGATCAAACCGGCCTTTGAGGCTGCATAATTACACTGTCCGGCATTACCATGAACGCCTACTACTGATGACATATTGATGATAGAGCCAGAACGCTGACGCATCATAATCGGAGTACAAGCGTGAATGAAATTGAAAGCGGACTTCAGATTTACATTTATCACGGCATCCCACTGAGCCTCAGTCATACGCATCATTAAGCCATCCTTAGTAATACCTGCATTATTTACCAATATGTCAATGGATCCGAAATCTTCTTTTACTTGATTTACCACCTGTTCGGTTTGAGCAAAATCTGCAGCATTACTTGCATAACCTTTGGCTTTAACACCTAATGCGGCAATCTCATCTTCTGTAGCCTTGCCATTCTCATCTATTACCAAATCTGTGAATGCTACATTTGCTCCTTCAGAGGCAAATTTAAGTGCAATCGCTTTGCCGATGCCACGAGCTGCACCTGTTACCAAAGCTGTTTTACCTTCTAATAATCCCATAATTTATTTAAGTTATATTAATGATATCTTTTTCTTAGAGCTCCTGAAATAATGTAAGCAACAATACGATCTCTTGTCGGGTCATCTACATGAGCACCTATAGATCCACGTATATAAGGAACCTCAATACCTTTCACACAATAATGCAATATCTGTGCAGTAAGTTCAATGTCCTCTATATAGAAATCCCCGATAGTCACGCCTTCTATTAGCACCTGTTTAAATATTTCTATCTCAGTCTCATCAAAATGCTTCCTGACTTTTTCAACTGTCCAAATATCACGGAAGAAATTGGCACGTAACGTACCATTACGATAAACAATTTCTTTCACAGCATCAAGACGAGTTATTATTAATTCTATGATCTTACTTTCAGGAGAGATTCGCTTACTTGCAACTTTTGCCATGGTATCACTAAGCAATTCAAGTTCTGCTTCTACAACAGCCAAATAAAGCTGCTCTTTACTCTCAAAATAATTATATAAGGTGCGGCGGCCAACACCAGAAGTGACAGCAACATCGTTCATCGTAGTATTCGCTTCACCTTTACGTGCGAACAACCTACGAGCAGCGTCAAGAATCTTAGTTTTTGTTTTCTCTAAAGCCATAACAAATACATAAGCAACTTATACACGGCAAAAATAGCACATTTTGAATAATATCACAAGAATTGGAAAAAATATCCGCACAATCTTTGCTATATTGAAGGAAAGTTGTACCTTTGCAGTCGAAAATATCGCGGAGTGGAGCAGTTGGTAGCTCGTTGGGCTCATAACCCAAAGGTCGTTCGTTCGAGTCGGACCTCCGCAACTAAAGTTAGAGGATAAATGTTAGCATTTATCCTCTTGTTTTTTATTTATATCTATTACTACGAACAAAAAAAGGCGGGTGGACTCCCTGTTGGAATCCACCCGCTCAACCAAGACGGCAGCTACCTACTCTCCCACCCGTCAGGGCAGTACCATCGGCGTAGGCGGGCTTAACTTCTCTGTTCGGGATGG
>JAEEGF011974528.1_pt1 | contig 13425 bp, 10 predicted proteins | sample 9134171 | NCBI WGS metagenome assembly JAEEGF01 (sample SAMN16246542, study PRJNA631951) | gut metagenome | biome: gut microbiome; feature: rumen; material: AP-attached | host: Bos | place: Iran: Karaj | collected 2018-10
CCTTGACTATTTTTCCGGTGCGCAGTTCGGTGATCCCCGTTGCCGCATGGTTTGCCGTGCAGAGCGCCGGTCCGTCAAGCACCGTTTCCTGCGTCTGCTGCGGTGCCAGCTGTACCCAGAAGCCCTCGTTCTCTGTGCTTGTCCAGAAAGGATGATCGGCGGGCAGGCACAGGCACATGAAAGCCTTTCCGAGCCAGAGCGGCGATTCGGCGCAGGAATAGCCCTGTACCAGCGGTGAGAACGGCCCGTAGAAGCCGAGCGCGGGCACGCCGTTTATCAGGAAATCCTCGCGCGCAAGGAACTGCATGAGCGACCCTGAGCAGATCCTTCTAGCGAAGCCATGATCTATATTTGACTTCCGCATCAGCATATTGCCGTCAAAGGCGCTCGTCGACGCATTTCTGTAGATGCAGCTCCTGCCCCACATGTTCGTAAAGCCGTCGCGGTCAAAGAACGTTGGATAATTCTCCATCAGCCTGTTGGAGTTTTCTTCGTAGCGGGCCGCGATGTAAGGCTCCTTTTCATAGCCGTACCAGTTGTTCCAGATCGCGGTGTACATATTAAAAGCCCAGCACGAGTAATAATCGAAGCACTGTCCGTCCCTGTACCAGCCGTCGCCCGCGTAATAATTGAGTATCGTCTGCGCATGGTCGCGCATGATATCCTCGTCGATGTCATAGCCGTTCATGTACAGGAACGCGAGGTCGAGCATATTGAACAGGCGCCAGTTCTGCGGAACCGTATAGGATACCGCAAAATCATGCAGGAACGAGGCTATCCTGTCTTTTTCCTCTTGGGTGTAGGTGTCCCATATCTGCTCTTTGCTCATCCACAGGCAGATGACCAGCGCCGCGGTCTCGACGGTCTGCTGGAAGCATGCCTCGGGATTGTCCGGGGCCGCCATTTTTTTCATGTCGGTGAAATTGAAAACGTAATTCTTTTCCTTATGCGTTACCGCAGATAGCACCTGTTTTTTGTAATACTCGCGCAGGCAGATGCCGTTCAGCGTGACGTCGGGCCTGTTTTTTATGAGCGGCGCCGCGATAAAGAACGAGCGTGTAAGCCCCTCGAATATCTCGGCCTTGAACCTCCACTCGGGGTCGCCCTCATGCGGGTAGGTAACCTCGGTCTCGTATCTGGGCATCACCACGGGCGCCTCAATATCGGGTATATTGGAGAATATCCCCTCCATCAGGTACTCGGCTGCCTCGAGCCAGCTCTCGCGCGTAAGCCCGGTAAAAGGGCTCAGTTTATAATCTGTCGTCTTCGGTTTAAATGCCATTTTTACTCCTTTTTCAATGGTTTCCGTTTCATGTTACTATTCACAGCCGGACAAACCCTGTTTACCAAATGAACAGTTCCCTGCCGGTCAGCTTCCATATTGCCTCAATGTAATAGTAGTCTCCGTAAATGATCGGGAACTCATGCTCCGCGTCGTGATAAGCAGCCGTGCAGCGTGTGAGCAGTTCGTCATGCGAAGGATCGTAATCACAGTCTTTATCGTCGAGTGCCGAGAGCATTTTTTCTGCCGCACCAAGGTACTTCCGTCCGTCGCTCACGCAGTCCGCCAGAGTCAGGAAGCCGCACGCCGCGATCGCAGCAGCAGTGGAATCCTTGTATGCGGGCTCAGCGGGCTGATCGAAATCAACCGGGATCAGGCCGTCCTCCGGGATGCGCCCGGCAAACCTGTCCGCGATCTTAATCGCTGTATCCAGATATCTCTGCTCACGCGTATGCAGGTAGGAAAGAGTAAATCCGTACAGTCCCCACGCCTGTCCGCGCGTCCATGACGAGCCCTCGCCGTAGCCCTGTCCGCCGTAATCCCGAAGATATTCTCCGGTCGCGGGATCGAAGCCAACGATATGTCTTATCGAGCCGTCCTCACGGATAAAGTTCTTTGCCGCCGTGTCCGCATGGAGCATTGCGATCGCCTTAAAACGCGGATCGTTAAGCTCGTCCGAAGCCCAGTATAGTATCGGGAGGTTCATCATGCAGTCGATGATGGCCCAGCCGGTCGTATCCCTTCCGTCGCCCCAGTCATTCCAGGCACGGATGAAATTGCCGTTGGGATTGAAGCGTCCCGCAAGGATCTCGGCCGCGAGCAGGCCGCGGTTCTTCGACTCGGGGTTCTTAAACAGACGGTATGCGGCCACCGACGTCGGAAGCCATCTGAAGCCCGCGTCATGGTCCATTCCGTTGTAATCAAGGAGCGCCGTATCGAGCTTCTCTTCTATGACTCTCGCTTCCTTCTCAAATATCTCTTCACCGGTCGAATGATAAAGCTGCCAGAGCATTCCGCCGTAGAAACCGTTGGTCCACCAGCATATGTCCTTCCGCGCGGATCTGTCGTCAAACACATGGTTCTTCGCGGTATAGGGGATCTTGCCCCTGCTGCGCTGCACTACCGCCTTTTCCTTTTCTTCAATCTTCTTTGCTATACTTTCCCAGTTCGTTCCCATATTCACACCTTCCATATCTGTATACTGTACGGCGGCAGTTCGCTGCCTCCGCCGAAATCATGCATGTTTCCGGTCATCAGATCGACCGCCTGTCCCGCGCGTGCGTCAAAATGCGCCCAAAACGGCTCGGAATCGATATTGATCGCGACCATGAGCCTTTCGTCTTCGCATTCTCTTCCAAAAACACACTGGCGGTTTGTCAGCATCAGGCTCTTAAAACCGCCGTAATTCAAGGCCTTACTGTTCTTCTTTATATCCGCGAGCTTTGCGATAATATCGGTCAGCTCATTCCACTCCGGTGCTTCAAACGAAGGTCTGAGCGCCGGATCGCCCATGCCCTTGTCAGCTTTTGCGCCCCACTCGCTTCCGTAGTAAACGCACGGAATGCCCGGCATGGTAAATACAAAACCGTACACCTGCGGCAGCTGCGCGGGATTCTGTATGATCGAGGCAATCCTCGAAACATCATGATTATCAGCAAACGAGAGCAGATGTCCGCCGCGGCAGACCGTCCAGTCCTCGGGCCCGAAGAGCCGCAGCAGCGAGTGAACGATCTCGAAAAGGTTCATCGAATTGATCGCGGAATGCAGTCCCTTGTAGCACTGGTAATTCGTAAGCGAATGAATGTGCATCTCGTTCAGCATCCGGCCGTATTCACCGTGCAGTACTTCTCCGAGCAGGAAGAAATCCGCCTTTTTCGAATCGGTAAACTCTCTCAGCCTGCGCAGGAACTCACGGTCGAGGCAGTACGCGACATCCAGTCTGATCCCGTCTATGCCGAACTCATCTATCCATCCTCCGACAGCCGACAGTATATGGTTAATGACGTTTTCATTGCGCAGATTCAGCTTCACGAGGTCGAAGTTGCCTTCCCAGCCTTCATACCAGAGACCGTCGTTATAATTTGAATTCCCGCCGAAATCGATCCTCGCGAACCAGTCGACATAAGTCGACGCTTCGCGCTTTTCGATCACATCCCTGAACTGCGGGAAGCCTCTTCCGACATGATTGAACACGCCGTCAAGGACAACCTTTATCCCGTTCGCATGCAGCTCATCGCAGACTTTTTTAAAGTCCTCATTCGTTCCGAGCCTCACATCGATCTTTGTATAATCGCGCGTATTGTAGCCGTGCGTATCCGATTCAAATACCGGAGAAAAGTATATCGCGTCGGCACCCAGCTTTTTAATATGCGGGATCCAGTCGATCACCTTCAGTATCCTGTGTTCAAGTATCCCGTCATTTTCAAAAGGCGCACCGCAGAACCCCAGCGGATATATCTGATAAAAAACACTGTTAAACGCCCACATAGCAATACTCCTTAAAAAGAATAAACCGAACCGTACACAGTTATTCTATCAGACTGTGTGCCGGTTCGGCTATACTATCTTAATATTTTACATTCTTTTGAAGAGAATTACATATATTACTATTCACATCTTGGCTATGTCTTCCTGCGAAAGGATCTTAATGCCCTTGCCCGTGAGCTTCGCCTCCGCGGTCTTGGTATCCGCAACGCGGAAGATCATGTATGCGTGCGCCATCGTTCTGCTGCTCGAGAACGCGTACATATACTCGATATTGACCTCAAGCTCGGAGAATATCGCAAGCAGTCCGTCCAGTCCGCCCGCCTCATCCGGAACCTCGATCGCAAGTACCGGTGTCAGGTTCGCGATGAAATCATTCTCGTTGAGAGTATTGATCGCACTCAGGGCGTCGTCCACGATCAGTCTTGCCACGCCGAAGCCAACGGTCTCCGATACCGAAATGGCACGGATGTCGATGCCGTGACCGGCAAGGAAACCTGTCATCTTCTTAAGTGTTCCGGGTTTGTTCTCCAAAAAAACAGAAATCTGCTTAACGCTCATTTTGCTCCTCCCATCTTAGTGCAGCTTACGATTATCAATAACCCTGACTGCCTTACCTTCGCTCCTTGCTATCGACTTCGGTGCGAGCAGTGTAACCTTTGCCTTAATTCCGAGCATTGATTTCAGGCCTTCTACGAGAGTTTTCTGCTTTGCCTCGATCTCGGCGATACTGTCGGTAAACATCTCAGGTGTCATCTCTACCTGAACCTCGAATGTATCCGTATTGTTCACACGGTCAACCACGATCAGATAATTCGCAGCATATCCGTTGTTCAAAAGTACTGTTTCGATCTGGCTCGGGAATACATTTACTCCGCGGATGATGAGCATATCGTCGGAACGGCCCATAGGCTTCGCCATCTTGATATGGGTTCTTCCGCAGGGACATTTCTCCCTCCAGAGCTTACAGATATCTCTGGTCCTGTAGCGGAGCATCGGGAAAGCTTCCTTGTCAACAGCGGTAAATACCAGCTCACCGACCGAACCCTCGGGCAGAACCTCTTCCGTATCGGGATCGATGATCTCGGGAATGAAATGGTCCTCGTTTATATGCATTCCTGTCTGTGCGGAACACTCAAATGCAACGCCGGGGCCGGAAAGCTCTGTAAGACCGTAAATATCATAGGCCTTGATGCCCATCGTCTTCTCTATGCTCTTGCGCATCTCTTCGGTCCAGGCTTCGGCACCGAGGATGGCCGACTTCAGCGGAATATCATCCGGACCGTAGCCCATCTCTTTCATACGTTCTGAAAGATAAGCCGCATAGCTGGGCGTACAGCAGAGAATAGTCGCTGAAAGGTCATTGATGAACATGATCTGCCGGTCCGTACTTCCCGAACTCGCAGGGATCGTCAGACATCCTACCTTATGAGCGCCTCCGTGCAGACCCATTCCTCCGGTAAACAAGCCATAGCCGTATGCTACCTGTATAACATCCTCATCGGTACCGCCTGCTGCCACGATCGCTCTTGCACAGCAGTCTTCCCACAGATCGATATCATGCTGGGAATAAAACGCCACTACACGCTTTCCTGTAGTTCCGGATGTGGAATGCATACGTACGCACTCCTTCAGGGGTTTCCCGAGGAGTCCGTAAGGATATGCGTCTCTTAAGTCCGCCTTTGAGAGGAAGGGCAGCTTATGCAGATCGTCGACCGATCTGATATCGTCCGGCGTAACGCCCTTTTCTTCCATTTTCTTACGGTAATAAGGCACATTCTCCCAAACGTGCTTTACCTGCGCAACCAGCTTTTCCGACTGGATCTGTCTGATCTTATCGAGACTCGCGCACTCTATCTCTTCCTGATAATAGCGTTCCAAGGCTTATTCCCCCTTTATGTCCGGCCGACTGTCCGCCGCGCCTAAAATTAGTATTAGAATAATGCATATTTATTCAAAATGCAACTATCTTTTCCGCAGGCAGATATTTTTTTAATGTCTCCTCGAGCAGTCGGGCATCGATGGGTTTTGTGAGATAATCCGCGAATCCGGCCTCGATGTATAAAGCCCTGCTGCCCGCCATCGCATTCGCGGTAAGCACAACCGCAGTAGTATCTTTATTCAGCGAGTCTCCGGACTCCCTTATGAGCTTAAGCGTCTCTATGCCGTCTATCTCGGGCATCATATGGTCGAGCAGGATCAGATCGTATTTCTTTTCTTTGCACATCTGAATGGCCTGCAGGCCGCTCTCGCACAGATCCGGAACGACATCCACGCGCTTGAGCAGCAGTGTGAGCAGCGTAAGGTTGATCGAGGTATCATCGACGGCCAGCACAGCCGCATCCTTTGCCGAGAAATCGCCGCCCTCATCCGCAGATACGGTATTGGCCGGTCTCTCTACGGAATCGCTGTTCACCGTTTCTTCGCCGACCGTCTCCACAGGGAGCTCTATCGTAAATGCCGAACCGCTGCCGTATTTGCTCTCCACGTCAACGGTACCGCCCATGCAGTCGAGGATGTTCTTGACGATGGCGAGTCCGAGTCCCGTGCCCTCGATGTTCCTGTTTTTCCTGATATCGGCGCGTGAGAATGCCTCGAACAGGTGCTTACGGTCCTCTTCCCTGATGCCCCTGCCGGTATCCCTTACGCAAAGCCGCAGCAGGAACATCCCGTCCTCGATGTATTCGCCGCCGACGGTAAGGGTTACAGAACCCTTGTCCGTATATTTGATCGCGTTGTTGACCAGATTTATGATCATCTGACGAATGCGGAACTCATCGGATATCTGCCGTTCGGGCACCTCTTGCTCGATGACCAGATTAAGCTCAAGAGACTTTTCGTCCGCACGTTCCTTGAGCATCGGACGGATATCGCGCAGCAGGGCGGAAAAGCTGTATTCCGCGTTCGCGATCTCCATCTTGCCCGCTTCGATCTTTGAAAAATCCAGAACATCGTTGACCATCATCAGCAGCATACGGCCCGAGCTCTTTGCGACCTTGGCGTATCCGTCGATGACAGGATCCCGGTTCTCGCGCAGGATCATCTCGTTCATGCCGAGTACGGCATTGATGGGAGTACGTATCTCGTGCGACATGCTGGCGAGGAATCTGGTCTTTGCCTCCGACAGGTCGATGGCATTCTGCCTTTCGTCGCTGATCTTTTTCAGGTCCCTGATCTGCTGGATGACCGCCAGCGTCAGCATGAACGCGAGTCCGAACAGCATCGGGAGCTCATCGTTCATAACGGGCCAGAGATTCAGTATCATGATCTCGACCAGCGCGCATACCAGGAATCCCGCCAGTCCGATCGCTGTATATTTGTACTCGACGATCTTGCCGTCGATGACCTCTTTGATCAGTATCGCCGTAGCCACGAGCACTACCGCGCCCAGGACCAGATCGATATAGAGCAGCGCGTCCTGGAATGACATGGTACCGGAAAAATGGAGTATGGGCCAGACGATCGAATTAACAAAGGATACGCCGAGCAGTCCCAGCATGATCCTTCTGTATCTGCCCTGCTGCAGGGCATCGAGATATATGATCAGGCTGAACGGTATGAACAGGCAAAGCATATAGTTGGCTATGCCGTCGATATAGTAATGCCCGAACAAAAAGGGATACATGAATGAATTGGTGATGCTCCAGCAGGATATGACGAGTATGCCCAAAGCGCCGTACATCATCTCGATGCGCCGCTTATACAGTATCCTCATCGCGATACTGACGATAAAGATGACCAGTGAGAATACCATCAGTATCCCCGCCGCCGCCAGAGATATGCCGTAATGCTCGAGCAGGTAAGCGATCAGATCGCCTTCGCTCGCAACGAAGGTCTCCTGGAAGATATGACCGCGCCTGGATGCTCCGATCCTGTTGATGACGACTTCGGCTCCCGAATCGAGATGTGTTATGGGAACCAGTACCATGAAGCGCTTTGAGATGCCTCCGGGGATGATAACGTCCCTGGACTCCACGAAATCCTTTCGTTTGTCACCGTTTATGAAAACGTCCACGTTGCCGCCGGTGATAAAGCAGAAATACGAGTCATCGCCTATATTCTCCGGCAGCCTCGATACCGCCCAAAAATTGCCGAGAGTGCCGTCGGAATTGCGATAGGTGCGTCCGGTCGTAAAAGTATGGCCGTTCGAATCCGTGACCGTCCATTCGTCTATGAATTCGGGTGCTTCGTATGCGATCGGTGCCGACTTGTCGGCGGCATTAAAAGAGATCAGCCCGACGATCAGCGCCGACAGGCTGACAAAGATTATGATCTTAAATATCAGAATAAGCTTTTCGGATAATTCTGTTTTCATCCTCATCTTCCTTCAAGCAGCCGCATCACACAGGCTCCGGCCGCCGCAGTTTATTAGAAATTACTGCCGTTCCAGCCCCAGTCCTTCAGACCGTGGTAGGTCACATAAACCGATTTGCCGGGGATGCCGAGTATATCGTCGAGTATCCTGCAGACTTCGTCGGTCATCTTATCGTATGCCGCGGAGGGAGCGCCGCCGAGCAGGCTCACTTCCACGTAAGCCCCTTTTTCGAGCTTTTTGCCTCCGAAATACAGATCATAGCCGTCCGAAATGCCTACCATCAGGTAGTCCTCGGTCTTGTTGAGTATCTTTAAAGCCTCTCCGAAACGTGATTTGATCAGATCCTTCTGGGGATCGGTGAGCTTCTGTGTCAGTTTGGTATCGATAAAGGGCATGACCGGACCTCCTTAAATATGTGCTCATAGAAACCTTTTCCGTACTGAAATTCTATCACACAACATTTTTCAATGCAACTTTACCGGGATATAGATCCTGAAATACATCGTCGGGCTGTAGCGGTCTCCGCTGTACAGGTCGAGCACGTTCCGCTCTATCGCGTCACCCGTGATGATTAGCCGCTTCTCCGCAATATATTCCATCATCCTCCGATACGCCGCGTCAGCTTCGAAATGCTCCACGGTCTTTATCCTCATGCTGCCGCAGACATATGTCCCGGCTTTAAGGACCGAAGTGTACCTGCTGCGCGCGGGCCACTTCAGTTCCGAGATATAGCCGTATTTTTCATAGGTGTGGAAGTTCCCCCGCATAAGGTTCTCGGGCGTTATCGTGGAAATGATGCCCGCCGTGTCGGCCCATTTCCCGGCGCCCGCGGTCGCCTTGATGATCTCGTCGATGTCGAGCTCATCCTCGTCTCCGAAAGGTTTGCACATCAGGTACATGTCGGGCAGCTCTTCGAGCGTGATATCGTCGGTCGCGCAGGTTCTGGAGATATTGTCCCCAAATATCCTCACCTTGGTCTTGAGGCGCTTTAAGTCCGCTATCCTCTCGTCGATCTCGGCGCTGTATCTCGAGAGCTCCGCGAGCATCCCATCCGCGCCGTCCTCGTTCAGTATCTCCTTCAGCCGTTTTATGGGCGTGCCGATGGAACGCATGAAAGAGATCATCGAGATGATCTCGAACTGCGCCTTCGAGTAATATCTGTAATCGTTGTCGCCCGTTTTCCAGGGGCTGATGAGCTCTATCTCATCGTAATATCTGAGGGTGGAGGCGGGTATGTTGAATATCTTCGAGACCTCGCCCACTGTGTAGAATTCTTTCATGTCATAAAGTATATCACTTTTCCGCTTGACATTAAAGTAACTTTAAGGTGTAGATTAAAAATCGGGGAAGAAATAATCCCGGACGCATCTGCCGCGCCGCGGGAAATATCGGAGGTTTACATGGAAAAGCTCTCGGCAAAACTTAAAAGCATGTTCCGTCTGAGCGGCACGCGCCTTACTTTTAAGCAAAAGCTCACTCTCGCGCTGCCCGGACCCGCGTCAGTCATCGGACCGATCATCATCCACAACACGCTCATGAAGTTCTATACGGACATCATCGGGCTGGACGCGAAATTCTACGGCTGGATCTATCTTATCTACAATATCTGGAACGCGATCAACGACCCTCTGCTGGGCTCGTATATCGACCGCAGGCCCTACAGCAAAAAGCACGGCAAATACGTCTATCTGATGAAGGTGACCGCGCCTACGATGCTTGTCTCGATATTCCTGATGCTGCTCTCGTCGCCGTCATGGAAGGACTGGGTGATATTCGGGGTACTGCTGGCGGAGCTCTTTATCTTCGATACCGCATATACCGTCTATTCCGTAGCGTATAACTCATATTTCCTGCTCGCCGCTCCCGACAAGGAGGAGCGCGTGGACGTCGAGATAATCCGCACCTACATCGGCAATTTCCTCGGCGCCGCGACCACGATCATCCCGACCCTGCTGCTGGTGGGCGACGGCAAACGCGAGCTGGTCATCCCGATATTCTCGCTGGTGATCCTGATCAACGCGGGTATGTATTTCGTGGCCCTGCGCACGCTTAAGGAGAACGCCGCGCTGTACGAGACCGCGACTCCGCCCGAGCACAGGAACTTAAAAGACCTCTGGCGCGATGTGCGCAAGATCGTTTTCTCAAAGCCTTTTATCACCTACCTGCTGTTCTACATCATAGCGCGCGGAGCCGTAGGCTTCTACTTTACTCCGTTCCTGTATTTCATGGACAGCGTTGTCTGCTCCTCCGGTACCGTCGCGACGATCGCGGATATGGTCCCCGGCGTGATCATGCTGCTGATGCTGCCCTGGGCGGGCCGTCAGATCAGGAAATACGGTGCGAAGCGCATCTCTCTGCTTGCGCTGATCCCCGCAGTCATCGGCTTTGCGAGCCTGCTCTTTATCAACCGCGGCTGGCAGGCTGTATTCAGCTACATCCTGATAGTATTCGCGCTCAATGTCATTCAGACCGCAGGCGTCGTTCTAAACGGCGAGCTGATCGACTATGACGAGATGCGCACCGGCACCCGCAAAACAGGTCTGTACGGCGGTCTGTTCGCGCTGCTGACGACCTCGCTCACGAGCTTCCAGACCACGATATTCTCAGGCATCTTAAGCCGCTACGGTTATGACGGCACGCTCGAGGTACAGACCGAATCCGCTGTCCGAGGCATCCGCATCGGCGCGGGCCTCGTCCCCATCATCATGTGCCTTATCGGCATGATCCCGATGCTCTTCTTCCCGATCGGGCGTGAGCTCGAGGAAAAGATCTCGGAATTCAATGTGGCGGCAAGAGAAGGCAGCGCCGGCAAAAGCGCGGACGCGTGAACATAAGACTTAAGGAGATACAGACATGAGTAATAAAAAGATCAGGACCGCAGGCACAGGCTTTGTCACGGATAAGGGCCTCCCCTTCATCGCCCGCGGCATAAATATGGTATGCAAGGACAAGTTCCTCGATTATATCGGAGAATATACGCCCGCCGACTTCCGTTTTCTTAAGGAAAAAGGCTTTAATCTGATACGTCTCGGCATATTCTGGGACGGCGCCGAACCCGAACCCGGCGTGTACGATGACGAATACCTCTCCCGAGTCGAAAGGCTCGCGGATATGGCCGCTGCCGAAGATATCCCGGTATTCCTCGACATGCACCAGGACCTGTACGGCGTGATATTTGAGGACGGCGCTCCCGCATGGGCAACTCTTTGTGACGGCTGCGAGCATATACGCACCGGACTCTGGAGCGAATCGTATCTGATAAGCCCCGCCGTGCAGCACGCATTCGACAATTTCTGGCGCAATGCCCCCGCACCCGACGGCGTGGGTATCCGCACCCACTATGTGAACCTCTGGAAGTATATAGCCGGGCGTTTCAGGGACAATCCGTACGTGATCGGCTACGATATCATGAACGAGCCTTTCCCGGGCACCCCGGGAGCGCAGGTGGCAGAGATACTCGGCAGTCTCACTGCCGGCGCAGATACCGGCCGCGGTGACGGTATATCCGGCAGCCCCGCATCAGACGGGTCAGTCTCAGCTGAGCCTGCCGCGTCTCCGTTTGACAATCCCGAAACGGTCGCGGCGGTCGTTGGCGGCATAATGCCGATCACCTCCGCGTTCGAGGAGAACTGCCTGAACCCGTTCTACGATGATGTCGCGCGCGCTGTCAGGAGCGTCGATCCCGACACTCTCATTTTCCTTGAAAGCAATTATTTCGCAAATGCGGGTATACCTTCATCTGTCCGCCCCGCTCAGGACGCTTCGGGCGCGTTGATACCCGGCCAGGTTTGGGCGCCTCACGGATACGATATCATGGTCGATACCGACGCATACGACGAGGGCGGCACGGACCGCGTGACCTTTATATTCGGCAGTCTTTTCGAAACGGCGAAACGCCTGGGTCTCCCGGCCCTGATCGGTGAATGGGGCTGCTACCCGAACGCCTCACCCGCGCAGAAAGCGCAGGCCCGGTTCCTGCTGGATATCTTCAGGGACAACGGCATCGGAAACGTCTATTACGATTTCTCGCATATAAAGGACGGCGGGATACTCGATACACTCGCGCAGGCATAATTCTTGTCTTATTTTTTATGGTGACAGGCACCTTTTTATGCTTTACAATGGTTGACAGGGGCATCGCTCCCGGCCGCAGCTGCGGCATATATCACACTTTCAAAGGAGGAACACATCAGTATGGCAGTTAATCGTTTTGTTCTCAACGGGATCTCCTATCACGGACACGGAGCCATCAAAGAGATTCCCGGCATTATCAAATCAAAGGGCTTCAAAAAGGCCTTCGTTGCATCGGACCCCGATCTGGTTAAGTTCGGAGTTACGGCTAAGGTCACGGACCTTCTTGACGCTGCATCGATACCTTATTCCCTGTACACGGACATCAAACCCAATCCCACCATTGAAAATGTTCAGAACGGCGTAAAGGCATACCACGAGTCCGGTGCTGATTTCATGATCACCATCGGCGGCGGATCCTCCATGGATACCGGCAAGGGCATCGGTATCATCGTTAACAACCCCGAGTTTGCCGATGTTCGTTCTCTTGAGGGAGTCGCTCCCACAAAGAACCGCACCGTATTTACCATAGCTGTTCCCACCACCGGCGGAACAGGCGCAGAATCCACGATCAACTACGTTATCACCGATGTTGAGCGCAAGAGAAAGTTCGTATGCGTAGACCCTAACGACATCCCCGACATCGCTGTTGTGGATCCCGATATGATGAGCTCCATGCCCAAGGGACTTACCGCTTCGACAGGTATGGACGCGCTCACACACGCTATCGAAGGCTACACCACCGCTGCGGCATGGGAGCTTTCCGACACTCTTAATCTCGAAGCCATCAAACTGATCGGCGCGAACCTCAGAAAGGCCGTTGCCAACGATCCCGACGGCAGAGAGGGCATGGCTCTCGCGCAGTACGTTACGGCGATGGCTTACTCTAACGTAGGTCTCGGCATCGCGCATTCCATGGCTCACACACTCGGTGCCGTATATGACACCCCTCACGGTGTTGCGTGCGCCATGATGCTCCCCATCGTTATGGAGTTCAATGCTGAATGCACGGGTGAAAAGTTCAAGGCCATTGCCGAGGCACTCGGCGTTGACACCGCCGGCATGGACTGCGCAGCTTACCGCAAGGCAGCCATCGACGCCGTACGTCAGCTGTCCGTAGACGTAGGCATCCCCACCAAGCTCGATAAGCTTAAGGCCGAGGATCTGCCTTTCCTCTGCGAATCCGCAGCTGCGGACGCATGCGCGCCCGGTAACCCGAAGCCCGCGACCATCGCAGATTTCGAGGCTATGTTCCGCAAACTCATGTGATGAG
>JAEEGF012111995.1_pt1 | contig 13424 bp, 9 predicted proteins | sample 9134171 | NCBI WGS metagenome assembly JAEEGF01 (sample SAMN16246542, study PRJNA631951) | gut metagenome | biome: gut microbiome; feature: rumen; material: AP-attached | host: Bos | place: Iran: Karaj | collected 2018-10
AAGAAATAAAGCTTGATTCCAGCGAGTATGGCAAATACAAAATTACCATCCAGGATAATGGAATGGGTATGTCCAAGGAATTCCAGCGACATATATTTGATATGTTTGCAAGAGAGAAAAATACTACTGCTAGTGGTATACAGGGAACAGGCCTTGGAATGAGTATTGTGAAGCGCCTTGTAGATGCCATGAATGGTGAGATAGATATAGAGAGCGAAGTGGGACATGGAACTACAATTACTGTTATAATACCTCTTCGTCTGGCAGATAGTGTATATGAGGATGGAATTGCCAGCAACGATGCTATTGATCTGTCGGGAATGAATGTGCTTCTTGTTGAGGATAATGAACTAAACCGTGAGATTGCTAATGAATTCCTAAAGGAATATGGTTTTAATGTGGAGACTGCCAATGATGGAGCAGAGGCTGTAGACATGGTATTGAAGCATAAGGGTGGAGCATATGATTTCGTATTGATGGATATTCAGATGCCGTATATGAATGGATATGTTGCTACATCTGCCATTCGAGGACTGACGGACAAGACCAAGGCCAATGTGCCGATTATTGCAATGACTGCCAATGCTTTTGATGAGGATAAGCAGAGAGCTATGTTATCTGGAATGAATGCTCATCTGGCCAAGCCTCTTAATATGGATTTGCTGATTGAAGTTGTAAATAATGTATTACAAAATGTTGAATACAGGGTGGATTGCATAGCATTTAACAAGTTTAAAGAGAAATATACCAGTTTGGGTTGCCAGTGTGGTTATTTCATATATAGTGCAAATGATGATGGCCGAATCATGTATGCTGACGAACAGGTGGTGGATATATATAACTGCGATGACAGAGAACAGTTCAAGAAGCTTACCAGAGGAATATTTGATGGTATGATACATGAGGATGATTTATATGAAGTGTCACAGATTATAAGCAAGTTCAATGAAGATGAATGTGGAAGCAAACAGATGACATATCGAATACATAACAAGGATGGCAGAATCAAAATTGTAAATGAGATAAGAAGTAAAGTATATATGGATTCTGAAATGGTATACTATTGCTACATAGCAGATGTAACTAATCGAAAAGGATTAGAATAATCTTCACATAAACTTCAGATTGGAAACATTTGTAAATCACATTGCCCTTCTATTATTTATGTATCAAATGAATGCATGAATTTTAGGAGGGCAATTTATATGAAATTTAAATATTTAAAACAAAAGATTTTAACAGGATTAATGGTTGCAGCAATAATGGCAGCAGTATTTACAGGTTGCAAGTCCAATGATGATTCAACAGATACAACGGAAGTGGTTACAGAAGAGACTGCCAGTGAAGCAGAAGATGCTGAATCTGATGAAATTTATTCTGACAGAGATATGGAACAGAGTCCTGATTTGACAGATGCCAAGTATATTGAGGTTTCAGATGGAGAGAATATTAATCTGACAGAAGAAGGCATATATGTTATTAGCGGAGATGCTACTGATGTGACAATCAATGTGGAAAATGAGGAGGCTAAAATCCAGATTGTGCTTGATGGAGTTTCAATAATCAATACTGACAGCCCGGTTATATATGTAAAGGCAGCAGATAAAGTGTTTGTCACAACAACAGAGGGCAGTGAAAATAATCTGGAAGTGACAGGAGAGTATGTAATTGATGGTGAAGAAAATCTGGATGCAGTAATTTATTCCAAGGATGATTTGACATTGAATGGTTTAGGCACTATCAATATTACATCTGCTCAGGGAAATGGAATCTCCGGCAAGGATGATGTGGTTATTACTGGAGGTACATATAATATAAATGCTGGCAAGCATGGTATTGAGGCCAATGATTTGATGGCTATTTGTGGTGGAACATTTACAATAGAAGCAACAAAGGATGGACTGCAGTCAGCGGCAACTTTGCAGATTGATGGTGGAACCTATGATATAAGCGCTGCAGAGGCTATTGAGGCAACTGAAATTATAATTAATGATGGCAAGATTGATATTGAAGCAAGCGATGACGGTATTAATGCTTCTCAAAAAACAGAAAATATGGATGTGTCTGTTACAATAAATGGTGGTGAGATTACAATTACCATGGGCCAGGGTGATACAGATGCTATTGATGCAAATGGTTCTATTGTAATAAATGATGGTACTATTGAGATAAGTGCAAATTCACCTTTTGATTATGATGGAACAGGTGAGTTGAATGGTGGAACGGTTACAGTAAATGGTGAGACTGTAACAGAGCTGACTAATCAGATGATGGGAGGCGGCATGGGCGGAATGCCTGCTGGAAATGCTCAGGGATTTGCTGGCGAGATGCCAAGTGATGGGACTATGCCAACTCCTCCATCTGATGGCAGTATGGGAGGCCGTATGAATATGCAGCAGCAGGGAACTGTTGAAACACAATAGTACTTATAGATAATCTTCTGAATAGAGTTGAAAAAACAATATATATATCAAAAAGCGGTTCCGGTACAAAAGAAACCGCTTTTTTGATATAATAATATTAACATGGGACTAGTTTTTGATTGACATAATAAAGGGATGATAGTTATTGCTTTTTGGGAGTTATAAGTATGAATCAATCATTGGATAAAAGAGACGAGAAAATAATACAGTTTGTGCTATTTTTTATAGTGTTTGCTTTTGTTACAGGCGTATTTGCGCAGCTGGCTATTCACATCAAGGCATTTGTATATAATCCGGAAAGCACAGAGGGATATGTGGAATATTCTGACAGCGATTATAACTGGCGTCTTGTAGATGATTTAAATGCGCCACAAAATAAGTATTCTGAAATTACATTTACCATCGATCCAAATCTGCAAAAAGATACAGATTTGATATTCTATACATTGCATTCTGGGGTAACTGTCTATGTCGATGGCAAGTTGATGTATATATACAATCGTTCTAGAGATATTCAATCGATCAAAACTCCTGGTAACAAGTGGCATAATTTGCAAATTGATTCTTCAATGGCTGGAAAGAAAGTGAAGATATTGATAATTCCAACATATAAGTTTCATATAAATAACAAGCCGATTCTGTATATGGGCAATCCGGTTGATGTATATGCTCATGCTATATGGCTTCAGGGCGGACAGTTTATGTGTGCAGTTGTATCATTTGTTGTTGGAATTATATTTGTTATATTTAACTTCGTGACTCGCAGATTAAATGAGGCAATTGGCAATGGTCTGGCTAAATTAGGAGTATTTGCAATTCTGGTTGCAGTATGGAAAATGACTGATTTAAAGCTATTGTATATTACAACAACCCATCCCGTGGCTTTGTCATATGTAGCTTTGGTATCTGTAATATTACTGCCGAATCAGTTTATGTATTATGAGCAGGATCTGTTCAGGACAGAGAAAAAGAAATATTTAAATATACTTATGCTAATAGATGTTGGTGCGTTGGTTTATACTTTTGTAATGCAATTTATGGGTATAGCTGATATACGAGAGACCTTGTACATACATCATATTATTATTGTGGCAGTTATTATAGTAAGTATATATCTGGGGATTGTGGAAGCCCGGGAGTTTGGCTTGAGCAAGAATCTGAAGGTAGCAGGTATATGTGTATTTATATGTGAAGTTGGTGTGGCTAGTGACATGCTCTTGTTCTATATAAGAGTTGGTAGCCTGGCTACTTCCTTTGGCATGATTGGATTCCTTATATATATTTTGGTGCTTGGTGCCAGAAATGGCAGAGAGATACAGGATTATATTGAATTGGGCAAGAATGCTGACAAGTATCGCCGTATGGCTCAGTTTGATGAGCTCACTGGTGTTGGAAATAGACTTGGATTATCAAATAAATTAAAAGAATATAGCTTCAAGCCGGTGGAGTATGCTTTCTTCATGTTTGACCTGAACGACCTAAAGGGAACTAATGACAATTTCGGCCATGACATGGGAGATAGATATATTGTTACAGCAGTTGATATTTTGAAAAAGGTATTTACTGATACAAGTATGATTTACAGAATGGGCGGAGATGAGTTCATGGTTCTTCTTCGTGGAGCTGATGATAATACATGTAAGGAATGTTTGAGAAAAATTGATAGTCTAGCTGAGGAGCACAATAAGAGCGAGGATATAAAATATACTATTGCAATAGCTGGTGGATATGCTTTTTTTGATGGAGACAAGGATGCAGATGTACAGGATACTATGAAGCGAGCAGATAGAAATATGTACATTAATAAGTTCCGAATGAAGGGGAGATATGTATAGCAAAAAAATGATATATTTTTATTCACAGGTGTGTATTTTTGGGTGATATAAACACGGATTTCGCTAATAGATGCGTAGATTGGACACAATCTGCGCATTTTGTCTTTTTTCACGACTATTGTCAATTTTTTAACGCAAAATTATTGACAATTTCACGATTCACAGAGTAATATAATCATATAGTATGCCCCCAGGGGGGTTATCAGATAATATGTCAAAGTATTTATAATTAATAAAAGGAGCAAAATTATGGCAAAAAGACAAGAATTACCATACGCGTTGGATCCTAATCGTCTTATGACAGATCCAATCGGCGACTTCGTTCCAGATTCAATGAAGAACGATGAACCAATCCGTGAGAAGATTGTAGAGCTCGGTACACTTATTACTGACCGTGCTGCAGTTAAGCTTGGTAAGCATAAGCTTACAAAGGAAGACCCAGAGTACTGGGGACTTGCATGTTTGCTTACAGATGAGCAGGCTGAAATCTGTATTCGTATGAAGAAGAGAGAGCCAAAGACATTTGAAGAAATGTGCGCTCTTAACCCTGAGTACACACCAGAAGATTTACAGAAGCAGTTAGACTACATTTCATGGTGTGGTGTAATTGAGTGGAATTATGAGAACGAGAAGCATGAGCTTCAGTACGTACTTCCAATGTATGTACCAGGTTCTGCTGAGTTCACAAACATGAATGCCAAGGTTTTGGAGCAGCATCCAGAGATGGGTCACTTCTTCGAGAGAATGACACGTATTCCACTTGAGGGATTAACTCATATGGTTCCACCAGGAGGCGCTGGAATCGGTATGCATGTAATTCCTGTTGAGAAGGCTATTGAATTAGAGAATCAGGTATCTGACCTTGAGAGAATCTCATACTGGTTAGATAAGTATGAAGGTAAATATGCAGCTTCACCATGTTCTTGCCGTCGTTCACGTAAGACTTACGGCGAGGGTTGTGCAGACGATCCAGAAGGATGGTGTGTAGCTGTTGGTGATATGGCTGACTATGTTGTTCAGACAAACAAAGATGGTCGTTATATCACAAAGGAAGAAGCTCTTGATATTATGAGACAGGGTGAGGAAAATGGTTTCGTTCATCAGATTACAAATATCGATGGACAGGACAAGATCTTCGCTATCTGTAACTGTAATGTAAACGTATGTTATGCACTTCGTACATCACAGTTATTCAATACACCAAATATGTCTCGTTCAGCATATCGTGCTCATGTTGAGTCTGAGAAGTGTGTAGCTTGTGGACGTTGTGTAGAATACTGCCCAGCAGGTGCTCTTACACTTGGACAGAAGCTTTGCAAGGCTGATGGAACTAAGATGCAGTATCCTAAGATGCCATTGCCATCAGACAGACCTTGGGGAACACATATGTGGACTGAGGATTATAGAAATATTAACCGTATCAATACTTATGAGTCAGGTACAGCTCCATGTAAGTCAGCATGTCCTGCACACGTTGCAGTACAGGGTTACTTGAAGATGGCTTCTGAGGGTAGATACACAGAGGCTCTTGCTCTTATCAAGAAGAACAATCCACTTCCAGCAATTTGTGGTCACGTATGTAACCGTCGTTGTGAGGACGCATGTACTCGTGGAACAATTGATGAGGCAATTGCTATTGATGAAGTTAAGAAGTTCATTGCTATGAAGGATCTTGACGCAGATACTAGATTTATTCCAAAGAAGGTTATTCCTTCACAGGACCCAGAGTTCTTTGCTAAGCATAAGATCGCTATTATCGGTGGTGGTCCAGCTGGTGTTTCATGTGCATACTACTTGGCAGAGAGAGGATACAAGCCAACAATCTTCGAGAAGAATAAGCAGATGGGTGGTATGGTAACATATGGTATCCCTTCATTCGTACTTGAGAAGAACGTAGTTAAGGCTGAAATCGACATCCTTCAGGAGATGGGCGTTGAGTTCAAGAATGGCGTTGAAGTTGGTAAGGATGTAACAATTAAGGAATTACGTGAGCAGGGCTACGAAGCATTCTACATTGCAATCGGATGCCAGGGCGGACGTAAGGTTGGAGTACCTGGAGAAGACGCAGAAGGCGTTATGACAGGTGTTGACTTCCTTCATATTACAACAGATGATGAGAACTACAAGCTTACAGGCGATACAGTTGTAATCGGTGGTGGTAACGTAGCTATCGATGTATCTCGTTCAGCTGTAAGATGTGGATCTCCAAAGATTTCTCAGGTTTCACTTGAGACAAGAGATATCATGCCAGCTCTTCCAGAGGAAATTGAGACTGCTGAGTCAGAAGGAATTGAATTCCATGGCGGATGGGGTCCAAAGGAAATCCTTACAGAGAACGGCAAGGTTACAGGAATCGTATTCAAGAAGTGTACTCAGGTTAAGAATGCTGAGGGTAGATTCGATCCACAGTACGATGAGAATGAGACAATGACAATTCCATGTAGCAATGTATTGTTATCAGTTGGTCAGGCAACTGTTTGGGGAGACCTCCTCAAGGATGACAATGTAGAATTTAGAGGACCAGCTCCAGTAGCTGACAAGGTTACATACCAGACAACAGTTGAAGATATCTTCGTTGGTGGTGATATGCTTACAGGACCTAGATTTGCTATCGATGCAATCGCTCAGGGTAAGGAAGCAGCTATCTCAATTCATAGATTTGTACAGCCAGGAAGCTCACTTACAATTGGTCGTGATCCAAATTACTTCGTTGAGCTTGATAAGGATGACATCAAGGTTGAGAATTATGACAACACAGGACGTCAGCGTCCAGGAACAAATGCAGCAATCGGTAAGGATTCATTCCGTGATGCTAAGCTTGTATTTACAGAGGAGCAGGTTAAGAAAGAGACAGCTCGTTGCTTAAGCTGTGGTAAGACTGTAGTAGATGAGAACAAGTGTGTAGGTTGTGGTATCTGTACAACTAAGTGTGGATTCGATGCTATCCACCTTAAGAGAGATCTTCCAGAGTGCACAACAATGCGTCGTTCAGAAGACAAGCTTAAGTATGTCCTTCCAAATGGTGCTAAGCAGAAGATTAAGGTTACATTCGCTCCAAAGAAGCAGGAGTATATGGAGTAATCTGATTTAACGAGGGAAGTATTTAATATACAGATTAGTGGATGAGCTCGCTAGAAATAGCGGGCTCATTTTTTATGCAGTGTGGAAAATGCTATGTTATAATTGAAGAGCTTAGTAAAAAGGTTAGAGCCGTTAAGATTTGTAGTTTTATAGGGTATAGATGGAGAGATTATGAATTTAGTATTTTTATCTGGTGTTGCGCCTCACAGGGTGTTTCACTTCATGCCGGGGTATAGCTGGGGTGAGATTATTTACAATTTTATAGCGGTATATTTGATTTTCACATTCTTTTTGACCGCATATTCCATTATTCGTATGTATGTGTTGGAAAGAAAATGTACCGGATATAAATATGGCAGGAAGCGTCTGAAAGAGCTGCAATCATCTGGTCGTCTTAGACAGATTCCTCTGTATACAATGGATGAGATAAATGAAAATAGAAATCTGGGTGTAGTCCGTTTGTCAGTCTTTATGAGTGACAGCTCTGAAAAGAGAAAGTATGCAATTGTGCTGCCTGGCGGCGGGTATGCTCATTGTATGACTCCTCAGGAGGGGTATCCTGTGGCTGCCAAATTGAATGAGATGGGTTATACAGCATTTATCTTAGAATACAGAACCAGGTTTCATTGTTCGGCATATGCGCCTATGGAGGATTTGTCTCGAGCTATCAAGTATATTGAGGAACACGCTGAGGAATATAATGTATATACAGAAGGGTATGCATTGTTTGGGTTCTCTGCTGGTGGCAATCTGGCTGGAGTATATGGCAGTCATTATCATGGATATGATGATTATGGAACCACGAAACCGGGAGCTCTTATAATGGGTTATCCATGGAGCAATATAACTCACTGGAAGGATCATCCTTATTGGAATATCTGGAAAGGACTTATGGGAGCATGGCTTTCTGAGCGTGGACTTATATATATGTTTGGATTGTTTCCATCCAAAGAGAAGATGGATTCGTTATGTGTACAAAATCTGGTTGAAGAAGACTATGTGCCGACTTATATTTTCAATGGAGGTTGGGATGTGCTTGTTCCTGCCTCTCATCATGCAGAGATTTTGGTGGATGCATTGGAAGCTCACGGTGTGGTTCATAAATATCGTAAGTACTTTGGACTGCCACATGGCATAGGATTGGCTCTTGGTACAAGGGCAGAGAAATGGATTGATGAAGCTGTAAAGTTTTGGGAAGAAAATACAAATTAATGGATTATATATATCTTTATTTTCATTACATTATTAATATCAAGAGAAAAGTTTGTTGAAGATTAGAAAAAAGATTCCACCCAACCATGTTGGAAGGGTGGAATCTTTTTGAGGTTTAATATGAAAAAATTAATTCATGCTTTTGTATACTTCACATATTAGTTTGACACAGCCATCTTCACCTAAGGTGCCACTGTCGAGGCTGAGGTCATAGTTTCTGTAATCGCCCCAGTTTTTATCAGTGTAATATTTATAATAAGTCTTTCTTTGCTTATCCTTTTTGGCGAGACGCTTTTCAATATTTACATCTTTGATATCACCGTATCGCTCTAATACGCGCTCTTTTCTATGAGTGTAGTCAGAATGAATAAATACATTGAGTGATTTAACATCTTCCTTGCGTAGTATATAGTCTGCGCAACGACCAACGATTACACATGGCCCTTTGGCTGCACAATCTAAGATTACTTTCTTCTGCGCGATAAATATTGTGTCCTGAGGGCTTTGAAAATATACTGCGCTGGCTGCTGATATATCAAGCCACTTACTTGCTGATGAAGAATATTCTCCTTGGTCTTCAATTACTTCCTTGGCATAGCCGCACTCTTCAGCTACTTTTGTGACGATTTCTCCGTCATAGAAAGGTATGCCTAATTCTTTTGCAACTTTTTCTCCGATACTGTGGCCGCCGCTGCCGAATTCTCTGCTTATAGTTATTACTGGATACATAATTCATCCCTCCTTTTAAGCACGTAGATTAGTTTGAATATTTATATATTAATAATAAATTATCTGAACATAAGTGTCAAAGAAATAAGCCTGTATTTATAGGTTTTTTCTAATAGAAGCCTTGGTGGAAATGATATATAATGATTGTAGGAAATTTATCAATCGTAAATATTTGTGCCGGAGGTGAATTTATCGGATTATAAGGGGTATTTAAAATATAGGTATTTATTAAAAGTATAATAGTATTAAATTTAGGAGGGGTTGACAAATGAATACGGCTTTGATTTTTGTTATTGTAATTGTAGCATTGGCAATATTTGTTCCGGCTATAGTTATTGCAGTATCAGACTGGGATTATAAGCGCCAGCTTGCAGGAACTGTTCCGGAGAGAAAATGGGATGGAGATATTGCATCAGCTGATTCTACAGACGGCATTGTTAATGGGGAAAATGTAATGCAGAATCTTGAGCGCGAGACGAATGTTGCTGAAATGAAATTAAAAGGCGGTCAGAATGTATTGGGACCAATGTAATTGAACTTAGAAGAGACGGTTTTGAATGAATCGTCTCTTTTTTAGTGCATTGAATTATAAAGAAAAGTTTATTATTTTTTTACCTGAAATTCACTTACTCATCATATAAAAGAATTATAATAGATGAGTATTGTGGAGGGACAACTATGGTTGAGAAAATGAAAAATATTAATTTGACTAAACAAAAAATAAATTATGCAAAGATTGTGAAAGCTACATCTGATGATTTGTCAGATGTAAATAGTGTAGATTCTATAGCTGATGAGATGTCAGATGCAAATAGTGTAGATGCTATTTCTACTGAGGCCGATGAGACAATTGAAGTGTATGAGCTCATGCCTACCAACGCTACAATAATAGATGACATGAAAGTGATTGCCGACTTGAACGAGGAGTTCTCACATACAATGGAACCAATCCTGCGTATGTATCATGCGGCAATGAATACAACCGAGAGTAGATTAAATGTTATAAAAGATGAATTTAAATATCGAGGCTTGAGAAATCCGATTCATCATATAGATACCAGATTGAAATCCATGAAGAGCATATTGGGAAAATTGGAGAAGAAAGATCTAAGTCTGTCTCTGTCTGAGGCCTGCAACAATATATATGATATAGCGGGTATTAGAGTTGTGTGCCCTTACATAAAAGATGTATACTTGATAAAAGAGCGAATTGAGGCGCAGGATGATATTCATGTTATGGAAGTGAAGGATTACATAGCTAATCCTAAACCAAACGGATATAGAAGTTTACATATGATAATTCGTGTTCCAGTATATTTCATGAACAAGAAACAGATGGTTCCTGTTGAAATACAAATTAGAACCGAGGCTATGGATATGTGGGCTAGTTTGGAGCATGATATCAAATATAAGTCTCTGTACACAGATATTGGAGTGGATTTCTCTGGCGAGTTACTGGAGTGTAGTAAGCTTATATATCAGGCGGAATCCAAGATGGAGTATATGAACAATTTGCTCGAAGGCTGATAGTGCCATTGATAGATGTGCATATTGCAATAATAGATAAGAGAGCGATTATTATAAATGAAAATTAATGAGAGATATAAGGGCATAATATATATAATACTGGCGGCAATCGGATTCGCTTTTATGAATCTGTTTGTGAAGACAGCTGGAGATTTACCTACATTTCAAAAAGCATTTTATAGAAATTTTGTGGCGATGTTTTTTGCTGTAGGTGTTATGCTTAAGCAGAAGATTCCTTTTAGAATTCCACAGGGGACTTTTAAATATTTATTTATGAGATCCTTTGCGGGTACTATTGGAATCTTTTGTAATTTCTACGCAATTTCAAAATTATATATAGCGGATGCATCCATGCTTAATAAACTATCGCCATTTTTTGCGATTCTATTCTCGTTTTTGATTATGGGGGAGAAGATTAAGCCTTATCAATTAATGTGTGTGATTACCGCATTTGTGGGGGCATTATTTATTTTGAAACCGGGAATGAATGGGTTTGACACATTTCCTGCTATTATTGGATTGCTGGGGGGACTTGGAGCAGGACTTGCATATACTAATGTGAGACTTGCTAGCACTCATGGAGCGCCGGGACCGTTGATTGTATTGTTCTTTTCAGCTTTTTCATGCTTGAGTTCAGTTCCATTTATGATATATCATTACGAACCAATGAATATGATGCAATTATTGTCACTTATGGGAGCTGGATTGTCAGCAACTTTAGGACAATTTTCAATTACAGCAGCCTATTCTCATGCTCCGGCGGCGGAAATTTCGGTATATGATTATACTCAGATAATATTTGCCACTTTGCTTGGAATGATTTTCCTGGGAGAAATGCCGGATGTATACAGTTATATTGGATATGTCATTATCTGTGGTGCGGGAATTGTGATGTTTCTGATTAAGAGGAGGGAATTATGATGAAGTATAATAAGTTGCTGTTTTTTATTTATACTTTTCTTGATGTATTATTCATGATTATAACGACGGCCGTTGCATTGACGACCGGCACCAGTGGATTGACTGAAAATGATTCTTTGATCGCAATAAGGTGTATAGAAGTTTGTTCATGGGTGTTGTTACTTTATGAATTGTTTTATTTTATATATAGAATCAGAGTTCTGTATCGTAAATCGAAACATAGAGGACTGTGGTCAGGTATTGTAATTTTGCTAATTATATTGATTGTAATGACAAATGTACCGATTATAGCTTCAATGCCGATGGGGCCTGTGATTTTAAGAATTGCAAATATATTGGCTCTAATTACATGGATTTATGATATTAAGTTGATATTTCTGGATGATTAGAAATAATATTGCTAAAAGAAGATGCACAAAAGTTGTGCATCTTTTTTTGTTACACATCTTGAAGATAAATTGGAGATTATATATAATTAATTAAACTGATTAATTAAATGCGGAAGGGGTATATATGTTTAATATTGAAAATGTATTGGGCATGGAAGTATGTGTCGCATGGGGTGAGAACGACTTTACAATGTCTAGAGGAAGCTTTAAGTATAAGCAGAGAATTGGAAAGAAAACGAAACTTCAATTAGCCAATAAGACTGCTGTGGAAAATGGTTTTGAGCTTGAGTATACAGGCGGCGATAAGAGATGCGTATTTGTAGTTACTGAAGTTGACGGCAAGCTTCGTCTTGAATCAAAGTTTGCAAATACTAATGACATGAATCGTTATTGGTTGACATTTCCAGCTAATCCAGCAGAGCATATCTATGGTTGTGGTGAGACATATTCTGAGTTTGATTTGAAGGGTCAGAATGTGAGAGTGTGGGTTGCAGAGCATCAGAATGCTGCTCGTATTTCCAAGAAGATTATCAAGGATACACTTCGTGGTAAGCGTCCGGAGAAGACTTTACCATTTGATAAATATGAGTCATATTATGCTCAGCCTACATTTGTATCAAGTGATAAATATTATGTACATTGTGATATCAATGCATACAGTGAATTCGACTTCACCAAGGCTGATAAGATGACATTATATTTTCAGGAGCCACCAGTGATTATAAGTGAGTCAGCGGATTCTTTTGAAGATTTATCAGAGAAAGAAACTGAGCTTCTGGGCCGCCAGGTTGCACTTCCTGAATGGCTGTACGAGGGCGGAATTATTGCTATGCAGGACTGGATTATTGATGGCAAAGATACCAAGGAAGGTTTCGATGGCTGTGGAAATATTGATAGAAAGCTTGCGAAACTTGATGAGGCTGGTGTCAAGGTAAATGGTGTATGGTGCCAGGATTGGTGCGGATGCCGCTGTACAGGATTTGGATACCAGGTTATGTGGAATTGGCGCTATGATGAGAATCAGTATGCTAATTTGCCAGCCAAGATTAAAGAGTGGAATGCTCGAGGAGTGAAGTTCCTGGGATATATAAATCCATTTATCGCATTGGAAAAGGATATATATGAAGAAGCCAAGGCGAAGGGATACTGTGTCAAAGATAAAGAGGGAAATGATTATCTGGTTACAATTACAACATTCCCTGCAGCTATGGTGGATTTCACAAATCCTGAGGCTTATGAATGGTACAAGAATTTAATTAAGAAAAATATGATTGGTATCGGAATGGAAGGCTGGATGGCTGACTTCG
>JAEEGF011650438.1_pt1 | contig 13423 bp, 9 predicted proteins | sample 9134171 | NCBI WGS metagenome assembly JAEEGF01 (sample SAMN16246542, study PRJNA631951) | gut metagenome | biome: gut microbiome; feature: rumen; material: AP-attached | host: Bos | place: Iran: Karaj | collected 2018-10
CAGCAGTTTTGTTTTCTGTGCATCCTTTTTCCCTGACTTCAGATTGATGCTCGTCTTACTTGTTTGTGCATCATATTTGCGTTCAAACACGCACACAGGATTTTTTATAGTGGAATACAACCATTCCTCCATGCAGAGGTTACCGTGATAGCTCACCCCGTATGAATACTGGTCTGACTCCGTGCCAAACTCCACCTCAATGGATACAGGCATTTTGGGGTCGTTATACTTGTTGGCATCCCTGAAGGCAGTGGGAGGCAGAATTCCCATCGCAACCATGGTCTGGAGTCGGCCAAGTGCCTTTACCAGACACGATTTGCCGGCACCGTTGGCACCGTAAATCACAGCTGTTCGCAACACATTGGCTCCTCGGCCTTGGTTATGCACATGCCAGTCCTTCCTTCGGACATTGGATGACGGCAACATTGTGAACTCTGTTTCCTGTCCGTATGACCTAAAATTCGTTGCAATAATCCTAATTAGCATATCGAAATGTATTAAATATGTCGCAAAGTTACGAAAAAATCGTAATAGAACAACGTTTTTCTAATACTTTTTGGACATTTTAACCGTTTTATGAAGAAAAAACATGAAAATATTTCTTTCAGCCGTTTCGTTCCGATGATGGACAGCATGAGAGACAGACTTTTTGTTTGGCTCCCATGCATGGGAGAAAATCAAGAGAAGGATCGAAGAGCGATAGCTTCTTTATTGTATTGATTGAAAAGCCGTTTATTTAATTGTCATCCAAAATTTTTTTGTTTACTTCCAGGATATAGCCACGTTTCTTTAATGACACGATGGAGACAGTGGTGTCTGGGGCAAGCATTTTCCGGATGTAGGTGATCTGCACGTTGAGAGCAAGGGAATTGGCATAACTGTTGTTTCCCCATACGGTTTTCAGTATGGTATCACGCTCTACGGTCTGACCAATATGTCCAGCCAGGATGGCAAGAATCTCGGTCTGTCGGGCAGAGAGGTGGTGTACTGTTCCCGCATGTTCAATCGTGGAGAGGTTCTTGTCGAAGATGGTCTGGCCGATAATCATGCGTGATGGGGACGATGGCCGGCGATGTTCGAAACGCTCTCTCATCTTGGCAATCAACTCTTCAGGATAGAACGGCTTGGGGATGTAGTCATTGCCTTTCAAGTCGAATCCCTTCAGCCGGTCTGACTTTTCCGTTCGGTCGGTGAGGAAGAAGATGAGGACGTCACGGTCTTGTTCACGAATCATCCGGGCAAGCCCGAATCCGTCTATAACGGGCATGTTGACATCGAGTAGCACCAGATCGGGACGGCAGGCAACGTACATCTCCCATCCCGCACGCCCATTCTCGGCATAGACGACCTCATAGCCCTCCACCTCCAGGAACTTTTGCAGCAACTCGGAATTCTGACGGTCATCGTCAACAAGCAAAACCTTAATCCTTTCCATCTGTTTGTGGTATTAAAATCGTGAACGTGGAGCCATCACCCTCAACACTGTCAAGGCTGATTCTGCCACCGTGTGCCTCCACCAGCAACTTCACGTAACTCAGTCCAAGGCCGATGCCGGGGATGGCCTTGTCTTTTGCCGTATCGCCTCGGTAAAACTTGTCAAACACATATCGTAGGTCGGCCTTTGCGATGCCGATGCCATCATCGGCCACGGTGATTTGCAACTGTCCGTCCTCACGCATCATGTAGTCAATCCTGACCGTCACCGTCTTTTCAGAATATTTGATGGCATTCTCCAGCAGGTTGCAGACTATGTTGGACAAGTGCATACGGTCGGCCCATATCTCCAGATCATCCTCGGCTATGATTTCCATCCTTACCTCTTTGTCCGAAGGAACATTCTGCTTGCTGAAACATTCCTCTATCAGTCCGCGCAACTGGAACCGCGATTTGACCAGCGGTATCTCGGTTGAATCTCCGAATGTGATGTCACGCAGTTTCGAGAAATAAGATGTCAGGTTGTCCAACTCGTTATGGGAGCAGCTCAGTATTTTCTGCTTGCTCTCCCTGTCCTGCATCATCCGTTCGTTGCCCATAAAAGACACACACATCTTCAGCGTCGATATGGGCCGCTTCAGTTCATGAATCATCGTGTGAAGGAACTCCTGCCGGATGGCCTCTATGTGCCGCTGCTTGCGGATGGTCAAGATCTGGTAGGCAAGGCAGAAGATGAGTACAAATGAGAGCAGAAGGGCAATCAACAGCGTATTTGCCATTCGTCTGATGACAGACGACGTTTCAATGGCCACTTTCACCACCACCTGTTGTCTCTCAAAGATGTTGTAGGGGAAAGAGACCGTCATCACAGGTCGCCAGACAGAAGTGTGGGGATGCATCGATGATTTCCACACCATTGTGTCAGTCTCCATGGTAGTGATGCTTTGCGCCGTAATCCCCTTTGAACGCAGCATGCTGTCGATTCGATCCGTCTGGAAAGGATGCTTATGGTCGGCAATGAAACGGTCAAGTGCATCCACAAAGTGAGTGGTTATGGAATCGTCCATGTTGTCGCACGTAAATTCGAAGATTTCTATGCCGTCATCACTTTCAGGTGATTTATTTCTCTGATGATTGGTTATGCAGTCCAAGAGGTATGTCGAGGCATCCATATCTTTTGGAATGGAGACAGAGTGTTTCAACGTGTCGAGAACATAAACATCATACGCCCAAGTGGAGCCTTTGTTTTCTTTTTGGTTGTCTATTCTTCTGAGGTGATTGCCGTATACTCTCTTTGGCAGAGGCAACGCCTTTCTCTCAGCAATGTCTTCATCCACACAGGCAGAAACGGTTGTATAAACTTCACTTTCGTACTCTTCTAACGATAGCAGGTAGCGGTTATACAGCCAATAGCCTTGTACGATGCAATAGGCAATGATGACGCAGATGGTCAGGCAGTGGATAAATTTGATTCTTCTTTCCATGCCGCAAATTTACTCAATATATTCAGATTCCAATCTGAATGTATCCTAAAGATATGAAACAGTAATAATTCAGTAATAATTATTTTTCGATGGCATGCCATAATCGGCCTATCTTTGCACCCGATTGAACATGAAACTTATTTGTATGAGAAAGATTTTGATGCTTTTTTTGTTGGTCTTTCCGATGCTGTGTCTTGCACAGAGCATCGAAGTGAAGTATTCCGTATATTCAAAGCAGCGGAAGAGACAGATTGAGAAGATCTTGAGCAACAGTGAAAATCAAGGGCATAAAGATTTGTTTGCCGGCATGACGGCAGAAAAAGAAGATTCCTTCTGCCTGGTCATCAAGGACAGGCAATCTTCATATGTCCGTATGGAGCCTGAAGAAGAACTGAGTGATGACAACGGCCCTAAGATAGTTCTTGTCAGTGGAGATTACAGCGAGGAAGACCGCGCCGTTTACAAGGATATGACTAGCAAGACGATGGTGGAGGCGAAGGACCTGTTGGCTGTGACTTATATTGTGGAGTCGCCAGTTCCTCGCTATGACTGGAAAGTCTCTTCTGACAGCAAGGAGATCATGGGACTGAAATGCTATCGGGCCACACTGCATGATGTCGTAACGGCTTGGTTCTGCCCGGAAATACCCGTAAGCGAAGGTCCCGATGTGTATGCGGGCTTGCCCGGGCTTATATTGGATTTGGAGGACGAGAAGTACGTTTATCGCTGCATGGCTATCGATACCAACTCCGGTTCGGAGATAGCGAAAGTGAAACGTGGAAAGAAAGTGTCGGCCAAACGCTTTGAGGAATTGAGAAAACAGATGCTCGACAGGTAACGGCATTTATGAGATTTGTTCACCTTGTCTCCGCGTGGCTGTGTATAGCCGTCACTTCCGCAGCAGCAAGCGGCAAGCCTGTAAAGGGTGTCGTGAAAGATGCGCAGACAGACAGCTGCATCGCCTATGCCAATGTCATGGCATATGCGCTGCCCGACAGCATGCTGCTCGGCTTTGCCGTCACCGACGAAGCGGGAATGTTCTCGCTGGATGCTCTGGTCTTTGACCGCTTGATGCTGAAGGTGTCGTGTCTGGGTTACAAGGCAGCTGAAGTCGAGGTTTCATCCACCCATGACGGTGTATGCATCACCATGCAGCCTGACGAAATGATGCTGAAGAACGTCGTTGTGAAAGGACGCATGTCTGGCATCAAGGTTCGCGGCGACACGATTGACTATTACTTCCAGAACTATATGGACGGTTCTGAAAAAGTGCTGAAGGATATTCTGAAGAAACTACCCGGAATGGATGTAGACGACAAGGGGAGAGTAACTGCGAATGGGGAAGCAGTGAAAAAGATTCTCGTCAACGGGCAGGACTTTTTCGGAGACCATGACGAGCAGATTGCCAACAATCTTCCCTCTGACTATGTCGATAAGATTCAGTTGCGGAAGAATTATAGCGAGTACTCCTTTTTGGAAGGCTTCAAAACCCGTAAGTCAACCGCCCTGAATGTGACCATCGACTCGTTGCATTCCGGTAACGTTACAGGAAATGCGGAACTGCTTGGAGGTTATCGTGACAAGTACAGGGTTGCGGTCAACCTCTTCTCCTTTGGAGACAAGGTGATGTGGGGTGCCAGTGCCAAGGTGTTCAATACCGGTGAGGAAATGATGACCTTGGAAGACTACATCAAGCTGCTGGGTGGGGTGAAAGACTATGCGCAGGCTTTCGTCGGTGCCGACAAGACGATTGACAACGGTCTTTCGCCTGTGTCATACATCAGCAACAGCATCAACACCTGTCAGCGGACAAACGGGGTGGCATCTGCGAACATGGCCTGGAATCCCAATGAGCATGTCAAGGTGAATGCTTATTATCTCTTCAACCATGAACAAAGCAAGGGCAATTATGACATCAATCGGGCTTACTTGGGAAGGGATGTCGCGGAGAGGATGAGGAGGACAACTGACACAAGACACGGCTTTCATCATCTGGGGTTTAACATAAAAAACTCGCTGAGGGGTAATGCCGCTATAGACTGGAAGTTGACGGCGTCTGCCATGCCTCAGAAAAGCAGGAACAACCTCGGTGTCTATTCGTGGGACGAGAACACGGACGTGTGGAACCTCAGCAGTCATCTTGCTTTTGCAAAGAACTGGAACAACCAAAATCTTCTATCCGTCAGTTCACAACTCGTATATAACAATTGTCATCGGTCTATTGACGTGGAGTCTGTCGATAGTCTCTTGTATATGCAGGAATGGCAGATTTATTCGGCATCCCAAGATCAGCGCACGACCTTGCTGGACCATTATCTGACCGCTTCCTGGGTACATCGGCTTTCCAAAGCATGGCAGTTCAAGATGAGTATAGCCTGGAACTTGATCCGTTCTGCGATGACGATTTCTCCGTCTGCGATTGACTTTGTCCAAGTCCGTAACGACTCGGCCCAACCTGAGCAAGCTCGGTTGGCTCACCCTGCATCATCCTTTCTGCCTGTCAATGAAAGGGATGAGGAGACAACCCATCTGTATGGCTACGGACTCTCGATACAGAAGAAAAAGGGCTTGTTTCGCTTAGATGCCGGATGTGACATGGTCTATGTCAGGCAAAGCCATTCCACAGATAAGATAGCCATATTACCCAATGCTTCTATTGAGTTGGCACTGAGTTCAATCAACACCCTGACATTGTCTTACAGCAGTGGCTTTGAGAGGGATGACAGTTATTTCGCCCATGGGACAGTGCTCAATGACTATCGGCAGCTGACCATCCTTGATGGCAGGAGTGACCTTCTGCACAAGCAACATACTTTGTCGTTCAGCAGTCACTACTTCAATATCCTGTCAGACTTCACATGGATTACTTCACTCGGATGTTCTTTTTCGGAGAATCCGTATTTCTTCAGTTACGAGAGCCATGGAAACACCACGATTGCCTCACTGATGCAATCAAATCGCAATCAAGTTTCCCAACATGCGTACATCAACATCAAGAAGGGGTTCGCGTTCCCTTTGGTTCTGTCGCTGAAAACGACGCTGTTCAATAGTCTTTATCAGACAGCCTATAGTCAGCAGATAAGCAACAACCGGCATTCCCATGCCGAGGGTGATGTGTCTCTGACCAGCAAATACAAGACTTCGTTGCTCAATGGTGAGGTAGGCTTTCGTTTCCGTTTCCAGCAAAGCAAGCTGGGACTCACCTCCACACAGTTGAACTTGATGTCTTACGAGGCATACGTCAGACCGTTTCTTGTCAAAAAAGGGAAATGGGATGTCAGCCTGCCCATGACATATATTCATGACCAGTCTGGTGCCCGGCGATTTGGTTATTTTGATATTGGCGTTCAGGCCAGTTACAAGAAAGGTCGTTGGTCTTTCTTCGCCGATGGGAAGAACCTGTTGAACACCAAACGATTTGAGCGTATCAGCGTCAGTGCGGAAAAAGATTATTCTGAAACCATCGTGGAAAGCCGACTGCCTGGCTACATCGTCATTGGCCTGAAAAAGATGTTTTAGATTTTATCTTTCATGCAAAACAGGAGGCAGAAAGAATTATTCGGACCGGCTGAGTTCTGACCGATTCCTACCGCCGTTTTCGTTCCTTTTGGCCCTTAGACACACCCATATTTCTATAGGTAAGCGGCATACGGACAGGTTTGAAAACCTGCAAACACTACTCCCACACTATGTAAAATACTTCTTTCACCCTTGGCTCTTGCGGATGCAGAGGCTGCCGCCTCTTACCAATTGACTACTCGTTTCGTTTTGGTGCTTTCCTTGCGGTACTCACCCCATCCACGTATTGCAGTGGAACAACCGTATTGTCGTACGGGAGTGCACAACACTTTTGCTGATACGAATGAAGAATGGATGTAGAAAGGTCCACCTTCCCATGTGTCTCTTTAGGAGATGCGGTTGTGCTCGTGTTCTTCGTACCTTTTGAGTACCTTAGAACCAACACCCCCTTGCCCTCGGCTGCCATGCCTACTGACTTCACAAGCCCTGCGCATCCTACTGTTTCCAGATCGTGCTGCCACACACAATCAACCCCGGGCGGGTTATAGGATAAGAACCAATGATTATCCACTCTCTAAGACTGGCAATCTTCGGGAGTCGATTTCACCCCGTACGTTGTCGGTGTTACCACCCAAGTTGACTTGACAAGAGCCAACGTACCCTGCTTTGGGGTCTGCCCGACCTTAGTCCGTAGGATACTCGTACGTGATGGCTTTCCGGTGAACAGGTTTCCCTGCGCAACCTCCTTCTTTTGGAAAGGTTTGAAGGTCACTTTATAGCATTACTGCTTTATTCTGACGACGCGAAGCCCGCCGGTTGGTTTTATCAGGAAGAAGCCAACAAAGATTTTGCTTAGAGAATAAATTTCTCTTTTAAGCGTTCCATGACCTTAGGCTGTCTGTGTCGTTGGGACTTCACAACAGCATCCGGCATGGTATTTTTGATGTTTTGCAACAGTCGTTCAAAGATCGCTTTCAAAAATCTGGTGCAAAGGTAAAAAGCAAGTGCGCAGTCTTTCTGCGTAGTCGAAAATATTTTTGAAAAAAGTGATATTTTTGTGATTTGACAATTATAAAAGCCATCACTACTGTCCAAGGGAAAAACCATCATATTTCCGTCTAATCAAGTGATTATAAACAATTTGCAGCGATTATTCCACTCGGTTGACGAAAATTCCTTTTTTTTCTGCAATCTATAAAGAAGCGCATGGTGTAGTATTGCAGGGCTGCGACAAGTTCTGGCATCCATTGGAAGGAGCATCCGATTTGAACGTATTTTATTCGACCTGTACGGATAGAAGCAGCCTATAGGCGGGCCTTTTGCACGATAGATCCAATCATATGCGCTCCACCATTCCTGGCTTTTGTACGGATATGCTGTAGGGCATTGCTTTATGCGTGTCCGCTGAACTGTTACTGCTTTTTCTTTGTCAAAGTGTTCGGCATTTTGTTATTAGTTTGCATATAAAAATACTGTGTCAAGCCTAATTGCTTTAATGTCCACTCTATCCCTAAGCTCCCTGCCGTGCAGATCAGGAGCGACACACAAAGGAATACGATTCCTGTCGGTTCAAATTGTAAGAGTGGCACGAGTGGTTTGCACAGAAACGTGAAGATGGGGGAGAAAAGGAACAACGGCATGGTGTGCTTTCCTAAGTAAAGGATTACTAAACGTAGTTTTAGGTTTGTATAATTAAATGCGAAGAGACTCCCGCTGATGATCAGGAATACCATCAATCCAGCGCCGGATTGCTCCATTTGCAGGTTTTGCGGGTGTATTGCCAGTAACATAAAAGCAAGAATGGCAAGACCTGATGACTGAAAGACATCTGTGAAAGAAAGATGACTCTGTCGCACAATCACGCCCACTAAAAAGTAGAGGGAGCAGGCCAATGTCATGAGCCCCACTCCGTCGGACAGAAGGTGAAAGATGATTCCAAGAAGGATGATTTTTGAGACGGTCTTCATGGGGATATACATGAATACGGTAAAGTATGAGAGACCACATACAATTAGCGTTTGCAGATACCAATATGGGCCAATAGGATGCAAGAATAACTTCTCAATAAAGACACGCCATGTGAGATGATCAATATGCTCCCTGATAGGTAATGCGGAAGCCATCACGATATAGCCACATTCCATAATGATATAAGGGATGGCATAGCCAAGTAGGGTTCCCATCACATCCCTCCTGGGCTTGCTGATATTCATCAGATAGCCGGATATGATCAGAAAGCCGGGCATGTGGAACGTATATACGACCCGTTTGACATACGGATACGACTCACTGATATAGACCAGATGAAAGGTAATCATCAAAATGACAAAGATACCTTTCAGGAAATCCAGTACGTCCATCCGTTGTTGCATGGGGCCTTGAAAAAGGAGTTTTTTTGCCGTTAGAGTCGTCCCTTCACGTCATTACCGGCACCCGTCCCTTTGTACTTGGAGCGAGTAGGATTGAAGTGATAGCTGATGGTGAGTTTTAGACAGCGGTTGTCCGTCCGCTTATCCAAGTAGAACTGATGGATGTCGCTGAAAATAGTGATCTTCTGGCGCATGGAGGCAAAGACATCGTTGACGGCCAGTTTCACACTCAAGCGGTCATGGAAGAATGCCTTGTAAAGACTTAGGTCGAACTGCCATGATTGAGTCATGTGAATATTCTCTGAGTCACCGGCAGAGCGCCACGAAAGATCAGCATTCAGCCAGACATCCTTGGGCAGGTTGACGGCATTGTTAAAACGGATGATGCGCATTGGCTCATTCATCTTCTTGGCCTCACCCAAGTATTTCACCTCCAAGTCCTGAGACATCACGGCAAGCATGAGTTGGGGATGATAACAGCCGAATGTCGGCGCGAAATGGAGCATGGCCTGCAGATGGTTGAAGCCGCTGGTGTTGTTTTTCTGGAGCAGGGCGATTTTGGGGTCTCCGCTGTAGTTGGAATAGGAACTGATGATATAATCGTTCACATGGGCATAGTCTATGATCGCCATCATCCATTTCCAGTTGAGGGCCAGGGAGAGGTTATCGCGATAGGTAGGACGCAGATAGGGATTGCCGCTCTCGTAGAGATACCGGTTGATGTAACTCAGGTCGCTCGTCAACTGGCTGAAGGCGGGGCGATTGATATTCCTGGCATAACTAAGCCGTGCCTGGACCTTACCTATAGGATAAGACAGCATCGCCGAGGGGAAGATATCGTTATAAGTGCGGACCGTATCACTGCCGATGATACCGAAGTATCGACTATCGACATGCTCATAGCGCAGACCAAACTTACCTGTCAGTTTCCCGATTTGCTGTGTCAGTTCAGCGAATACGGCTCCGTTGGATTCCTTGGTCTCTGTATGGCTGCTGATAATGATTTTTTCCGGGTTGAGAAAGCTGTCAGTGCGACGAACAGAACTGCCTTCTGCGCCCAATTCGATTTTTCCCTTCCATAACGGATAGCCTGCGACGAGTTTGGCTGCATAGAGCCGGTTCTTTGCCTCGCTGCGTGTTGTCACACTACGGTTTTCGCTTTCTTCAGCCACCTCAAAGGTCAATGCGTCAGTGGTCTCGTTCTGAATCACCATGTCGGCGTTCGCGTCTATCGACAACTTGCCGACAGTGCCCGAATAGTAGGCATTGACGTTGTGCTCGATTCTTTTGGTCTTCTCATGTCCGTCACCAGTCAGGTGATCATCGTCTGTCTCGTCCTCGAACGCGTCTGTCATGAAGTCGCTTTTTTGCCTGGAAGGGCGTGAGGCGGCCGTGTAGGTCATGCCGATGGAGTGATGGTCGTCGAAAAGATAGTTAAAGCCCACCTTTCCGTAATAGATATTTGTGTGAGGCTTATAATTAGTAGTACCCTGCTGCATGTAGTGAGTGCTTGACTTCTGCGGGATGGTGTGCTGGAGATAGGTGTCCTGACGGCTCGTGTTCTCCACCTTCATCCGAAAGTCCTCAATATCAGCCGTAGCGAAGAGGTCGAGACCACCGGCGCGATAGTTCACATTTATCTCCTCTTGTCCGAAGATGTAATGGTTGACTCCTGTCAGCGTCTTGTTGCTGAAACTGAATCCCTCACCGACAGGACGAATCGTCTTGATACGGATGACAGAGCGCACCGAAGCATCATATTTCGCACCGGGCGTCATGACAACCTCCACATCCTTAATTTGGTCGCTGCTCAGTTGGTTGAGTTCACCAAGGTCACGCATCAGGCGGCCATTGATATAGATGAGTGGCGTGCCCCGGCCTATGACTTCTATATTGCCGCCATTGCGCAGGACGCCCGGAAGATGCGTCAGCACATCATAGCCAGTGCCCATCTTCGAGAGGTAGGTGTCCTCAACGGTCGTCACAAAAGCATCGTCCTTGATTCTGACCAATGGGCGAGTGCCTTTCACTTCTACACCGTTCAGTCTGTAACTGTCTGGCTGCATCTGTATCGTGCCAAGTTCATTGCTGTTGAATTGTCTGGTGACAGTCTTATAGCCTAAGAACGAAATGCGGGCCACGACAGGCTTCGCGTCACAGGGAATGACGAAGAGGCCTGCCTCATTGCTCACGCCACCACCAATCACACGCACAGAGTCTGATGGTGAAAGCAGGTAAACATTAGCGTAGGCGATGGGCAGACCTTTTTCGTCGATGATATGACCTTTGTATCGAGTGCTTGTCTTTTGAATACACTCAACAAACAGGCAGTCTTTTCCCTTCTCCGATACCCGTATAGGATAGAAACCGATGATCTGGCGGAGAGCATCGGGCACAGATTGATGCTTGATGCTGGTCGTCACACGGAAGTCTTCCAGCTCATTGTACATGAAGCTGATGGTGTAATCGGGTGACAGTTCGTTGAGGTCTCGCAAAGCCTCAGACATCGAGACATTATCGTAACTGCGTGTGACCTTCATTCCCGGGCGTTGCTCGCCTGCCCGTAGTCTTTGTGCCTGCGCATTGAGAAGACAGCACAGACCGATAAGAGAAATAACGAGACGCTTCATCATCTGACAAGCAATTTACCGTTCTCAATCACCAGATGGACCTGCTCGAACATATTCAACTTCTCTATGACCTCTTGCGGACTCTCATCTTGATCCCATACGAAATAGAAACGAAGTTGGCTGGCCTGCTCGTTCTGTAAGTGCATATCAAGGTGATGATAGGTGGCAATGCTCTTGGCGATACTGTCGAGAGTGACATTGTCAAAAACGACAGGGCCCGTCTTGACGATGGTGTCTGCCGGGAGGGCTTGAGATTCGATTTTCGCGGGTTGAGGTTTTTCTGTTGCCGCTACGGGTTGTTCCTCATGCTGTGATTGGCGCACGATGTTAACAGCCGCGAAGGTGATACCTGATAGCGTTAGTATGCCAATGAGTATGGCTGCCGCTTGGCTCAGCCACTTGGACTGTCCAAGAATCTTTCGCCACGTATGTGTGGGGCCTGCCGGAGGGATATGCCGCTGGGCAAACTGTTGCCATGCCTCATCTACATCGGGCTCTTGGTCAAGGTCCTCCATCATTGCCTCTATCTCCTGGTCGGAATACTTGTCGGGCTCTTCCTGCATATCGCGGTAAAGCTGCCTGTTGTGGTCATCTGTTTTCATAAGCCTTTCGGATTACAATGGTTTCTGATTTCTTTTAAGACGTGTGACAGATGTTTCCATACGGCCACGCGACTGATGCCTTCTTTAGAAGCAATCTCCTCATAGCTATCACCTTCGGTGAAGCGGAGACGGAAGATGCGCTGCTCTTGTTCTGTCAGATGACTGACCACAAACTCGACGATGTCTGTTATGCGCTCGTCTTCATCCTCGGCGTCAGACGGCTGCTCTGCACTTGCTTTCTCCATGCGGAGTATCGTTTCCTGGTGGCGGATACGCTTCAGACACTGGTTGCGAACGCTCGTCAGCAAGTAGCGTTCCTCAGTGTCGGGCACCAGTACCGTCTGTCCACGAAGCAGTCCCTCAAAGATGTCGCTGACCACATCCTTGCTCTCCTGCTCATCGTAGAGGATAGTGCGTGCCACCCTCAGCATCTTGGCATAGTGTTGCTTGAACAACCGTTGGATAGTTTGTCTCTCCATCACGTCTTTTTGTATGTAGGTATTCAAAATGATCCATGTATATGAGTAATACCTTTCAGGCGTTCAGAATGCTAACCCGAACCCGAACTTTTTACTGCGAAATTAGTGAAAAGGCACTAAAAAGCCCCCGGCGAGATACCAAAAACGGATGCCGGGGGCGAAAGTCTTAACTTTGGTTCAGAGTTTTACGAATTGATGGGGCTCATACTGCTTTTCTTATATCAACCTACTTTCAGGTGTTTCCTTCAGAGATTAATTTTTAATGATCTATCCCATTCTTCTGGAATATCAAGTCCTTCAGTAAATTCCTTATTTTAAGTAAATGTTGTAATAGTTAAATGTTTCGGATAGTGACCGAGGACTGTCAATGTTACGGGGCAAAGCCACAGTTGCTTTCTGCGGATGGTATTGGGGTTTTCCCAACCTCGGACACCATCTACAGTATAGAAAGCACCTTTTGTGAGAGCGGAATGGACTTTGGTGAGTTGGATGCCTTCTGCTTGTTTGAGTTTCACTTCCACACGAACATGGTCAGTATCGTCGTTCAAGATGTCCAGTAAGTCGTCGGCTCCAGCTACCATTTCCAGATTGTCATGAGACAAAGGCCAATTGGGAAAATCCACATACCATTTATCGTTTGCTTCTTTTGTGAAAGACACAATAAAGATAGCTTTGCGAAAGATGGTTGCCTTGATGAGGATGAATAACCATCTTAGATATTTCATTGATTGGCAAATTTTATTCGTGTTTGGTCTTAGTAATTCGGTTCGGCATCGCCCCGTTGGTAATTCGCCCACCCGTCTTCATCGTTGAAGTAATACCCACGGATGCGTAATGTGGTTTCACTGGCATAGTCGAAGTCGGCGACGTAGGAGTAAGCCATATAACTTTTTGCCGATTCCTCGT